>Ga0187819_10001519_pt1 | contig 12022 bp, 8 predicted proteins | sample NC_wetland_sal_i_15_FD_132411 | JGI IMG/M metagenome (GOLD analysis project Ga0187819, IMG submission 132411) | Wetland sediment microbial communities from Neuse River Estuary, North Carolina, USA - SO4_4 | ecosystem: Environmental > Aquatic > Freshwater > Wetlands > Sediment | place: USA: North... | reverse complement strand
TTCTTGGGGGTGAGCAGAATGCCAAAGCCGGATTGGCTGAATCCTCCCCAGTTGTTTTCCATCAGATTCGCCTCGACCAGCACACGAGCCGCATTCTTCAGTTCGAGGTGATTCTTGACGATGAAGGGATGGCCGTCTGCCCCGCCGATGAAGTTCGGGTTGCCCGGCATCCACTGCCACGGTTTCCAGAAGTGATTGTTAAGGATTTCGATGTCGGTGGGGGTCGTGGTGGCCGGTCCACCGCCGAACAGAATGGCCTCACCCGAAGCTTCCAGGAAATTGTTCTGGATCTTGAAGGGACCGTCCTGAGTGTCGCTGTTGCCGCCGGCGACTGCATGAGCATCGGTACAAGTCCCGGTCACCGCGATGCAATGGAAATCGCTGAAATACGAGTCGACGACCGCAACGTTGGTCAGACCATTTAGGCCCACGCCGAGGTAAGTTTCATCCTGAAGACCTCCATGTACCCAGGAGCGATCGAATACGAGGTGATCCCCGGTGCCTTTGCCCGTGATCAGCCGAGCGGGCCCCGAAGTTCCGGTGGCACGAGTAATTTCCAGACCGATAAAACGGTAATAGTTGGCGCCGGTGGCAAACTGGAACGGACCGTCGCCCAGGGTCTGCATCTGTACTTTTGCCATCACGTCGGCTGGATTGGCGCAGCTATACTGCGGGCGGCCGGGAAGAGAAGCGACCCCGGCGTAGCAGGGGGTGGCGCGCTGCCCTTCCGCGGGCAGAGCGCTGTCCGAAGCACTGGTTCGAACAATGATCCAATGATTGCTGTCGCAGTTCTTGGCCGGTACGATGAAATGGCCGGTAAAGGTTGCGCCCGCCTGAAGTTCGACGACATCGCCGCACTGCGCGTTGTTCAATGCTGTTTGCAGATTGGCGCCAGCGCCGACGGTGATCACGGATCCCGGTGCCGGTGTGTCGCTCATCGAACTGGGAACGGTCACGCGCGGCAGTTCCGCCGGACCATCGAAATTCCCGCCAGCAAGGACGGTTGCACTGAAGTTGCCGCTTGCCGTCTTGTTGGCGCCATCGGTGACCGTGACCGTAAAGTTGTAAGTCCCGGCGGCGGTCGGCATGCCGGCCAAATCCCCGCTGGCGTTCATCGTGGTTCCTGCCGGAGCAGTGCCTGCGGAAATGCTCCAACTGTATGGTGTCGTTCCACCGGTCGCGGCGAAGACTTCGCTATAGGTATTCCCCTGCTGGCCTTGGGGAAGATTCGTGGTTGTGATGGTCAGCGGCTGGATACTCACCGGGTTGACCGTGATGGTGGCGTTGGCGGATTTCGAGGAGTCCGCATTACTAGTGGCGGTGACGATCACATTGGTTGGAGTGTTGACTCCTGGGGCGGTATAGAGACCATTGGCATCAACCGAGCCCGCTGCGGCCAACCATGTCACCGCAGTATTGGAAGTTCCGCTGACGGTGGCAGTGAACTGCTGCTTCGAATTCGAGGACAGCGTTGCGCTTGAAGGCGACACACCGACGCTGACGGTCACGCCGCTTCCAATGACAAGGTTGAATGTTTGGCTCCCCTGATCGCGGTGCGGGGAGTCGGTCACCAGCACCTCGAACGAGTACGTTCCTGCCGTTATAGGGGTTCCCGAGAATGTGCCCGTTGCCGGGTTCAAAGTGATGCCTGGCGGAAGCGCCCCGGCATTCAGCGAGAACTGGTAAGGGAAGTGTCCGCCACCGACCGAGAGTACGGCGTTGTAGGACTGATTGACGGTGCCGGCGGGAATACTTCCGGGCAGGTTCAGGTTGTGCGAGGCCTGCGCGGCCGTGGATTGTGCCATCATGCCGCACGAAGTGGTCAGCAGCATAATCGCCAGCAGAAGGAGTAGAAGGCTCGAGCGCTGTGCCCGCGTTCGGGGCAATCTGGAATAACTTTTTAGAAAAGCGACCTCTTTTTCAAACATTGAGCCCTCGACCTTGACGAAATGGGGGACTAGTCGATTGTCCTCACATTGAATCTATCGAGATGAAGCGCGGGCTCCCAGATATCACTAGTGCATCGGCAACGCTTTAGTACATGGACTCGCGGAATGTACGGATTCTTAGGGGCCAGTGTCCATCGGTGCTGTTTGGTGTGAAGTCGCTGAAAACAGGAAATAGACCGGAGATGTGGAGGGAGATGACGCCACCCTGATTGTGCCCTGGCGGGCGGGTTAGAAGGTCCACTGCAGAGCTACGGGCGGGGTTCTCCCAGCAAAATCGCACGCAGGTGATCGTAAGCTCGGTTTCCGAGTACGCGCTGAACGGCGCGGCGGGTCTGATGTTGAAGGCCTTTCTTCCACAACCCGCGGCCGCGGCAGGTGGCGCTGAATTGCTCCAGAGTGACGTCACGCAGCATGGCTACGCGGCCGAGATTATATGGGTTGGTGGTCGGCGAGTTTGCACAAAACCGGCTGTTGGCAACGGTTGCGAATCCGGCGTGGCGCGCCATCTGCAGCGTGCGCTGGTCGTAGCGCCCTCCAGGACAGGAGAAGTGTTCGATTGGATGTCCGAGAATTTTCTCGATGTTGTGCTTTGCATCCACGACTTCGCGTTTCAACTCTGCTTCTGAAAGATCGGAGAGATAGGAGTGGGTCATCGAATGGCAGCCGATCTGGAAACCCTGGGCGTCGAGATCGCGCACCTGGCTGGCATTGAGGTAACCGGGCGTGCTCAGGAATCCAGCCGTGAGGTAGAAGGTGGCGTTGAAGCCGAACTCGCGGAGCACGGGCGTGGCGGCGATCAGGTCGGTCTCGCAGCCATCGTCAAAGGTAATGCACACGGTCGGATCGGACGGATAGCGAAGCGCTTCTCCGACGCTTAGACCGCGCCAGCCCGTTTGTTTCATCCACGCCATCTGGCTGCGGAACATTTCGAGCGGCAGAATGTAACGCACGTAACCGGGCTCGGACTGGCAGAGCTCACGGCCAGCGAGTTCCAGTTCGTGATACATCAGAAAGACAATGCGCGAGGCAGCCATGATGTTTCTCGAAAAACCTTGTCACCCCGAGCGGAGCGACGGATCTACCGTCCCGCACGGCGAGAAGAAGCAGGTCCTTCGCTTCGTTCAGGATGACGATTCATCTAATCTCCTATGGTTGCTTGTGGGCACTGCTCGTCTGCGAATGTCGGTCGAGCATAGCGAGCAGCGGCTTGCGCAGAAACGGGCTACCGGCCAACAACCCGGAGATCAGCGGATTTCTCTGGTTGCAGCGCAGCGGGGAGTTGTCGAGCTTCAGCACCCAGCCTCCGGCGCTTTCGACCAGAGCCGCCCCGGCGGCAACGTCCCACTCGTTCTTCGGAACCAGGGTAAAGGTGAGATCGGCGCGACCAGCGGCGACCAGTCCGAGCTTGTAGGCGACCGACCCCATGGGGCGAATGTCGAATTCGGCAGACTCGAACTGCTTCCATTCCCCACGTTTCACTTCGCTACGGCTGGCGAGCACGAGCGCGCCATACAGATCTTTACGTGGGCTCGGCTGCGCGGGCTTGCCGTTATAGGTCACGCCGGTGTCGCGCGATCCAAGAATGAGTTCGTCGGTTGCGGGATTGCAGATCCCGCCGGCAATTGGAATTCCATTTTCCACCATGGCGATCGAAACACAGAACTCGGGGATGCCCTGCACGAATTCGCGAGTGCCGTCGAGCGGATCGACCACCCAGACGCGATGTTTGTCGAGGCGAGTGAAGTCGTCCACGCTTTCTTCTGAGAGCCAGCCCTCGCCGGGACGAAGCAGCGTGCTACGCAAGACGTCGTCCACTGCGCGATCGGCCTCGGTGACGGGATCGTGCCCAACCTTGTATTCGGCCTCAATAGCGCCGGGAGTGAAGCGGTTGAGCACCACGCGCGCCGCCTCCAGCGCAGCGTGAATGCGTTCGAGCGTTTCTTTGGACGAGTTTGCGGTCATTAATGCTCCCTAAAGAGGGGCAGGTCTCAGGTTCTGGTTCGCAGTGTCGTGCCCGAGACCTGACACCTGCTACTTCACGCCCACAGCATTCTTGCCCCCGTCATCAGCAAGACCGTGCACAGGATTCGTCGCAGCCAGAGGACAGGAACGCGCGTACTCAGGTGCGAGCCCAGCATTCCGCCAGGGATCGAGCCGATTAGCAGGGAAGCGACAAGGTGCGGATCGACGTTGCCTGCGCGCCAGTGCAGGAGGCTGGTGACTCCCGTCAGAATCACGGCATGGGCGATGTCGGTGCCAACCATAATCTTAGGCAAGAACGAATAAAACAAGAGCAGCGACATCATGATGATGCTGCCCGACCCTACCGAAGTGATACCGACCAAGAAGCCGCCGGCCAGGCCGATGACACTCATGCCGGCGAACGATTTCAGGGTGGGTTGGCGCTTGGCGAGATGCTCTTCAATCCGTCCCTGGAACAAAAGCAGAGTGGGGATCAATACCAGCAGCAGTCCCACCGCGGACTTGATGAAGTCGTTGACGCCGGCGCCATAAACGTGCCGCAAGTGCACCAAAAAAGCTACGCCGAGGTAGGAGCCGGGAATGCTGCCCACCGCCATCGCCAGCACGACTTTTCTCCGGACGGTGCCCTTACTCAAGTGCATGATGCTAGCGGGAATCTTGGTGAAAAAGTTGAACAGGGCGTCGGATCCGACCGCGATGATCGGGGGCACGCGCAGGCCGAAGATGAGCATGGGCAGCAGCAATACGCCGCCACCCAGACCCGTCAACCCGATCAGCGTTCCCACGATGAAGCCGATCAGCACTTTGAGGAACAAGAATTGCATGCCGTCTTTTTAGTTCTCAGTTCCCAGTTGCCAGGAAAGCAAAAGCAAGGCAGGAAGTGAGAACGGAGACCGCGACCCCGGCCTATTATGTCATGAAGTCCATTGCACCAATCGACTTTATTGACATTCCTAGCTATTGCCGTTGGCGCCGACAAAGCCTTCGCGCTCGAGGTGCAAAAGGATGGCCTGCGCCGCCTCCTCGGGGCTCAGTTTGGCGGTGTCAATCACGACTTCGGCAGTGGTGGGCGCCTCGTACGGATCCGAGATGCCGGTGAATTCCTTGACGATACCGGCGCGAGCTTTGGCGTATAAGCCCTTGCGGTCGCGCTGTTCACACACTTCGATCGAGGTAGCGCAGTGAACCAGGATAAACCCGCCGAACGGTTCAATCATCTGGCGCACCGCTTTACGTGTCGCCTCATAGGGAGCAATCGGAGCGCAGACCGCGATGCCTCCATTCTTCGTGATCTCGGAAGCGACATAGCCGATGCGGCGGATGTTGATGTCGCGATGCTCCTTGGAAAATCCCAGTTCGCTCGACAGGTGCTTGCGCACCAGATCGCCATCGAGCAGAGTAACCGGACGCCCACCCATCTCGAGGAACTTGGTGATCAGCGCATTGGCGATCGTTGACTTACCCGATCCCGAAAGCCCGGTGAAGAAGATGGTGACGCCCTGCCTGTGCCGTGGCGGGTAGCTCCGGCGCAATTCTTGCACGACTTCGGGATAGGTGAACCACGCCGGGATCTCACGGCCTTCGTTGAGGCGCTGGCGCAATTCCGTGCCCGAGATGTCGAGCACCTTAGCGCCCTGCGGCACTTCATTGGCGGGGACGTAGCGGTCTTCGTTCTGCAGATACACCATCATCTGAAAGGGAACCATGGTTACGCCCATTTCCTTTTCATGTTTCTTGAACAGTTCCTGGGCGTCATAAGGACCGTAGAAAGGTTTGCCATCGGTGTCTTTTCCAGGGCCGGCATGATCGCGTCCAACGATGAAGTGGGTGCAGCCGTGGTTCTTGCGAATCAGGCCGTGCCAGATCGCCTCCCGAGGTCCGCCCAAGCGCATCGCTAGAGGCAGCATCGACAGCTTGACCGTGCCGTGCGGATACTTCGAGAGCAGCAACTGGTAGCAACGGGTGCGGACAAAATAATCCACATCGCCCGGCTTCGTCATACCGACGGACGGATGGATCAGCAGATTCGCCTCCACTTGCTTGGCGGCGCGCATGGTTAATTCGACGTGGGCGCGGTGCATGGGATTGCGCGTCTGGAAAGCCACGACTTTCGTCCAGCCCAGGCGGGCGAATTCGGAGCGCAGCTCCGCTGGAGTCAAGCGTAGCGTCCGGAAATCATAATGCGCGTGGGGCTGGAGCTCTTCAATCTTGCCACCCACGTACCAGGGATTCGATTTGTTGATGGCGTAGTCGGCGCCGGGATGCGCAGCGCTGGTGGAGTTGAAAACGGATTGGGCTTCGGCTTTCCGGTCCGGTTGCCAGACATCTTCCACGCTGAGCACGGCCAGCATCACGCCTTCGGGATCGCGCAATGCGATCTTGCTTGAGCCCGGAGTGAGTTTCTTGGCAACGTCCTCGCTGACATCCAGCGTGATCGGCATCGGCCATAGGGTTCCGTTCGCCAACCGCATGTTGTGGCAGACGCCTTCGTAATCGGCGCGGTTCATGAATCCGCGCAGCGGCGAGAAGCCTCCGCTCATCAGGAGTTCCAGATCGCAGAGCTGTCTGGCCGTCAGGTCCCATGAAGGCCAATCTTTCGAATGTGCTTTTAACTCTGCGGCGCGGTCGGCCGGCACTTGCAGCTGAACAAGTTCTCCCCCGTGGGGAGCGATAAGGTGGCTGGTTATTACGTCCAAAGCAGTATTCCTCCCTAATCTTCTAACCAATAATTTATGTTGAAATCAAAATCACTTGTGGGGTCTCTAATCCAACCTCGCCCGATGTGCCGTGGCTCGTCAAGCTACCTGCGGGGGCTGCAGGTAGCCGCCGGGACACCAACGGAGCCACCTAAGGCCGGTACGCCGATTTTGAAATCTGACCATCTTTGCTATGGAACATGGGAAATGAGCAATTTGCCTTCCGATAGCCAGCCGGCGGCGCACCTGTAAGCCATTAAAAACAAAAGCCATGTTCCATTTTACCTCAAGAGACCCGAAGGTGTCCGACGGGTGTGAAACAGCTTGCAACCTTACAGCCCATGGCTAGGAACTGAAAGGGCACAGCTTACGCGCCCCAACGACGATCACCAGAGGCCGACACTACGACGGTTCGTCGAGGCGAAGCTTCAAGTGAAGCGGCTTTTTGCCTCCCCAGCCAGTACGGGCTGCAATTCCTACTCAAGCTCCCGCACCGTTTGTGGGTGCTCATATCGGATCGAAATGCGCGATTTGGCCTGAATGGAAGCTATCCGCCCGCGCGTTTTCGGAGCCAGGTTGCTACGCGAGCCGTCCACCGCGGAAACGACTTGAGACCGAATCGGGTTAAGGTAATCCGCGGGTCACGGAAGTAGGTATTAGCCTCGGCCAAGCACCGTTCACCTTGCTGAAATCTGTCCGCGGACAAGTGATCAAAGGCGTCGCTGAGCGCCAACGCTGCATCAGTGGCGGCAATTTCATCGTCTAGAAGGGTGCGCTGGGCGTTGGTGAGCGGCAATTTCTGGCGCAAGGCACGTAAGGCCTGCCCTTCGGCGACCTTCCATTTCCGGTTTCGAGGATCACTGGTCAGGCTACCCGGGCGTTGGCGGTATTTCACTAACACCTGCCCGAGATAGCCAATGGTTCCGTCCGGGAAGCAGAGCCGCACGCAGAATTCGACATCCTCGCCAATGCGCAGTTGTTCGTCAAACATTCCTACCTGGAGCACTCTCTGCCGCCGAGCCACCATGGCAGACGGAAGTTGTCCACCCTCGCGCTTCAGCATTTGTTCAAAGGTGAGGACGGGACCGGCGCCCTCTTTCAACATCCTCCATACCACCGGCTCCCCACACGAGCCAAAACGGAGCGCGTCCACGATGGACGCATGAACCAGAGGATGGCGGTCAAGGAAGTCGACCTGCGAGGAGAGATAGTCCGGCATCCAGATATCATCGCTATCCACGAAGGCGAGCAGTTCGCCGTGGGCGATGCGTATGCCCGCGTTCCGAGCTCCTGGAAGACCCCGGTTCTCCTGTCGGATGTATTGGACGCGTGTCCGATAAGGCTGAAGCGCGACTTCGAGGCTCGGAGTATCGGGCGATCCGTCGTTGATCACGATGACCTCGAAGTCCCGGAAGGTCTGGCCGAAGACGGAATCCAAGGTCTCGGCGATGAAGGGCGCAGTGTTGTGGGCAGGGATGATGACGCTGACCTTTGGGGCCGGGCTTTCGGAATAGTCTGTGGTGGGTTGAACGCTGTTCATTGCGGCTTACACGTTGCTTTGGTCATGCCGCGCTCCCCAGTTCCCGAGGGGAATAAACGGAGGCTCCAGGGCTGGGCCCGAACGCCGTGTCAGCTCATACCCGAGCGTCTTCATCAATGGACCCCAGGCCGACTCGATCTCTTCCACGGAGCTTTCCGGAAGCAGGGATTGCCAGCCACCGTGCTTTGCCTTGCCGACAAAAGGTATGTCCTCGCGTCGCCCTTTCGTAGTCACCCATTTATTGCCCTGGGTCTTTTCCATTTTCCGCATATTATCGGCGGAACTCCGCTCCACCGCCGTGGCCAGCGTTTCCGGTGTGGCTGCAATTCCGAGGAAGGGAGCGACTTTGCCCAACTCCTGCAACGGTTCCTCAAGCATGGCTTCGTAACGCAGCAACAGGAAATCGGGGCTGTTATGCCGCGTCGCCAGCCAACTCAGTACGTGTTCGCCCCAGGAGCCCCAGCCGGCAAGGTCCCCCGCAATGAAACGTGAGATGTACCGCTCGAGCGGGTACTGGTCGTCGATTTCCCGGCGTTTCCGCTGCCAATTGTAGTGGGAGAGCGCCACGTCCCGTGGATCGCGGACAATGTAAATCACCTTCTTGTACCGCGGGTCGAAGTGCTGATGACTCTTCAGGATTCGTGGCCTGGGGATACGCCTAAGGTCGCTCTTGGAAAGCGCGTTCGTGTCGGGGATGACTCTCTCAATGTTCAGGAATGTGATGGACCCGCTCGGCTGGATTAAGTTTCCAATCAGAAATCGCGTCCACGTGTTTCCCGACCTGGGGAAAGAAACAATGAACGTATCATCGGGAAATGTGGTGAAATAGCGGCCAGCAAGATCTTTCCCCAAGGCATTTCTCAGAACGTACTTCAATTCACCGATCATGGTAGGTTTCCTATTGCTCTGTTAAAGTCGCCAGTCGCCGCATCGATCCTCGGCCGTGAACGCGCAACCCGCGCGCATGGTAGTTTCTCTTAAGCCCGCTACAATGCGGCGTTCAGGGCTCTGGTTTCAACTGCCTGCGAAGTCGATAACTCATATCCCAGCTTCGCCATCAACGGGCCCCAAGCAGACTCCATCTCAGCGACTGCGGTCTTGGGCAGGACTGCTTGCCATCCCCCCGCTTTCGCCGACCTCACAAAGGGAATATCTTTCCTTTTCATATGCTTGTTTTGAATCCACTTATCGCCGTGCATCTTTTCCAGCTTGCGCATGTTGTCGGCTGAGCTTCGATTCACTGCTTCAGCCAAACGGTCTGCGCTAACCTGCATGCCAAGAAAAGATGCCACTTTACCCAACTCGTGAGCGGTTCCTGACAACATATCCTCGTAACGCAGCAACAAAAACCGCGGAGTATTACCACGAGTTGCCAACCAGCTGGCGACGTTTTCTCCCCAGGACCCAACGGCCGATCTTGCCCCTCGCACAAATTCGTTCACAAAAGTCGTAAGCGGATAACTCTCATCAATGATGGAGCCCTTAAGGACAAAGTTATAAGCCGAAATCACCACGTCTCGCGGATCGCGGACGATATAAATCACGTTCTTATACTGCGGGTTAAAGGGTCCATGATCTCTGATAACTCGCGGTCTCGGCATGGCTTTGAAGAATCTTCGTGTTTGGCCATCGACGGCCGGGACCATTCGTTCCATGTTGAGGAGGGTCAATGGCGGGTCCGGCTGGAGAAGGTTGGCGATAAGAAACCGCGTCCAGGTGTTGCCCGATTTTGGGTAGGAGACGATGAAGGTGTCGTCCGGATAAGGCACCAGATTATGCCCCGCGATATCCAACTCCAGGATATGCTTGACACCATACGCCAGCTTATGGATTACAGACACCAAGACCTCCGTCCCCGCGCTACTCCCTGGCGGTCTTAACTGCGAATTTCGGCCACATGGCTCGCGTCAGCATGGTTGTTTCGGCCTCGCTGAACTCGAATAGCCACAGCGGCACAACATACAAAATAGCAGACAGAATTCCGATTGGAAACAGAACCTTGTAGCTCGCGGCGGCAAATCTCAGGGTCAAAAGCAGAGGGATTACCAGCGACCCCGCCACCGCCGCGACGGTCTTGGCAACCCGTTGAACGTATTCTCCGTACGGGATATTCGCAAGATGACAAACATACACAGGCTGAATAAACAGCTTGACGAATACCATGGGGATGAGAGTTCCAAGGGCTACGCCAATCATCCCATAGCGCTTAGCCAGGATAATACTCAGCGCCAGGTTGGCAATCGCCTCGAGGGAGTTAGCCAAGGCTGTGTATTTATGCTTGGCCAGGCCGTAGAGCAATTGAGGCGATGGTATCTGAGAGAGAGTTACGATCAACCCGGCGGTGAGGACCACGAGAACGGGATAAGCGTCCAGGTACGCCGACCCCATCCAGACATGAATGAAAGGCTTGCCCCACGCAATCAGCCCGAAACCCACGAAGCTCGCGATGCAAATGGTCAGCTTGGTGGCAAAGAAATAAGTTTTTTTCAGCCCCTCGTAGTTTGCCGCACCCTCCTGCCGGCTGAACACGGCGGGGAAAAAGCCGGCCAATGCCTCCATCATTCCCATGAAGAACTGAGTGAGCGTACTGCCGATCCGGTAGTGGGTAACGGCCGCTAACCCCACATAGGATGCCACCACCAGCGCGTCGACCCGAAACCGAATAGTGTTGGCAACGGTGGCGACAAAACTGTAGACGCCGAATGAAAATAACTTCCGCGCGGTGTCAGAACTCCAATATCTTGCATCGAGTCGCAGGAAGGGTAGTTCCTTGGAAATGAAGTAAATGTAGAGAAGGATTGCTGGCATCCCGGACGCCGCTTGTACCAGTGCCAGCGCGATTATTTTGTACCCGCGAAGCACAATCACGATAAGCAGCGCGGTTCTCAAAGCTAGAGACAACAGGTCGATGAAGGCTGTCCGGTCATAGCGCAGTTGCGCCTGGAGCGTTCCTTGCAGGACCCGAGTGGGAAACAAAAGCGCCGTGTAGGCTCCGAGAATCAGGATCAGCTTCCAGAGCACCGCGGCATCCGATGGGTTTTTCGCAAACGAGTGCGCTAGGAAAGCGAGGATTCCGGTAACGCCGAGGAGGACAACTCCCACAGCCGAGAGGAGCCGAAGCGCCGTATTGAAGACCCGGTTGCACTCTTCGTGATCCTTGGCCCCCAGCGCCCGCGCCATATACCGGTTGATCGCCGGCTCTAATCCAATCTGTAGCGTTCCGTAATAACCTACGATCGACGCTACCAGCGCCCAGGCCCCGTACATGTGGTCGCCCATGGCGTGAACCACAAAGGGCATGATGAGCATCGACACCAACGCAGTCGCGAGTAGACTGGCGACGCGCAGGGCCGAGCCGGAAGCAAGTTTTCGTATCGTTGACATCTCTTGAAAAGGCGGGAGAACTACAGTGTCCGCCGGTTAACAGATTTCGCGTTTCTTGGATGCGAGGGGCAAGAGGAGTTGGCCACAACACACGAGGAACCACGAACCAAAGCCTTCGCGTTCCCCGTTGCCAATTGCCAGTCACCCATCGCTGGTTGCCTCAAGCCGAAGCTCCATTGTGGCGCTGCGTCAAGAACGTGAACAGTCGGCTGGTAGCGTTCGGCGCCACTTTCAGTCCGAAGAGGACCAGACTCAATTTCGCTTTGCGGAAGTAGTGGTTCGCTTCGGAAAAGCGTTCCCGAGCCTTGCGAAAATCTCGCGCAAAGAGATGTATCTTTCCATCTTCGAGCAAGTATTGCGCGCGAATCTCGGCGGCTCGGTCCTGTACCAGCTTTCGCTGCGCTGGGTTCAGAGGCAGATCCCGGTCCGCCTTCTCAAGGATCGACCAGTATGCCTCTGCCATCTTGGCC
>Ga0187819_10001518_pt1 | contig 12028 bp, 10 predicted proteins | sample NC_wetland_sal_i_15_FD_132411 | JGI IMG/M metagenome (GOLD analysis project Ga0187819, IMG submission 132411) | Wetland sediment microbial communities from Neuse River Estuary, North Carolina, USA - SO4_4 | ecosystem: Environmental > Aquatic > Freshwater > Wetlands > Sediment | place: USA... | reverse complement strand
GATTCCAAGACGCGCGCGACGGCCCCGATCAGCGAATCGGTATTTTTCAGCGGCAGCGAAAGCAATAATTTGGCCAGCTTCCAGTCCGGCCGAATGGAGCTGAAAATCTTGTTGTGCTTCACCTGCCCGGCCATCACGGCGCGGGTGACGCCTTCCTGGTGCAGCAATTCCAGTGTGCGCGACAGTTCGCCCAGGCTGACCCAATGCAAACGGGCGGCGACTTTTTCGAGTTCGGGCGAAGCCTCTTCCTTGATGGCGATCACCGCCATCTCGATTCCCTGGTCGCGCGCCGCTTCCAGCACCAGAAACGGAAATTGCCCATTGCCGGCAATCAATCCCCATCCGGCGACTGCATCCGGAGCGGACGAGGACCGCATAGGCGTTGACGAATTCACTTGTGGAGGCCGCGCTCGGTCGATTCGATAAATTCCACGAGTTCCCGGATATCAGGCGAACCGTTCAGCTGCGCGCGAATCTGCTCGAGCGCCTGCGTGGTGTTGAGCTTGGAACGCAGCAGGAAGCGGAAGGCGCGCTCGATGGTTTCCAGGCGCTGGCGGTCGAAGCCGCGCCGCTCCAGACCGACGGTATTCACGCCGTAGCATTTCGTATCGCGTTCGGTGACCACGCGTGAAAATGGCGGCACGTCCTGCGTGATCACGGTGCACGCGCCGATGTAAGCGTAGCGGCCCACGCGGCAAAACTGGTGGACGGGGCTGAACGCGCCGACGTTCACGTAATCTTCCACCAGCACGTGTCCGGCCAGCGTCGCGCCATTGGCAAACACGGTGTGGCTGCCGACGGTGCAGTCGTGGGCCACGTGGGAATAGGCCATGAAGAGATTGTCGTTTCCAATGCGCGTCACGCCGCCGCCCTGCGTCGTGCCGCGGCTCACCGTGGAGAATTCGCGAAAGCGGTTGGCGTCGCCGATGATCAGCTCGGTGTGCTCGCCGCCAAATTTCAGGTCCTGAGGATCGCCGCCTACCGAACAAAACGAATCGAAAACGTTCTTGCTTCCAATGCGAGCGGGGCCGCGCACGACGGCGTGAGGCTCGAGGACGCAGCCGTCGCCCAGTTCAACGCCGTCGCCGACCACGGCGAACGCGCCGATGCGGACATTCTGCCCGATGCGCGCACTGGCGGAGACGACCGCTCGCGAATCGACTTCACTCATCGCGCACACCAACCGTGTCTCCGGCAGGGGCGTCGCTCGCGGACGCTTCAGCCTCGCGGTCCACCAGCATGCAGCGGAGGATGGCTTCCGCCGCGACATCGCCGTTGACGGTGGCCACGGCCTGCAGCTTGCAAAATTTGATCTTCCATTTCAGTACCGATACCTCGATGCGCAACTGGTCCCCGGGCACGACCGGTCGCCGGAAACGCGCCTCGTCCACGGCCGCCAGGTAGAACAACTTCTTGTCCCTGTCCGGGATTTCTGAAAGCAGGAGCAGGCCGCCGGTCTGCGCCATTCCTTCGATGATCAGCACCCCTGGCATCACGGGTTTTCCCGGGAAGTGTCCCTGAAAGAAACCCTCGTTGATGGAAACATTCTTCAGGCTGACGATACGCTTGAGCCGCTCGATTTCAAGGACGGTATCCACCAGCAGGAAGGGATAGCGGTGCGGCAGAATTTTCTGGATGCCCGCGTTGTCGAGAATCATTTCAATTCCTCAATCAGCGCCCGAAGCAATCAAAGAGTACCGGACGACGGTACATTGAATTATATGCGAAACACGCTGGCCAGCAAACGAAGTTGCCCGGAGTTGTTCAAACTCTGAAACGACGCGCACTCTGCGACTTGGCCGAATTGGCTTTTCGGAGGTCCGACTTTTAGGTCGGACGATCGGCGAGGCGTTGCTGGGGCCTTCAGGCCTTGAAGCTTCAGGGGCTGAAGCCCCGACCTCCCGAGGAACACACATTTCACAAGGACATCCAAATCAGTGCGGGACGATCTTGCTTGTAAGAATCCTGACTAAGGCTGTGCGAGGGCGGTATTGGTTTGGGATCTCTGAATTTTGACTTTGGTGGATTCTCGGAGAGCCTTGACCCGGGCGCTGGCCGGGCCGTTCGGGGCCAGCCTGAGATACTCGTTCAAATCGCCCACGAGTGAACTGTAATCCGCTTCGCGGCTGTGAATGTCAGCGAGGAGAAGATGAGCTTCCGGAAAGTCCGTGTTCAGGCGCAGCGCTTCGCGAACACTTTGTTCGGCCTCCGCCAGGCGGTCCAATCCGAATAGCGCCAGACCCTGGTAGTATTGGCCCGTCCAAGAGTCCGGCTCCAAGTCCAAACCCTTGCGGATCACCGCCATCGCTTCGTCGAATTTCTTCTGTGTATCGAGGATCGCGCCCAGGGCAAGCAACGGGTGGGCGTATTGGCTGCCGCTCACTTCAATGGATTTGCGGAATGCCTCTTCCGCTTCCGGAACGCGCCACAATTTTAGCTCCGCCGCCCCAATCCTGTCGTAGGCCTCGTAATACCCAGCGTATTCCGCGATAGCGCGCTGGAAGTGCTGCAAGCTCTCTGCCGGATTCTTTTTTGCCAGGAGTTCAAGGCCCTGGTCGAAGGCGCGCAGAGCTTTCGGGGGAATCAGCAGTTCCCGGACGGAAACCGCGTTGCTGGATTGCTGGGATTGGGCATTCGATGGCAGCGGCATGCAGAAGCATGCAATGAGGAGCCAACTTGCCCGCCAACCGGTTCTCATCGCGTGGAAACCTGCGGCGGACAATTTCGCCCGCCGACGCCATGATTTTACAGAACGTTCATCGAACTGTAACAGAATTGTAATCTTTCTGTGCAGGTTTAGTTACGGAAATTCGGCCTCGCGGAATGAGTAGTGCCATTCCGATATTTCAGAGAGAACCTCACCCCAAACAAAGTTGCCGCTAAACTTTTGTGTTGTTAGCATAGCGGCGCGATGAAAGTGTCTTCCCCGATGTCGTCCCTCTCGAAATGGCTGCGGCCGCGCGAAGCGGCAATGACGCGGCTGCTCGGGCAATTTGTGAGCGCGGAATCACCGAGCTTCGACAAGAGCGCCGTGGATCGCTTCGGCAAAATTGTGGCGGCGGAATGGAGGAGGCGCGGCGCCAGAGTCACCGTGCTGCGGCGACGCGAACGAGGTGATCACGTACGAGCGGAGTGGAATCCGCGAGGAAATCGCGCAAGGGGGCAGGTCCTTGTTCTCGGCCATTTGGACACGGTGTACGGATTGGGGACGCTGGCGCGGATGCCGTTTCGAGTTTCCAAAGGTCGCGCCTACGGGCCCGGCGCGTTCGACATGAAGGGCGGACTGGTGATCGCGCTTTCGGCCGTGGACGCGCTGAAGGCAATCGGCTTGGTACCACAGAGGCGCATCGTCTTTCTGTGGACGAGCGATGAAGAAATCGGCAGCGGAACTTCGCGAGCGACGATCGAGCGCGAGGCGCGGCACAGCGATGCCGTGCTGGTCCTCGAACCCGCGTCAGGCCTCGATGGCCGCGTGAAAACGGGCCGCAAAGGCGTCGGCGAGATCGAAATCGTAGCCACCGGCCGCGCGGCGCATGCCGGCCTGAACCCTGAAGACGGCGTCAACGCGATCGAGGAAATCGCGCTGCATATTGCGCGCATCTCGAGCTGGAACCTGCCGGGCCGCGGCGTTTCGGTGAATGCCGGAGTGATCGAAGGCGGCACGCGAACCAACGTGGTTCCCGAGAAAGCGCGAGTCGTGGTGGACGTGCGCGCGATCCGCGCGGGAGATATGCGCGCGCTCGAGCGGAAGTTCCGCGCGCTGCGGCCGATTCTGCGCGGCGCAAAGCTGCAAATCAGCGGCGGCTTCAACCGCCCGCCCATGGAGCGAAAAATGAGCGTCGCGCTATGTGAGAAGGCACGGGCACTCGCGAAAGAAATGGGCGTTACGCTTGGCGAAGCCTACGTCGGCGGCGGATCGGACGGAAATTTTACGGCGGCGCTCGGCGTTCCGACACTCGATGGCCTGGGCGCCGTCGGCGAGGGAGCGCACAGCCCGAATGAAAATATACTGATTCGCGGGCTGCCCGAGCGGGCCGCGCTGGTCGCGGGGCTGTTGGTCACAATTTGAAGGAACGCTACAGGTAGGCCTTCCGCAAATACTGCACGGTGAAGAGCATCAATTCCGAATAATCCTCGTGAAGGACGGCGCGAATGGCGTCTTCCGTGGACGAACCCTCGTTGATGCGTTCGAGAATTCGTTCCAGGTCATCGACGCCGTTCACAGTCACCATGGCCTCGACGACGGCGAGCGACCAGGCATAGGCATTGGACGCGGCGTCGCGCGGCAGATTCATCCACGAGGTCTCGTAGGAGAGGAGCGAGAATTCCATGTGGTTCTCGTACGCCGGGATGAGGGTTCTGGCATTTAACCGGCTGCGCTTCCCTTCCATGTACTGTGCAATGCCCTCTTGCAGCCACACCGGGCAACGCCCGCCGGTTTTCTGAGCCACGAAACTGTGCGTCAGTTCGTGCTTCAGCACGCGCGCCAGTTCATCGGTCATAACCGTCAGGCCCTCGACCGGCACGCGGATGCGGCCGTCGTTCAGCGCTCCCACCCAGCCCGGGGCGCGCGTGATGTCCGTGAAGGTTTGATTCGTATACAAGATCACGCCGATGGGCTCAGGAGGAGTGTAATCCAGTGTCGCGGAAATCTCGTTGAACTCCGACTCCAGTGTTTTGAGAACTTCCTGAGCGAGATCGGGAGCAGCCCCTCCGTTGTATTTCAGTCGAAAGTGGGGCGTTTCCCCCTCGTGGTATTCGGCCTCCTCCTGGGCATCGCGTTCCGCCTTTTCGAGCGCGTGCTTGGTCTCTTCATCGGGCTTGAGCTCCATGGCGCGCTTCCATTGCGTGACGGCGTCGGCGGCGCGGTTCAGCCCGTAATACGCCCAGCCGGAGAGTTTGGCGACATCCGCCGAATCCGGAGCGAGAGGGCGGGCGCGGTCGAGCAAATCCAGGGCCGCCGAGTACTCACTGCGCCGCAGATGGAGGTAGGCGTCTTCCAGCAGCAATCCGACATTGTCGCGGTCAAAGCGAAGCCCTACATCATAGTGATCCGCCGCCCGCTCGAAATCGCCCACGCTGATTTCGAAACGTGCCGCGGCGCTTTCGGCTGCGACGACGCGGGCGACTGCCGCAGGACTCGGGTTTGCGGTCGCCTCGGATTCCAGTTTCGAAAGCATGTCCACGTCAATCGAGCCATCCCGCACGGCGGCGTTTGAGGCTGGATCGTTGGAGGGGACTGCCAATGCATTGGGTGGTGCAATCGGGAGGTTCGCGGCACGATCCGTGGGCGTGCCGGGCGTAGAAATCGGCGAAGAACCGTCATGGGTGACCCGGTCGACGATGGACGCAGGAAAGCTGAACCGCCCGTTGGGGGTTTCGTAACTTACCTGGCCGTTTTCCTCAATGACGTGCTCGGCGTTAATTTTTCTTCCGCTCTTCAGATAAATCGTATCGGCAAATACACTTCCGGGAATGGCCGAGGCGAGGCAAAAAGCCGCAATCAGTCGAAGGGGATGCGCCGCATAAGAACGCATGAAACCATTTTACCAAGAAGGCCGCGCCGGCCCTGGCGGACCTTGCGCCTTGATGCCCAATCTGGCTATAGCCCGGGCAGGCTCAAATTCAGGTGGAAAGTATCGATCCACGTTACAAAAAAAGGCGGCCAATTTAGGCCGCCCTGAATTTGAGGAAATTTTGCTGGGGTCGCTGCGGTGCGCCTGGCCGTCCCGGCTTACGAGTTCAACTGCCCGGTGCGGTCGGACTAACAAGTGCACGCCAGATAATGATGCCAGTCACCACGCCCATCGCGGGGATGAGGAACCAGAGGAAGCGTCTACGCGCCGTGGGATGCGGAGACTGCCCGGCGCCGGCCGGACCTGGGCCTGCGTCTTCGGTTTCGACTTCCAGCCTGTATGAGTTGCCGGCCTCCACGGTTTTTACTTCGTCACCCATGGAGACTTCCAAAGTGCCGCGAGTGCCGGTCAAGACTAATTCTGTCGGGCTGATCAAGCTGATTTGACCCGAAGTCGCTTCGGTATTCAATGGCCGAATTGTGACCCCGTCGGCGATCAGCTGGAAAGTTTGCCCCATAGGCGAGGAAACAACCACGGTTCCCTCATTTAGATCGGCTGAAAAACCGTTAGGGAATGCGTGCACGTTGGCAGTTGTGTTCTGGCGCAAAACCATTTGTCCGGAGCCAAGCCGAACTCGCAGGGTTGAATTCGTTTGCGTCTTGAGGAGGTCGCCGTCATAAATCGTGGCGCCACTGGTTGTTACTCCCGCCCCCACGTTGGAATTTTCGGCGGCCACAACAACGCCCAAAGGAGCAGAAGGTGAACTGGCAGGCGCAGCCATCACGGGCAGTTCAATGAGCATGATACTCAGGGCCGTAATCAGGACGGCCGTGATGAAAGTACGCACTTATGCCTCCAAGAGGGCCAGCGATCTAAGGTTAAGAATAAGCAGGAAAGCTGTCAACACGTAAATCACTAAGTAGGCGAAAGATGCACCCTCGAGAGAGAGCAGAAATTGGGGACGAAAGTACCGCGAACCCGTCGTCTTAGGGACGCCCTAGCAGAGTTTCCGGGATGACCCGTCTTCTTCATGGAGCCATTCCCGCGGCCTTCAAAGACGCATCCCGAATCGCTTTAAATTCCGCCCCAGGCTTCCACTCGGGCATGTGAGGATCGTTGGCGACGCGGTAGCCAACCAGGAAATAGAGCTGGGAATCCTCGACCGCGCCGCTCATGTCCCAGTCCGGCTGAATTTTGTCGGCGGGCTTATGATACCGCTCGGCGGTGTATTTTCGTCGCTCTTCGAGGCCCCAGCCTACGGGCTTGCCGATGAAATCCACGCCTTCGTCGGGATCGAATGCGGGTATGCCATTTTTGGCAAATTCGAAATGGTCGGAGCGGTAGTAGAAACCTTTCTCGGGCTCGGGATCGAGTTTCACGACGCGTCCCTGCCCGGTGGCGACAGCCTCAACGACATCGTCCAGGGTGGACGCGCCGCGCCCGATTTGCACGATGTCATGCGTGCGTCCCATCACATTCATTCCATCCATGTTGATGTCCAGCGCGGTGTGAGCGAGCGGATAGAGCGGATGTTCAACGTAGTATCGCGAGCCGAGCAGCCCTTGCTCTTCCGCGGTCACGGAGAGAAAAAGCATGGTCCGGCGCGGCGGCGTCCGCAGGGCTTTGTATGCGCGCGCCATTTCCAGAAGCGCGGCGGTGCCGGAGGCGTTGTCGACCGCGCCGTGATAAATTTTGTCACCGTTGACCTCGGGTCCGATGCCGAAGTGATCCCAGTGGGCAGTGTAGATGACGTAAGAATTTTTCAGGTCGGGATCGCTGCCGGTGAGCTTGGCGATCACATTGTGCGAATCAATCATTTGCAGAGTATTGTGGATGACAAGCTTGGCATGGATGCCGAGCGGGACAGGTTTGAAGTCGTGGCGGGCCGCGGCGGCCATCAGCTTGTTGAGATCCTGGCCAGCGGCGCGAAATAATTTTGTGGCAAAGTCCAGCGTGATCCAGCTTTCCACGGCAAGGCGCCCCATGTTTTTGTCGGGCGTGGACAAGTCAAATTGCGTTCCGGCCCAGCTGTCGCGCACCACTTCCCAGGGATAGCCGGCGCGGTCAGTCTGGTGAATGATCATGCAACCGGCGGCGCCCATTTCCGCGGCCTTTTCAAATTTGTAGGTCCAGCGGCCGTAGTAGGTCATGGCCGAGCCGCCGAAAACTTTGGGATCAAGCTTGGAGGGATCGGCGGGATCGGGAACGGGCGGATCGTTGATTAGCACGACGAGGTATTTTCCTTTTACGTCGGCGCCCTTGAAATCGTCCCACTGAAATTCAGGCGCCTGAACGCCATAGCCGACGAAGATCATGTCGGCGTCGATCTCGGAAGTTTCGGTCACACGCTTGGACCACGCGACGAAGTCGTCCTGGAATTTCGGTTCGAGAGTTTGTCCGTGGCCTGTAAGCGTGAGCTTCATGCCGGGATCGGGAGTGATCCCGACGAGAGGGACATTTTGCAGGTAAGTTCCATCCGGATTGCCGGGCTCCAGGCCCGCCGAACGGTATTGGTCTTGGAGATATTTGATTGTGAGTTGCTCGCCTTTGGAGCCCGGCCCGCGACCTTCAAATTCATCCGAAGAAAGTGTGCGGATGTGGTCGAGGAGGCGATCGCCGGAAAATGAAGCCAGAGCGGCCGCGGGAGGACTCGGGCCGCGCGAGCAGCCGGAGAGTGCGGCGATCCCAAAAAGGACGAAAAGGATTTTGAATAGATCACGCGGTCTCAGGGTTTGCATGAAGGTCTCCGCCGGGATGTGAACGGATCGAATGGGCGCGCTCGAGCATATTATCCCGCTCCGCGCGAAGAAACAATGCGAGCGGTTTGCAATCGGCGGGCTAGAGGCCCACAATTTCATGTGAGGTGAAGTGTGGCATCCCTTAAGCCAGGACAGGCTGTGCGGGTGAATCTCGCCGGCTTGCAATCCGGCGATGTTCTATTCCACGCGGCCGTAACAGCCGCGGTCGGCAACATCGTGCGCCAAATTTCCGAAAATCCTCCGAAATATCTAGTCAAGCTGCTCTTCTCCTTTCGTGGAGTCACCGAAGTTGAAGTCCCGGAGGACCGCATCACCGCTACGTGAGACATTGGAACAATTTCGCGAATTGTTTACTCTCTGCGCCACACAATGCTCCGCACGTGCAACGCCCTCTGACCGGGGTGGGTTAGAATATATTGCGCTTCCTAGCAAATTTTGAGCGAGGTCCATTTGATTCATCGGCTGATTTTTCATAATGACCGGATAGTGCCCGTTGACGAAGCGCGGCTATCGCCCGGCCAGGCGGGGCTCCTGAACGGCTGGGGCCTGTTCACGACGATGCGCATTTTTCAGGGCGAAGCTTTCGCCTACGAGCGCCACTGGCGGCGGCTCGAAAAAGACGCCGGGCGCATACGGCTGCCCTTTCCCTTCGATCCGGGGCAGGTGCGGCGGCATCTCGGAGAATTGCTGGCCGCCAATCATGTAGCAGAAGGCACGGCTCGAATTTATCTGATCTATAACCGCGTCGGGTTCTGGCAGAGCGGCGAGCCGTTGCCCGAAGTGGACTTGATTCTCTGCACGGCGGGACTCCCGGCGAATTCGGGGGAAGCTCGGCTGGGCGTCGCCGAACATGGCCGGCACGCGGCCTCCCCGCTCGCGGGCGTGAAGACGACGGCATGGCTGAACAACGTGTGGCATCTGGCGGAAGCGCAAAAGGCCGGGTGGACCGAAGTGATTTTGCTGAACGAGCGCGCTGAAGTGGCCGAATGCACTTCCGCGAATATTTTTTGCGTGAAGGACGGCGCGGTATTCACGCCGCCCCTTTCGTCGGGATGCCTGGAGGGAGTGACGCGCAGCGTACTGCTGGAAATCGCTGCGCACGCCGGCGTATCCATGACGGAAAGAACGTTGACGCTGCAAGACCTCTATATCGCGGACGAAGTATTCATTACGTCCACGAACCGCACGCTGCTTGGAGTGAGCGAAATTTCCGGCCACCGGTATTCGACCGTGATGGGGTCGCTCGTGCAGAGGCTCGAACGCGCGTTCGAGGCCAACATGCGGGAATACGTCGCGGCGCGAGCATCGGCCATTCGGGCGTGAAGGTTTCAGTAGCACAGGCTTCAGCTTGTGGGTTTTCATTGCGTGAATGAAATCAAAATCCACAGGCTGAAGCCTGTGCTACTTGTGCGGCTCCATCCCTTTCACCTTCAGGACGGGCACAACCGCGGGGCCGGTGATGAATTGGATCAGCGCTTTGGCGGCGGCCGCATCGCGCGGGTTCGCTGAAATTCCAGCCGCAAAATTGATGTAGCTTTGAAAATCAGCCGGGATCGGGCCGACCAGATCCACACCCGGAAAGAACTTAATCTCGGGTATGAGCGAGATGACGAGTTCCGCTTTGCCCCCGGCGACGTTCATCTGAGGGCGTCCCGCCTCCGCATCGAGCATCAATTTGGGTTTGACGGCATCGGTGATGCCGAGTCGCGCAAACATGTCGTAGGTATGCGTCGCGCTCGCACCGGTGGGATTGAAGCTGATGTATTTTGCGTTCAGCAAGGTTCGTTTCAAAGCGTCAGGAGAGCTGATATCGGGCTTCGGAGCGCCGGCGCGAACGCCGACGCCGATTCCGGTGCGTGAAATTTCCGCGCGCGTGTCAGCGGCGATCTTTCCTTGCTTGATCAGATCATCCAGCACATCGGAGGTGAGGATTGCGGCATCGAACGGCTCCCCGGCCTGGATCTTGTCCCGCAAATTTTTCGAGGAATTGAATTGCGCCGCGAGCTTGCGTCCGGTGGAATGCTCGATTTGAGGGGTGAGCTCCTCCACCACCGTCTTCATGCCATCCGAGACCATCACGCGAAGCTCAGCGGTTTGCGCCGGCGTCCGGCGGGCAGACAGGGAAAACAAGCCCGCACTCAGCACCAATATGGCGGCCGCGATCATGATTGCATTCCCGATTTTCCTGTTCACGATTTCCTCACATTTTCTTAAAGTGCGCGCAACACTACGGTGGATACTCACATACACGCTTTGGCGAAGCGCCGCCACAATCTACAATCAAGAACCATTTGCGAGAAGGGAAATTATATCGCGGGGCTGCGCCGGCGAATGAAGTTCTGGTAGCATCTTTTTGTGAAGTGGGGATCAAAAATGTCAACGATTCGCAGGGCGTTGTCCGCGATTGTAGTGATTCTCGGCCTGGCGCTGGCGGGGCAGAATGCGGGTGCGCAACAATCCGCGAGCGGGGCCTGGCGCTTCCTCGCTTCCGGCGACTCCCGCAATTGCGGGGACGTGGTGATGCCGGGAATCGCGGAAACGGCGCGAAAAAACCGCGCCGTGTTCTACTGGCACCTGGGCGATCTGCGCCTGACCACCAACTTTGATGAAGACATCGCGCACCAGCCCGAACACATCGCCAAGCCGCTCACCATCACCGAATATGAAAATATCGAGTGGCCCGACTACATCGAAAGCCAGATCAAGCCGTTCGGCTCCATTCCGTTTTTCCTGGGAATCGGGAATCACGAGACGGTTCTCCCGTACAAAACGCGCGAAGATTTTCTGCTGCAATTCGCGGATTGGTTGGACATGCCGGTGTTGCGCGCACAGCGCCTGAAAGACGATCCCGCAGACTACCGCATGAAAACTTATTTTCACTGGATCGATCGCGGCGTCGCCTTCTACTACCTCGATAGCGCGACCGCCGATCAATTTGACGCCGCCCAGTTGCGTTGGTTCGAGCGCACACTGGCCAAGGATCTCGCCGATCCCGCCGTCGTGACGATCGTCACCGGGATGCACAAGGCGTTGCCTGAAAGCATTTCCGCCAATCACAGCATGAACGAGTCGCCGACGGGAATCGAAAGCGGGCGACGCGTTTACGCCGATCTCTTGCGCGCGCGCGACGAAGCGCACAAGCGCGTCTACGTGCTCGCAAGCCATTCTCACTATTTCATGGACGGAATTTTCAACACGGATTACTGGAAGCAGCATGGCGGCGTGCTGTCGGGCTGGATCGTGGGCACTGCGGGAGCGCGGCGCGTGCCGCTGCCGCCGAACGCTGCGGACGCTCACATCGCGCTGGTTAACACGTACGGATCGCTCCTCGGAACGGTGCAGGCCAACGGGGAAATCGATTTTGAATTTCAAAAGCTCGAGGAGAAGGACGTTCCTTCATCCGTGACCGCGCGCTACGGGAAGGATTTCGTACACTGGTGCTTCGCCGAAAATACAGAGGTAAAGCAGTAGGATAAGCTTCAGCCTGTCTGATTTTTGATTGGGCGAGAGAAACAAGAAGCGACGGGCTAAAGCTCGTCCTACTAGGCCCTCAGATAATCCGCCCGCCAATCCTTGATCAATTGTTTGATGGCTTTGCGATCGTTCATCTTGTCGTCGAGGACTTTGCGGGCGAGGGCCGGAAGCTCCGCGTCTCCGGCAAAACGCAATGAAACCAGTTGCCCGGGGGTGAAT
>Ga0187819_10001517_pt1 | contig 12031 bp, 9 predicted proteins | sample NC_wetland_sal_i_15_FD_132411 | JGI IMG/M metagenome (GOLD analysis project Ga0187819, IMG submission 132411) | Wetland sediment microbial communities from Neuse River Estuary, North Carolina, USA - SO4_4 | ecosystem: Environmental > Aquatic > Freshwater > Wetlands > Sediment | place: USA: North... | reverse complement strand
CTACATGGTGCCCTCGACCGTGCTCCGGGTGCCGGCTATCCCGATGAACATCGCCGGCAAGGTGGATCGGGCTGCGCTATTGCGAACGGCCTCTGAGCAGGGATACGGCAACTCCGAAGCGGGCTGCGGCACGCAGCCCCGCAACGGCATCGAACAGCGCATTGCAGAAGTGTGGGCGGAGCATCTCGAGTGCCGGTTCATCGCGCGCGAGGACAATTTTTTCGATCTCGGGGGCGACAGTCTGCGCGCCATCGCGGTGGTCAACCAGCTTCGGCGCGCGTTCGAGTGCACCATCAACGATCTCTACGAACATCCCCGGCTGGCGGAATTTGCCGGCATTTGCCGCGAGCGGACGGACCATCTGCGAACGGTGATCCAATCCGCCGTCCGGCATTGGCGAGACTACCGGCAAGGACTTGCTGCCTATGAGGAGGAGCGCGAAGAGGCCTTTTCCGCCGAGCGGCGCGTCTATGAGTCGCGGAACCGGGCCTATGGGCTGCGCGGCGCCGGCGAACGCCGGGATTACGCTCGCGTGCTGCTGACCGGCGCCACCGGCTATCTGGGCAGCTATCTTCTGCGCGAACTGCTGGCCCACCGGGACCGCCAGGTCAGCGTGCTGGTGCGCGGCGGCGACGACCAGATGGCTCGCAATCGCCTGGGCGATATGCTGTGCCACTATTTCGGCACAGAGAAGGGCGCTGCTTTGCGAGACAATCCTCGCCTTGCGGTACTGGCGGGTGACCTGCGCCGGGACGATCTGGGCCTTTCGTCTCAAACCTACGATCTTCTGGCGAACAGTCTGCAGGCAGTTTTCCACTGCGCCGCCAACGTGAAGCACTACGGCCACTATCTGGAATTCCATGCCGACAATGTGGCCGCCACCGGCCGATTGCTGAAACTGGCAGCCCATCGCGCTGCGAACCCGACGGATTTCCACTTTGTTTCGACCCTCTCGGTGTGCGGCAAGGCCCCCGAAAAAGGTTTCCGTCTCTTTACGGAATATGACGCCGTGCCGGAAGATTTAGACGAGAATTACTATATTCGCAGCAAGCAGGAGGCCGAGCGGCTGGTGGTCGCGGCCCGGCGAGACCTCGCCAATGCCTGCATCCATCGTGCCGGCAACCTGGTGTTTGCGGCCGAGGGCGGGCCGCTTCAATTCAACATCGGAGACAACGCTTTCTTCCGGCAGATTGCAGCTTTTCTGCGCCTGGGAGTGGCGCCCGACGATTCGCACCTGTGGCTTTGCCATGTGGATGTGGTGGCGCGCGGACTGGTGCTGCTGGCGAGTGCCGCCGATCTGACCAACGAAACCCATCATCTGGAAAATGCCCGAAGGGATACGCTGGCCACCTTCGTTACGGCGGCGGAGGGAGTCCGCGCCTGCCGGTTCGACGCCTTCCTGGAGCGGTTGGAAAAGGCAGTGGACGAAGCGGAGATGGACGCCGCGCTGGCTGAGACGCTGGAAAACTTCAAGCTGTATCGCGGTGTGTCGCCGCAGGCGCGAGCGCGCCGGCTGGAAATTGTTTCCGCGCGTACCCAGAGTCTGCTGGCCCGGCTGGGGCTTGTGTGGCCGCCGCCAATGGCGGCACGCCAGGCTGAGATGCTGCGCCAGGCCGCCCAGCTTTTCTCCCGGCCGCCGCTAGCGAAAGCGGCCAGAGGAGGACGCGTGTAGAGATACATCCCGTGATGTTGTATGGGTTCTGGCGTGAGCAGCCTGTTGTGGCGTTGAAGGTTCACGCAGGGACTGCGAGGTTCATGGCGGGTTCATTCCGCGAAGGAGATCATCATGTCTAGCGTTGCGAAACCAATTCCGGGGTTGTCCGGACCAGTTTTGGATATTGCGTCGAACGGCGATGCTGCGCTGTTCTTGGGGATGCAGGACGCATTCAGCCAGCTCGAGCACGAGCCACTGCGCCAAGTGCTGCTGGATAGCCTGGCCGCGGAAAAAGAGTCCGTGCAGGCGATTGCGCGAAGTTTTGCCGGCTTTCTGGCCGGCACCCAGCCGCTCGAAGTTCGCCGGCGGTTTTTTTCTTCTTACCAGAGGACCAACAACTCCGCGATGTCGGTGGAAGGCCTGGCGAATCGCATGACGGCCGAGGGTGAAGCCAGAGTCGGTTCCGAACCAGACCGCGCCCTCTCGCTGTTTCGCGCCGCGGGCCGAATGAACCGCGTGGCAGATGAAGACCTGGGCGTCGGCGGCCAGGCGCTCCACTTCGAGCTGTACTATCGCATGGCGACCGAATTTGCCGGCCGGGACGACGAGTGGCAGTGCCGCCAGTACTGCTTGCCGGCGGCGGTGGAGTTCAAATCCTGGCTCGACACGATGCGTTTGCGCTCACCGGTCATGATCGGCCTCTATTCGTTGCTGGTGCACGAGGGCTACACCCACGCCGAGCACGAGACGATCGCACAACCGTTTTACACCTGGGCGACCACTCACATGGGGCTTTCGGATCACGACGCACGCCGGGCGCTGGCGTGGATCACGGTCCACACCGGCGGCACCGAGAAAGCACACTTCGCACACTCTTGTGCGTCCCTTGCGCACTACCTTCAAGGCAGCGGCGCAGCCATCGACCTTCAGGTCGCAGGCGAGACGTTCCGAGAGTATTTCCAGCTCAAGGGTGCGGTGATGGCGCACCTTAACCAGACGTACAGGTGAGAATGCGGGTGACGGCGCCGGCGGCCGGTCTCACGGCGCCGTTTGCCAGGATCCTTTGTCGATGACGGTTGCGCATGAGGCAGCTATGGTCCTACGGACCACAACGAGCCATGAAAACCGCTTGCTCCGCGCGCGGCTCAGAATGCGCCTGGCCGAGCCGCGGCCGCAGGGAGCGGTCCGGGTGTTTTCGCTAGAGAGTGAAAAGTGTGGAGCGAACGTGGGGCGCACCATGCCAAGGTACGTGACTGGTAACATCACCGGCACCCATACCTCATGACGAACTACTTAACGCGGTTCGGCATTTTTGCTTTTCTGCAACGGGAAACCCACGCTCTGGACCGGAAGCTGATGGTACTGACGGCGGCTTCCGGAATTGCCAATGCGATGAACCTGGCGGTGATCAATGCGGCGGTTGACGCATTGCGGGGAGGTGGGCCGTCCTGGCAGCACTTTGTTTGGTTCGGTCTGTCGATTGGGCTGTTCGTCTATTCCCTGCGTTACATCCTCTATGAATCCACCAGGTTCACCGAGGACGCGATTTGCAGCGTGCGGCTGCGGCTGGCCGACAAGATCCGCCGCAGCGATCTGCTGGCGTTGGAATTTATCGGCGAGGCCGACATTCACGCCCGGATAAGCCGGGACACGGCAGCCATCGCTCAGGCGGCACGGCCGCTGTTTGCCGCCGCGCAAGGCGCCGTCATGATTCTCTTCACCATGGGCTATATCGCCTTGGTGTCGCCGGTTGCCCTGCTGCTTTGCCTCATCATCATCGCGGGCGGTGGCGTCAAGTATTTCAGGGACCGCGAAGCCTATGACCAGGGCTTACAGGACGCGTCGAAGCAGGAAGACGAACTGGCCAACTCTCTCAACGGCCTGTTGAAAGGGTTCAAGGAACTCCGCATCAACAAACGCAAAAGCGATGACGTATTCGAGGAATTCCAGTCGACGGCCACGCGCGTCCGTGAAGTGCGCAGCCGAGTCATGATTCTGTTCTCGAACAATATTATCTTCATCGAAATGTTTTTCGTTCTGCTGCTGGGGGCTGTCGCCTTTGTTCTTCCCGTTCTCGCCACATCATTTTCAGGATCGGCGACCAAGATCGTCGCCGCCATCCTGTTCTTTTTCGGACCTCTGAGCAACGTGGTCACGATGATCCCCGTGCTGGCGCAGGTGAACGTGACAGTGGACAACCTTCAGCGCCTGGAAGCGGCGTTGGACGAAGCCCTGGCGAAAACCGCCGAACACGAAACAACCCCGCAGGCCGACCTGAGTTCTTTCACCTCGATCCGGTTCGAGAGAGTCTCGTTTACCTATCGGGATTCCGAAGGCAATGCCACGTTCCAGGTCGGCCCCATCGATGGCGAAGTCCGGCGGGGTGAAGTGCTGTTCCTGGTGGGCGGCAACGGGAGCGGCAAGACGAGCTTCCTTAAGCTGTTCACGGCCTTGTATTGGCCGGCACAAGGGGGCATCCGCGTCGACGACGTGGAGATCGGGCCATCGAACATCCAATCTTACCGAAACCTGTTTTCGGCCATCTTCTCGGATTTCCACCTGTTCGACAAACTGCATGGGCTGCGCGACGCGGCGCCCGAGCGCGTCAACGAGTTGCTGCGGCTGATGGATATATCCGACAAGACCGCGTTTGGCGGCGGGCGGTTTACCAACACCCACCTGTCAACCGGACAGCGCAAGCGCCTGGCCTTGGTGGTGTCCTATTTGGAAGACAAGCCCGTGTATATTTTCGACGAAGTGGCAGCCGACCAGGACCCGCATTTTCGCCGCTACTTCTATGAAACGCTGCTAGCGGATCTAAAGAGTGCCGGCAAGACGGTGGTGGTGGTGTCGCATGATGACCGTTATTTCCACCTCGGGGACCGCGTGTTGCAGATGGATTACGGCAAAGTCGAGCGAGCTTCCCCGCAACGGTACGAACAGCAGCCCGCGAAAACGCGCGGCCAGGCGCTCTAACGCCGGTATCCGGGAGCCCACCAAATGATTGAAATCCCGGCTGATCAATATGATGGACCCTTTACGAAATCTTTAGAACTCCCTTATGCCTTATTTATCTGTCGTCCCGTAAGTTATGGGATGAGGTAATCGCAACGGCGCCAATGGTGGCGTTGCGAGCCGCTTGAGCAATGGGTAATCGCCCACACCAATGGGAGCAGCCCGAGGTAGATTTCCTCCGCGGGCTGCATCTGACAAAACATTCCAGTCAATTTGAATCAGCAAGCGGGACGCATGTCCCGCTTTTGTGCTTTCAGGCGGCAAATCGAGGAGAAAACTAAAAAATGATTGTCATGAAATTCGGCGGATCTTCGCTGGAGTCTGCGAGCGCTATAGAACGAGTAGCATCCATTGTAAAGTCTCACCTGGAGCGGCGGCCTGTAGTTGTCGTTTCCGCCATGGGAAAGACGACCGATGGTCTGGTAACTGCGGCAGACTACGCGTCGCGGGGCAACTCGTACCCTGCCTGGAGGCAATTAGGCGAGCTGCGAACGTTTCACATTCAAGAAACGCAGCGGCTTCTTCGCGGCCAGGCACAAAGCTTTATCGATCAGAGCGTCGCGCCCAAATTTCGCGAGCTGCACGTGTTGCTGAACGAGCTGGCTGAGGGCGAGCGGCGGCTTACGGCGGAATTGAACGACGAGATCCTGAGTTATGGAGAGCGGCTTTCGAGCGAGATCGTCGCCGCGGCGTTTCATCGGTTCGGCATCAAGACCATTCACCTGGACACGCGTAAGTTCATCGTGACGGATAACCAGTTCACGCACGCCACGCCATTGTATTGGGAAACGTATGCGAAACTGCGGCGCACCATCCCTTACCTGGGCGAAACGATAGCGGTGCTGGGCGGATTCATGGGCGCAACCGAAGATGGTGTCACGACCACGCTGGGCCGCGGGGGCTCCGACTTGACCGCATCCATTGTTGGTGCAGGAATCTGCGCGGACGAAATTCAGATTTGGACCGATGTGGATGGCATGCTTACCTGTGATCCGCGAGTTCTGGACTCGGCGCATCGCGTACGCGCGATTACTTACGGTGAAGCGGAAGAGATGGCGCGGCTGGGAGCCAAGGTGCTTCATCCCGCAAGCGTAGCGCCGGCCACAAGGCAGAGGATCCCCATCACCATTCGCAATAGCCGCCGGCCCGAGATCGAAGGCACACAAATCGCCGCGCAGTCGAACGGTTCCAGCAGCACGGTGAAGTCAATCGCCTGCAAGGCGGGTATGACCGTAGTGCATCTCGATGTGCGCCACGTGGGCGGCTTGCCCAGCATTACCGAAGGATTGGGCAGCTTGTTTGCGCGCAACAACATCGCAGTCGAACTCGTTCAGGCGCGTCAGGCCGGGGTCTCGTTCGCTATTGAGAACTCGACTCTGTTGCCGGAGTTGCTGCGCAAGGTGGACCGATCCGTGCAGGTGCGCGTGGAAGAGGAGCGAGCCGTGATCGGCCTTGTGGGTGAAGGCGTCGGGTCCGTGCCCGGCGTGATGTCCCGCGCGCTGAACGCATTGAACGGGATCAATGTCTGCATGAGTGCCCAAGGATCCTCGCTCTTGACGGTCTGCTTCGCCGTGCCGGAAAGCGCGCTGCATGCGTCGGTGGAACGGCTGCATCGCGAGTTCTTCTCAACCGTCGATCCCGAGGTCTTCGCCAATGCGCGCGGAAGGGTGGAAACCAGTCGAGATCCGGCGAGGCAGCACCACCCGTTCGCGTTGCCGGACGGATCGAGAATGGTTCCCGCGCACTAAAGCCGCATCAGCCCAGCCAATCACTCACCCTAGCGTTGGATCCAATGGGCGCTTTTGGTGGCCAGGCGGTCCAGTGCGATGACCGATAACTCGAGGTGCTCTTCGAGCGTATCTTCGATCTTGTTGTGGCTGATGCCTCGGAGCGACTGCACGAACATCATCACGGCCGGGATGCCGGATCTTGCCACCTCGGCTGCGTCATGCAGGGGCCCTGAGGGCAGGCGATGGCTTCGGCCGGCTGTTTCCTGGACCGCCTGATCGCACAGATCGAGTAGCGCCGGGTGGAACGGAACGGGCTCGATATTCCAGATGCGCGACCATTCCACAGTGCATTTCTCTTCTGCGGCGAAACGGTCGCTGGCTTCACGCGCTTCGCGGAGCATCTGAGCGAGCACAGCCGAGTCCAGATCGCGCTGGTCGAGTGTGGCTTCGCAACGGCCGACCACGGCGGTAGCGATGCCCGGAAAGGTTTTCACGCTGCCGATAGTCGAGACGGCGTCGGGGTGCTTGCCCGCGATCGAGCGGATTTCCAGCGCGAGCTTCGCGGCTGCCGCCAGCGCATCGCGCCGCACCTTCATCGGAGTGGAACCGGAATGCGCTTCCTGACCGAAGAACGTGACGGCATGGCGCTCGACGCCCTTGGTGCCGAGGACGACGCCAAGCGGCAAACCCAGCCGTTCGAGCACCGGGCCCTGTTCGATATGCAGCTCCAGATAGGCCGCGGCGTGCTGCCGTTCCCGCTGGGCTTCGGGAAAGCGATCGATCTCGACGCCGCAGCGCTGCAGCGCTGCTTCCAGGCGAATGCCGTCCTTGTCGGCGCGGACGCGGTCCGCCTCAATGCTGTGCGTACCGGCAAAGGCCGAAGATCCGAGCAGGCTTCTGCCAAAGCGGGCGCCTTCTTCGTCCGCCCAGTCCACCAGGCGAACGGTGACGGGCGGACGGCCGGAGTACTCTTCCGAGAAACGGCGCAAAACTTCGAGCGCGGCCAGGACATTCAACGGGCCGTCGAGCCAGCCGCCGTTCGGCACCGAATCGAGATGCCCGCCCAGCAGCAACGCCTTGTCCGAAGCCCCGGGCAGGGTGACCCAACTGTTGCCCGCGGCGTCGAGATGATGCTCCACCGGCAGTCCGGCCAGCTTTGATTGAAACCACTGGCGGGCCTTTAGCCAGACGTCGGTCCAGGCGACGCGTTGTGCGCCGTTCTCATCGCTGGTCAGTTCGCGCAGTTCTTTCAGCTCGGCGACGGTTCGCTTCGGATTCAAGCTCATATGGGTGTACTCAAAAGTGCGTGGGTTCGCGGCGCAACAGGCGGCCGCGATTTTTGTCGCCCACAAACTTGCCTTCTTTGACCTGGACTTTTCCGCGCACCGTTACCACGGACGGGCGGCCTTCAATGCTCATGCCTTCAAATCCGTTGTAGTCGTTATTCATGGATTGCGTCTTAGCCGAAATCACGCCTCGGTGCGCGGTGTCGTAAATCACGAGGTCGGCGTCGCTTCCCACAGCGATGGTGCCTTTGCGCGGGAAAAGCCCGAACAGCTTCGCAGCTTTGGTGCTGGCAAGGTCCACAAACCGGTTCACGTCGATCTTGCCGCGAGCAACGCCGTAGGTGTAGAGCAGGTTGACGCGGTCTTCGATTCCGGGGATGCCGTTCGGAATCTGCGTGAAGTTAGACTGCCCGAGGCGTTTCTGTTCGGTGTCAAACGGACAGTGGTCGGTGCCCACCGTGTCAACGGACCCGGCCGCAAGAGCGTTCCACAGGATGTTCAGATTGCGCTTATCGCGCAGCGGCGGCGACATGACGTGTTTCATGCCTTCGATCCCCGGCCGTTCAGCGTACGTCTTGTCGAGAAGAAGGTGAGGGAGGACGGATTCGACAGAAATCCGGACACCGCGCGCCTTCGCGGCGGTGGCCGCCTGCAATGCCGGGCCGCACGAGAGGTGAACGACGTAGCCTGTCGCGCCTGTATTTTCGAGGAAAGTCGCGAAGCGGCCTGTGCCTTCGGCCTCCACCGATTCCGGACGGCTGGGCTCGTGCCACTCCGGGCCGACTTTGCCCTGCGCGATCAGGCTGGCTTGGAGACGGCTGACGAGTTCGGCGTTCTCGCAGTGCGCCGTTACGATGACGCCCAGCGCTTTGGCTAACGCAAGAGTCTGATACATCTCGCCGTCATCGACGCCAAAGAAATTCTTGTAGGCGAGGAAGATCTTGAAAGAGGCAATGCCGTCGCGTACGATCTCGCGAAGCTGCGCTTCGGTTTTTTCGTCGTACTTCGTGACCGACATGTGGAAGGTGTAGTCGCAGGCGCTGTGCCCTTCAGCTTTCGACTTCCATAAGTGGTAGCCTTCGAGTGCGTCGTCGTGACGCGACGGGCAGCACATCTCGATGAACGTGGTTGTGCCGCCTATCAAAGCTGCGATGCTGCCGGTCTCGTGCGTGTCCTTGGCGAAGGTGGCCATGAACGGCAGGTAGATGTGGACGTGCGGATCGATGAAGCCGGGGAACACAAGCTTTCCGGATGCGTCTAAAACCTCGGTTCCGGGCGGGGCGTCGAGAGCCGCGCCGATGCGGGTTATGGTCTCGTCTTCGATGTATAGATCGGCGCGGAATCGCGAGTCGGCAGTGACGATCTCGCCGTTTTTGATCAGGAGGGGCATGGGTTTCTAGTGCACTTGGATTCCGTTCTGCTTGCGGTAGCGCTCCATCGCCTCCCATTCCTGGGCGACCTCGGGTTGAGACTGGCACAACTCGCTCCAGGATACAGGCTCGCGGCCGGCGGGAACCTCAGCCATCTCGATGCAATGCTCCACCGGACAGACGTTATAGCATAACCGGCATCCGACGCAGTCCTGCTCACGAACTTTTGGCTGCGGCCGCTCCGTGGCTGTTCCGGCCATCAGATCGATACACTGATGGGCCGCGTCATTGCACGCCACGTAACAAAGATTGCACTTGATGCACTTGTCTTCGTCGATGCGCGCTACCGCGCTGAAGGAGAGATTGAAGTTTGCGAAGTCGGAGATCTGAGGCAGGCTCTTGCCTACCACCTCGGCGACGGTTTTGAACCCTTTCGCGTCCATCCAGTTTGACAACCCGTCGCAGAGGTCTTCAATGATCCGGTAACCGTAATGCATCACGGCGGTGCAGACCTGCAGACTGCTCGCACCCAGCAGCAGAAACTCGGCCGCGTCCTGCCAGGTGGAAATGCCACCCATGCCCGAAATAGGAATCGCCGACCGGGAAACCACTTCGTCGGTTCCCAGCGCGGACAGCATGTGGAGAGCGATCGGCTTGACGGCCGGACCGGCGAAGCCGCCGTGACCGCTTTTGCCGCCGATGCTTGGGGTGATGGCAAGCGTATCGAGATCCACACCGACGATGGAGTTAAGCGTGTTGATCAGTGAGATGGCGTCGGCGTCCGCGGCTATGGCGGCGCGCGCGGGATGAACGATGTTGGTGATGTTCGGCGTGAGCTTGACGATCACGGGGATGCGGCAGGCTTCCGTGACTCAGCGCGTGATCTGTTCGCAATACTCCGGAACCTGGCCGACCGCGCTGCCCATGCCGCGCTCGCTCATGCCGTGCGGGCAGCCGTAATTCAGCTCGATTCCGTCGGCGCCGGTATCTTCAATCCTTCGCACGATGTCGTGCCAGGCTTCCGGTTTGGATTCCACCATCGCGGACGCGATGACTGCGCGGTCCGGCCATGCGCGTTTGACTTCGGCCATTTCGCGCAAGTTCACTTCGAGGGGCCGGTCTGAGATGAGCTCGACGTTGTTGATGCCCACCATTTTTTGCCCGTTGTAGTGCCAGGCTCCGTAGCGGTTCGATACGTTGAGCACCGGAGCGCCAATGGTCTTCCAGACCGCGCCTCCCCAACCGGCTTCGAACGCCCGATGAATCTGTTGGCCCGAATTGGTGGGAGGCGCCGAAGCGAGCCAGAACGGATTGGGTGAATGAATGCCCGCGAAGTCGATGTGTAGATCAGCCATTGGCAGCTCCCTGGGCCTGCAAGCGTTCATGGATCGCTCGTGCCGCCAGTTTTCCGTCCTGCACGCCCATTACCGTGGACGCGGCGCCCTTCCACCGGATGCAGTCGCCCCCAGCGAAGATGCCGGGAATATTCGTCTCAAACGAATCGTTCACGCAAATCTTCCCTTTCTTGGTCTCGAGCCCCAACCATGCGGCGACCGGTGTCATTTCTTGTCCGATGGCCTTCACGACCTGATCGACTGCCAGCACGAACTCAGATCCCTCGACGGCCTGTGGAGCCGGCCGCCCCGAAGCATCTTGTGTGCCCAGGCGCATTCGGACGCATTCCAAACCGCTCACGGCTCCGTTCGCAGTCAAGACGCGGAGGGGTTGAGTAAGGAAGCGAAATTCCACGCCTTCCTTCTTTACGAAGTCGTATTCATGGGCGTAAGCCGTCATTTGCCGCTGGCTGCGACGATAGACCATGACTACCGTCTCGGCCCCCAAGCGTTTGGCTATGGTGGCGCAATCGATCGCCGTATTTCCTGCGCCGATGACCGCGACGTGACGCCCGATCTTCATGGCGTGCGGAGCCAGCTTGCTTTGTTCAATGTATTCGAGACCATCCACCATGTGCTCTTCACCGGCGATTTCCATTTCCGGAATGGCCCACAGGCCCACGGCCAGAAAGACGGCGTCAAACCGCGCTCGGAGGTGATCGATGGTCAGATTGCGGCCGAGTTCCACGCCCGTTTCGATGCGTACTCCCAAACGGCGGATCATTTCGACTTCCGCCAATGCGGCTTCGACCGGTTCGCGGAGCGCAATAATGCCGTAGGTGGATAGGCCGCCGGCAAGTTCCCGCTTCTCAAAAATGGTGACGCCGTGTCCGCGGCGGGCCAGTTCGCCGGCGCACGACAGTCCGGCAGGTCCAGCGCCGATCACCGCCACCTTGTGGCCGTTAGGAGTGCCGGCGTGGAAGACGTCAAGGTGGCGCTGGTAGACGAAATCGGTGGCGTACCTTTGCAGCCTCCCGATCGCAATCGGCTTGTGCTCTGCTCCGAGCACGCAGGCGCCCACACAGAGCTCTTCCACCGGGCACACCCGCGCGCAAGTGGCGCCCAGCAGATTGCTTTCCAGAATGGTGCGCGCGGAGCCGAGCAGGTTGTGCGTGGCGATCTTCTTGACGAAGCGCGGAACGTCAATGTGAGTGGGACAAGCCTGGGTGCATGGCGCGTCGAAGCAGAACAGACACCGGTTCGCCTCGACCAGCGCTTCCTGCGCGCTCAAGGGAGGCAGATGCTCGGCGAGGGCATGCTTGGGATCGATCATCCGTTTTCCGTTTGCCGCATGAGCCACACATACATGGCACCCGCCAGCCCGAAGCCCACGAACCACGCGTAATCGTAGAGCCAGCGCATTCCCGGAACGACGGTTCCGGCGAGCGCTACGATGACTCCGGCGGCCAGGCTGATGAGCGCCCGCGGATTCACCCCATTGCGATATTCGTAGATTCCGCCGCGACGGTAAAGATCCTCGACTTGCAGGATCGTTCCGCGCACGACGAAATAATCGGCAATCATGATCCCGGCGACGGGACCAAGCAGCCCGGAGTAACCGACCAGCCATCCGAAGATGTAG
>Ga0187819_10001516_pt1 | contig 12033 bp, 9 predicted proteins | sample NC_wetland_sal_i_15_FD_132411 | JGI IMG/M metagenome (GOLD analysis project Ga0187819, IMG submission 132411) | Wetland sediment microbial communities from Neuse River Estuary, North Carolina, USA - SO4_4 | ecosystem: Environmental > Aquatic > Freshwater > Wetlands > Sediment | place: USA: North... | reverse complement strand
CTGAATCGGTGTAAGCTATCGAGACGGAGGAGTATGGAAAATCCCACTTTCGATCGAGAAGTGGTTGTGCTGCTGGCTGAGGGGGATCCCGTTTTGCGGAAGATGTTGGAGAGACTCCTGAAGCAGGGCGGCTACGATCTGATCGTCGCGGAAGATGCCCAGGATGCGTTCCAAAGATCTGTGGATCACAAAGGGAGGATCGATCTGCTGGTGTCCAACGTGCAGATGCCCGGCATGACGGGCAGCGACCTGGCGAAAGCCATGAGGGAGTCGCGGCCGGACCTGAAAGTGATGTTGACGGCCTCCTATGAGCAAGGCTTGCTGGTTCTCGATACGGGATGGCAGTTCATCCAGAAGCCCTTCGCATCTAAATCGCTCCTTGACAGAATCCTTGAGATCATTCGACAGCCTCCCGCGCCGAACGTTGATCGCAGCGCATAAACTATGACGAAATTAACTTCGCGGTTGTTCATTCTGGCATTGGCCGCCGTGCTTGGGGCTCGGGCCGACGTGACGCTTCCCGCCCTTCTAGGCGACCATATGCTGATCCAGCGCGGCCTTCCGGTTCATGTCTGGGGGAAGGCCGCGGAAGGTGAATCGGTTTCCGTTAGTTTCCGTGGCGGCACGCGGTCGACGATGGCGGACTCGATCGGACTGTGGAGCGTCTACCTTCCACCGGGAGACGCCGGCGGCCCGTTTGAACTGACCGTCAAAGGAAACAATCAGATCACGCTCAAAGACGTGCTGGTCGGCGATGTTTGGGTCGCCTCGGGCCAGTCGAACATGGAGTTCCCGGTCAAAGAAGCGGTCAACGCCCAAGCGGAGATCGCCGGCGCCGGCCATCCGAATATCCGTCTGTTTCACGTCAAGAACAAGGTGGCGCATTATCCGCTCGATGATGTCGCTGCGGAACCTTGGACCCCCTGCACGCCCGAGAGCGTCGTCGACTTCTCCGCAATCGCCTACTTTTTCGGGCGGCACCTGCACGAGAAACTTGCGGTGCCCGTCGGCCTCATCGAAACATCCTGGGGCGGAACGCCGGCGGAAGCCTGGACCAGTCTGCGCGCTCTCTCGGCAGACGCATCACTAATGCCGGTCTTCGCCTGGTGGGCGACGATGAATGACGATGCGGCCACGCACCAGTTGCGGCGCGAGAAGGAATTGAGCCAATGGCGGCGCGCCGTGGACCGGGCGAAAGCCGAAGGAAAGCAGCCGCCGGAATTCCCTTGGGAGCCCAACATCGACAATTCATGGACGCCCTCGGGATTGTACAACGCCATGATCGCGCCGCTCACGCGCTTTCCCATCAAAGGGGTCATCTGGTACCAGGGCGAAAGCAACGCTTCGAGTGAGCGCGCTTGGTTGTATGCGCACCTGTTCCAGACCATGATTCAGGACTGGCGGCGTTCCTGGGGCCAGGGCGACTTTCCGTTTCTCCTCGTGCAACTGGCGAACTTCAAGACCGGGCCGGACGCCCAGTGGCCGGAACTCCGCGACGCGCAGCGCCAGGCTCTAGCGCTGTCCCACACCGGCATGGCCGTGACCATCGATATTGGCGACCCCGACGACATTCATCCGAAGAACAAACAGGACGTCGGCCTGCGCCTGGCCCTTGCCGCCCGGGCCATCGCTTATGGAGAAAAGATCGAATACTCCGGCCCGCTGTTTCGCCAGGCGACGCCAGAGGGCCGTTCCATGCGTGTCTGGTTCGATCACACTGGTGGCGGCCTGACCGCCAGAGGGGGTGCGCTAGCCGGATTCGAAATCGCCGGTTCGGATCACAAGTTTGTCCCGGCGGAGGCGGTGATCGACGGCGCGACCATCGTGGTGTCTAGCACAGCGGTAACCGCACCGGCCTATGTGCGATATGGCTGGTCGGATGACCCGCACTGCAATCTATATAATGCTGATGGCTTGCCGGCATCGCCTTTTCGATCGGGTGAGTAAGAGGCGTGGGCCGCACATCTGCCTGATCGCCGTGTCGATCCTCGCCGTGGCCTGCGGCGGGCGAGTGACGCACCGCGACCCTAACGCCCCGGTCCAAGAGTGGCCCGCGTACGGCAATGATCCGGGCAGTTCCCGCTACTCGCCGCTCAACGAGATTACCCGGGACAACGTGCGGGATTTGAAGATTGCCTGGACCTACCGCACCGGCGACATCTCCGATGGCTCGGGCACCTGGAACGGGAAGCGCGTGCGCACACGAAGCACCTTCGAGGCTACGCCGCTCCTGGTGGATCAGACGCTCTACGTGGTAACGCCGTTCAACCGCATCATTGCGCTCGATCCGGAAACGGGCAAGGAGAAATGGGCATTCGATCCCAAGATCGACCGCATTGGAGAATATGGAGACGGCTTTACCTGCCGCGGCCTGGCTACCTGGGTCGACCCGGAGCGCAAACAGGGAGAGGCCTGCTGGCGCAGCCTCTACGAAGCGACGCAGGACGGGCGGCTCATCGCGGTCGATGCGGCCAGCGGCAGCGCGTGCCCGGCGTTTGGCACCGGCGGTGAAGTTTCTCTTGTCGGTGACATCAGCAATATTCTCTACCCGGGCGAATACCACTTCACCTCAGCGCCGGCGGTCGTGGGCCAGGTGGTCGTTGTCGGCTCGGCCATCAACGACAACAACCGCGTCGAGATGCCGCCGGGAGTGGTGCGTGGTTACCATGCGCGCACGGGTGCGCTCGTGTGGGCGTGGGACCCTGTGCCACGCGATCCAGCCGACCCCGCGCGCGCCACCTGGCAAAACGGCGCCGACCGCACCGGCGCCGCCAACGCTTGGGGCCCTCTGTCGGCCGATCCGGAACACGACCTGGTCTTCGTCCCGACCACCAGTCCGAGTCCGGACTTCTTCGGTGGCGAGCGGAAAGGCCAGGACGTCTATGCGGATTCCGTAGTGGCGCTGCGCGCCTCCACGGGGAAAGTAGTGTGGTCGTTCCAGGCCGTGCATCACGATCTTTGGGACTACGACTTGCCGTCCGCGCCGTCGCTGATTGAGATCGTGCGCGACGGCCGGCGCGTTCCTGCTCTGGCGCAGGCCAGCAAGATGGGGCACTTGTTCATTCTTGATCCCAACACGGGGAAACCGCTGCTGCCTGTCGAGGAGCGGCCGGTGCCGCAAGCCGGCGTTCCCGGCGAGTGGCTCTCGCCTACGCAGCCGGTCCCCGTAGCGACTCCTCGCCTGGTCCCGGACCATCTGCGCCCCGAAGACGCCTGGGGAATCACGTGGTGGGATCGCGGCAAGTGCCGGGACGAAATTACCAGGCTGCGGTCAGACGGCATCTTCACGCCGCCCAGCCTCCAGGGCACGCTCGAGGTGCCCGGCAATATCGGGGGCACGAACTGGGGTGGCGTGTCTTTCGATCGGATGCGGCGTTTGATTCTGGTCAATCAGACCAGCATCCCGTTTGAAGTGCAACTGATTCCTCGGGAAAAAGCCCTCAGCCTGCGGCGTGCCGAGCCGGACTGGGAATATGGCCAACAGAAAGGCACGCCTTACGTCATGCGCCGCCGGGCGCTGCTTTCGCCCTGGCGGATTCCCTGTAACGCGCCGCCGTGGGGTACGCTGGCCGCAGTCGAGGCCGACACCGGGCACATCCGTTGGCAGGTCACACTCGGTACCCTGCGCGACTTAGTGCCCGTGCCGCTTCCCTTTGCATCGGGAACCCCGAACCTGGGCGGTTCACTGGCCACCGCCGGCGGCGTGACGTTTATCGGCGCGACGTTGAACAACTATCTGCGCGCCTTTGATACCGAGACAGGCCGCGAGTTGTGGAAGGGGCGTCTTCCGGCCGCCGGAATGGCCACGCCCATGACCTATCGCGCCCGCCGCGGAGGGCGCCAGTATGTCGTGATCTGCGCGGGCGGGCACGGGAAGGTGGACATCAAGCTGGGAGACTACGTCGTCGCGTTTGCACTGGACTGAGCCGGGACCAAAGGGAGCGGAGCGGCTAGGCGATCAGGATGTTGAGCAGATTCCAGACCACAACCGCGGCGTACCAGTAATTGACATAGAGCAGGAGATGGGAGCGGCTCAACTTGATGCACAGGAACGCCAGCCCGAGGGCCACTATCTTGGATGCCGCCACCGCGACGGCGGGGCCGAAATGCAAGAGTGACCTGATAAACGGACTGGCCTCGGGTATCCCCAGCTTCAAGCCGATCAAGGTGGTCAGAAAATCCAACGCCTGCAGATAAAAGAAGACCTCTATAGACATCATCATTCTGCCCGGAAGTGCCTCCACGCGGGAAGGTGGCGGGGGGTAATCCCGGGAGCCGTTCGGATCAGGGGTCCATGCCAGGGACATATTCTGTAGAGATAAAATCGGGTGCAATTCTCTGGCCAACGCCGGACTACATCGTGCGCCATAGTTTCCAGCCATCGCGTGCGTCGGAGTGTTCCCACTAAGTTTGACCTTGTGAAAATGAGTCGGGATGGACGCGTTGGCACTTAGGGTGGTTTCCCGATGCACTCTTTGCGCCGCAAAACCCGCCACCGTATCATGGATTCACTCGTCTGTTGAGGTGACATGATGCGCAGTTTTGATACTCTCTCGGAACGCGAGATTCTGGCTCTGGCGATCTCTCTGGAAGAAGAAGACGAGCGCGTTTATGCGGATTACGCCGAGGGCTTGCGGGAGAAGTTTCCCGGGTCCGCGGCGGTTTTCGACGGCATGCGTTCCGAGGAATCGTCTCACCGCCGGAGACTCATCGAGCTGTATAAGCAGAAGTTCGGCGACCACATTCCGCTCATCCGCCGGCAGGACGTCAAGGGATTCGTCACTCGCAAGCCGGTCTGGCTGGTACGGCCGCTGGGTCTGGATACGGTTCGCAACCAGGCGAGCGCCATGGAGGTGGAGAGCCGCCGGTTTTATGAGAAGGCTGCTGCCCGGGCGCAAGATCCGGGAGTGCGCCAGTTGCTGGACGACCTTGCCCAGGAAGAGCGCTCCCACGAAGACCGCGCCGAAAAGCTCGAGAAAGACAAGCTGCGGCCGGACGTGAAGCGCGCCGAGGACGAATCCAACCGCCGCCTGTTCGTGCTGCAAATTGTCCAGCCCGGCCTGGCGGGCTTGATGGATGGCTCGGTCTCGACATTGGCGCCGGTTTTTGCCGCGGCATTCGCCACCCGGAACAGTTGGGACGCGTTCGTGGTGGGACTGGCTGCGTCCGTCGGGGCCGGCATCAGTATGGGATTTGCGGAAGCTCTTTCCGACGACGGCAGCCTCACCGGCCGGGGCCACCCCTGGATCCGCGGACTGGTCTGCGGCTTGATGACTGGGCTGGGCGGCATCGGCCATACCCTGCCGTTCCTCATCAAGGACTTCACGGTGGCCATGATAGCCGCGGTGCTCGTGGTCCTGGTGGAATTGGGCGTCATCACGTGGATCCGGCACCGTTACATGGAAACGCCGACGGTCTCAGCCGCTTTGCAGGTCGGCCTGGGCGGGGCGCTGGTATTCGCTACCGGGGTGTTGATCGGCAGCTCATAGACCACGAGCCGGGCGCCGTCCGGTTGCAAAAACCGCAAAAAACCCCCGAAAATCGCTCGACGCGAGTTGCGGAAGCGTGATATTCTGCACTCCAACTTCCCCCACATGACGGTTGCAGTTCAAAGGAGAGCCTATGGCAGCAGCAGCAAAACGCATGACGCAGTCGCAAATTGTGAGAGCGCTCGCTGAGAAATGTGAAGTGAGCAACAAAGTATCCCGCCAGTTGGTGGAGAATCTTGGCGAAACCGCGATTCGTGAGGTCAAGAAGAACGGACTGTTTGTAATCCCAGGCCTGGGCAGGCTGGTCCGCGTCGACCGCAAAGCTCGCGTGGGGCGCAACCCGGCCACGGGCGAGACCATCAACATTCCCGCCAAGAAGGTCGTCCGCTTCCGCGTGGCTAAAGCGGCGAAGGATTCGATCCTTCCCACCAAAGCCAAGAAAGCCGTCGTCGGCTAGGTGATTACATCGGGTTCTTCCCGGTTGAACCGCTCCTTCAAGCGGAGGAGCTGACGAACACTGCTGTCGAGGCTGCCCACCATCTGGGATGGATCGTGGTCGTATTTCGGGCTGAATCGCTCGAGATAGACGCGCAGGGTTGCTCCTTGGGTGCCGGTGCCGGACAGGCGGCACACCACGCGCGATCCATCGTCCAACAGGATGCGAATTCCTGCATGCGGTGTAACGCTATGGTCCACGGGATCGGTATAAGTGAAATCATCGGCCGCAGCGATGCGGCTGCCGGCAAAACTCTGGCCGGCTAAGGCGGGTAGCGAGGCGCGCAGTTCTTCGTTCATCAGGTGGGCGGCGCTGGAGTCCAGTCCCGCGTAATCGTGCCGCTGGAAATAGCTGCGGCCAAAGCGCACCCAGTGCGCGGTCATCACCTCCGCTACAGACTTTCGCGTTCCGCACAGAATCGACAGCCAGCACAGCACAGCCCAGAATCCGTCTTTCTCGCGAATGTGATTGGATCCTGTGCCGAAGCTCTCTTCGCCGCACACTGTGCAGAGATCCGCGTCCATCAGGCTGCCGAAATATTTCCAGCCCGTTGGCGTTTCGTAAATGGGGACATTCAGAGACTTCGCCACCCGGTCCACCGCGGTGCTGGTGGGCATGGAGCGCGCGATGCCGGCCAACCCGTCACGATAGCCGGGGATGAAGCGCGAGGCGTGTTCGGCAATCACGGCCAGGGAATCGCCCGGGCTGACGAAAATACCGCGGCCGAGGATCATGTTTCTGTCCCCATCGGCATCATTGGCCGTGCCCAGATCTGGCGCGTCGGCACCCTGCATGAGGCGCACCAGATCAGCAGCGTACACCAGGTTCGGATCAGGGTGTTTTCCAGCAAAATCTTCTGATGGGATGCCATTCATTACGGTTCCCTTGGGCGCTCCAAGCTGTTCTTCGAGGATGTGCGCAGCGTATGGGCCGGTCGAGCCGTGCATGCCGTCGAAGATCATGCGAAACCCGCTGCGGAACAAACCCCGCAGGGCCTCGAAATCGAACAACTCGCTCATCAGAGCGGTGTAGTCGGCCAGCGGATCGAAAATTTCAACCTCGGTGGCCCCGTGCGTCTGTTTGCCTTCCTTGCTGATATCGATGTCGGCGCACGTGTACCAGTAGTAATGGTTGATGCGTTGAGTAAATTCGTAGGTGCGTTCGGTGACGTCTTCCGGGGCCGGCCCGCCGTTCGAAATGTTGTACTTGATGCCGAAGTCCGCATCGATGCCTCCGGGATTGTGGCTGGCGGAGAGAATCAGGCCCCCGAATGCCTTCTGGCGCCGGATGACTGCGGACATAGCCGGCGTGGAGAGCAAACCTCCCCGAGCCACCATTACACGCCCAAACTCATTGCCGATAGCGACGTGCAGGATTTTCTGAATGGCCTCCTTGTTGTAATACCGGCCATCGCCGCCGACCACCAGCGTGGATGAACCGAAATCTCCATTCACCGACCTGCGGAGGGCGTTGAAAACAGACTGCACAAACGCCTCAACGTATCCGGGCTGCATGAACTCCCGGGTCTTTTTTCGCAGCCCTGACGTGCCCGGTCTTTGCCCGGCAAAGGGATGCACGGAGATGGTTGTAATCGCTAACGAAGGGGACATATGCCGATGTTACACGAAATCCCTTGACTCGTAAGTAAGTACTTACTTATAATCAGGCCGTGATTGAGGCCCGCACGCAGCCCAGCCGCATGGCCGCCAGCGACCGCCGGCAGCAATTGGTTGAAACGGCGCTGGATGTGTTCTCGCGCAAAGGGTTTGAGGGCGCGACAACGAAGGAAATCGCGGCCGCCGCAGGAGTGACGGAAGCCGTGATTTTCCGTCATTTCCCCAGCAAACAGGCGCTTTACAAGGCGGTGCTGGATTACACGGTTCAGGCTTCCGGCCACGAGGGCTGGCTGGCCGAGATCAAGGCCTGCATGGACCGGAATGACGATGCGGGGCTGCTGCGCGCGCTGGCAGCCAGCATTTTGAGATCGTACCGCAAGGATCCGCGATTCGAACGGCTGGTGCTCTTCGCTGCCCTGGAAGGCTACGAAATGGGCCTCGCGCACCATCACCAGGTGGCCATGCCTGTTTATGACTTGCTGCGCGATTACATCGTACGCCGGCAGCGCGAGGGCGCGATGCGGGGTCATCACCCGGGCGTGATCATCGAGGCCATCGCTGGCATGACCCAGCATTACGCCATGATGACGCAGTTATTTGGCTACAGTGCCCCGGATGGTCTCTCGGACGAAAAGGCCATCGAGACGTTCACTGAGATCGTGATGAACGGCATCCAGCCGGCGGCGAATCCAACAAAAAAGAACCACAAATGAACCGCCACGCCTTATTCATCGGCTTAATCGTGACGCTGCTCATCAGCGCCTGCTCCAGGCCGAAGGATGTGGTGGCGCATGCGGCGACCGAGAAGATTCGGGTCTCGACCGCGCAGGCGATGATTCGAATGGTGCCGGCAGCGTTCGAAGTCACCGGCACGTTCATTGCTGATGAAACATCGGATATCGCACCTCCGGTCGCGGGCCGGGTGGTGACCACCCCGACCAATGTCGGCGATTTTGTGAAGCAAGGCCAGGCGATCTGCGAGCTGGACCACCGCGACGCGCAGATTCGGCTGGAACAGGCTCGCGCCCAGCTTGACGAAGCCAGTTCCGCGCTGCGACAGGCGCAATCGCGCATTGGCTTGAACGGTGCGGCGAAATTCGACGCCAACCTGGTTCCGGAGGTGGCGGCCGCGCGCGCCAGCTACGAATCGGCGCTGGCGCAGGCCAAGCTGGCGGCGGCGGATGCCCGGCGATACGAAACGCTGGTGGCGAGCGGGGACGTCTCGCGCGGCGCCTACGAAAGAGCGCGAACCCAGCAGGAGACGGCGGAAGCGCAGGCCAACGCCGCGCGCCAGCAGTATGAAGCTGCGCTCAACGGCGCGCGCCAGGGATACGGAGCCGTGGAAACCTCGCAGGCAACCCTTGAGGCAGTCCGGGCGCAGTTAGCGCAGGCGCAGAAAGGCCTGGAGGACACCACTGTGCGGGCGCCATTCGATGGTTACATTACGGCGAGGCCCGTAGCGGCGGGTGAATACGTCTCTCCCGCGAGTAAGATCGCAACGATCGTGCGCCTGGGAGTGCTCAAGCTTCAGTTACAGGCCCCGGAGCAGCGCGCCGCGCACGTTCGCACCGGCATGGCGGTGGTGGCGCGCGTGGCCGCTTACCCGAACCGAGAATTTACGGGCAAAGTTACGGCCATTAATCCTTCCGTGGACCCCGGCTCGCGCGTTTTCATCGTGGAAGCCCGATTTGAAAATCCCGGCACAGCGCTCCGGCCCGGAATGTTTGCCACCGCGCGGGTGCTGTTGCCCGGAGGAGAGAATGGCGTTTTCATTCCACCGAGCGCCGTCATCCGGGACAAGACCACCGACTCGAATCAGGTATTCACCATTGATCGCGGGGCCGCACACCTGCACGTGGTCCTCACCGGCGACGTAGACGGCGATTCCATCCGCATCCGTTCCGGTCTCGCGGGAGGCGAGACCGTCGCCACCAGCGGCCAGAGCGAACTATTCGAGGGCGCGCCGGTCCAGACGGGGCCCTAAGATCAGCCACACGATATGCACGCGTTAGCCCAACTTTGCGTCAGAAGGCCCGTCTTCGCGACCATGCTCATCCTGTCGCTGGTGGTAGTGGGCATTTTTTCTTACTTCAGTCTTGGCGTCGACCTCTTTCCCAAAGTGGACGTCCCGGCGGTAGCGGTCGTCGTGTCCGACCCCGGAGCTTCGCCGCAGGAGATAGAAACCGAGATCACCAAGAAAGTCGAGGATGCGGTCAACACCATCAGCCAGATCGACGAACTGCGTTCGACCTCGTCGGAAGGGCAATCGCTGGTGGTGATCAGCTTCGAGCTGGCCAAGAACGGCGACGTGGCGGCGCAAGAGGTGCAGAACAAGGTCAACCTCATCATTCCGGATCTTCCGCAAAGCGCCCGGCCGCCGGTGGTGCAGAAGTTCGACCCGGACGCCACGCCGGTTCTCCAGATTGCCGTGTCGGCTCCCCGATCCTTGCGCGACGTGACGCTGATCGCCGACAAGCAGGTGAAGCAGAAACTCGAAAACGCGAAGGGCGTCGGCCAGATCACCATGGTCGGCGGAGCCCGGCGCGAGATTCATGTGCTGGTGGATCCCGGCAAACTGCGCGCCTATAACCTGACCGTCACGGACGTCTTTCATGCGCTGCGGCAGCAGAATCTGGAGATGCCCGGCGGAAATCTCAACGCGGGAGCCAGAGAGTTCACGGTCCGGACTACCGGACGCGTGACCGAGCCCGCGCAATTCAATCAGATCACGGTGGCGACGCGGAACGGTTACGTGGTGAAGGTGGCGGATATCGGGTACGCCGAAGACAGCTATGAGGAGCCGCGGAGCGCCGCCCGGCTGGATGGCGTTCCCGCGGTAACGCTGGTTGTGGCCAAGCAGTCCGGCGAGAACACCGTCGCTACTGCTGAGGAGGTCAAACAGCGGCTGAAAGAAATCTCGGCGGCTCTGCCCAGGGATGTGCGCGCGGAAGTGGTGAGCGACCAGTCGGTCTTCATCAAAGCGTCGGTCGAGTCGCTGCGCGAGCACCTGATCGAGGGCAGCTTTCTGGCCAGCATCATCATCTTTCTGTTCCTGGCGAACACGCGGACCACGCTGATCGCGGCGGTGGCCATTCCCACTTCGATCATCTCGGCCTTTGGATTAATGGCGGCCATGGGCTATACGCTGAACCAGATCACCATGATGGCGCTGACGCTCATGGTGGGCATTGTGATCGATGACGCCATCATCGTGCTGGAGAATATCTACCGCTTCATCGAAGAGAAAAAGATGCCCCCCATGGCGGCCGCAGTTGCGGGCACGCGCGAAATCGGTTTGGCGGTGATGGCCACCACGCTTTCTCTGTTGGCGGTGTTTCTTCCGGTGGGTTTCATGGGCGGCATCGTGGGGCGGTTTTTGAGCGCGTTTGGTTTCACCGCAGCGTTCGCCATTGCAGTGTCACTGCTGGTTTCCTTTACCTTGACGCCGATGCTTTGTTCCCGATTCTTGCAGCCGGGTGCTGAATCGGCCGGCCATCACAGCTCGAAGGAGTCCTTCATTTTCCGGCACCTCGACTCGCACTACACGCGCATGCTGGAGTGGTCCATGGCTCACCGGCGCGCGGTGGTTGTGGGTAGCGTACTGGTGGTGTTGAGCATCCTGCCGCTGTTTCTGTTCGTGGGCAAGAATTTCCTTCCCGCGGATGACCAGTCGCAGTACAACGTGCGCGTGCGCACGCCCGAAGGAACGTCGCTGGCCGCAACCACGAATCTGACCGAGCGCATCGCGCACGATATTCGCAAGCTGCCAGGGGTGGCTCACACGCTCCTGACCGCCGGCGGCGGTCCGGACAAGTCCGTGAACAATGCACTGATTTATGTCGGCCTGACCGACAGCGGCGAGCGCAGTCTCTCGCAGCAACAGTTAATGCAGCGCACGCGCGAGTTGATGAAGAACTACCCGCGCGAAATTCACACCGGCGTGGAACTGGTCAATGCCGTGGGCGCAAATGACACTAACGCCGACATTCAGTATTTCATTCAGGGTCCCGATCTGGAGAAACTGGCCGCATACTCCGGCCAACTGCTTGCCAAGATGAAGACGATTCCCAAACTCGTGGATGCCGACACGTCATTGCGCAGCGGCCGGCCCGAAGTGCGCCTGGAAATCGACCGGCCCCGCGCGGCGGATCTCGGCGTTTCGGTCGCAGATATTGAGCAGGCGCTCAATACGCTGGTAGCGGGCCAAGTGGCATCCAGTTTTAACGCCGGCGAAGACCAGTACGACGTTCGCGTGCGCGCCCAGGAGGAATTTCGCGGCAGCGTCGAGGGACTGTCCAAGGTGACGGTGCCTTCGTCGAAAATCGGCTCGGTGGGCCTGGATGAAGTGGTGCATATCCAACCGGGCACGGGGCCCTCGTCCATCGAACGCCTGGGCCGCCAGCGACAGGTGACGTTTACCGGCAACGTGCTG
>Ga0187819_10001515_pt1 | contig 12034 bp, 11 predicted proteins | sample NC_wetland_sal_i_15_FD_132411 | JGI IMG/M metagenome (GOLD analysis project Ga0187819, IMG submission 132411) | Wetland sediment microbial communities from Neuse River Estuary, North Carolina, USA - SO4_4 | ecosystem: Environmental > Aquatic > Freshwater > Wetlands > Sediment | place: USA... | reverse complement strand
GTTTTTGTTTTTTCGGCGTCAGCTTTCCAAGCCGGTCGGCACGTTTTTATTCTCGCTCACAAGCTTCATCCCCGCGGCGAGCGCCATGGTCTCGGCGAGCGCGGCAAAATCCTTCTGCAGATAATCTTGCGGGTCCTTTTGCAGCATCGCGGCGCCAAAATGGCTCTGCAGCACTTCACGCGTCGCCGCCGTGACCGGCATCGGCACGTCCATTTCGCGGCCAAGCTCCAATCCGAGATCGAGGTCTTTGCGCAACAGTTCCGGCGTGAATGTCGTCGTCCAGTCGAGATTGACCAGCGCGGGGGACTTGTAGCGGGTGAACATCGAACCCATCACCCCATTATTGAGGAAGGCAAGAAATGCGTGCCGCGGCACGCCCATTTTGTTGGTGAGCAGCGTGATCTCGATCAGGTTTTCGATCACGACCCCGAGCATCACGTTATGCGCGATCTTGCACACCCGCGCCAATTCGCCCTCCCCGACATAGGATACGCCGCGCGGAGCGAAGACCTCGATCAAGGGCATGGCGATTTTGCACGCGGCCTCGGCGCCAGAGACGACGGCCGAAAGTTGACCGGCCTTGATGACCTTGGCATTGCCGCTGACCGGGGAGGCGACGAACTCGGCGCCGAGCTCTTTGAGCTTGTTGCGGATCGCCGCCGATTCTTCCACTGCGATCGTCGAGCAATCGACGACCACCGGCGGCATTCGACCGCTGCCGGCGGCGACACCGTCCTTGCCGTAGAGCACGTGTTGCACGTCCGCCCCGGTGGCGACGATTGAGAACAGCACGTCGACCGATTTCAGATCCGCCAGGCGATCGACGATTTTGCCGCCGATTGTCGCAAGCGGCTCCGCCTTGGCGCGGGTGCGATTCCAGATCGATACGTCGTGGCCGGCTTTGATGAGCCGCTCGGCCATGGGAAATCCCATGCGGCCCATGCCGATCCAGCCGATTGTCTGCTTATTGCCCGTCGCCATCGTCAAGCTCCCTTGCGTTGCGGCGCTGTCCTAGCACAGCGCACGACCGCTGCAACGTCGCAAACATACGCGATGCTTGTCGGCACATCGGCGATGACATTATGCTCGTGCAACGATGCATGATGTCGTCGAGAATTTCGCAGCGGCCGGCGTCCGCGACAGCCATCCGTTTTGGCGCGCGTGGCGCAATATCTATCCTTTCATCGTGGTCGGCGCCTTGTGGGAGGCCATAGCCCATCTCGGCATCTTCCCGGTCCAGTTCTTCCCGCCGCTGGAATCGATCGCCGCGGCTTTCGCCCGGCTCTGCGCCAGTGGCGTTCTGCCGCATCACGCTTTCGATACGCTCATCCGGCTCACCGCCGGTTTCGCGCTGGCCGCATGCGTCGGCATCGCGGCGGGTGTGCTCATGGGGCGCTCGCGCCGGGCGGAAGATATTTTGCTGCCGCTGGTGAGCATCGGCGCTCCGATTCCCGGTCTCGCCTATGCACCATTGTTTCTGCTGTGGTTCGGGCCGGGCAATATTTCCACCGTCGCGCTGGTAGCTTTCGTCTCCGCCTTTCCGGTCATCTACAATTCCTGGACCGGGGTGAAAGCGGTGAAGGAGATATGGTTGCGTTCGGCGCAAGCGATGGGCGCCGACGATCGCCGCCTGTTTCGCCATGTCGTCCTGCCGGGCGCGCTGCCCTATATCGTCACCGGGCTGCGGCTTGGTCTCGCCCAGGCTTGGCGCATTCTGGTTGCGGTCGAGATGCTCGCGGCCGTGCCTTGGGGCCTGGGCTGGTTGATTTTCGGCGCGCAGGAATTTCTCAATACCGACGTGATGCTGGCCGGCATCGCCGTGATCGCGCTGATCGGACTCGGGCTCGAGAAGCTCGTCTTTCAGCCGTTGGAAAACTTCACGGTCGTGCGCTGGGGCATGATGACATGACGACGGTGCGCGCATGGTCAGAGCGGTCGAGCTCATTGCGGCGCGGGGCGCTGACGCTGATCATCGCCGCGGCGCTCTATGACGCGCTCGCACGCAGCGGCTACTTCCCGCAAGCCTTGACGCCTACGCTTGGCGCCATCGCATCCACGCTTTTTGCGTCGCTCGCCGACGGCACCATGCTTCTACATGCGGCTGCCACGCTCTATCGCGTGCTGATCGGCTTTGGCTTTGCGGTTGCGATCGGGTTGCCCTTGGGCGTGCTGATGGGCCGATTTCGGCCGGTTGAAAATTTCGTGCTGCCGCTGATGAGCGCGCTGATGCCGATTCCATCGCTGGCCTGGGTGCCGGTCTTCATCCTGTGGTTCGGCCTCGGCAATACCGTGAGCGTGCTCATCGTATTCTATGCCGCATTATTCCCGATGCTGCTCAATACCTGGTCGGGCGTGCGCGCGGTGAACCCGATCTGGCTGCGCGCGGCGAGCGCCATGGGCGCGAACGAACACGCATTGTTCTGGAAGGTCATCATTCCCGGCGCCTCGCCCTTCATCATTGCCGGCCTGCGCCAATCCTTCCTGCGCTCCTGGATCGCGGTAATCGGCGCCGAAATGCTGGCGGGCTCCGATTGGGGTCTGGGCTGGGTAATCTTCGACGCCAAGGAATTCCTCGACGCCGACGTGATGCTGGCGTCGCTGATCGTGATCGGTTTGATCGGCTTTGCCACCGAACGGCTGGTGTTCGGTTCGATCGAGCGCGCCACGATCTATCGCTGGGGTATGGCGCGCTCGGCGCAAGTGTAATCGCTACAGCGCGACTTATTCCGGCTTGATGTTGGCGGCCGCGATGATCGCCTGATATTTGGCGATTTCGGCGCGGACGAAGCCGGAGAATTCATCGATCGACAGTGCCGAAACCTCGGCGCCGTCATTCTGCAATCGCGATTTCATCTCGGGCTCGAGCAGAATTTGATTGATGGCGATGTTCAAGCGCTTGGCGATATCCATCGGCAGCGCGCGCGGCCCGAAAAATCCGACCCACAGCGCGAAATCGAACTCGGCAATCCCGGTGGCTTCGGCAACCGACGGAATGTCGGGCGCCGCGCTTGCGCGCTTGGCCGTCGATACCGCGAGCAGCTTGACTTTGCCGCCTTGCATCAGCGGCACGGCGGCGGGAAATCCTGGAAAATAGAAATCGACATGACCGCCGACGACATCGTTCAAGGCTGGAGCGGCGCCCTTATAGGGCACATGCGTCAGATTGTTGTTGACCTTGAGCTTCAACAATTCGCCGGCGAGATGGCCCGGCGTTCCGATCCCGGCCGAAGCGAAGGTGACCGGCCGATCGGGGTTGCGCAGAAATTTCACGAACTCGGCCATGGTGGAATAGGGTGCGTTGGCCGGCACGACCAAAGCGAGCGGCACGACCCCGGTAAGCGCGATCGCTTGCAGGTCCTTGCGCGGATCGTAACCGGCGTCATTCATGAGAAACGGATTGATGGCGATTTCCGGCGTTTGCGCTACGGTGAGCGTGTAGCCGTCCGGCGCGGCATTGACGACATCGCGCGCGCCCAAGGTGCCGCCGGCGCCGGGACGGTTCTCGACCACGACCGATTGCCCGAGCGCGCTCGAGAGTTTGTTGCCGACGAGCCGCCCCACAATGTCGCCGGTGCCGCCCGCCGCAAAATTCACGATGAGATGGATCGGCCGGCTGGGATAGGTGTCCGGAAAGGCCGGCGCCGTGGCGGCGAGGGCGGCCGCAAGCGCGAGTGCGGCGGTCATGCGGATATCGACTAATGCATTCATCTCAGTAATCCTCAGCGGCGATCCTTTTGCGTCGGCTCATGGCTTCTGGCACAAAGCGCGGCTCGAACGGAAGTCTGCATTAAAGCATGATCCCGAAAAAGCCTGCCCCGGACGTGATCCGGGGTGGACACCGGTTTTCGGAAAAGATCATGCTCAAAAAACTAGAGCGAATGGCGATTCGACTTAATGCCATTTCGCTTTAGGGTGAAGACGCCAAAGCGGGAAGCGGCGGGACGCGGCAATGGCCCATATCGAGGTGCGCGATATCACGCTCACCTACCAGACGCCAAGCGGGGCGGTGCCGGCCGTCCACGACGTCAGCTTTGGCATCGAGACTTCGGAATTCCTCTGCATCGTTGGGCCGAGCGGGTGCGGCAAGTCGACGCTTTTGAATATCGTGGCCGGGTTCTTGTCGCCGACTGCGGGCGAGATCCGGATCGGTGGCGCGCCGGTCAAGGGCTACGGCACGGATCGCGGCGTCGTATTCCAGGATTTCGCGCAGCTCTTTCCCTGGCGCACCGCGCTCGGCAATGTGGCCTTCGGGCTGGAAATGAAGGGTGTGCCGAAGTCGCAACGCGAGGCGATCGCGCTCGAACAGCTCCGCCTCGTCAAGCTCGAGAATTTCGCCCGCTCCTATCCGCATCATCTCTCTGGCGGCATGCAGCAACGGGTCGCGATCGCCCGCGCGCTCGCTTACAATCCCGCGGTCTTACTCATGGACGAGCCATTTGCGGCGCTCGACGCGCTGACGCGCGATGAGATGCAGCGGCTCCTTGCGGAGGTGTGGCGGACGACGCGTAAGACGGTTATCTACGTGACCCACAACGTCGCCGAAGCGGTCTATCTTGCGGATCGCGTGCTGGTCATGACCGCGCATCCGGGAACGGTCAAAAGTGAAGTGCCGATCCGGCTGGCGCGCCCGCGCGATCCGCTTAGCGTGGAGTTTCTCGACTATCAAAAAGCGCTGTTGCGGCTCCTAGGTCAAGAAGGCGAACATAAAAAAGTCCTTGAGACCAACGCGACGGGACTGAACAGATAAACAGAAAAGAACGATGCCGGAGGAACACGATGACACAGGACCAGAACAAACGGTCGTCGATGCTGACCCGACGTCAGCTGACAGCGGGCGGCGCCGGCGCGCTGGCCCTGAGCTTGGCGGCACGGTCTGCGCCGGCCGCCACCGCGACCATCCGCCAAGGCTATCAGACCAATATCTGGGGCATGCCGACCTACTATTTGTTGAAGTCGGGTTATCTCGAAAAGCACGGCATCGCGGTCGAGGAATTCGCGGTGCCTTCCGGCAATCTCACCATGCAGCAGATGGTGGCGCGGCAGGTCGATCTCGGCACCTATGCCGGCCAATCCTTCATCATCGGCAATGCCAAAGGCGGACTCGTAGCAATTGCCGTTATTGAACATGTCGGCAAGACGGCGCGGGTCACCACGCGCAAGGACTTGAACATCACCAAAGTCGAGGAGCTGCGCGGGCGGCGGATCGCCAATCAGACCGGTTCCTCGGTCGGCAATGTCTTTGTCGATACGATCATGCCGCAGCACGGCCTTAACAAGGGCGACTACGCGGAAGTGCGCATGGACGTCAACAATATGGTGGCCGCGCTCGCCGCCAAGACCGTCGACGCCATGGTCAATGTCGAGCCTTATAATGTGATCGCCGTCGCCGACGGCATCGGCAGCGATCTGCTGGATTTTTCCGGCGTCGATCCGATGCCGGTGTTCATGGCGGCGACGCCCGACTTTGTGCAAAGCAAGCCGGATGTGCTCATCGCTTATCTGAAGGCTTGGCTCGATGTTGCCGGCGACTTCAAGAACGCGCCGCAAAAGGTCGCCGACGTCATCTATAAGTTCTACGCCGATAAAGGTTACACCATGTCGCTCGATACTTTTGCGAAAGCGTTGTCGCGCGTCGAGGTGAATCCTGGTTTTCCACGCGATTTGCAGCCTTATATGCAGCAGCAGGCCGAAATTTTGCTCACGGACAAGAAGATCAACGCCATCCCCGACTGGAAGACGGCGCTGCGGCCGGATTTTATGGAACGCGCCCGCGCCGCCTCGTAAGCAACGCCAACTGCAACGATCAACTGTACCCTGATAGGAGATGTGACGGATGCTGACCAAAGACGAAAGCCCGCTGACCAAGGGTTATCAACCCGTCGTCTGGAATTTCAAGCTGTTGGCGCACGACATGCTCGGCGGCTTCGGCGGCATGGGCGAAGGCATGTCGGTGCAGATCGCGCCGGACGGCCGCCGCATCGTCTGGCTCGCGCATGAGAGCGCGCCGAAGAATTTCACCGCCGTCGATGTCTCCGATCCGCGCAAGCCGAAAGTGGTGTGCCAGACCGATCTGCCCCACGCCAACATGCGCTCGAATTCGCTGGAAACTGCCGGCAACCTGATGGCGGTCGCGTACCAAACGTCGAAGAAAGATTTACAGCCGGCCGGCTTCGAACTGTTCGATATTTCCAAGCCGGAAAATCCGAAATCGATTTCGTTCTTCGACTGTTCCGGACCACATTCGCGCGGCGTGCATCAGCTTTGGTTCTGCGACGGCGAGTTCGTCCATTGCGCGTCAGGCTCGCGCGACTTCGTTCCGACCAATCCGAACGACGACCAGTTTTACCGCTGCGTCGACGTGCGCAATCCGTCGAAGCCGGTCGAAATCGGCCGCTGGTGGATGCCGGGCACGCGCCAGGGCGACAACGTGATGCCGCCGCCGCGGCATCCGATCGACAAGGGCTATCGCGCTCACAACACCAACGTCTATCCGCAGCGCGGCGACCGCTGCTATCTCGCTTACATCGACGGCGGCATGTTCGTGCTGGACATCTCCGACAAAGCCAATCCGAAGAAAATTTCGCACTGGACCAATTCGCCGCCTTATACCGGCTTCATGCATACCGTGGTGCCACTGTTCGACCGCGGGCTGATGCTGGTGACCGACGAATCGACCGAGAACAACGCCAAGGACTGGCCCAAGCTGATCTGGATTCTGGACGCGCGCGACGAAACCAATCTGGTGCCGATCGCGACCTGTCCGATGCCGGATCACCGGGTCTACGCCCAGGCCGGGCGTTTCGGCGCCCATAACATTCATGAGAATGTGCCGCTGCCGACCGCGTGGCAGTCCGATCAGATCGTACTCGGCACGTTCTTCAATGGCGGCTTGCGCGCCTACGATATTTCTAATCCTTATCAGCCGAAGGAGGTCGGCATTTTCATGCCGCCGCCGCCGGCGGGAGCGCCGACCGGCACGATCCAGATCAATGACGTGTTCGTCGACGAGCGCGCCATCGTCTACGCCGTCGATCGTCACGTCGGTGGGCTTTACATCCTGGAGATGGATTTTTGATTTTTGACCGTCATCAGCTCCCTCTCCCCGCGGGTGGGGAGACGTAATCTCTATGCTCGAACTTTTCCCCTCGCGCGAAGCCGGCCCGTTCGGGCGCAGGCTCAAACGCGAACGCGGCGCGCGAATTCCAGTTACGGTCGTCACCGGCTTTCTCGGCGCCGGCAAGACCGCCCTGATCCGCCGTTTCTTGGCCTCGCCCGAAGGCCAGGGAACGGCGGTGATCGTCAATGAATTCGGCGCCGTCGGCATCGACGACGCGCTCGTTCGCGATGCCGCCGAAGAGACGATACTGCTCGGCAATGGCTGCCTCTGCTGCATTACCAGAACCGATCTGCAATTGGCGCTGCGCCGGCTCCTGATCGATCGCGAGCGCGGTGTGGTGCCGAACTTTGCGCGCGTTGTGATCGAGACATCCGGGCTCGCCGATCCGGCGCCGATCCTGCAGACATTCTCGACCGATCGCGCCCTCGGCGGCGAATTCCACATCGACGTGATGCTCGCGGTCGCCGATGCGGTCAACGGCGGAGCAACGCTGAAAAATGCCGCGGAAGCGCGCAAACAAGTCATCCTCGCCGATCGCCTCATCGTTTCGAAAAGCGATCTCGCCGCGGCCGGCCTCGACTCGCTCACGAGGTACTTGCAGAAACTCAATCCGCGCGCCGGCATCGATGTCGCGGTCGGCGGCGCGCTTAACCCTGAGCGTTTCATCGCGCCGGCGACCGCGGAGCGCTCTGGCTTTATCGCCGAAGCCGAGCACAGCGACGGAATTTCGAGCTTCGCGCTGCACTGGCGCGAGCCGATCGAGTGGACGGGGTTCGCGCGCGCCATGGAGACGTTGATCGCGCTGCGCGGGCCTGAGCTTCTGCGGGTCAAAGGCATTCTCAATGTCGCCGGCTGCCGCGGTCCGGTGGTCGTGCAATATGTCCAGCATCTCGCGCACCCGCCGGCGGAACTACAATCCTGGCCGGACCAAAATCGCGACAGCCGCGTTGTTTTCATTACGCGGAATATTCCGGAGGCCCAGATCCGCGATTTGTTTGCCGCGGTGGAGAGGCTGGTGTCGCATGGCGCCTGAAGCATCGTGCTGCTGGAAGGTGATCCGATGTTGGCTCTTTATCCCCTCCCCCCGCGCAGCGGTGGGGAGGGACGGCGAATTTCACGTGAGTGAAATGAACCGGGGTGCGGGGCGAACTAACAGAGTCCCCCCACCCCTGCCCTCTCCCCACCACGCTCTGCGCGCGTGGGCGGGAGGGGAACAGCGCGACAAGCATGGCAGGAATTCATTGCGCGCAAATCCTGTTCCCAATCGTTCCCCTTTGTGAATAGTTCTGCATAAACAACACCAGCGACGGCTTCGCGATCGCCGCATGCAGGAGGACTCGCCAGAATGAATGAGAAATTTTCGCTCAGCGTAAACGGAAGCACCCATTCCGTCACCGCCGATCCCGACACGCCGCTCCTCTATGTGCTGCGCGACGATCTTGGATTGAACAATCCGCATTTCGGTTGCGGGCTGGCGCAATGCGGCGCCTGCACCGTGCACCTCGACGGTCAGCCGATCCGCTCGTGCGTCACGCCGGTGTCTGCGGTCGGCAATGGCAAAATCACAACGCTCGCTGGCCTCGGCACCCCGGACAAGCCGCATCCGCTGCAGACGGCCTACATCGAGGAGCAGGTGCCGCAATGTGGCTATTGCATCAACGGCTGGCTGATGACCGCCGCTGCGTTCCTGCGCGACAACAAGAAGCCGAGCGACAAGCAGATCAAGGATGGGCTGTCCGGACTGAAATGCCGATGCGGCACGCACGCCGCCATTCTCCGCGCTGTTAAGCGCGCCGCCGCGATGATGGGTTGAGGAGGACGGCTCATGACAACGATTGCGAAGCACAACCGTCCGTCGCGCCGCGCGCTCCTGAAAAGCGGCGGAGCGCTGGTCGTATCGATCGGCGCGCCGATGCCGTTGGAATTGGCGCGCGCGGCGGAGGAAGCGCGGCTTGTCGGCGCCCAGCCGCCGCTCACGCCCGACCAGCTGTCGTCCTATATCGCGGTGAACGCCGACGGCACGATTTCGGTTTTCTCCGGCAAGACCGATCTCGGGCAAGGGCTCGAGGTCGCATTAGCGCAAATGGTTGCCGAAGAACTCGACGTGCCATTCAAGGTCGTCAAGGTTGTCATAGGCGATACGGCGAGCAGCGTGAATCAAGGCGGCGCCTCAAGCGCGTCTGGCATCCAGGAAGGCGGCAAACAGTTGCGCGCCGCCGCCGCCGAAGCGCGCCGCGTCCTTGTCGAACTCGGCGGTGAAAAACTTGGCGTCCCCGCCGAACAGCTGTCGGTCGACGGCGGCGTGGTTCATAGCAATACCGAAATGGCGAAAAGCGTCAGCTATGCTGAACTGGTCGGCGGCCGTTATTTCAACGTCACGCTCGCCTGGAACGGCAAGATCGGCAATCCGCTTTACGCGCCGGGCAAAGCGAAACCGAAAGATCCGAAGGAGTTCAAGATCGTCGGCCAACCGATCAAACGGGAAGACATCGCGCCGAAAGTGTTTGCGCAGCAAGACTTCTGCACCGACATCAAAGTGCCCGACATGGTTCATGGGCGGATGATCCGTCCGGCGATCGCCGGCGCGGTGCCGGTCAATGTCGATGAGAGTTCGATCAAGGAGATTCCCGGCGCCCGGGTGGTGTGGAACCAGGGCTTTCTTGGCGTCGTCGCCGAGAAGGAATGGGATGCGATCAAAGCCGCGCGACAGCTCAAAGTGACATGGTCGAACGCGACGCCGCCGTTTCCGGATCAGGCCTCGCTCTACGATCACATCCGCAAGGCGCCGGCGCGCAAGAGCGAAAACGAGGGGCGGCCGGTCGGCGATGTCGACGCGGCGTTCAAGAACGCGGCGCGCGTCATCGAAGCCGAATACGAATGGCCCTTCCAGTCCCATGCCAGCATGGGACCCGCCTGCGCCATCGTTGATATCAAGGCCGATCAGGTCACGGTCTGGACCGGCTCGCAAAAACCGCATTTCACCCGCGATGGCGTCGCCAAGATCCTCGGCGTGCCGACGGACAAGGTGCGCGGCATCTGGATTCTCGGACCCGGCTCTTATGGCCGCAATGATGCCGGCGACGTGGCGATGGACGCCGCACTGCTTGCGAAAGCGGTCGGCCGGCCGGTTCGGTTGCAATATATGCGTGATCAGGCCACCGGCTGGGATCCGAAGGCGCCGGCGTCAATCCATCGCGCGCGCGCCGCGATCGACGCTTCCGGCAAGGTGATCGCCTATGAATTTGTGAGCAAGGCGTTTCCGCGCGTCGATGTCAATTCGAACGAGGGCAAACCGCACGATACTTTGGCGGGGCAACTGACTGGCGTGCCGCTCAAGTCCGGCGACGGCTTCGGCGTGCCGGAGGAGTCCTACGGTTTCGCCAATAAACGCAGCTCGTGGGCGACCATCGCGCCGCTGTTGGATCGCGGCTCGCCGCTGCGGACCTCGCATTTGCGCGACCCGGTCGGTCCGCAGATCCATTTCGCGAGCGAATCGTTCATGGACGAAGTCGCCGCCGCGCTCAAGCTCGATCCGGTTGAGTTTCGCCTGCAATACGTCACCGACCCGCGCGATATTGCGGTGATCAAAGCCGCGGCCGAAAAGGCCGGTTGGCAGCCGGCTCCCTCGCCGCGCAAGAACCAGAGCGGCAACACGGTCTCCGGCCGCGGCTTCGCCTATGTCGAGCGCCATGGCACGCGCTTGGCAATCGTGGCCGATGTCGAAGTTGATCGTTCGAGTGGCAAGGTCTGGACGCGAAAATTCACGCTCGCGCATGATTGCGGCCAAATCATCAATCCGGATGGATTGTTGCGCGTCATCGAGGCCGGCGTCGTTCAAGGGACCAGCCGTACGCTGTGGGAAGAGGTCAAGTTCAACAACAAGAATGTCACCAGCGTCGACTGGCTATCCTATCCGATCCTCGACATCACCGAGGCGCCGGAATCGATCGATGTGGTTCTCATCGATCGGCCGGAAATCGCGCCGTCGGGCGCCGGCGAGCCGGCGATTCGGCCGGTCGCGGCAGCGATCGCCAATGCGGTGTTCGACGCCACCGGCGTGCGCATCCGGCGGGTGCCGTTCTCGCCGGACAATGTGAAATCGGCATTGTCCTAAAAAGCGGCGTCCCGGGCGTGATGCGATCGCGCCGGTCGGTGTGCGGGCGATAGGATACGAACATGACGCTGGAAGGTGGTTGCTACTGCGGCAAAGTTCGCTATGCAGCGGCGGGAAAGCCGATGCTAAGGGCGCAGTGCCATTGCCGTCCTTGCCAGTATTTTTCCGGCGGCGCGGCGAACATGTTCTTGCTGATGCCGGTCGACGGTTTTCGATACACGAAGGGCGAGCCTCGCCAGTTCAAACGCGACGATCTCGAACGCGCGGTCACGCGAGAATTCTGCGGCAATTGCGGCACGCAGCTCATTACGCGTCGCCCCGGCCTAAACGCCATCGTCCTCAAGGCCGGAACGCTCGACGATCCGACCCAATACGGCGAGAGCCAGATGGCGATCAACGCCAGCGACAGGCAGGCGTTCAACTGCATCCAAGAAGGATTGCCGATCTACGAAGGTTTGCCGCCACGCTGAGGCGAGCGGCTCTACCAGTGCCCTACAACCGGACTCAGGGTGCAAGGATGGTTCGCAGGCGATGCCTATGCGAATGACAGTGAGACATTATCTGCCGACGGCCTGTTTCGCCTGTAGGCAAACCCCGAGCCGCATCTAAGGAATGCACCTTTACGTCCGCTTAGCCCCCAACAGCGGACACTAGAGCGGATTCCGGTCACGTGGAAGCGTAGCCTGCATGTCGGAAGTAATTGGTGCATTCTTGCGGGCTGAATGCGGTCACGATGGCGCCAATCCTGCGCGAGAGACGCGGGATGGTTCGTTCGGCTGCTTTTCGCAGATGCGCCTTGAGTT
>Ga0187819_10001514_pt1 | contig 12045 bp, 6 predicted proteins | sample NC_wetland_sal_i_15_FD_132411 | JGI IMG/M metagenome (GOLD analysis project Ga0187819, IMG submission 132411) | Wetland sediment microbial communities from Neuse River Estuary, North Carolina, USA - SO4_4 | ecosystem: Environmental > Aquatic > Freshwater > Wetlands > Sediment | place: USA: North... | reverse complement strand
GCGCGTGGAACGCTGGCAACGAATTGCCCGGCAAGCGGCCGAGCAGTCACGCCGCGTTTCACCACCAGAAATCGCCCAGCCAATGAAATTGAAGGACGCAGTTCTGTTGCCCGGCAGCACGCGCATCGTTTTGTCGGAATCTGAATCGGAAGTCATGCTGAAAAATGTGCTGAGGTCTTCTCCGTCGAGCACTGACGTTGTACTTGCCCTCGGCCCCGAGGGCGGCTGGACGGAAGCAGAGGTGGACCAGTTTCGCGAGGCGGGCTGGATTTCAGCATCTCTCGGGAACATGATTCTTCGCGCAGAAACCGCTGCAACTGCCGCAATGGCAGTGGTCCTTTCAGAAAGCTGAATGTGTACGCTGGAAGGGTACTCGCGACCTGGGGCATGCGTGGTGCGGCGATTTGCGAGGCGTTATACTCACCTTGTGAGGGGAGGTATGCCATGATGAAACGAGTTGTTCTTGCTCTGCTGGCAGCGGCTTTGTTGGCGGGAATTTCTCTTGCCCAGGGTTCTCCCCAACCGCAGAACGCCGGAGCCGCTCCCCAAGCCGCTTCCGCCGCAACACCACATCCCCAGATGTCGTTCACATCGGGTACGGTCATTCGCGCAGAGATTGAAAAGACGATTGATGCCAAGAAAGCGAAGGTCGGTGATCCGGTTCTTGCAAAGACGACCGACGATCTCAAGTCGAATCCGCCTGGCCTGACGAACAAGGGCTGCAAAATTGTGGGGCACGTTGCCGAGGTCACGCCCCGCCAAGGCGACTCAGCTTCCACGCTCGGCATCGCATTCGACAAAATGGTCTTGAAGGATGGTTATGAGATGGCGCTGCCGGCGGCCATTCAGGCTATCGGCTTTGCGGATACCTTCGTCCCGGTAAACGACGACCAAACCATCACGAAAATGGGCGGCAACGTTGGCACCACCCAGCCCGGCGGAGCCATCGGCGCAGGCAGCGGCCAGCCCAGTGGGTACGGCGGACAGCGGATGCCGACCGGAATGCCGACCAACAGCGACGCCAAGCTTCCCTTCAATGCGAAGGGCGCGGTCGGAATGCCAGATGTGTCACTGAGCGCGGGCACCGCGCAGGATACCGTGCTGAGCTCAAAGAAGCACAACGTGAAGGTGGAAAGCGGAATGCAAATGATCCTGCGCGTCAACTAGTCATTCAACCTCCATCTTGCTAAGGGATTCTTGCGACCACGGACCGAATAATCGCATTCGTGTTTGTTATTCTCCTGCCCAATGGCTGCTCCCAAGCCCATGACGACGCGACCATTCGAACCTGACGAGCGTCAGCGAGAGGCCATCGAACATGTGCATGGGCCGATGCTCGTGGTTGCCGGCGCAGGCACAGGCAAGACCACGGTCCTCACCCGGCGAATTGCGCGTCTCATACGCGAAGGCCACGCCCGTCCTGATGAGATTCTCGCCGTCACCTACACGGATAACGCTGCGAAGGAAATGCGCGAGCGTGTGCAAGCCGAGGTCGGTGGCAATATCACAGGCCTGCAAGTCGAAACCTTCCACGCCTATTGCAACAACCTCCTCATCCGATGCGGCAAGAAATTCGAGGTCCTGGACGAAACCGATCTCTGGATCTATCTCCGGAAGCGAATTCGTGAGCTGCAATTGAACTACTTTGTGCGTGCCGCCAACGTGGGTAAGTTTCTGCATGACCTGCTCGACTTCATGCGCCGCTGCCAGGACGAACTGGTTGGGCCGGAGAAGTACGCGGATTACGTGGGCCGTCTCGAGCGCGGGGATTCGCGTATCCCTCGGGTGTGCAAATCGAAAGACGCGGACACGCTGACCGATGACGAAGTTCTGGGACGCTGCCGGGAAATCGCCGCCGTATTTGCCAAAGTGGAAGGCATGCTCGGCAGAGAGAATCTTGGCACATTCGGCCACATGATCACGCGCGCGTACGACTTGTTGCAGCAGGACGCCGCCCTGCTCATCCGCGAACGCGAACATGCCCGCTTCATCCTGGTGGACGAGTTTCAGGACGCCAACTTCGCGCAGGTCAAGATTCTGCAGACTTTGGCGGGAGCAGAGCCGAATGTGTTCGCTGTCGGCGACCCGGATCAAGCCATCTATCGCTTCCGGGGCGCATCGAGCGCAGCCTTTGAGCTTTTTCAGCGCAGCTTCGCCGGAGCCAGGCTGGTCGCATTGGAGAAGAACCGGCGCTCGACCACCCCCATCCTGAAATGTGCTTACGCGCTGATTTCAAAGAATCCGGAAGTTTTTACTCACGGAAAAGATTCGACGCTACGCTACCGGCGTTCGCCACTGGTTTCAGCCCGCGAAGAGGATGCAATCCGGGAGGGCAAGGCATTGGAAAGCTTCCCCGTCGACGCCGTGCTTTTCGGGTTGAAGGGAAAAGACGTCGAATGCTCTGATCTGGTCACTATCATCCGGGAACGGCAGCGCCGGTTGCGATGCAAGTGGAACAGCTTTGCCGTTCTCTACCGGCAGCATAGCCATCGCGACGAACTGGTCGAGGAGATGGTGGAGCAGGGGGTTCCGTTCTCGATTGAAAACATGGATGTCATGGATACGCCCGAGGCGCGCGACCTGTTCGCATGTCTGGGAGCTGTGATTTCCGAGTTCGATGATGCCAGCATGCTGCGGGTGGCCGCGCTGCCTCAGTTCGCGATTGATCCAGAAAGAATGCGCGCCGGCATACGGGCGCTTCCGCGAGAGCAAGAGAAGGCGGGAGTGGCATCGGTTTTGAGGCAGATCGAAAATGGCACTGCTGTACCCGATTCCTTGCGACGGGTACGTGACGAAATCGCCCGGACGTCCGCCAAAGGCCGTGCTGCCCTGGACATCATCATTCGTCAATTTGGGTTTGATCGCACTGCGCCTCCATTGGCGGCGGTGCTGGAGTTTGTTGACAAGTGGGAGAAGAAACCGATCACGAAGAGCGGCGAAGCAGCCGAACTGCTGGAATACCTGGATTATTTTCGCGAAGCCCACGGTGCCATCCCGATGCCTTCCGCCGCGGCAGATGCGGTGCGCTTGATGACTGCCCATTCGGGCAAGGGACTAGAGTTCGATCACGTGTTCATTCTTCGCGCCAATTCTCCGTCGTTCCCGGCTTCATTCAAAGAGTCGCTGGTCGAATTTCCGCGTGAATTGCGCGATCCTGATTCTGTCGCCGAGCAGGATGACAAGACGCTGCATGACCAGGAGGAGCGGCGTCTGTTTTATGTCGCCATGACCCGGGCGAAGGACTCGCTCACCATCTATGCCCAGCGGGGCAAAGGAAAGAAAGATCCGACACCGCCCGGTTTCCTGCGCGATCTGGTAAAAGACCCGGGTCTCAGCCGCCATTTGCGTCAGCGACAGCCGCGGGGATTCCAGACCGACCTTTTCGCGGAGGCAGCGCCGAGTGCTCCGGCGCCCACGCGGATTGCCGCCTGGATCGATATGCCGCCAGCCTCGGACCTGAGCGCCAAGCTGAGCGCGAGCGCGGTGCAGAGGTATGAGACCTGCCCTCTGCAGTTCAAGCTGGAGCGAGAATGGAGAATTCCCGGAGAAGTTCCGGCGGCCATGCAGTACGGTGCAGCCATGCATCGCGTGCTGCGCGCCTACTATGACTCAGTCCGCTTCGGACGGCCGATGACGGAGGAGGCCCTGCTCGAACTTTTCCAGACCGACCTCGCCGCCGCCAACATCCAGGATCGATACCAGTACGATCTTTACCGGGAGCAGGGAATCGATCGGTTAAAGGAGTTCCTGGCCGCGTGCTGGCGAGCACCCACTCCCGAGGTGCTGCACACGGAAGAATTCTTCGAGGTGCGAATCGGCGGGACCCTCGTGGTCGGACGAATCGATCGCATGGACAAGCTGGCCGATGGCCTGGTCGCGATCACCGACTACAAAACCGGCAAACCGCAATCGCAGGAGGACGCGGACGAAAGCCTCCAGCTCTCGATCTATGCCTTGGCTGCTCGCGAGAAGTGGAATTACCGCGCCGATCATCTGCTCTTCTACAACCTGGGTGAAAACAGTTCCGTGATTACCTGCCGCAGCGAAGTTCAGCTCCAGGAAGCCAGGCTGAAGGTGGAGGAAGTCGCGCAAGACATCGCGGCCGGCAAGTTCGACGCCAAACCCGGCTTCTACTGCGGCTTCTGCGCTTATCGCAGTCTTTGCCCCGCCACCGAGAAGCGTCTCTATTCCATTGCCGGAGCTAAGAAAGCGTAAGACAAGTTGAGATTGAGGTACGTGGGCGTTTCGCCCGCGCTTGCACAGGCCAGTTTGGCGGGCGGAGACGCTTGTTGCTCCACCTGGTCGGCAGAATCCATCTTGTCAGTAGAATCTGTCGTGCAAAAACTTAGGGGACGCTTTCTGCGTCCCCTCTGTTTTCTACTTGGTTGAAGGCTTAGTGTTTCTTCTTTGCGGCCTTCTTTGCTTTCTTCTTGGTTGCCATTGATCTATTCTCCCTTTCCATTTTTCATGGACTTGAATGCAACGGTCTTCAGTTGCAACTGATTGAATGTATAGAGTCAATAAAAAGTGATGTCAAGAAAAAAATGACGTCGGATGAGCATACGACCGATGCACCAAGGTCACTTCACGGATGACCGAAGAGAAAAATTTCTTCGAAAAAAGTGCGCCATGATGATTCTTGCCGATGATGGTGCGCGAAACTCCCGGCAAAAGTAGAGGTCACACAAACTCGACAGCATCCAACATTGAATCAGAACTCGCGCCGTAGCATGGGCGTCCGGCAACTGAATTCAACCTTTTTCCCAGTACCACATCTATAATTCAAGAGCGCAGAAAGAATCACAGGAGCATATAAATGGCTGCTTTCGACGATGTCGTCATCATTTCCGGCTGTCGCACGCCAGTAGGAAAATTTCAGGGAAGTCTCTCGGATTTGAGCGCGCCGCAGTTAGGCGCCATTGTTGTGCGTGAAGCAGTGAAGCGCGCCAGTCTCGATCCCAAGCAAGTGGATGAATGCATTATGGGCAACGTGGTGTCGGCGGGGCTGGGACAAAATCCGGCGCGGCAGGCGGCAATCTTCGGCGGTTTGTCGTCCGAAGTGGGTGCCATGACTATAAACAAAGTTTGCGGCTCGGGACTGAAGGCAGTCGCTCTTGCCGCACAGGCGATCCAGACGGAGAACAGTTCCATAGTCGTCGCCGGCGGAATGGAGTCGATGACCAACGCTCCCTACCTGCTACCGCAGGCGCGCAAAGGCTACCGCCTGGGCAACTCGCAGGTCGTCGATTCGATGGTGAACGATGGATTGTGGGACATCTACAACAACTACCACATGGGCATCACGGGTGAGAACGTCGCGGAAAAATACGGCATCACTCGCGAGGAGCAGGATCAGTTCGCAGTGAGTTCTCATCGAAAGGCGATCGCCGCCATCAAGGAATGCCGCTTCAAATCGCAAATTGTTCCCGTGGAGCTGGCTTCAAAGAAGAAGGGCGACCCGGCTGTCATTTTCGACAAGGACGAGTCGCCTCGCGAAGATACGACCATCGAGGTCTTACGTTCTCTCAAGCCTGCGTTCAAGAAAGACGGCACGGTGACTGCGGGCAATGCTCCCGGCGTCAATGATGGTGCTGCCGCGGTCGTGGTCACGAGCGCAAGCCGCGCCAAGGAACTTGGGGCGAAGCCGATGGTCCGCATCGTGGCTCAGGCCACCAGCGGCGTCGATCCCCAATGGGTCATGCTGGCGCCAGTAGGCGCGGTCCGCAAGATCTGGGAAAAGACCGGCTGGAAGAACGAAGACGTCGATCTCTACGAACTCAACGAGGCTTTTTCCGTGCAAGCGCTGGGCGTGATGCGGGAACTTGGCCTCGATCCCAACAAAGTAAACGTCAACGGCGGCGCAGTCGCCATTGGACACCCGATCGGCGCCAGCGGCGCGCGGGTCCTGGTTACTCTGATCTACGAGATGATCCGCCGCGACGTTCACCGCGGCATTGCAGCACTTTGCCTGGGCGGGGGGAATGCCGTGGCCATGGCAGTGGAGCGGTAGGTTGCAAGCCTTGCAGTTCGAACCGGCGCAGCCCAGCCCAACCAGACTATTCCGCCCGCAACGTGATCGACGGATCGACCCGGGCGGCGCACCATGCCGGGACGCCGCACGCGATCGCCGACACGCCCGCCAGCAGAGCGATCACACCGAGATATGTGATTGGGTCGAGTCGTGACACGCCGAACAGCAGCGTGACCAGGGCTTGGCTTGCTACCACCGCTCCACTGGCCCCTATCACGACGCCAAGAGCGGTTAGCGTCATGCCTTGGCGAATCACCAATGCGAGGATGTTCGCGGGTGTCGCGCCCAGTGCCGCCCGTACTCCGATCTCGCGCATGCGCTCGGTGACGCTGCCAGATAAAACGCCATAAATTCCTGTGGCTGCGAGTATCAGCGCTACCAGGCCAAATGCCTCGAACAGGATCAGCACAAAATGCCGTTCGGCCTCCGACTTGGCGACCAGGTTGTCCATGGTAGCGACCCGCACGATTGGTTGATCCTTGTCCACTGACCAGATCGCCTTTCTGATCGCTGGCGCAAGGGTAGCCGCATCGCCGCGAGTGCGGACCACCAGCGACTGCACACTGTCCACCCAGGACCATTGCGTGGTCGCAGTGTAGAAGGCATCCGAGTCGCTCAGTGCCAATGAAGCCTGCTTTACATCGCCCACCACCCCGACAATGGAGCCCCACGGTCGATCGGCGCGGCCAATGTCGGGACCGATGCGAACACGCTGCCCGATTGGGTCTTGACCGGGGAACTTGCGTTTCGCAAGAGAGTCGCTGATCAGGATAGCCACAGGTGCACCCGCCATGTCGTGCTCGTCAAACACGCGACCACGGCGCAGCGGAATGCGCATCGCCTCGAAGTAGCTTGGACTCACGGCATAGCGAAACCCGGATTCGGGGTTGTTGTTCGGGTCTGACTCGAACTGCACGCCAAAGGATTCAAAATCGCCGCTCAGCGGCAACTGACTGGTGAACGCCGCCGTCATGACGCCAGGAACCTGGCGCACCGCTTCGAGGGCTTGAGTGAAAAATCGGGCCCGCGCACTATCGTCATCGAACCGGTGACCGGATTCTTGCACCTGCATGGTGAGCAAGTGCGAGGCATCGAACCCAGGATCGATCGCGAATAAACGCTGCAGGCTGCGCAATAGCAATCCCGCGCTCACCAACAGCACGAGGGCAATCGCGACCTCGGCGACCACGAGGGTGCGGCGGGTCAACTGGTCACCTCCGGCGGTGCGACCTGAGCTTTGCTGCACTCCCACGTGCAGGTCGCCGCGCGAGGCGTGCAGCGCTGGGATCAGCCCGACCACCAGACCGATGAGTGCTGTGATGCCAAGTGCGAAGCCAAATACGGTGCCATCGACACCGATTGCGTTCAACCTCGGCAACTCAGTTGGACTGAGCGCTACCAGCGCTCGTACCCCAAACTGGGCCACGACCATCCCGAAAACGCCGCCGAGGATGGCCAACAGCAAACTCTCCGTGAGCAGTTGCTGGATCAGTCGCGGCCGCGCGGCGCCCAGTGCGGCACGCATGGCGAATTCGCCATGCCGCTGCGCGCCGCGGGCGAGCAGCAGATTGGTCACGTTTACGCACGCGATCAGGAGCACCAGGATCACTGCACCGAGCACGGCGAGCAGCGCCGGCTTGACGCCGTGCGTGACGTCCTCCTGCAGCGAGGTTGCAATGAGCCCGTGGTCCAGTGACGCCCAAGAGGGGCGGGGAAACTCCGGCACCGGGGTACGCGCGATCGAGTCGAGATCACTCCGGGCTTGAGCCATAGTGACGCCTGCCCGCAGCCGTGCCACCAAACGCAGGTGATGGCCCCACTCTTTGGTTTGGAGGGATGTGATATTTCCGGTGTCGTATTGCAAAGGCGACCAGACCTCCGCCGAGGGAGCCAGGACATTGTCGAACGCAAGCGGCATCACGCCGATGACGGTATAGCTATCGTCGTCAAGCTTGACTTGTCGACCAATGATCGTGTTGTCAGCACCGAGACGCCGCCACAACCCATTGCTGAGGATCACGACCCTTGGGCCGTGAAGCACGTCGTCCGAAGCCTGGAAGTCGCGTCCCAGTGCCGGTGACACGCCCAGCACGCGGAAGTAGCCGGCAGTGACCTTTTGGCCATCGAATCGTTCCGGCTGATCCGCGCCAGTGAGGGTCGGTTGCCACAGTTTCGTTACAGCGACCGCGTCGAAGGAACGATTCCGCGCCGCCAGTTCGCGATAGGTGTGGAAGGTTTGAGGAATACGGGAGCCGTCTTCCGCGGCGTACCAAATGGTCGCGATCCGGCCGGCATGCGGATATGGCAGAGGCTCAAAAAGAATCGGATTCACGGCGCTGAAAATCGCCGTGCTGGCACCGATGCCCAGACCGAGGATCACTACGGCCGTGCAGGCGAAGCCCGGGTTCTTGCGCAACTGGCGAAGGGCATAACGAAAATCCTGCAGGACAGTCTCGAATCGGAATCCGACCGTATCCAGACTCTCTTCTTTCAGCCGTGCAGCGTTGCCAAATCGACGCTTCGCAGCGTAATGCGCTTCTCCCGGAGTCATGCCCTCGGATTGCAGCATTTGTTCTTGCTGTTCGCGGTGGAAAGCCATCTCCTCGTCCAGTTCGCGGTGAAAGCGATTTCGCGCGAGCAGTAGCCACACTTTTCTGAAGAAGCGAACTATCGCGTCCATTTTCGCCTCCTATGCGTCCTGCAGCACACGGCCGATGGCCGCCATCATCTGCTCGAACTGCGAGAGTTCCACGCCAAGCTGTTTGCGTCCCGCTGCTGTTAAGGAGTAATAACGTGCACGCCGGTTGGTTGCCGTTTTCTTCCATTCCGCCTTGACCCAACCGTGCAGCAGGAGCCGCTGCAGCGCGGGGTAGAGCGAGCCTTCTTCGACCGTCAGAACATCGTCGGAGAGACGCTTGATAGACAGCGCGATTCCATAGCCATGCAAGGGAGCGCGGGCGAGCGTCCTCAGGATCAGCATGTCGAGCGTTCCAGGCAGCAACTCCGGCCTCTTCGCCATGAGTTATTCCTATAGACTGTCTATGGATAGGATGTCAAGAGGCATTCTTGTCGACCCTCCAGACCGCCTATGGAAGGCGTGTCAACCAAGCCAGATGGGTTCTAGGTGCCTGATGAACTCGCTGGGGGTGTGGCTTCCGCCACCGGCAGCGTAACCGTGAACACTGCGCCGCCGCCGGGACCGGAAGCCGCCTCCACGTTGCCGTTGTGCTCGCGCAAGATGGCTTTGCAGATGCTCAGGCCGAGGCCGGTGCCGCGTCCGGGACGCTTGGTGGTGTAGAAGGGATCGAAGATGTTGGGCAGAATGTCCGGCGGAATGCCGGGGCCGTCATCCTGGAAAATCACCGAGACTGACTTGTCGCGCTTTTCCAGCCGTATGCGCAGTGTGCCGCGGTCGCGCACCTCCCGCATGGCTTGCTCCGAATTCAAAATCAGATTCAGAAATACCTGCATCAGTTGGTGGGCATCTCCGCTGACCGGGGGAAGCGCGACGTCACGCAGGAAGTCTACGGTGATGTTATTCTTGCGGAGCGAATAAGCATGCAGGTGCAGCGTGCGTTGTACCAGTTCGGCGAGGTCAATGGCACTCCGGCCGGGCGCGGGAGGCCGCGAGAAATACATCAGGTTCTGAACAATCTCCGCCGCCCGGCGGGCTTGCTGCTGCATCAACGCCAGCTGCTTGCGAGCCGGTTCGGCGACCTCGCCATCCTGGAGAAGTTCCGACATGCCGAGGATGCTGGTCAGAGGGTTGTTCAGCTCGTGGGCAAATCCGCCAATCATCTGTCCCATCGCCGCCAGCCGTTCGCTCTGGATGATCTGCTGCTCCAGCTTCTTTTCCACCGTGATGTCGCGCACCGAGACAATCACGCCGCTCACTTTGTTCTCCGCATCGAAAAGCGGGCTGGCGGAAGCCCGCATCGTGCGCCAGCTTCCGTCGCGATGGCGGGCGCCATATTCGCACGAGCCAAACATCCTGCGGCCCTTAGTCAGGTCGCGATAGAGCGCCAGAAGCTCGGGCGAATGATCCTGCTCCTCTTCGACCCTCTTGCCCAGCAACTCCTCGGGTTTGTAGCCCAGCAGGTCGCGGATTCGCGAGCTCACAAAACTGTAGCGCTCGTCCAGATCGATCACCAGAATCAGGTCCGGGAAGCTCTCCAGCAGATAGCGCTGGAATTCCTCCTGGCGGCGCAAAGCTTTTTCCATCTCGCGCCGCTCGGTCACATCCACCAGCGTGCCCTGATAGCGGACGATCTTGCCGGAAGCGTCCCAAACCGCACGCGAAGCATCGAGGAAAACCGCCAGGGTCCCATCCTTGCGGCGCAGGGTGATCTCCCGGGTGCGCACACCCCCGCGATCGTCCGCGCTCCGTCCCAGTACCGGACTCTGATTCGCATCCGAATTCAAAGCCGTGGGATCAAGCGCCAGAAGCTCCTCCTTGTTTTCATATCCCAATATGTGCACCAGTGCGGCGTTGCCGTCGAGCAGCTTTCCTTCCGGCGTGCTGAAATACACGCCCTCCTGCAGAGTTTCGAAAAGCTCGGTGAAGCGGCGTTCTTTCTCCCGCTCTTCGGTAACATCGCGGGCCAGCGCGCTCACACCGACGACCTCATCACCCTTTACAATCGCGTTCAGGACGACATCAAAGTAGAAAACCCGCCCGCTCGGTTTCATCCGAACGCGAATCATTCCTGACCAACGCCGCTTTTCCAAGAATCGGGCCAGCCCACGTTCTGCCTCTTCCCGCTTCGGCTCTTCTACGAACTCGTCGAGCTTGTGCCCCACCATCTCCGTATAAGGGACAGCGAGCAGTTCGGTCATGCGGCGATTTACGGTTCTCAGCTTGCCGTCGAGCGAGGTGGCAAAGGCAACGTCATCAAAGGAGTCGATCAGCTCCTTGAAACTGCGCTGGGAGCGCGCAATGAGCTGCCCTAGTTGATCGAGCTGTTCTTCCGTCGGCGTGGCATGCTCTTGCAGGTCACGGACCAACTCTTTTAATTCGGCGACGCGTTTTTTGCGCCCATAAGCGAACCCGGCGAAGGCGATGGCGACACACAGCAGGCCGATGGACAGCAACCCGAGGTGATAAGGGAGATTTTGCAGCCGCTCCCAGGATTCTGCCGCCAATCCAGTGGCCAGCAGCACCAAGAAGAGAAGCGCGATCCGCCACAGCCAGGCTTCTTCCTTTTCCAGATTGGTTGGGATGCGTGCGGGGCGCGCGGGTTGTTTTTCCTGATCCGGCATAAAGAACAAAATCGGCGAGTACGACCCAAGTGATCGTAGTCTACGAAGCCGACTCAAACAACGAAAACATATTAGATAACTTGGTTCACAGACGAAACGCTCGACCTTTGTTCACTCGTCACAAGCCAGTTCAAGATTGCGGCGTAGTGTGGATGTTCAAGCTCATGCTCTACAAGACCCTCAGCGCCGCCGTTTACGGCATCGATGCCAGCATCATCGAGGTTGAGGTGGACGTGTCTGGAATCAAGACGAACGAAGACCACTTCCACACTGTCGGCCTGCCTGACGCGGCCGTCCGCGAGAGCCGCGACCGGGTCCGCGCCGCGCTCAAGAACTGTGGATACGACATTCCACCGACTCACATCACCATCAATCTGGCGCCCGCCGACATCCGCAAGGAAGGCTCCGGATTCGATCTGCCCATGGCTCTCGGAATCGTGGGCGCCTATGGCGGCCTTAATAAGAAGGAGGTTCCCGACTGCCTTTTTGTGGGCGAGTTGTCGCTTGATGGCGGCATTCGCACGGTTCGAGGCGCGCTTCCCATTGCCATTGAGGCTCGCGGCAAGAAGATCTCGCGACTCGTCATCCCTGAGCTGAACGCCAAGGAAGCTGCCATGGTTGCCGGAGTGGAAGTTTATCCGGTCAAGTCGCTGCTGGACGTCATTCGCTTCGTGAACACGGGAAACGGGGTCGTCCCCTTCAAGGTGGACACAAGCAGCCTGCTCAGCGAGGCGCAACATTTCTCCGTGGATTTT
>Ga0187819_10001513_pt1 | contig 12046 bp, 11 predicted proteins | sample NC_wetland_sal_i_15_FD_132411 | JGI IMG/M metagenome (GOLD analysis project Ga0187819, IMG submission 132411) | Wetland sediment microbial communities from Neuse River Estuary, North Carolina, USA - SO4_4 | ecosystem: Environmental > Aquatic > Freshwater > Wetlands > Sediment | place: USA... | reverse complement strand
TCGACCAGACCGCGCTCGGCGGGGTCGATCGCGCCGAGCACGTACACGCCCAGCGAAACCCTGGCCTCGGTGCAGTCCCACACCTGCGTCATGGCGCCAGCCCTCGTTCCTGCAGCGCCAGCTTGAGCGCCTTCAGCGCGTAAAACGTCCGGGACTTCACCGTACCGGGCGGTATGCCCAGCGTGGCGGCCGCCTCCGCGACCGAGCAGCCCCGGTAGTAGGTCTCGATGATGACCCGGCGGTGGTCCGGACGCAGCGACGCCAGCGCGTCAGCCACCGCCCACGACTCCAGCGTGCGGTCGGCGTCGTCATCCGCCGGCAGCAACTCCAGCGCCGCCTGCGCGGTCTCCGGCGGCCTGGCCTGCCGCGCCCGGTACGAATCCACGGCCAGGTTACGCGCGACCGCGAACAGCCAGGGCCTGGCCGGCCGGTCGGCGAGCGCCTCGGGATGGCGCCACGCCCGCACTATCGTCTCCTGCACAAGATCCTCCGCGCGCTGCCTGTCCCCGCCCGTCAGGTGGAGGGCATAACGAAGCAGGGCGCCGCCGTGCTCGGCGTACAATGCCCGGACAAAGGCCTCGTCAGCCACCCGCCCAGAGCGGGGCGCGGTTCCCGCGTTCGGCACACCCATGAGAACGTGAGCCCGGGCAGGCCGGTTCAACGGGCCAGGAAATCTGTGGTGGCCGGGACCCTGGCCGCTCCCGTCGGAGCCCGGAAGGCTCGGAGGTCCGTGCTGGCTCATCGCTCACTCGGGATCTGACTTCGGAACGTACATGTACGGACACAATAGGCGTTTGTCCCACCCAGTGTGCCGCATTAACCGCGCGATGCCCAGCCCCGGTAATGACCGATTTGTCAGCCTCCGGCGAATTGCGGCAGGACCTCGATGCGGGCGGCGTCGGGCAAGACGACTTCGGCGGCGACCTGGCGGCCCGCGGGTGCCCCGTCGACCAGGAACGACGACGTGGCGAGCACCGAGCGCAACCGCCCGTCATCCCCGCGCCGCGCCAGGACAACCTCCAGCGCCTCGGCCAGCGTCGCGGCCTCCACCGACTCCTCGGCCACGCCCGCCGCCTGCTTGGCCGCGGCCCAGTACTGGATTGTCACTTTGGCCATATCAGTTATTCTCTTCTCAGCGGGACCCGGGCGCCGTTGCCCCCGGGTCCTTGTCTGTTTATATAGGGAGTGGAGGTGCCATCGGGTGAGCGACCTGCTGCTGATCACCGGCGCGCTCGAGCCGTCCTCGGAGGTGCTGCCCGCCCTGGGGCTCCTGCTGCATCAGGTCCGCGTGCTGCCCGCGGACGCCTCCGCCCTGGTGGAGGCTCCGCCGGCCGACGCCGTGCTGGTCGACGCCCGGCGTGACCTGGCGCACGCCAGGAGCATGTGCCGGCTGCTGCAGACCACCGGCCTGGACTGCCCGCTGCTCGCGATCGTAACCGAGGGCGGGCTCGCCGCGATCAACGCCGAGTGGGGTGTCGACGACGTGGTCGTGCAGACGGCCGGGCCCGCCGAGGTCGAGGCCAGGATCCGGCTCGCCGTCGGCCGGCGGATGCAGGCGGCCGCGACCGGGGAACCGGACGAGATCCGGTCCGGCGAGCTGGCCATCGACGAGGCCACCTACGCGGCCCGGCTGCGCGGCCGGGTGCTCGACCTGACGTTCAAGGAATTCGAGCTGCTGAAGTTCCTGGCCCAGCACCCGGGCCGGGTCTTCACCCGCGCTCAGCTGCTGCAGGAGGTCTGGGGTTACGACTACTTCGGCGGCACCCGCACGGTCGACGTGCACGTCCGGCGGCTGCGCGCCAAGCTCGGCCCCGAGCACGACGCCCTGATCGGCACGGTCCGCAACGTCGGGTACCGGTTCGTCCCGGCCAAGGGCGAGCGGCCCGAGCGGAGTGCAGGACCTCCTGACCGGGCCCTGCGCGGCTACGGCGGCCGCGCCGCCACGCAAGCCCGATGACCGAGGCCGAAGTCGCCGAGGTCCTCGCCCTGGCGCAGGCCGCGGCGGCCCGCGACGGGGTAGCGCCGCTGTCGGAGCACGTGCTGCTCCACCTGCGCTACGAGAGCCGAGACGACGGCCCGGGCCCGAGCTCCGGCACCGATCTGCTGAGCACGGCCGGAGCCGGCCGGATCGCCGGTTACGCGTACCTGGACCCGCCCGGTGAGCGCGGCCAGCCCCGCAGCGGCGAGCTGGTGGTTCACCCGGACTACCGGCGCCACGGGGTGGGCCTGGAGCTGGTGCGCGCGCTGGCCGCCGCGGCGGACGGGGACCCGATCAGGCTCTGGGCGCACGGCGACCTGCCCGCCGCCGCGATGCTGGCGCGGGCGGCCGGCTTCGAGCGCTGCCGCGCGCTGTGGCAGATGCGGCGGCCCCTGGGTGACCAGCCGGACCAGCCGGACCAGCCGGCGTTCCCGGCCGGGGTTACGCTGCGCACCTTCAGGCCCGGGCAGGACGAGGACGAGTGGCTGGCGCTCAACGCCAGGGCGTTCGCCAAGCACCCCGAGCAGGGCGCCTGGACCAGGCACGACCTGGAGCTGCGCGAGCAGGAGCCGTGGTTCGACCCGGCGGGCTTCTTCATCGCGGACCGCCACGGCACCATGGCGGGGTTCCACTGGACCAAGGTGCACGGCCCCGCGGACGCGCCGGGGAGCATCGGCGAGGTCTACGTCGTCGGGGTGGACCCGGGCGAGCAGGGCACCGGGCTGGGCCGGGCGCTGACCCTGGCCGGGCTGCGTTACCTGCGCGACCGCGGCCTGGCGGAGGTGATGCTGTACGTCGACGAGGACAACACACCCGCGATCGGGCTGTACGAGCGACTCGGCTTCACCCGCTTCGCCACCGACGCGATGTACCGCCCGCGCGAGTTAGTTGCCTTCGATGCCGAGCGCCTCGTCGAGCTCCGCTGGGGTCAGCGGCCGGTCGCTGGCCGCCACCGCGCTCAGCACCTCCGAGTAGAGTTCGATCTCATCGAGGGCGACGCGGTCGTGAACACGAAGATCAAGCTGCTGCGGAATCGTGCTCACCTCCGGCGCTGCTTGCGGCTCCGTCTCCTTGCGCCCCACGTTACGTGCCGACACTGCTCCTCCGCATGACCCATCAGGGCCATTCGCCTACCACCTTCACGTGCGGTTTTACCCAGCTAGGCGGTAACGATTCCGCCAAACCACCGCGCAGTTCTCGTCAATCCGGTATTAGGCGTCACAAGCACCACATCCGCATCCCCGTCCAAAGTACTTATATGCTTCAACACGGCCCGTTGCCCGCAAAACCGGATAAAACTGGACAGTAGTTCGTTTCGGTTGCGCGCCGCAGTGCAGACAGACAAGAGTCATGCACGTATGCCCCCCGTCCCGCCCGTCCTGAGCACGCATACTACAGAAGCAGGGTCCCGCTAGTCACTTATGTGGTCCTGCGGCTCGCTAGCATCGCTCAACGCAGACACCGATTCGCCTCCTTCTAGATAAATGATCGCGGGAAGCCATGAATGACAACAGTGATCTCCTGCCGAACCTGGCCCACGAAGATGCATTCGAAATGCAGATGCGCGGCTACAGCCGCCGTCAGGTTGACGAGTTCATCGCCCGGTGCCGCAGCCAGATCAGAGACCTAGAGCAGCGACTTGCCCGATCCCTTGACGACCAGGAGGAACTCAGGCGCGACCTGGCCACGTCCCGCCAGCAGGCCCTGGGCGCCAAGCCCGCCCATGAGGAAGTCAGCGAGCGCATCGCGCAGATCCTGAAGCTGGCCGACGACGAGGCCAGGTCCCAGAAGTCCAAGGCCCACGACGACATAGCCAAGCAGCGCAACGAGGCCCAGGCCGAGGTGGACAAGACCCGCGCCGAGGCCCGCGAGCAGGCCGAGCGCATGCTGACCGCGGCCCAGGAGCAGGCCGAGCGCGCGATCACGTCCGCCCGGGCCGAGGCGGACAAGACCGTGACCGCCGCCCGCGCCGAGGCCGAGCACACCACGACCGAGGCCAGGAAGAAGTCCGATGCCGTCATGGCCGACGCCAAGGCCCAGGCCAAGAAGGCGCTGGACGAGGCCACGGCCCGGGCCACGGCCATCCACGACGGTGCCGAGCGCCGGCTGAACCTGCTGTCCACCAGGCACGCGGACACGATCAAGCGGCTCACCGAGATCCACGACGGGGTGTCTGCCCTCGTGGCCGCGGAGAACGCGCGCATGTCGCTGGAGGACGAGGTCGACCAGGCCACGGCCAAGGCCATCGGGTCGGCCGACCCGACCGGCGGGTCACGCCCGGCTCCGGCTCCGGTCGCGCCGAACGGCCCAGGTCGCAACGGCCCGTCGAGCGCGGGTCCGTCGACCGCTGGCCCGACCGTCGGCCAGAGCGTAGGAACGCCGCGCCCGGCCGCCCCAACGGTCGCCGCCGACGCGCCGCCCCGCCCGGCCCCCGGACCGCAGACGCAGCCTTCGCCGCAGGTCCAGGCGCCCCCCGTGCACCAGGACAAGCCCGCCCAGGCGCGCACCGCGGTGACTGACCCGGGCCCCAGCCCAAGCACCCGCGTCCTGCCGGGCACAGATGAGGACTGACGACTGACGGCTAGCGCGTCACCCGCCGGTCATCAAGCGCGTCCTGGCCCTGCGCGAGCAGGTCCAGGCGGCGCAGGATGACGCCCTCACGCAGGGCCCACGGGCACAGTTCGATCTGGTCGACGCCCAGCAGGTCGAGGATGGCGTCGGCCACGATGGCGCCGGCGGGTAGCTGCGCCACCCGGCTGGCCGAAACCCCGGGCAGCCGCGCCCGCTCGGCCTGGGACAGGGCGGGCAGCCGTTCGGCGAGGGCGGCCACGTCGGCGTGCCTCAGCACGCGATGGACGTAGGGGCCCTCGCCTGACGGCGCCGCGCCGGCGATCCTGGCCAGCTGCCTGAAGGTCTTCGACGTGCCCACCACGTGGTCGGGCGCCCCCTGCCGCAGTATGCCGCCCGCCTCGCGGGCGATGACCGCCCGCACGTGCCTGCGCATGCCGCGCACCTGCTGGGCCGACGGCGGGTCAGAACTGATCCAGTCCCTGGTGAGCCGGCCGGCGCCGAGAGGCAGCGAGGCCACCACCTCCGGCTCCTCGTCGATCCCGGACGCCACCTCCAGCGAGCCGCCGCCGATGTCGATCACCAGCAGCCGCCCGGAGGACCAGCCGAACCACCGCCGCGCGGCCAGGAAGGTGAGGCGCGCCTCCTCCGGGCCGGTCAGCACGGTGATCTGCGCGCCGGTCTGCTCGCGGATCCGCTCCAGCACCTGCTCGCCGTTCCCTGCCTCACGGACGGCCGAGGTCGCGAACGCGATCAGGTCCTCGACCCCCTTGTCCTCCGCGATGCGCAGCGCGTCCTCCACGATGCCCCGCAGGCTCTGCTCGCCGGGACCGGACAGCGAGCTACCGTTCTCCAGGGTCTCTGCGAGCTTGAGTTCGACCTTGTGCGAGAACGCAGGCGTCGGCCGCGCCCCCTGGTGGGCGTCCACCACCAGCAGGTGCACCGTGTTGGACCCCACGTCCAGCACCCCAAGTCGCATACCCTGACGCTACCCTGCCGCCGCCGCCCGATGATCCGCCCGCGTCACATGAGGCCATCTGGTGGTATTTCAGCTAATTTATTCCGAACGACGCTACTGCGCGTACCCGGACACGGGGAGGTCTGGATGCACAACGGAGAGGTGTCGTACTGGTGGCGGGCCCGGGGCCGGCCGGCGCAGCGCCCGCCGCTGCCGGGCGGCACCGAGGCCGACGTGTGCATCGTCGGCGCCGGGTACACCGGCCTGTGGACGGCCTACTACCTCAAGCGGGCCGACCCCGGGCTGCGCATCGTCGTGCTCGAGGCGGCCTTCGCCGGGTTCGGCGCCTCCGGCCGGAACGGCGGCTGGGTCACGGCCGCCCTGCCGGGCTCGCGGGCCCGGTACGCCGCGCACCCGCGCGGCGCGCAGGGCGTCCGTGACCTCGAGCGGCACCTGCGCGAGACGGTCGACGAGGTGGCCCGGGTGTGCGCCGCCGAGGGCATCGACGCCGGCCTGGTCAAGGGCGGCACGCTCAGCGTCGCCACCTCCGCGGCGCAAGACGCGCGGCTACGCCAGCATCTGGCCGCCGAACGGTCCTGGGATGGCGACGCAAACATCGTTAGGTATCTGGATAAAGAGGAACTGGCCGGGCGGCTCCGGGTAGCGGGGGCGGTCGGCGCGCTGTACTGGCCCGACTGCGCCCGGGTGCAGCCAGCCGACCTCGTGGCCGGGCTCGCCGAGGCCGTCACCCGCTCGGGCGTCCTGCTGTACGAGGGGACCCCGGTCTCGGATATCACCGCCGGGCGGGCCCGGACGCCGATGGGCGAGGTGCGCGCGCCGTACGTCCTGCGGTGCACCGAGGGGTTCACGGCGGACCTGCCCGGGTCGCACCGGACGCTGCTCCCGATGAACAGCTCGATGATCGTCACGGGCCCGCTGAGCCGCGACGCCTGGGCCTCGATCGGCTGGGACGGCCGCGAGACGCTGGGCGACGAGGCGCACGCGTACATGTACGCGCAGCGCACCGCGGACGGGCGGATCGCGCTGGGCGGGCGCGGCGTCCCGTACCGCTTCGGCTCGGGGATCGATGACGACGGCGCGATCCCGCCGTCGACCATCGCCCAGCTCGGCCGGATCCTGCGCCGCATGTTCCCGGTGGCGGTCGAGGCGGGCATCGAGCACGCGTGGTGCGGGGTGCTCGGGGTGCCACGGGACTGGTGCGCCACGGTCATGATGGACCCGCGCACCGGCCTCGGCTGGGCGGGCGGGTATACCGGGCACGGGGTGGCCGCCGCCAACCTGGCCGGGCGTACGATGGCCGACCTCGTGCGCGGCGTGCCCAGCCCGCTCACCACCCTGCCCTGGGTGGGGCACCGGTCCCCCGGCTGGGAGCCCGAGCCGCTGCGCTGGGCCGGGGTCCACGGGCTGTACGCCCTGTACCGCACGGCGGACCGGCTGGAGGGCACCGGGCGGTCGGCGCGCACGTCCCTGCTCGCCCGGGCCGGGGACCTCATCGCCGGCATCCCCCACTGACGATCTCCGGCTTCCCAGGCCGGCGCTGGCATGCCCGGCTGACACGGTATCCAAGGCTGACACCGGCGTGCCCGGCTGACACCGGCATCTCAGGCTGACCACCTCCGGCATCCCGGCCGGGCGCCCGCGCCTCCCCCGGCCCTCACTGTGCCCTTCCTCACACCCGCCCAGGTCCCCGCGCTTCCCGGTTGACATCACTGATATTGCTTATCTAGCATAGTGATATCAATTTAAATCAGGGAGATGGACATGGGTGCATCTGGAAGCGCGGTCGAGATCGCGCACCTCCGTAAGACCTACGGAGCGCTGACCGCGGTGGACGACGTCTCGTTCACCGTGGCGGAGGGCGAGATCTTCGGGATCCTCGGCCCGAACGGCGCGGGGAAGACCACCACCGTCGAGTGCGCCGTCGGGCTCCGCACGCCGGACTCGGGGACGATCCGGCTGCTGGGCCTGGACCCGCAGTCCGACCGGGAGCAGATCCACGAGATCGTCGGGGTGCAACTCCAGGCGAGCGCGCAGCCGGCGAAGCTCAGGGTCCGGGAGATCCTCGACATGTACTCCTCGTTCTACCGCCAGCCCGCCGACGTCGGTGAGCTGACCGAGGCGCTCGGGCTGACCAGCAAGCTCGGCGACTACTACAAGTCCCTGTCCGGCGGGCAGCGCCAGCGGCTTTCCGTCGCGCTCGCGCTCATCGGGCGGCCGAAGATCGCGGTCCTGGACGAGATGACGACGGGCCTCGACCCGCAGGCGCGCCGCGACGCCTGGGACCTCATCGAGGGCATACGCGAGCGCGGCGTGACGATCCTGCTGGTCACGCACTTCATGGAGGAAGCCGAGCGGCTATGCGACCGCGTGGCGCTGATCGACAACGGGCGCATCGTCGCGCTGGACTCCCCGGCCGGCCTGGCCGCGCAGGCCAGGGGCGGGAAGACCGTGCGGTTCCAGCCCTCGTCCCAGTTCGACGAGCGGCTGCTGACGGACCTGCCCGAGGTCACCGGGGTCGAGCACGATGGCCAGCACGTCGTGGTCACCGGGACCGGAGAGCTCGTCAACGCGGTGATCCTGGCCCTGGCCGCGGCCGGCCTGACCGCGCGTGACATCCAGCTCGATTCGTCCAACCTCGAGGACGCGTTCGTCCGGCTCACCGGCCGGTCAGCACCGGAAGGCACCTCACGCAAGGAAGGAGCACTGACATGACGTCCCTCACCCCTAGGCTCACGCTGCCGCTGTCCACGAAGGTACAGCGCAACGCCTTCGGCAAGGTCGTACTGAACGAGGCCAGGCTCACGTGGCGGCGGCCGATCGCCCTGATCGCCGGGGTCGCCCTCCCCGTGATGCTGACGGTCCTGTTCGGCGAGCTGCCTACTTTCCGCCAGTCCCCGGCGAGCTTCGGCGGGATCACCATATTCGACGCGTACGTGCCGGTCCTCGGCGTGTTCTCGCTCGCGCTGCTCGCGCTGCTCGGTCTCCCGATCCCGCTCGCCTCCTACCGTGAGCTGGGGCTCCTGCGCCGCCTGTCGACCACCCCGGTTCCCCCGTCCTGGCTGCTCGCCGCGCAGGGTCTCGTCCAGCTCTGCGTCGCGGTGACCGGGCTCGCCGCCATCCTCGTGCTGAGCATCGTCGCCTTCGGGGCACCCGTCCCGAAGAGCCCGGGCGGGCTGCTGGTCTCGGTCATGCTGTCCATCGCCGGGCTGTTCCCCATCGGGCTGATGATCGCGGCGATGTCCAAGACCGCGGGCGCCGCGAGCGTCATCGGCCGGCTGGCGTTCTTCCCGCTAATCTTCTTCGCGGGGCTGTGGCTGCCGCGGGCGTTGATGCCTCCCGTGCTGCTGGACATCAGCAACTACAGCCCGCTCGGCCCGGCGGTGCAGGCGATCCAGTCCTCGATGCTCACCGGGTTCCCCCCGGTGCAGCCGCTGCTGGTCCTGGCGGGGTACGCGGTGGTGTTCGGGTTCCTGGCCAAGCGCTTCTTCCGCTGGGAGTGACGCCGGCTGGCTGCTGGGTGGCCGGGACTCCGGGCTTCGGCTCGGAGTCCCGGCCACTGGCCTGTGCCTTTCTGCCAAGCTGGCCTTATGCCTGACTTCATCGACGAGGACCTGACCGGCTCGGTGTTCGAGCGCGTGTACCTGAACGGCACCCGGTTCCGCGCGGTCGACCTGACCGGCGCGCGGCTGCGCGCGGTCGACCTGACCGGGGTGACGATCAGCGGCTCGGCCCTGATCGACGTGGACATCAGCGGGCGGATCCGCAACCTGCGGGTCAACGGGGTCGACGTCGCGCCCCTGGTCGAGGCCGAGCTGAACCGCCGCTACCCGGACCGGGCCGCGATGCGCCCGGCTGACGCCGACGGGTTCCGCGACGCCTGGGACAGGCTGGAGCGACTGTGGGCGCAGACCGTCACCCGGGCCCGCGGGCAGGCCCCGGAACTACTGCACGAACGGGTCGACGGAGAGTGGTCCTTCATCCAGACCCTCCGCCACCTGGTCTTCGCCACCGACGTCTGGGTAAACCGCGCCATCTTGGGCCAGCCGTCACCCTGGCACCCGCTCGACCTGCCCTTCGACGAGATGCCCGACCTACCCGGCGTCCCGCACGACCGCGACGCGCGCCCGCCGCTGGAGGAGGTGCTCGCCCTGCGCGCGGACCGGATGGCCACCGTCCGCCGCGTGCTGGCCGACCTGACCGACGAGAGGCTGGCCGGCTTCACGGTCGCGGTCACGGAGCCGGGCTTCCCCGAGCCGGAGAGCTTCCCCGTGCGCCGGTGCCTGCAGGCCATCCTCAACGAGGAGTGGGAGCACCGGCTGTACGCCGAACGGGACCTCGACGCGCTGGTCCGGCCCTCTTTACCGGGGCTCCTCTTATCCCTTACCGTGGCTCGATCCGACGACAGGCTTGAGGTGAGGCGTGAGCGAACTATGGCGCATGAGCGCTGTTGAACTGGCCGCCATGATCCGCGACCGCGAGGTCAGCAGCCGCGAGGTCATCCAGGCGCACCTGGACCGGATCGAGGTGGTCAACCCTTACCTGAACGCCATCGTCCGCCTCCTGCCGGACCAGGCCCTCGCGGCCGCCGACGCGGCCGACCGGGCAGTGGCGGCAGAGACGGCACTCGGGCCGCTGCACGGCGTCCCGTTCACGGTCAAGGAGAACATCGACCTGGCGGGCACCCCGACCACGCAGGCGATCCCGGCCCTGGCCGAGGCGGTCGCCCCGGTCGACGCCCCCCAGGTGGAACGGCTGCGCGCGGCCGGCGCGATCCCGATCGGCCGGACCAACCTGCCAGACCTGGGCCTGCGTGTGCACACCGACTCGGCCCTGCACGGCCTGACCCGCAACCCGTGGAACCCGCAGCGCACCCCGGGCGGGTCGAGCGGCGGCGAGGCCGCCGCGCTGGCCACCGGGATGAGCCCCCTCGGCCTGGGCAACGATCTCGGCGGGTCGCTCCGCAACCCGGCGCACTGCTGCGGCATCGCCTCGATCAAGCCCTCTACCGGGGCCGTGCCCTACGCGACCGTGATCCCACCGGAGGACCTGAGCATCTCCTTCCAGCTGATGGCCGTCGAGGGCGTCATGGCCCGCCGGGTCGCCGACGTCCGGGCCGGCTTGACCGCGATCGCGGGCCAGCACCCCCGCGACCCGCTGAGCGTCCCCGCGGTCTTCACCGATCTGGCCCCCGGCGAGCGGCCCAGGGTGGCCGTGCTCCCCGAGCCGCCCGGCGGCAGCACCCACCCGGGCGTGGCCGCAGCGGTGCGCCGCGCGGCCGACGCGCTCGCGGACGACGGCTTCGAGGTCACCGAGACCGCGCCGCCCGACTATGAGCAGGCGATCGAGCTATGGGCCACCATCCTCTCCGCTGACCTGCGGGTCATCCAGCCGCTGCTGCAGCAGGTCATGGGCCCGGGCGGCCGCCAGTTCCTCGACTACGCGCTCGAGTACATGCCCGCCCTTGACCTGGCCGGCTGGGCGACGGCGCATACCGCCCGGTTCGGGGTGGCCCGCCGCTGGAGCCTGTGGTACCAGGAGTACCCGGTGCTGCTCAGCCCGGTCTGGTCCCAGCCCGCCTTCCCGGTCGATTTCGACATCGCGAGCCCCGAAGGCGCTGCCGCGACCCTGGAGCTGATGCGCCCGGTCCTTCCGGCCAACCTGCTCGGCACCCCCGCCGCGGTGGTGCCCGCCGGGATGGCCGACGGGCTGCCCGTCGGGGTCCAGGTCATGGGCGGTAAGTACACCGAGCTGCGCTGCCTGAGCGTGGCCGAGGCGATCGAGCACCGCCTCGGCCCGCTCACGCCAATCGATCCGGTCCTGCCCTAGGCCAGGTCGAACCGGTCGAGGTCCATTACCTTGGCCCACGCCGCGACGAAGTCGGTCACGAACTTCTCCTTCGCGTCGTCGCTCGCGTAGACCTCGGCCAGCGCGCGCAGCTCGGAGTTCGACCCGAAGACGAGGTCGACCCGGCTGCCGGTCCACCTGACCTCACCCGTGGCGGTGTCGCGCCCCTCGAACGTGGTCGCGTCCTCCGACGTCGGGTGCCAAGCCGTGCCCATGTCGAGCAGGTTGACGAAGAAGTCGTTGGTCAGCGACCCGGGAGTGCTGGTGAACACGCCGAGCCTCGACCCGTCGTAGTTCGCGCCCAGGACGCGCAGGCCGCCGACCAGGACCGTCATCTGAGGGGCGCTCAGGGTAAGCAGGTTCGCCTTGTCGAGCAGCAGGTACTCGGCCGGCAGCCGGTTGCCCTTCCCGACGTAGTTGCGGAACCCGTCCGCCTTCGGCTCGAGCGCGGCGAAGGACTCCGCGTCGGTCTGCTCCTGCGACGCGTCGGTCCGGCCCGGGAAGAACGGAACCTCGACGTCGAAACCCGAGTCCCGGGCGGCCCGCTCGACGGCCGCACCGCCGGCCAGGACGATCAGGTCGGCCAGCGAGACCTGCTTGCCTCCCGTCTGGGCGGCGTTGAAGTCCCGCCGGATCCCCTCCAGGGTGCGGAGCACCGTGGCCAGCTGGTCGGGGTG
>Ga0187819_10001511_pt1 | contig 12053 bp, 10 predicted proteins | sample NC_wetland_sal_i_15_FD_132411 | JGI IMG/M metagenome (GOLD analysis project Ga0187819, IMG submission 132411) | Wetland sediment microbial communities from Neuse River Estuary, North Carolina, USA - SO4_4 | ecosystem: Environmental > Aquatic > Freshwater > Wetlands > Sediment | place: USA... | reverse complement strand
CGTTCTCCTCGTAAAGGGGAATCGGCACCGCCTTGGCGCCCGTGAAGTTGATGACCGATTCATAGATCGGGAAGCCGGGGTTGGGATAGAGGATCTCGGCGCCGGGCTCGCCGAACATGAGAATCGCGAAGAACATGGTGACCTTGCCGCCCGGTACGATCAGCACCCGGCTGGGGTCGACCTCGACGCCATGCCGGCGATGGAGGTCGGCTGAGACGGCCGCACGCAGCTCGGGGATGCCGGCGGCGGGCGTGTAGCCGTGATGGCCGTCGCGCAGCGCCTTGCAGCCCGCCTCCACGATATGCTCGGGCGTTTTGAAGTCAGGCTGGCCGATGCCGAGGTTGATGATGTCGCGGCCGGCCGCGGCAAGGGCGTTGGCGCGGGCGAGCACCTCGAAGGCGGTCTCGGTGCCGAGGCGGGAGAGCCCGGCGGCGGGCTGTAGCATGGGCGATCCTTCCTTTCGAGCGGGCGCTACTATGCCGCAGGGCGCGCGCGCGGGCAAACGCGACGCGCGCCAGGGCGGCGACCCAGGACTTTGCTCAGGACGTTGCCATTTCGCGTGCGAGGGCTTCGATGATGAAGATGATGCCAAGGCCGAGGAACAAGAGGGCGGCTCCGTAGTGGATAGTCTTCAGTGGCAGGCGGGCGGCGTAGCCGTTGCCGAGTAACACCACGGGCGCATTGGCAAGCAACATTCCGCTCGTGCTCCCGATCACCACGGCGGGAAGGTTGGCGTAGCCGGCGGCGAGGGCCATGGTCGCGATCTGCGTCTTATCGCCGATCTCGGCGATGAAGAAGGCGATGAGGGTGGCGACGAAGGCTCCGCGTCGGCCAGCCGCGGGGCGCATTTCGACCTGGTCCGACTTGAGCGCCCACGAAGCCATTGCCAACAGGCCCGCACCCACCGCGGCATCGAGGACGGCAGGCGTGAGAAGCGCGCCGAGCCAAGCCCCGAGAGCCGCGGCAGCTGCGTGGTTTGCCAAGGTCGCAAGGAAAATTCCGGCGAGGATGGCCCAGGGCCGCCGATAAAGTGCCGCCAGCACGAGCGTCAGGAGCTGCGTGCGATCGCCCATCTCGGCCAAGGCGACGGTGACGATCGAGACAAGAGCTGCTTCCATCGGGGGACTCTGGCCGAGCGGGAGAAGACAACGGCTGAGCCTTCCGGCCCGGCTGGCGGAAGGATCAAACCGCTGGTCTCGCCATGCCCGAAAGCCTCGCGCGCCATGGCCCTTATCGCGAACGAAGGGTGCCAGGTATGTTGACGCGCGACCCGGGTCTGCCCGGGCGGCTACTCCCCAATGGATGGCGGACTTCGTACTCCCGCGAGGCGCTGTCGTCAACGTGGGGCTTGTCGAAGCCGCCTTACGCGCGAAGCGGCTTTCGTGCTAAATCGCCGTGCCTTCGACCTCCGAGCCCCCATGAAGCCAGCCAACAGCATCCTCTCGAGCTCCGGCACCTCGGTATTCGAGGTCATGTCGCGGCTCGCCATCCAGCACCGCTCGATCAATCTCGGCCAGGGCTTCCCCGACGGCAACGGGCCCGAGGACGTGCGCGCCAAGGCGGCCCTCTTCCTCGAGGACAGGCCCAATCAATACCCGCCCATGCTCGGCGTGCCCGAGCTGCGCCAGGCGGTGGCCGCCCACGCCAAGCGCTTCTACGGCCTCGAGGTCGATTGGGAGCGCGAGGTCATGGTCGCCTCCGGCGCCACCGAGGTGCTGGCGAGCTGCCTCTTCGGCCTCATCGAGCCGGGCGACGAGGTGGTGCTGCTCGAGCCGCTCTACGACAGCTACCTGCCGATCGTGCGCCGGGCGGGTGCGGTCCCGCGCCTGGTGCGCCTTGCCCCGCCGCACTGGGAGCTGCCGCAGGGCGCACTCGCCGCCGCGTTCTCCGCCAGGACCAAGCTCATCCTCCTCAACTCCCCTATGAATCCGGCGGCCAAGCTCTTCACGCGCGAGGAGCTCGCCTTCATCGCCGAGCTCGTCCTCAGCCACGATGCCTATGCGGTGTGCGACGAGGTTTACGAGCACCTCGTGTTCGACGGCCGCAAGCACGTCCCGCTCATGACGCTTCCCGGCATGCGCCGGCGCTGCCTCAAGATCGGCTCGGCGGGCAAGACCTTTGCCCTCACCGGCTGGAAGGTCGGCTATGCCACCGCGGCTCCCGAGCTCCTGCAGCCGATCGCGAAAGCGCACCAGTTCATCACCTTCACGACCCCGCCCAATCTGCAGCGCGCCGTGGCTTACGGTCTCGGCAAGGACGACGCCTATTTCCGCTCGCTCGCCCGGGAGCTCGAGACGAAGCGCGACGTCTTCGCCAAGGGCCTGGAGGAGGTCGGCTTCGACGTACTTGCCTGCCACGGCACCTACTTCATCAGCGCCGACTTCCGTCCCTTGGGCTTCAACGGAGACGATGGCGAATTCTGCCGCCACATCACGACGGAGGCGGGGGTCACGGCCATCCCCGTGAGCGCCTTCTATGAGGGTGCGGGGCCGAGCCACTTCGCGCGCTTCGCCTTCTGCAAGGAGGACGAGGTGCTGAGGGGAGCGCTCGAGCGCTTGAGGCGCCATTTCCGCCGCGGCTGAAGGAGCGCTACCGGCGCCGGGTGGCGCTTGACCGCCGCCGGGCAAAGGATTAGAGACGTGCGACCTTGGCGCCGCGCGGCTGCTCGGGGTTTCGATGGCGGGCGTAGCTCAGTTGGTAGAGCGCCAGATTGTGGTTCTGGATGTCACGGGTTCGAATCCCGTCGCTCGCCCCAATCAAGCCAAAGCTGTCACGTAACGGCACGGCGAGAACGCGGCTACGACGCCTCTGATGCGCAAGCGCAGAGCACGGGCGAGAGGCCGGCCCGGCTCCGAGTAGGTGGGCGGCATACGCCATGCTCGACCGTCGGCCCGTGGGAAATCGACCAGTTTGCGAGGTAAGATGATGAACCGCACGATCACAGCGCTCCTGGCCGCGGCCGTAGCGTCGGTGATGCTCGTCTCGGCCCTGCCGGCCGCGGCGCAAGTGAATATTGCGGTCGTCGACCCTCAATTCCTGGTGCAGAACTCCGAGGTCGGCAAGAGCATTCGGACGCAAATGGACAAATTGCGCGCCAACGACGAGCGCGCACTCGCGGCCGAGCAGGAGAACCTGACGAAGCTCGAGCAGACCCTCAGTCAGCAACGCGCGACACTCGCGGCGGACGAGTACCAGAAGCGCCTGCAGGAGATCAGACAAAAGTCGGCGGAGTTCCAGCGCGACGCGCAGCAGCGCGAAGGCAAATTGGAAGTCGCCTTCCGCAACGCAGGCGTGAAGGTCGAAAATGCGATGACGCAGATCGTGGACGAGATCAGCAAGGAGCGCAACTTCGTCATGACGATCCGCCGCTTTGCGGTAATGGGAAACACGAGCTTTCCCGACATCACGCAGGAAGTGCTCAAGCGGCTCAATCAGCGTTTGCCGAGCGTGGTCGTCGAGTTGCCCAAGTAGAGGCGACGTCGGCAAAGCGCCGAGCGCGGAGCCCCTCGATAGCCCGAAATTCCGCCGCGGGGGCGCTCGCAACGGGAGGAGATTTAGGACATGGGCTCGTCGGACAAAGTCGCCGTCGTCACCGGTGCCGGCAGCGGCGTCGGCAGGAGCGTCTCGCTCGCACTTCTCTCCGAGGGCTACAGCGTGGTGCTCGCCGGGCGTCGCAAGGACGCCTTGGAAGCCACCGCCAACCAAGGCAAAAGCTCCGGCCGCCGCACGCTCGTGGTGCCGACCGACGTGAGGGACCCCGCCGCCGTGAAGGCGCTTTTCGCCAAGACGAAGGAAGCCTTCGGCCGGCTCGACCTCCTCTTCAACAATGCGGGCACCGGAGCACCAGCCGTGCCGCTCGAGGATCTCACCTTCGAGCAGTGGAAGACGGTCGTCGACATCAACCTGACCGGCAGCTTCCTCTGCACGCAGGAAGCCATCAAGATCATGAAGGGCCAAACGCCGCGCGGCGGCCGCATCATCAATAACGGCTCCATTTCGGCGCACGCGCCGCGGCCCAACTCGGCACCCTACACCTCCACCAAGCACGCCATCACCGGCCTTACCAAGTCGACCTCGCTCGACGGCCGGAAATACGACATCGCCTGCGGCCAGATCGACATCGGCAACGCGGCGACCGAGATGACGGAGCGGATGAAGGACGGGGTGGCGCAGGCGAACGGCACGATCGCGGTCGAGCCGCGAATGGACCCCAAGCATGTCGCAAGCGCCGTCGTCTACATGGCGAGCCTGCCGCTCGATGCCAACGTGCAATTCCTCACCGTGATGGCGACCAAGATGCCGTTCATCGGGCGCGGGTGACGCCAAGCGAGCAAGTTTGCGCGGGCGCCCGCGCCGGTGAAGCGTCCATGGGGCGCGCCGGGGAAGGGTCTCAGAACAGCTTCTCCGGGCTGTTCTCTTTGTTGCCGGTGTGGCTCTGCGGCACGCGCTCGCCGACGCGCCAGTCGCCGGGGGGAACAAACTGCCCCTGCCAGAGCCCCTGCTTCTTAACGCGCGCCTCTTCCTCGGCCTTCTCGTAATAGAGCGTGCGGGTGCGGTCCGCGATGGCCCAGCCCGCGTCGATCATCGCCTGGGCCAAGTCGCTGGTACCGATCGAGCAGACGCCGAGCGTCTCGTCGTTCTCGTTCGGTCCGCGCGGCAGGCAGCTCACGCTGCCCCCCTTGACGAGGTCGGCGAGGGCCTGTCGCGCGTCTGCACCGCATGGATACTCCTTGCCTTGCGCGTCGTTGCAGGTCTCGTCGATATCGGGCGCATCGATGCCGTAGAGCTTGAAGCGCCGGCCCGCGATCTCGAGATGGCTCGCATCGATGACGGCTGCCGCTCCGCTCGCGACCGAGACGTCCGCCGCGCGGAGGTCGAGCGGAATGAGGAAACTGGCGAGCGAGATGAGCGCTGCGCGCAGCCACCGCGCGAACAAGGGGCGAGGGGCGAACGGCCCGCTCGTCCGCCGCAAGGCGTCGGCGATGCCGACCCCTCCTGTCATTTGAGCGGCGAGAAGGGGGCCGGGATCAGGAGGCGGTTCTCCATCTTCTCGACGAGCGGCAAGACCTTCGGGATATAGCTGAGCCAGGTCGGATCCTGCCACAGCTTGGCGCGCCGACGTGCACGCTCGTCGAGCGACTCGTAGGCCCAGATATGGACCACTTGGTTGAGCGTGCCGAAATCGGTCTGGAAATAGCCCACGAGGTTGCCGAGGATGGCCTTTTGCACCGCCAACCCCTCGGCTTCATAGGTCTTGAAGTAGGAGCCGAGCGATCCCGGCTTGAGCGTGTAGGTGCGTTCCTCGTAAATCATGCCGCTTCTCCCCGCTGTGTCGCCTGCCCCTTAGCAGAGCGGGAGCCGGCGAGGGAGGTCATTCCGTCTTCGCCGGGTTTTGCGGCGGGATGTCAGGCGGCGGCGCGGGCTTCTGCTCGCTTTCGGGAGTTGCCGGGGGGGCCTGTTGATCCGCAGGCGCGGCAGGTGCCGTTGCGGGAGGCTCCTGGCTTTCCGGGGCTAGGGACCCGTATTTCTCGTGCAGCTTGGCGATCGCCTCCTTGGCGTCGTAGGCGCCGGGTGCCACCTCCTTCTGGAGGTCGTAGCTGAGCAGGACGCGCGCATCGAGCAGATCATAATGCCCGTAAGTGCCGAGACCCGCGGGCGTACCGAGCGTGGCATAGTCATGATAGGTGGGAACGCAGCCGCAATTGAGCGTTTGGCAGGTCTCTTCGCATTTGTGATACGCCGGATCGCTGTACTGATCGTTTTTCACGACAACACGAAGGAAATTTTCACGACCCGCGGCGGCGAAGCCCGCATAGCCGTTGTCGAGGGCTATTTTCGCGGCCTGCAGGATCGCCATGTCGCCGGCGAAGGTCAGATAGGCCTCGGCCTCGAAATTCCGTTGCTTTTGGGTTATGGCGTAGGTCGGCTTGTACTTAGCCAGGAAGAGCGTCTTGTACGAGGTCGGGCTAACCTGTTGATTGAGATAGCCGAACTTTTCGGTCCCCCGTGCCGGAGCATTGAGCACCGCCTCAAGGTCGGTCCCAGCACCCGCCGTGGCGACGATGGCGCCGCCCCCGCCCGCGAGTGGCGGGCTTTGCTGATAGGCGGACCCGCAAGCGGCAACCAGCAGCAGTAAAGCCGCGCTTCCGGCCCGCGGCAGCCATCCCATGACGCTCTCCCCGAACTTTCTCATTGGCGGACTCGCTTGTGGCACCGGCGCTTGCGGCGTCGCGTCATGATAAGGGCTCTACCAGCCCGCTGGCAATGGCCCGCGCAACGAGGTCGGAGCGATAATTGGCCTCCGAGCCTCAACACGATAACATCAAATGGGCTTTTCTGGCTGCCATGACGATGCCAAGGACCATTCGACCATGCAGGTGAAGCAAAGCCACGCGACGGCACTGCTGACGGTTGCCGAGATGGCGCGCGCCGATCAGGCGGCCCTCGCTCAAGGCATTGCCGGCGAACGGCTCATGGAGGCTGCCGGGCGCGCGGTTGCCGACGCCGTGCGGGCGCGAATGCCGCGGGGTGCTGTGCTCGTCCTCTGCGGGCCGGGCAACAATGGCGGCGACGGCTTCGTGGCCGCGCGCTGTTTGCGCGAGGCCGGTTGGCCGGTGCGGGTGGCACTCCTCGGCGACAAGGCGCAGCTCAAGGGCGATGCCGCCCTCAATGCCGGCCGCTGGGGCGACGCCATCGAGCCGCTCGGCGCGGAGGGGCTCGCGGGCGTTGCGGTCGTCGTCGATGCGCTCTTCGGTGCCGGTCTCGCGCGTCCGCTCGAGGGCGCCGCCCGGGCGGTGGTCGAGGCCATGGAGGCGCGGGGCATTCCCGTCGTCGCGGTGGACGTCCCGAGCGGGCTCCATGGCGATACCGGCGAGGTCCTGGGTGCAGCACCGCGGGCGGCCGTGACGGTCACCTTCTTCCGCATGAAGCCGGGCCATCTGCTCCTGCCCGGCCGGCTCCTCTGCGGCGAGACGCTCGTCGCCGATATCGGCATTCCGGCGACCGTGCTCGCTGCCATCAACCCCGGCATCTTCGTCAACGATCCGGCGCTTTGGCTGCAGCACTATCCGTGGCCGACGCTTCAAGACCACAAATACCGGCGCGGTCACGCCCTCGTGGTCGGGGGTGCGCGCATGACGGGCGCGGGCAGGCTTGCGGCGCGTGCGGCGCTGCGCGCGGGTGCCGGCCTCGTCACCGTGACGAGTCCGCCTGCCGCCGAGCCGATTTATCAAGCGGCCACGGCCGGTCTCTTGACCGAGCCTTTCGAGGACATCGCCTCTTTCAAGCGCGTGCTCGAAAGCCGGCGCAAGACCGTTTATCTTCTCGGCCCTGGCAACGAGGCGACGCCGGAAACGCGCGCGCGCGTGCTGGCGGCGCTGTCGACCGGCCGGCCGTGCGTGCTCGATGCCGACGCGCTCAGCTGCTTTGCGGGTGAGCCAAGCGCCTTGTTGTCCGCGATCAAGGGCCCCTGCATCATGACCCCGCACGAGGGCGAGTTTGCGCGCGTCTTTGCCGCGCCCGGCGACAAGCTGACCCGGGCCCGGCGAGCCGCCAGCGAGAGCGGTGCGGTGGTGCTTCTCAAGGGCGGCGATACGGTCATTGCAAGCCCGGACGGCCGCAGTGCGATTTGCAACAATGCGCCGCCCGAATTGGGCACGGCCGGTACGGGAGACGTGCTTGCCGGTCTTGTCCTCGGCCTCTTGGCGCAGGGCATGCCCCCCTTCGAGGCCGCGGCCGCGGCCGCGTGGCTCCACGGCGAGGCCGGCTCGGCGATTGGTCCCGGCCTCATCGCCGAAGATCTTTCCGAGGCGCTGCCAAGCTTGCTGCGGCGCTTGAAGGCCTGCGCCGCCGCGTTGGAAGAAGGCGGGCCCGGAGCGCTGTTGCACAAGCCATGAAAGCGGCCGACAAAACCGGTCTCGTCGATCGCACGCTGCGCAACCTGCGTAGCGCGTGGAGCGACATCGCCCAGGCAATGGCGGGAGCCTGGTCGGGGGCACCCGACCCCTCGCTGCCGGAGGAGCATGCCGTGCTGCTCAGAGAGCAGATGCGCGTCTGCCTCGAGGGTCGCGGGGGCGAAGTGTCGGCGCGCGCGCGCGCCGCGGCGCTGGGCAAGAGCTATCTCGCCCTCAATTCCGAAGGACGCCGGCGCTTCCTCGTCATTCTGGCCAAAGATTTCGACATAGACCGCGCCGCGGTCGACCGCGCCGCGAAGGCCCTGCCTCAAGGCGGCGGGGTCACTGCGGGCCGCCGCAAGGCGGAGCGCGCCCTGCGCGCTGCGCTGGACGCCCCTCGTATAAGATTATTGCGACAATTCAACGAATTACCAGATGGGGTTAAATTCCTCGTTGAGCTGCGCGTCGAGCTTCTCCACTTCACCGATGGCGACCCCGCGCTGGAAGCGCTCGAGGCTGATCTCAAGGGTCTTCTGGCGGCTTGGTTCGACATTGGTTTTCTCGAGCTTCGCCGCATCGGCTGGGAGTCGCCGGCTGCCCTGCTCGAGAAGCTCATGGCCTACGAGGCCGTGCATGAGATCGAGGGATGGAGCGACCTCAAGGACCGCCTGGATTCGGACCGCCGCTGCTTTGCCTACTTTCATCCCCGCATGCGCGACGAGCCGCTCATTTTCGTCGAGGTGGCGCTTCACCATGGCCTGGCCGAGAACATCCAGCGCCTTCTCGATCCAGCCGCCCCCGTGCAGGACCCGCAAACCGCGGATACCGCGATCTTTTATTCCATTTCGAATGCCCAACGGGGGCTCGTGGGCATCAGCTTCGGCGGCTTCCTGATCAAGCGGGTGGTCGATGAGCTGGCCGCCGAGTTCCACAATCTCAAGGACTTTGCCACCCTTTCGCCGATGCCGGGCTTCCGGCCTTGGCTCGAGGGCCAACTCAAGACGGCGGAGGCGGCGCTTCTCCTGCCGCTCGAGCGCAAGGCGCTCGCCGCGTTTCCGGCCGGGGCCGACACCTTCGCCAGCCTTCTTTCGCTTCCCGGCTGGTACGACAACCCTCCTCTGGCCAAGGCGTTGCGGGGGCCCCTTACGCGGCTTGCTGCACGCTACCTGGCCGAGGAGCGGCGCGAGAGCGGCCGCGCGCGCGATCCCGTCGCCCACTTCCACCTCTCGAACGGCGCACGCATCGAGCAGATCGATTGGCTCGCTGACCGCTCTGAGAAGGGCCTGGCCCAGTCGTACGGCATGATGGTCAACTACAGTTACCGCCAGAGCGAGATCGAAGCCAACCACGAGGCCTACACCGGCGAGGGGAAGGTGGCCGCGGCAGCGGCCGTCAAGGCATTGCTCAGGAGCTAGGCTGCGGCCGATCGCCCGAAAGGGGGACGTTAAATCGCCAATTACTCCGATCACGAGTACGGCAAGACGCCGCAGCGATATTTTAGCTGCGAGTTCATAAATTTCGTTCCAATTCTGTGATTTGCGCTTGTAGTTTCAAAAATTACATAATTAAATTAGCAAAGGCGAGGATACCCCGCTGAGAAGGGTGTCCGGGTGCGGGCGAGGCGGGCGATGGGCGAGCGGGGGCAGCGGCTCAACAGCGTCTTCTTCAGACGCGGGAACCTCTTGGAGTTCATCAAGGCAGGGGCGAGCTTTCGGCGCGAGCTCGCGGACGATACGGTCGAGATCGCCGAAGTGCTCGACGTGTTCACCGATCTCTACAGCATTCCCCACGTCCGCTTCGAGTTCACCGTCTCGCGGCCCGGTCGCGAGCCCTATGGCAGCGGACCGCGTACCATGGCGCTCAAGAAATTCTGCCAGAATTACGTGGAGCGGCTGCGGCGCTGAGGGCAAGGCGGCTCGCGGTCCTAGCTTCTCCGGCCAAGTGCGGCTTGCTATGATGCCGCCATGCCCGATACAGCCTCTCTCGCCACAGCTGCCAAAGAGATCGCGCCCGGCACCGTCCCTTGCTTGAGCGCACTCGAGCGCAAGGTGCTGTGGCTTTCGTCATGGATGATCCATAACGCAAATCACCTCCGCGGAAGCCGCGACGGGCTCAAGGTCGGCGGCCATCAGGCCTCCTCGGCCTCGGTGGTAACGCTCATGTCGGCGCTTTATTTCCACACCTTGAGGCCCGAGGACCGGGTTGCGGTCAAACCGCACGCCAGCCCGGTATTCCACGCCATCCAATATCTCCTGGGCCACCAAAGCCGGGACAAGCTCGCGGCCTTCCGCGCGCTCGGCGGCGCCCAGTCCTACCCCTCGCGCAGCAAGGACAGCGACGACGTCGACTTCTCGACGGGATCGGTCGGGCTCGGGGTAGCGATGACGAGTTTCGCTTCGCTCGTGCAGGACTACGTCCATCTCAAGAACATGGCGCCCAGAGGGCTTGCCCCCGGCCGCATGGTCGCGGTGGTGGGCGACGCGGAGCTCGACGAGGGCAATGTCTATGAGGCGTTGCTCGAGGGCTGGAAGCACGACATCCGCAATCTCTGGTGGATCATCGACTACAACCGCCAGAGCCTCGACAACGTCATCACCGACCGCCTCTACACCCGCTTCGACAGCTTGTTCCATGCCATGAAATGGCGCGTCGTGACGCTCAAGTACGGCAAGCGCCTGGAGGCCGCTTTCGCTGAGCCGGGCGGAGAGGCGCTGCGCGACTGGATCGACGAGTGCCCGAACTCGCTCTATTCGGCGCTCTGCTTCAAGGGCGGTGCAGGTTGGCGCAGACATCTCGAGAGCGAGCTCGGCAAGAACCGTGCGATACGGACCATGCTCGACGGCCACGACGATGACCAGCTTCACGCCCTCATGACGAATCTCGCGGGCCACGATATGGCGTCGGTGCTGGAGGCCTTCGACGCCGCCGCGGGCGACGAGCCGACCTGCTTCATCGCTTACACCATCAAAGGCTTCGGGCTGCCGTTCGCGGGCCACAAGGATAACCATGCGGGACTCATGAACCGCGAGCAGATGGGGCGCTTCAAGTCGATGATGCGCATTCCCGACGGCGATGAATGGGACCGCTTCGCCGGCCTCGACATCCCGGCGGACGAGTTGCAGCGCTTCCTCGACCAGGTGCCCTTCGCGCGGCAATACCCGCGCCGGCACGAGACGGCGCCGGTCGCGGTCCCGCCCTCCCTTGCGGCCCCGCGCGCGGCGCAGGCCTCCACCCAGGAAGGCTTCGGGCGCATCCTCAACGAGATCGCGCGCGGCCAAAGCGAGCTCGCGCGGCGCATCGTCACCCTGTCGCCGGACGTGACGGTGTCGACCAACCTCGGGCCGTGGGTGAACCGCCGCGGCGTGTTCTCGCGCGTGCGCCAAGAAGACGTGTTCAAGGAAGAGGACGTGGTCTCGAGCCAGCGCTGGCTGCAGTCGCCCGAGGGCCAGCACATCGAGCTCGGCATCGCCGAGAACAATCTCTTCATCCTGCTCGCGGCCCTCGGCCTCTCGGGGCCGCTCTTCGGCGTGCGCCTCTTGCCCATTGGCACGCTTTATGACCCCTTCATCATGCGCGGGCTGGATGCCTTCAACTACGCGCTATACCAGGATGCGCGCTTCATGTTGGTGGCAACGCCCTCGGGGCTAACGTTGGCGCCCGAAGGCGGGGCGCACCAATCGATTGCAACGCCGCTCATCGGCCTGGGCCTGCCCAACCTCGACTTTTTCGAGCCGGCCTACGTCGACGAGCTCGCCGAGATCATGCGTTGGGGTTTCGAGTTCATGCAGGCGCCCGACGGCCGCTCGCTCTATCTCCGTCTATCGACGCGGACGCTCGCCCAGCCGGCGCGGACAATCGGGCCGGAGTTGCAGGCCGCCCTCATCGCGGGCGCCTATTGGATGGTGCCGCCCGCACCTGGCGCCGAGCTCGCCATCGTCTATAGCGGTGCGGTGGCGCCCGAGGCCGCAGAGGCCCATCGCCAGCTGCTCGAGGATGTTCCAGGTGCAGGGCTGCTCGCCGTCACCTCGGCGAGCCGGCTGCATGTCGACTGGCTCGCGCGGCGGGAGACGAGCCACATTCGGCGTCTTCTCGCCCAGCTCTCGCCGGACGGCTTCCTCGTCACGGTGGTCGATGGGCATGCGGCGACGCTATCTTGGCTGG
>Ga0187819_10001510_pt1 | contig 12053 bp, 12 predicted proteins | sample NC_wetland_sal_i_15_FD_132411 | JGI IMG/M metagenome (GOLD analysis project Ga0187819, IMG submission 132411) | Wetland sediment microbial communities from Neuse River Estuary, North Carolina, USA - SO4_4 | ecosystem: Environmental > Aquatic > Freshwater > Wetlands > Sediment | place: USA... | reverse complement strand
TGTATACGGAACAACTGAGCGGCACGGCATTCACCGCACCGCGCACCGTCAACCGCCGGACGTGGCTTTACCGATTGCGGCCATCGGTAGCGCACAAGCCATTCGAACCGATTAACCTGGGACGGCTGCGCAGCGCTCCGTTCGACGAGGTTCCCACGCCGCCGAACCAGTTGCGCTGGATGCCGATCCCAATTCCTCCTTCTTCACAACGCACCGACTTCGTCGATGGCCTGATTACCATGGCGGGCAACGGGAACACGCACACACATGCGGGCGTTGCGATTCACATCTACGTCGCCAATGCTTCGATGACAGACCGTTTTTTCTATAACGCCGACGGAGAGATGCTGATCGTGCCGCAAGCGGGACGTCTGCTTCTGCACACTGAGATGGGCATTCTCGAAGCGGGTCCGGGCTAGATTGCGGTGATTCAACGGGGAATTCGTTTCCGCGTGGCACTGATGGAGAAGGAAGCGCGCGGCTGCATCTGCGAGAACTATGGCGCCCTTCTTCGCCTGCCGGATCTGGGGCCGATTGGCGCAAATGGGCTGGCGAATCCGCGCGACTTTCTGGCTCCAGTGGCTGCCTTTGAAGATCGCGAAGGCGATTACCGCATTGTGACCAAGTTTCAGGGAAGACTGTGGGCGGCGGCAATCGATCATTCGCCCCTGAACGTCGTCGCATGGCATGGGAATTACGTGCCTTATAAGTATGATCTGGCGAATTTCAACTGCATCAACACGGTGAGCTTCGATCATCCCGACCCTTCGATCTACACGGTGCTGACTTCGCCGTCGGAAATTCCGGGAACTGCCAACGTTGACTTCGTAATCTTTCCGCCGCGTTGGATGGTCGCCGAGCACACGTTTCGTCCGCCGTGGTTTCATCGCAACTTCATGAACGAATTCATGGGACTGATTCGCGGGGAATATGACGCCAAGGCGGAAGGATTTGTGCCGGGCGGCGCCAGTTTGCACAACTGCATGGCTGGTCACGGGCCCGACGCGGAAACATTTGAGAAGGCGAGCAAAGCAGAATTGAAGCCGGTCTATCTTGGCGACACCCTGGCGTTTATGTTCGAGACTCGCTTCGTGTGCCAGCCGACGAAGTTTGCGCTGGAGACCTCGCAACTTGATCATCAGTACTTCGAGTGCTGGCAGGGACTGCGAAAGAAGTTCACCAACTAATTTTGAGTTGTCATCCTGAGTGGTTTTAAATGCCAATTGAATCGCAAACTTTTCAGACGGCGCGAAATTCCGTTGAGGCGGCGGGTGCGATCGCCGAGTTGCTGCGCGACCTGATTGACTATGCGGGATTATTTCCTCCAGCATCGCTGGCCATGATGCCGTCTGTGGCCAATTACGACGCGTACTCACGGTTGGAGTGGAACTGGATTCTGGGGCGTTTTATCGTTCCGGTCGCACGGCTCGGGGAGTTTGAAGAGGCGTTCGCCGGATTGCCGAGTCCAGCGCCAGGAACACAGGTTATGAACTGGCGGCTGTCCGCTCTTCTGGGCTTTGATCCCGTTGCGGATGTCGCTCGCATTCGTGAATTCAATGCTCGAATGGAGAGGTCGAGCAGAAAAGCTCGCGTCGAGTCGGTAGAGGTGAAGGTTGCCGGGCCCGGCGAGGTCACGCGGCTTTCTGGAATCATCCCAGCAGAACTGGTGACCTATTTCGAAGTTCCGCTGGCGAGCTGTGGCGAGTGTATTGCGGTGGTGGCTGGCTCCAGACGCAGAGCCAAGATGCGGACGGGCGGCGAGACGGCCGACAAGTTTCCTGTTCCCGGAAGCGTGATCGAATTCATCCGCCTGTGTGCGGCGGCCAATGTACCCTTCAAGGCGACAGCGGGACTGCACCATCCGCTGCGCTCGGTGCACCGTTTTACCTACCAACCCGAGAGCCCCTCCGGAATCATGCACGGTTTTCTGAATGTTTTTCTGGCCGCCACGTTCTTGCGGGCAGGAATGGACGCGAAACTTGCCGTGCAGGTGCTCGGCGAGCAGTCGGAGCAGGCTTTCACCTTTGATGCGGATGGGGCCGGCTGGCGCGATCATCGGGTCACCCGGAATGAAATCGCGGCGGCGCGCCAGGGTTTCGCGGTCTCGTTTGGGTCGTGCTCATTTATGGAACCGATCGACGACTTACGGGCTCGACACCTCTTGTAAACAAATCGCCTATGAGACCCCTCCTCGACGAGACTCACGATGCCAAAGTGCAAAGCTGGGTTGAGTCGGCCAACGCTTCGGATTCGGACTTCCCCATTCAGAATTTACCCTTCGGAATTTTTCGGCGGCGCGATGCCAGCGCGGAGGCGAGAACGGGGGTTGCGATCGGAGACCGCATTCTTGACGTCGCCGGTTTGCGAAGCGAGGGCTTGCTTGAGGAGGCGAGCGCGCGGGTTGCGGCGGATGCCTGCGCTTCCCATTCTCTGAATTCGCTGATGGCGCTTGGAGCCGGCCCACGGCGTGCTTTGCGCCGGCGTCTTCATGCTGTCTTGCGCGAGGATGCGCCCGCCTCCGATCGGCAGGCTGCCACACGGCATCTGGTCGCGCAGGCTGAGGTTGAGATGCTTGTGCCCGCAGTCGTTGGCGACTACACCGATTTTTACGCATCGATTTTCCACGCCACCAATGTGGGGAAGTTGTTTCGCCCCGACAATCCTCTGCTGCCGAATTACAAATACCTTCCGATTGGCTATCATGGGCGCGCCTCATCGCTGGTGCCGACGGGAACGCCCGTCCGGCGCCCGTCCGGACAGACGCGCGATGGCGACGCCGACCCGAAATTTGGGCCCACTAAGGCGCTCGACTACGAAGTCGAGCTTGGCTTCTTTGTGAGCGCCGGGAACCGGCTAGGGGAAACGATTCCAATTAGTGAAGCGGAAGAACACATTTTCGGCGTCTGCCTGGTGAATGACTGGTCGGCTCGCGACATTCAGGCGTGGGAGTATCAGCCTCTCGGACCTTTCCTGGGGAAGAGTTTTGCGACTTCCCTCTCGCCATGGCTGGTGACGATCGAAGCGCTCGCTCCGTTTCGCACGGCGGCCTTTACGCGCGCGGAAGGCGATCCGGCGCCATTGCCTTACCTTTACGACGGGAGCGACCAGGAGCAGGGCGGCCTTGACTTGTGGCTGGAAGTTTCTCTGCTGTCGCCGCAGATGCGGGAAGCGGGAATGGCTCCCATGGTTTTGAGCCGAAGCAATTTTCGCGACATGTACTGGAGCATGGGGCAGATGGTGACACACCACGCGAGCAATGGCTGCAATTTGCGGGCGGGCGATTTGCTGGCCAGCGGAACGGTATCGGGGCCGGACAAGACTGCGCGTGGATGCCTGCTGGAGCTGACTTCGCGCGGCAAGGATCCGGTTGCGCTGCCCACGGGAGAGCAGAGGAAATTTCTGGAAGATGGAGACGAAATCATCCTTCGGGGATTCGCGGAGCGAGACCCGTTCCGGCGCATCGGACTGGGTAGTTGCCGGGGAACGATTCTGCCCGCCTCCGCGGCCTGACGAAGTTCGAGTCCATTGAAGCGACGCGCGGCAGATCTATTCCATTCGGTCATGAGGGTTGCGGAATTGGAAGTCGTGGCGCAGAATTCCTAGGCGTCTCCAGGCGCACCAGCTCCCAAACAATGCACTTGCAGCGCGGGTCAGGAAGAACATGCGAGCCACAGGAGATTTTTACTTATGCTGAGCGAGGAACGACGCCGAGCCATTCTCGAGGTTGTAAGCCTCGATGGACGGGCGCTGGTCAAAGACCTGGCGCGGCGCTTCCGAACTTCGGAAGTTACTATTCGGAAGGATTTGGAAGTCCTCAACAGTCATGGACTGTTGCATCGGACCCATGGCGGAGTCTTGCCAGTACAGGGAGGAGCGCTCGCCGATCCCACGCTGCGGGAAAAGGAAGAGCTTCATCGCAAGGAGAAGCTCCGCATCGGCGCGGCTGCCGCGGGCCTGGTCAAGGACGGGCAAGTGGTGGTTCTGGATTCCGGAACCACGACCACGTGCATCGCGCGCATGCTGCGCGACCTCCTCAATGTCACCATCATCACCAACGCGGTCAACATCGCGACCGAACTGGTTGGGGCCGCGCCGGAAGTTATCCTGACGGGCGGCATGTTGCGTAAGAATTCATTTTCCCTCGTAGGACCGATCGCCGAGGAAACGCTGCACCGGCTGAATGCCGACATTCTATTCTTGGGAGTCGACGGAATTGACGTGCAATACGGATTGAGCACTCCCAACATCCTGGAGGCCAAGGTGAACCGGGCCATGATCGACATCGCCAAGCAGGTGGTCGCCGTCTGCGATTCCAGCAAGTTTGGACGAAGGAGCCTGTCCCTGATTGCTCCTACTTCGGCGGTCCACCAGATCATCACCGACCCGCAAATCCCGCCCTCTGATTTACGGACCCTCAAGAAAGCCGGCATAGAGGTCACCCTGGTGTGATGGCCTCAGGGTTTGAAGATGCCTTCGTAGATTTTGATGGGCCGGACCACCCGGGTGATCGCCCCGTTGGGGCTCGGCGCATCCGGTTTCATGCCGAGTTGCATGGAGGCAAACAAACCCAGGAGTTGCGCAAAAATCACATCGATCATCGGGCGGTAGTCGTCCGGCACGGCCTCCAGGTCCAGCGAGATGGCGTCATCGGAAACGGCGCGAACCCGGTCGGCGAGGAAGGGACACACGGCTACCGTTCGGCCCGGTAGCCGTTTTTCCTGGAGCTCTTCCAGTAGATCGAGTTCGTAAGAGCGGCGGCGCTCATCGCCAGAAATGTACGCCACCACCAGCGTACTGCCATCGACGGCCGAAAGCGGACCGTGCCTCAAACCAAGATAGGAATCGTAAAAGGTGTAAACCCTTCCGGCCGTTAATTCCAGAATCTTCAATGCCGACTCTCGCGCCACCGCCTTGAGCGGGCCCGTGCCCAGAAAGCACGCCTTGGCAAAGCTTTGCCTGGCCAGCCGGGCCGCCAAATCCGCGGCAGGCGAGAGGAACTTCTCGGCGGCCACGGTAATGCGATGCAGGACGTCAGCGTAAGCCCGAGGGGAGCAAGTGTGGGCTAAACAATGTCCCGCCACAACCATATTGGAAAACGAACTGGTCATGGCCAAGCCGCGATCGTTCACCCGCTCACTGAGCACGATCGGCAACACGCCCGGCCGGTCCCCGAATTCGCGCACCAGTTGCGAATGTTCATTACACGTAACCACGATGTGGCGCACCAGGGGAAAGCGCGCGATCGCCGCACCCAGCACGGCGACAGCTTCGGGGCTGTCCCCCGACCGCGAAAATGAAATCCATAGATAACGCCGATCGGCGCGGATCACGTCTTCCACGTTGGTCAGCAGGTCCGTGCTCGGAATCGCTTCGGCTTCGCAACCCCATTCTTTCGCCAGCAGGTTTTGCACGGACTCACCTACGTAGTCCGACGTCCCAGCTCCCACCAGAATCACCTTGGCATCTGGCCCCGAACTGTCGCCGATGCCCGAGGACTCAAGGAATCGGCGAATGTCCGCCGAGCGATCCAGGCAAATCATGCAGGTGGTCCCCCACGTTTCAGGTTGTTGCGCAATTTCGTGTGGGGTATAGACCAGGCCTCGGCGCTCTTTTTCCTCTTCCGCTAACGCTAGGGTCTGTGCCAGTGCGTGCGACGATTGGCCTTGCGCCGTTCGGTCCATGGATGATTGCAAATCCAATGCAAACTGCACTATAAATGAAGTCGGAAGTATTCGCAACTAATCGTAACAAAATATTCATATTCATCTTTGCGGATAGTATGCTGTGGGAACGTCGCAACCTGATGCCTGAAAACGAGTTGCGCCGAAGGTCTGGTCTATGTCCAAGCTCGACATCGCAATCGCCGGAGAGATCAATCTGGACCTGATCCTCTACGGTCTGCCCGAGCAAATGCCCACCGAACGCGAGTTGCTGGCCAGCGGCTTCGCCATCACGTTAGGCAGTTCCTCGGCCATCCTGGCCCATAACCTGGCCGCTCTGGGCAGCCGCGTGGGATTCGTCACCAAGGTCGGCGACGATTCCTTCGGCGCCCTGGCGATGGAACGCCTGCGGGAACGCGGCGTCGACCTTTCGCACGTCGCGCATGGCGCCCAGTCCGGCGTCACGTTCATTTTGCCGCACGGGCCGCAGCGTCACATCCTGACCTATCCGGGCACAATCTCCGAGTTGCGTTTTGAGGATCTCGACCTCGATTACCTGGCGTCCGCTCGCCACTTTCATATGTCGTCGCTATTCTTGCAGCGTGAACTGTTGCCGCATGTGCCCGAACTTTTTCGCCGGATGAAGTCTGCAGGCCTGACCACCTCGCTCGATACCAACGACGATCCCGACGACCGTTGGGGTGGAGGCCTCGACGAGATCCTGCCGCACGTGGATATTGTGCTGCCGAATGAGCGGGAAGCGATGAAGATGTCCGGGGCCGACGACCTGGAAACCGCGCTCTCGCGGCTCGCGCAAAAGGTGGACACGGTCGTGGTGAAGATGGGCGCCCGCGGGGCGGTTGCCATCCGCGGAGGGCGCCGATTCACCGCGCCTGCCGTTCCGGTAACCGTCATCGACCCGGTTGGTGCGGGCGACAGCTTCGACGCCGGGTTCCTCCACCAATTTTTGCTCGGCGCGGATGTCACCACCTGCCTGACTTATGGAAATCTGTGCGGCGCATTCTCCACCACCGCCTGCGGCGGCACGGAAGCGTTTCGCGATGGTGCTCGGATGCGGGAGTTTCTGCGGCAGCACGCTGGGGGAAGTCAAGCGCAAGGGGGCTGAGGGAGAGAACTGGAAGGTTCTCCCGCTCTCTGTCGAGCCTGTGCACGAACCTCGACCAACTTCCCGATGAATTCCTCGTAGTGGAGTTCCAGGTACTTTCTCTTCAATTGAACGTATGCGGGGGCAAGGTAGGTTTCCATCCGCATATTGCTAATCTTATATTTCAGGTCGTACCCCAGGGCTATCTTCCTGATTTCGGTTTGGAGTGTCTCGTCCATCGCCATACATCCTCTCGTCCTCAGTGCTGAATTTCACTGAATCATCCACGCGACGATTCCCGTTTGCGGATTGGGTATTGGTCTCTCTCAGGGCATAGTCTGTCCAAAGCATCCCCTTGCATTTCGCCAGTTGCCGTTGTGAAACTCACGAATGAACCGCAGTCTAGGCACCGATTGTGGTAACCCCACTTCCCACGCACCCAATCACTTGAATTGATCGTGTGGCCAAGATTGGACAAGCGTTGGTTCGCATTATCCAATGTCTTCGACGCCTGTCGAAGGACTAAGCGCGTGCGCTCAGCCTCTTGCTCTGGATCGGCTCCGGCCTCACTGGTCTCGGCATGAATTGCGGTATCCGAGAGCCCCAGCACGGACTCGGCCAACTGATTCATGAGTTGCTCCAGATGATCACCGTACTTCTTCTTATCTGTCATGGTTCTCGTCGTTCCCCCCCGCCGTTTCTTGGGCCCAGCAGCGTCACCCGGATTCGCCTCACCGCGGCCGCGTACAGTTTTTCGCCAAGGCCATATTTCGACATGATTTCATTCTTCTTCAGGCCGTCCAATAAACCGTGAAGCACTTGCGTCGCTTCGGGGTCGTCTTTGAATCTCGAGAGCACACCCTCTTCCTCATCTTTCTCGATCAGAAGCTGGTCCGCTGTCGCTTGCCCAGAACCCAGATCGTCGAGGGGCGAATGTTCTTGTCCCTCGGCATCGTATATAGGAAGCGTCGGTATCAGATAGGCCTCCGTTTCCTTCCGTTGAGCTGCGGCCTCGAACTGTCGCCTCCAGCAGTTAGAAATGCTCCGCATGGTCCCCGTGAGGTGCCACACAAAATCGACATTCTTGTTCCAACGTCTGCCCTTCCCAGTGGCCTCCGCCCCTATCAATGTCCGCAGCTCAGCTTCCTGAAGCAGGTCTTCCCCGGTCCTGCCACGAGCGGCCCGCCCGAGACCCCGAACCCGGTAGTCGGCGAATTGCTGGAGCCGCAGCAATTCTGAAGAGGTTAAGGCTTCGATAGCTCGATCAACCTCGATTTTCTCCAGCAAACTATGCAACTTGCAGATGTCGACCAGAAGGGGGATGTGCATCACCTCCCGCGGCCTTGGCACTTCTTTCGCATTCAAGTAGTCAAGGGTCACAATGATCATCGCTTGCGAGGGATCGATCTCGCGGATTGCTATCGCGAGCTCGGTCCCATTTGTTTGTAGCGGTGCTTGTAGGTCGATCCCTACACCGTCTCTTTGGGGCACGCAATAGTCGATAAGCACGACATTGAACGGGGCAAAATCGCGATACAAACGGAGCCCCTCCCCACTATTCGCAGCGGTACGCACCGCGTACCCCTCGTCCTTCAACGACCTTTTCAAGAAGTTCAACAAGGATCCGTCATTTTCGACCACCAACGCTGTTTTGGGACAGGCATTTATGTTTCTTAGCGGCAAAGGGGGGTCAGGAGGGGGTCCAGGAGGTCCAAGCGGCGGTTCAGGCGACGGGCCAGACGGCCTAATAGGGTGCCTCGTGCCGATGAAGGAGAGCAAGTGCGCCATTTTTCTTCTCCGCTCTAAGAAACTTCTAATAAACAAATGCTCCCAGCGCGGCTTGATTTGTTGACTTTTGTGGTCGAGGCGATTACGGAAGTAACAGTGGGGAAGGTGTATCTTCAGCTCACCGACCCGGAAGATTCGACACCTGTTCCGCTATCAGTGGCACCTGCTTCGGGCCTAAGGACGGTACGGAATCGAGTCCCGAGCGCCTCGATCAACGCTTGTTTATCTTCGGCGCACATCCCCTCAAGCTTCCTTTCTTCCGATTCGCTTAGACGGCTCAACACCAAGTCAATCATGCCGGTATTGATCACGCAGTGTTTCACGTCTGAAATAGGCTCAGCGTGCTGGGCGAGGCCGTAAGCGCTCAGGAATTGGAGAACGAATTCGACCAATGTTTCTCGTTTGCCTCGCGCAGGTATGCTCTCTCGCGGCACGTTTATGGCGGTTGGAGGAGCGGCTTCGGTTTGCTGCCGTAATGCAGCCCAACCGGAGGATCGAAAACGCACAACCTTGTTGCCATCTCGAGCGTGTGCTGCCGCTTCCACATACGTCTCAAAATGCATCCATGTCGTCCAATTCCAACGATCACCCACCCTGATTCTGGTCATTACGGCGTACCCGGAATCGCTGACCGCTGCTTCTGCGGACGCTTCTGGTGTGGTTTCTGCTGCTGTGGTGGTAGCGAAATGGCTGCGCCCAGCGCATTGAAACTCAGACTCTTCTTCGGCTGCCAAAGAACGCATCGCACCATTGTTGACGGCGACAACGTAGCCGCCAGCGCATGGAATACAGGAAGCAGCCTCCGCTACTGTTTTGTGCTCGTGCCAGCAACTGTTGAGGCGCCCACATTCAGTCCAAGCTGCGGAATAGGACATTGAATCCCTCGTTTCCCGGTTTTTCCCTTAGTACTCGCCTTCAACCGTGCATGCGTGTTTAATCCTGTCTATCGCGGACGAATCTATGGACTCAGACCCGACTGGAAAGCTTCTTCCATGCAGTTATCTAATGCACTGTTTTCGGCAGATTCGGACTTGAGGAAAAAATCTCTGGGTGTTGAACTTTGGGCATCGGCAGGTACGCGCCTGCCATGTGGGGAATTGGCCGCTGGCAGACGTACAAGAAATGATCAGGTGTTTGCGAGTGAGAAGAACCTTGGGCCGGGAGACGGGAATTGAACCCCACCCGAAATGTTATTAAAACGACTTACACCGCAGCAGATTTTGTGACAGACTCTCGCAGTCAGGGTGTTGTTTGGCGGGAGGTTCTCTATGGGATTTGTTCTGGATTTCGACGCGAAGAACAAAATCCTGCGCGTGACTCTGGAAGGCCTGCTGACAGACGCGATTCTGTTGGGTAGCTACGCAGCAGCGGCTGGATATGTGGCGTCCCATCCGCCGTGTCGCGGCATTGTTGACTTTTCGGGGGTGACGAACTTTGAAGTCTCGAGCGCTGGTATGCAGCAACTGGCAGAGCGTGCGCCGGCATTCCCGACCGCATCCATGAGAGTCCTCGTCGCCCCGAGAGATGTTTCTTATGGAATGGTACGCATGTTTCAGATCCTTGGCGAAAAAACTCGGCCGAACTTGCACGTCGTTCATACAATGGACGAGGCGTACCGTTTGCTCCAGGTGGAATCCCCAGAGTTTGGCCCCATAAGCTGAAAGAGTGGCTCCCCACGGCGGCAGTATTGCTGGGCTGCTGATTGCCCTTTGCCGTGGATAGTTGGCGATAAATTCCGATATCGCTCATTGAGGGGTTTTGAGTCCTATCGCCTGGCGACAACAGTAATCGTGGATTGTTGCTGCGATTTGGCGTAAAGTGCCCTGCCGAGAGGCTAGTGCAGTCCGATGAGACTGGAAGATTCAGGCGGCGAAGCAACCATTCCTGGTTATGCCCGTGTCAATATCAACGCCAGTTCGAACCTCGGCCGTCATGTGTTTGGAGCGGCGGCTTTGGCCTTTGGCCTCATCACGCTGGCTGGGCACGACTACAACGGCTGGCATCTACCGCGTTACATTGTCTACCCCGCCGCCGCTGCCGAGATCTTCGGCGGAGCTGCGATTCAGTTCCGCCGGACCGCGAAAACGGCCGCACTCGTCCTTGGGGCGGCTTATCTTGTCTTCGCCTTACGGTGCGTGCCACAAATCTTCGCCCAACCGCAGATCTACAACAGTTGGGGCAACTTCTTCGAGCAGTTCTCGCTGGTGACCGGAGCGGCGATCGTTTATGCGCGCTGGTCATCGCCATGGTCACGGGAAACGCTTCATCGGATCGGCCGCATTCTTGTGGGCATCTGCGCCGCTTCCTTTGCCCTCGAACAAGCGTTTTATCTTAACCCTACCGCCAGTCTCGTTCCGAAGTGGCTTCCGCCAACGCAGATGTTTTGGGCGGTAACGACGACGGTTCTGTTCGCACTGGCGGCTGTGGCTCTTCTTACGGATCGAATGGCACTTCTCGCGACTCGCCTTCTGACCATGATGCTCGTGCTCTTTGGGCTACTCGTGTGGGTACCGTTGCTTGTTTCGGATCCCCGCAGTCATGCGAATTGGAGCGAGACTGCCGAAACCTTCGCGATTGCCGGAGCAGCATGGATTCTCGCCGATCTCCTCGGCGAGTATCGGCTGAATGACCATCGCAGGCGATGATGGAGTTCCCTCCACAGTCTCATCGGGTGCCGAGGCGATTTCAGTTGGTGAAATCGCCTTCCATGAGAAGGCCGGTCGGAGTCAAGTACGTTCTTTTGTTTTTTCGTGGGACAAGGGTTTTTTCTCCCCGCCGAGTCGCCGCCACTGTCGCCACCCTTCCATCCGCACTCTTCGGTGAGCGATGGTCGTCGCTCGGTGCAAGTTGGGTGTTCTCGGTTCAGCCGGTGCTGCCACCTGATTATCGACCTGCAGTTCCGCTCTTCCGAGTGAAACCTGGGCCAGGCGATTAACGCAGTCACCGGAACTCGGCGTCTTGGCTTTTGACTTTCCTTTCCCAGAGATGCTTTTTGTTTTTATGCTGCTATCGCCAACGGACTCTGCTGGCTGTTGTGCAACGGTTCGTACACTTCTCCGCTCACCCACAAATGATGCAGCAAGACGGCTAGCTTCCGCGCCGTGGCGATAATGGCTCGTTTCTTCCCGTTCTTTCCACCTCGCTCAGCCAGTTTCAGTCCCCAGCGGCGCAAGTCGCTGTCGGCGCCAAACGGTCCCAGAATGTGCTGCGCCCCTTGCACCAACAGCGTTCGCAGATACGGATCGCCTTCCTTGCTGATGTGCATCTGCGCTTCGCTTTGGCCCGAGTTTCTCCGTCCCGGTTGCAGCCCCAGGTAGCAGCCCACGTCCCGGCTTTTGCGAAAGCGATGCGCGTCTTCCAGCGTCAGCAAAAACGTCAACGCGATCAGCGTGCCCACGCCTTTGACCTGCTTCAGCAGCGCCACCTGCGGATAACTCTTCTGCGCCAGCGTTTCGATCCGTTCGTTGTACTCGCCGATGCGCTCACTCAGCGACTCGATT
>Ga0187819_10001509_pt1 | contig 12062 bp, 9 predicted proteins | sample NC_wetland_sal_i_15_FD_132411 | JGI IMG/M metagenome (GOLD analysis project Ga0187819, IMG submission 132411) | Wetland sediment microbial communities from Neuse River Estuary, North Carolina, USA - SO4_4 | ecosystem: Environmental > Aquatic > Freshwater > Wetlands > Sediment | place: USA: North... | reverse complement strand
GCAGGATGCCATCGGCAAACGGTTCCGCTGCTTCGGCGAGACGTGGATTCTGGAAATCGTGGGAGTGGCGCGCACGGCAAAGCAGAATACCCTGGGTGAAGACCCCACGCCGGTCTTCTACCTGCCGATGCTCCAGCACTACTCTCCGAATGCGACGCTGCACGTGCGCACGGCGGGCGACCCCATGGCCGCACTGCCCACCGTGCGCAGCACGGTCCAGGAACTTGACCGGCAGCTCCCGCTCGTCCAGGTGCAGACCATTTCGCAGGTGCTGGACGCGGCGCTGTGGCCGGCCCGCTTCGGCGCCATGTTGCTGCTCGTGTTTGGCCTGCTGGCCCTCACGCTGGCTGCGATCGGCATCTACGGCGTGATGTCCTACAGCGTCCAGCAAAGGCGGCAGGAACTGGGCATCCGCATGGCGCTCGGCGCGCAGAAACGCGACGTGCTGCGGCTCGTCCTCGGCCAGGGTCTATGGCTGGCAGGTGCGGGCGCGCTGGTGGGTCTCGTCGCAGCTTTCCTGATGGCCCGCGCGGTCTCGGCGCTACTCTTCGGTGTGCAGGCACTGGATCCGGTGACCTTCACGGGTGTGCCGGTGGTGCTGATCGGCGTCGCGCTGCTGGCCTGCTACATTCCTGCGCGGCGTGCCACTCGGGTGGACCCGATCATCGCCCTGCGGTACGAATGACTCAAGGCCAGTGACTGGTGACTCGTGACTGGTGATCGGGGTCTCCGCAGATCCCGATTCCATCGGGACAGGTGGGGGGACGCACTTCTGCTTTCCCCTGCCAGCCCGCTGGAGCGAAATCGCCGGGGTCGAGGCTACAATAGACCCAGTTAGAGAGCAGCGAAAGACTCAGGGGTCGTTTTTCGATTTTCGTTTTTCAAGGAGCAGCGATGATTCGCATGCGAGGCCTGGAAAAGTCCTACCCCGTTGGCGCCGGGCGCACCTGGGTGCTGCGGCGGATTGATCTGGATATCCGCGAGGGCGATTTCGTCACCATCATGGGCCCGTCCGGGGCGGGGAAATCCACTCTGATGGCCATCCTGGGAATGCTGGACAGCGCCTGGGAGGGCGAATACGAATTCCTGGAATACACGGTGCACAAAATGAAGCCGCAGCAGCGCGTGGAGCTGCACAAACGGTTCATCGGATTCGTTTTCCAGCAGTACCACCTGCTCGACGATTTGACGGTGGCGGAAAATCTGGACCTGCCGCTTTCCTATCGCGACCTCAAGAAGGCGGAGCGCCAGTCCATCGTGGCGGACACGCTCGACCGCTTCCAGATCGTGGGAAAAAAAGACCTGTTTCCCAGCCAGCTCTCCGGCGGCCAGCAGCAGCTCGTGGCCGTGGCGCGCGCGGTGATCGGCAACCCCAAGCTGATCCTGGCCGACGAGCCCACCGGCAGCCTGCATTCGAGCCAGGGCAAAATGATTATGGACATGCTGAAAGAGCTGAACCGCCAGGGCACCACCATTATCCAGGTGACCCACAACGAGAACTGGGCGGCCTACGGCGATCGCCTGATCCAGCTTCTCGACGGCTGGATCGTGCCCACGGAAGAAAAGAAAAGCGTGGCCCGGGAAACCTGAGGCGCCGCGCGAACCGGGCGCGGCCACTGGCGGCCCGCCGGCCACCCCGTGCCTGAACCCGATGCGATAGGATGGATCCCGTAAATATGCGCCCTCCGTCAAATCTGTCTCCCCGCGTTCTCGTCGCCGACGATCAGGCCGACGTGCGCGAGGCCCTGCGCCTTCTGCTGAAAGGCGAGGGCATGGAATCCGACAGCGTGGCCTCGCCCAACGCCGTGGTGACCGCGCTCGAAACCCGCGAATACGATGCCATCCTGATGGACCTGAATTACACCCGTGACACCACCTCCGGCCAGGAAGGCCTCGATCTGCTCTCGCGCATCCAGGCCAGCGACAGCGCCCTGCCGGTGATCGTCATGACGGCCTGGGGCAGCGTCCAAGTGGCCGTGGAAGCCATGCGCCGCGGCGCCCGCGACTTCGTGCAGAAGCCCTGGGACAACGCGCGCCTGCTGGCTATCCTGCGCACGCAGATCGAGCTGCGGCGCGCGTTGCGCGAAAGCCGGCGGCTGGAGGCGGAGAACCAGCTCCTCCGCACCGAGGGCCGGCCCACGCTGATCGCGGAAGCGCCGTCCATGCGCCCGGTGATGGACCTGGTGGCCCAGGTGGGCCCCTCGGAGGCCAACGTGCTCATCACCGGCGAGCACGGTTCAGGCAAAGAGGTGATCGCGCGCACCCTCCACGCCCTTTCCCCGCGGGCCGGCCGCGCCATGGTCACGGTGAACGCCGGGGGCCTTTCCGAGGGCGTGTTCGAAAGCGAGCTGTTCGGTCACGTGCGCGGCGCGTTTACCGACGCGAAGGTGGACCGCGCCGGGCGCTTCGAGCTGGCCGACGGCAGCACGCTCTTCTTGGACGAAATCGCCAACGTGCCGCTGAATCTCCAGGCGAAACTCCTGCGCGTGCTGGAGACGGGGGAACTGGAACGCGTGGGCTCCTCGCGCACGGTGCGCGTCAACGCTCGCGTGCTCTCCGCCACGAACGCGGACGTGAATGTGGAGGTCTCCAGCGGCCGCTTCCGCGAGGACTTGCTCTACCGCCTGAACACCATCGAAATCCACGTCCCGCCGCTGCGCGAGCGGAAGGAAGACATTCCGCTGCTGGCCACGCATTTCCTGACGCGCTACGCCGGGCGCTACGGGAAACGCGTGAAGAGTTTCGACGCCGCCGCGATGCAGGCGCTCCTCGAGCACGCCTGGCCGGGAAACGTTCGCGAGCTCGACCACACCGTGGAGCGCGCCGTGCTCCTCGCTCCGGAAGATGCGGTCCGGGCCAGCGACCTGGGCCTGCGGGCGGCATCCGGCGCCGGCGGGAGCCCGCGTCTCGAAGAGTTAAGCCTGGAAGAGGTGGAACGCGTCCTCATCCAGAAGGCGCTGGCCCGCTTCAGCGGCAACGTGAGCCAGGCCGCCACGGCGCTGGGGCTCAGCCGCAGCGGCCTCTACCGCCGGCTGCAGAAGTACGGCCTGTGAAACCCTCCAGCCACGAACGCCAGATCCTGCTGCTGGCCATGCTCACCGGGCTGCCCGGCACGGCGGCGGCCCTGGTGCTGCTGTGGCGGAGCGCCATGGCCCCGAAATTCCAGTGGAGCCTGACGGCGGCTCTGGTGATCCTGTGGCTGTCGCTGGTGTTCGCGCTGCGCTCCCGGGTGGTCTTTCCCCTGCGCACGCTTTCCAACCTGCTTTCGGCCCTGCGCGAAGGCGACTTCTCCATCCGCGCGCGCGGGGAGAGCCGCGAAGACGCCCTCGGCCAGCTCATCTCCGAGGTCAACGCGCTCGCCAGCACCCTCCGCCAGCAGCGCCTGGGCGCTGTGGAGGCCACGGCGCTGCTCGGCAAGGTAATGGAGGAAATAGACGTAGCGGTCTTCGCCTTCGATCCTGAGAACCGCCTGCGCCTGGTGAACCGCGCCGGCGAACGCGTGCTCGGCCAGGACGCCGAAAATGTGCGCGGCAAAACGGCCGGCGAGCTGCACCTGGAGAAATGCCTCGAGGGGGAGACACTCCGCACCATCGAAATGTCGTTCCCCGGCGCCGCCGGGCGCTTCCAGCTCCGCCGCAGCACCATCCGCGAAGAAGGTGTGCCGCATCACCTGCTGGTGCTCACCGACCTGAGCCGCACGCTGCGCGAGGAGGAGCGGCTGGCCTGGCAGCGCCTGATCCGCGTGCTTGGCCACGAGCTGAATAACTCCCTCGCGCCCGTCAAATCCATCGCGGATAGCATCTCCACGCTGCTCGCCCGCGAAAACCTGCCGGCGGACTGGCGCGAGGACACGCAGCGGGGGCTCGAGGTGATCAGCGGACGCGTGGAGGCGCTCGGCCGCTTCACCAGCGCCTACGCGCGGCTTGCGCGGCTGCCGTCGCCCGTGCCGAAGCCCGTGGCCGTGGGCGACTGGGTGCGCCGTGTGACCCAACTCGAGTCCCGCACCCGCGTCGAGGTGCGTCCCGGTCCCGAAATCACCGTCCATGCGGACCCGGACCAGCTCGACCAGCTCCTCATCAATCTCGTGCGCAATGCCGCCGACGCTTCTGCGGAAAACCACGGGGGCGTGAGCGTCGCTTGGCGGAAGGACGCCGGCTTCGTTGAAATTGAGGTGCAGGATGAGGGCCCCGGCCTCTCCAATACCGCCAACCTCTTCGTGCCCTTCTTCACCACCAAGCCGGGCGGCTCGGGAATCGGCCTGGTGCTCTGCCGGCAAATCGCGGAAGCCCACGGCGGCTCGCTCGCGCTGGAGAACCGCAGCGACTCCCACGGCTGCGTGGCCCGCTTCCGCATTCCGCTGTAGCGCGGCAGCAGGGGAGCAGGCTGTCAGCCTGCCCGAGCCGGCGGAGGTTTCAGAAGCACTCGCGCGTCAATTCACTCCAGTTGGGCCAGATGCAGAGCTTTTGGGGGCGTTGGGCGCGGGGGCCTCGCCGCTACTTGGAGCCACGTCCGCATTTCAGGGGCTTGCTTCCCATGAGAAGCATTCCCGGAGTGCCTTTGCCTTTCGTCTTCATCTTCTGCGAGGAGCGCCTCGGCGGAGTCGGAAACACACGCACGGTGCGTTCGATCCCCTGCATCGCGACCGTCCTGACGCCGATTTGTCTTGGAGCCGGGCGCATTGCTCAATCCTGGGGGTATCACCTTAAAGCGCGGGAACCTGGGAGCCAATTACCTTCCAATTAAAAGCCGCGATCATTAATGTGCGAGTTTTTGCCCAGGTGCTTCGCAATCGGCCGCGCAGGTGGAGATTTCCTTCCGTCCGAGAAGTGGATCGTTTCGTTGGCTTCGAGCCAGGAGAGCTGCGCGAGACGTTTGCAGTCCGGCTCCATCCCTTTCTCGAGCTGTTCGGCCTGCCAGGAATGAAACAGGCCCATGCGGGAATGTCGCGGCACGCGATTCTCCTGTCGCGCGGTTCTGGGGGCCCGTTTGGAACGCGGTGGGCGGGCGGCCGCGTCGCCTGCTGCTGCGAATCTGCTCTTCCTATCGCCGGGTATCGCGGGACGGTGCCGAGTGTTGCCCCGTGCCGCGAGCACAATGAAGCGAAGGCAAAAGCGAGGCAAGGGAGGACGTACCGACGGCTAGCACCTGCCCAACAGTCGGTAAGACTGCGGGACGACCGTGCTTCGGCGCCGACTAGGGCTTTTCCGCGGGCTTTGCGGGCGGCGGAGTGGGTGCCGGCGGCTCAGGCTTGGCCAAGGCGTCGGCGATGCGCTGGAAGAGGTCGCCCTTATCGTTGTGGGCCAGGCCGGAATACTGGCCGCCGATCGCAACGGTGCAGGAATCGCCCGAGCCGGTCAGCGCGATGTCCAGGTAGCGTTTGCCGCTCCAGTTGTTGCCGGTCGAGATCAGGCCCTTTTTTTGCGCGTCGTCGAGCGCGGCGAAATTATAATGCGACGTGGCCGCGGCCTGCTTGACCGCGGCCCACACGCGATCACAGTTCGCAGGGAAGACTTTCTCTTTGGGCTTCGATAGCGCAGCTTGCGGCAACAGAAGAAGCAGCAGCAGGAGCGGAGCCCGCGTGGTCCAGGTCATGGAGATACCCTCCGTTCAGATACCCGATGGTACGGTACCACCGAAACACCCTGCTATCCAGCCGCGACCCGGAAGCTCCAACGATTGCGAGGTTATTTCTGAGGAGACTGCCTGGCAAGGAGGCCGCGGGATCCGGGGTGGCCGCGTAGACGAGGGCGACGATCCAGCCGAACACGGTCCAGCCATGGAAGGGATCCAGCAGGAAGATGGCGCCGGCGTTGCGCTTCTTGTGGCCGAGGATCGCGGGAAGGAAAGAGAGGGCCGCACCGACGAGCAGCAGCGGCGTCATGGGAATCTACGTACTCCGCGCCCCCCTGCCGAGAAGCCCGGCGCGCTGCGGCGGGCCGCCACTACACGAGTATTTCCGCGGCGAGCGAATCGGCCATTTGGCTGAAGTGCCGGCTGCGCTCCACGGCCACGCTTTCTTCCGAGGTCCGCCGGAGCGTTTCGCCCAAGTGATGGCGCTCGTCGGGAGAAAGGATCTGTTCGGCAGCGGGGTAAAAGATTTCCTGTTCTTTATCGATGTGGCGCCGCAATACCGAGGCGTATTCGCTGGCAAACCGACCCCAATTGCGATCCGCCTTGGGACGGCGCTCCCGGTAAGCGATGGCGGCATCGGACATTTTCCCCAGAAGGGTGCGGGTGCGGTCATGGTCGCGCTGGAGCGTTTCGATCGCCATCCCGTCCAGCGAGGCGCCCCGCTTTCTCAGTGCCGGGAACAGGTGCTCCTCCTCCTTCCGCATGTGCGCGTCGCCGAACACCCGGAGGAACTCCGCCACCGAGTCCAGCATATCCGGTGGCACTTCGGCGCCGGCCTCCATCAGGTGCGCCAGCTCGCGCGTCACATCCAGCATGCGCAGGATGGCCCGGTGCTCGGTGCGCAGGACATCTATAGCCGATTCGCCGCTCATTTCGTGTCCCCCTAGGATGCAACGCAGCCGCCGGAGCAGGATGGCCCGGGAAGGGTCCCGGTACAGTGGTGGGCGCCCCGGCCCAATGGTTATAGCCCGGCGAGCGGCCCGGGTCAACCGGCAGAAATTCACGGCTCGAGCCGCAAGATGTGGAAAACGGGACCCTGGCCCGCCGGGGCGACGTGAATCCCGCTTCCCTACCTAACACGCAGAAAAGACAGGACTTGTAGCTCCCGCAGGCCCATGTCGGCATCGAGCGCCATCATCCCGCTGCCCTGCTTTTGGTCCTTTTTCCGCCAATCTTCCTGGCTCAGCACCTTCAGCGCGGGAAGCCCCTTCTTCTCCAACTCCGGGTTCGCGGCGGCCACTTCCTTCTCAGCCGAGGCGCGGAACTCGGCTTCCAGGCCGTCCAGCTCCTTCGTCAGGGCCGCCAGTTGGTCTGTCTGCGACTCGGTGGGCCGCCCGGCGTAGCCGTTGATGCCGCCATAGACTTCCAGGATCTTCTCTCGCAGCTTGATTTCGCCGGTAAAGGCGCCTTCCTTCGACGCGGCCAGCTTCTTCTGAGTGGCGGCGAGCGAATCGCGGAATGCTTCGAGGCGTTGGCGAAGGGCATCGCCTGCGGGAAGCTTTGCGGCGCGGTCCGCCGCCTGGGCGCCCAGCTCCGAGACGGCGTCCACAACGTAGGCGATGTGTTCCACCAGGTGATAGGCCTCGGTGGCGGTCTTTTGCTGATCCGCGCGGTCCGCAGCCGTGTGCTTGGCGCGGGGGTCGGGAGTGACGTGTATCTCCGCGGTCGCCGTCTCTTGCCCTCGCGTGATTTTCACCGTGTAGGTCCCGTCGGGCACGTACGGGCCGATAAACGTATACGGGTCTTCCACCAGCGCGGTAGCCGGCGGGGTCTTGGGCGGCTTCATCCTCATGCTCCACGCCAACACATTCAGGCCCTTGCGCCGGGAGGTGGAAAGCTCCTCGATCAGGTTGCCTTTCCCGTCGTATACCACGGCTTTGAACTGGCCCACCAGCATGCGCTTTTTCAGGTAGTAGGCGATCCGGGCCCCGTCCCGGCCGGAATCGCCGGTGAAGTCGCCGTCGCCGTCAAACCGCTGCTCGAAGTTGTAGAGCGTCTCCACGCCATTCCGGCTGGGTAGCATGGCGAAATCCTTGTCCAGCACCTCCGGCGTGAGCGCGCGCAGCGCCGTCAGGTCGTCCACGATGTAGATTCCGCGGCCATGCGTGGCCACGATCAGGTCGCCCTCGCGTGGGTGGATGGCCAGGTCGCGCACGGCCACGCTCTTCGGAAACCCGCCGGTGAATTTCGCCCAGCTCTTTCCGCCGTCCACGGAGCTGTACAGGCCCATTTCGGTCCCCGCGAACAGCAGATTCGGATTCACCAGGTCCTCGCGAATCACGTGGGCGTACCCGCTGATGTCCGGCGTCGAGAGCGATTCCCAGGTTTTCCCGTAGTCGCGCGTGCGGACCAGGTAGGTCTTCATATCGCCGGTTTGGTGGCCGTCGAGCGAGGCGTAGGCCGTGCCTTCCTCAAAATGCCCGGCCTCCACGGTGGAGACCCAGGTGGCTTCGGGGATGCCGGGAAGATTCTTCGTCACGTTGGCCCAGGTCTTGCCGGCGTCGCGCGTCACCTGGATGTTGCCGTCGTCGGTGCCCACCCAGATCACGTTTGCGTTCTTGGGCGACTCGCTGATCGTGTAGATGGTGCAGTGCTTCTCGGCATCCGTGTTGTCCACGGTCAGCCCGCCGGATTCCTCCTGCTTCTCCTTTTCGGGATTGTTGGTGGTCAGGTCCGGCGAAATGCGCACCCAGGAGTCCCCGCGGTCCGTCGAACGGTAGAGGTACTGCGAGCCGAGGTACAACGTCGCTGTGCGCCCGGCGCGCGTGAGCAGCGGCGTATTCCAGTTGAAGCGCAGTCCCGGCTCGCCAGGTTTCGCGAAGGGCCGTATGTTCTTGCTCTCGCCGTTCGACAGGCGGTAGCGGGTCACGTGCCCGCCTTGGAATTCCACGTAGATATAGTCGGGGTCGCTCTGATCCACCTGCGCGGAGAATCCGTCGCCGAAGGCCACGTTGCGCCACACGCGGTTGGGGATTCCGCCGGTGTACTTCGAGGGCCCCGTCCACGTCCCGTTGTCCTGCAATCCCCCGTAGACGTTGTAGGGTATCTGCATGTCGTAGGTCACGTGGTAGAACTGCGAAACGGGCAGCGCCGCCAGCATCCTCCAGTGGGCCCCGCGGTCGCTCGAGGAATACACCCCGCCGTCCGTACCCAGCAGGAGATGAAAGGAATTCTTCGGATCGATCCAGAAGGCGTGCAGGTCCCCGTGGTACCCGCCGCCGCCGATTCCACCGCCTCCGCCGCCCACGCCTTCAAACGACTTCCCGCCGTCGTCGCTCACGGTGAGCCCGAATCCCGGCTTATACACGCGCTGGTAATCGGTGGGGTCCACTACCAGGTAGGCAAAATAAAATGGCCGGCCCTGCACGTTGAACGAAGTATTCATCTTCGTCCAGTTCTCGCCCAGATCGTCGGAGCGGTAGAGCGCCGTCTCCTTCGCTTCCACCACTGCGTAAACTGTGCTGGCCCGCGAAGGCGCCGTGGCGATCCCGATGCGCCCCAGATCGCCCTCCGGCAATCCCTTGCGGATCGGCTTCCACGTCTCGCCGCCGTCGGTCGAACGATAGAGGCTGCTGCCGGGTCCGCCCGAAATGAATTTCCAGGGATACCGCCGCACTTGCCACATGCCGGCGTACAGGATCTCGGGATCCTGCGGGTCGGCGGCCAGATCGGCGCAGCCCGTGTCTTCATTCACGTAGAGAACCTTTTTCCACGTTTTCCCGCCGTCTTTTGTGCGGAAAACGCCGCGCTCCGCATTGCTGTTCCATAGGTGCCCCAGCGCGCAGACGTAGACGGTGTTGTCGTCCTTCGGGCTTAGCAGGATGCGGCCGATGTGTTCTGTATCCGTCAGGCCCATGAGCTGCCAGTCGTCGCCACCGTCGGTGGTCTTGTAAACACCCGCGCCCACGGAAACGCTGTTGCGCACCCACGACTCGCCTGTGCCTATCCACACCGTGTTCGGGTTCTTGGGATCAATGCGCACGGCCCCGATGGACTGCACGTAGTCGTTGAACACGGGCTTGAACGTGAGACCGCCGTTGTCCGACTTCCACACGCCGCCGCCCGCCGCCCCCACGTACACGGTCACTTTATCGCCCGAGTATGCGTCTATGGCCGCAATGCGCCCTCCCATCACCGCGGGACCGATGGCGCGTGCGTTGAGGTTGCCCAGCGAATCGGAATCGAACTTGGTGTCGCCGGCCCGCGCGCGCTGCGGCGCGAGCAACGCGCCGGCCGCGAGCAGGCCAGTGGCCAGAAGCAATCCGCCCGCCACGCGCACGCCTTTCCCCACTTTCCGTTTGTGCTGTTCCATGCCCTTCCTCCTCTACCTCGGGGCGTCACTCGAAAGTCCGCACGCGCCGGCGTGGGGCTTCCTCTCGCCCGGTGTGAAAATCGGCAGCCTCCCGGCCGGCTCCCCATTTTCGTGAGTGCGCTGCCGCGCGCTGCGCTGTTCCGTTAGGTTACATGGCGTTCAAACGTGAAGGCTGCGGTTGGGGCGCACGGGCCAGAGCCCCGCCGAAGAAGGCCTGTGCTAGTTCCGCGGGCTCGCGCCCGGCTTCTCCGCCGGCTTCGCTTCCGGCTTCGCCGTCTCCGCCGGGGCGGGGGCCGGCATATGGAATTGCGCGTCGTTTAGGTCGGGGTTGATCTCCACCTTTTCCAGCGTGATTTTCTGCTTCTGCGGACTGCCCACCGCACCCTGTTCGAGCGAAAACGGGAAGATCAACCCATCCACGTCGCGGAAATCGCTATACGTGGTTTCAATCTCGGTATCATTGCCGCGGATCTTGGCCTTGGTGATGCTCTTCACTTCCAGGCCCGAATCCGCGTCGATAAAGCTGGTCTCGATGATGCCGTTCTTCTTCGTCACCTTCAGCTTGTAGGCGTCCGAACCCTCCACTTTATCCTTGCCCAGGTATTCCACGGTGTTCCCTTTAGTCTTGTAGTCCATCAACGCACCGTCGATATCGGCCTGGTCTTCCATTTCCTTGACGTCGTCCGCAGCCATCAGTTCCGCGTCTTTCTTGCCCTGAAACGGCATCACGTCCCATCCCTCTTTGCCGTCGTAGGCCTGGATGCCCGTCATTCCCTGGATGCTGAATTCCATCCGCACCATGCCCGGACGCTTGACCACCAGCGACATAGGGGCAACCATTCCGGGGCCCACCTCGATGTGACCTGTGAAGCGCATGGATTTCACCGCCCGCAATTTCGCCTCTCCGCCCCGAGCCGCGATGCTCTTGGCGATGATCTCATCCACTGTCTGGGCCGCCGCGGGCAGCGCAAAAACGGCGGCCGCAGCCACGCACAACGCAATTCTTTTCAGCATAATCTCGCTCCTTGAATGCTGGCTTGGTTCGACGAACGACCAGCCGCAGTTAATACGCGGGCCCTCCGGGCAAAGTTTCAACTGCGACCGCTGGGGGAACCGCCGGATACTGCCTTCCGGAGGGACGGTCCAGTCTACTGCAACCGTTCCGCCGGGAATAGAGAATTCAGCGGCGCCGGGAGTAGAATGGGGCATCCGCGACTCCTCTGGAGATGTCCATGACCACGGGCCAGCAAACCACTTCCTCCTACGAGACGGGTTTCTATTCCAAGGGCAGCTTCCAGACTTCCGGTAAGCCGATCGAGGTCCGCTCCCCCTACGACAATCAGATCGTCGGCGTCACCTTTGAGCCCGATGATCGCCAGGTGGAAGCGGCCGTCCACGAAGCTGTCGCCGTGTTCTCCCAGATGGCCAAGCTGCCCTCGTTCCGCCGCGCGGAGCTGCTCCGGCGGATCGCCGACGGGATCGACGCGCGGCGCGAGGAATTCATCCGCACCATGGCTCGCGAAGCCGGCAAGCCGCGCAAGGCCTGTACCGCCGAGGTGGACCGCGCCATCCTCAATTTCCGCGCCGCGGCGGAAGAGGCCGTGCGCGTCGGCGGCGAGTTGCGCCCCCTCGATGTCATGCCGGCGACCAAAAACCGCTGGGCCATTGTCCGGCGGTTCCCCGTCGGGCCCGTGCTGGGCATCACCCCCTTCAATTTCCCGCTGAACCTCGTGGGCCACAAAGTGGCTCCGGCGTTCGCCGCGGGCTGCACGATTGTGGTGAAGCCTGCGCCCCAGACGCCCCTGTGCGCGCTCCTGCTGGCGGAGGCGGTGCAGGAAGCCGGCGTGCCCGCCGGAGCGTTTTCCGTTCTTCCTTGCTCCGTGGCCCAGGCGGAAGGCATGGTTCGCGATGAGCGCTTCCGCCTGCTCAGCTTCACCGGAAGCACGACGGTCGGCTGGAAGTTGAAGTCCATCGCCGGACGCAAACGCGTGGCCCTCGAGCTGGGCGGCAACGCCGGCGTCATCGTCCACAGCGACGCCAACCTGGAGCTGGCCGCCGACCGCTGCGCCCAGGGAGGATTCTCCTACGCCGGCCAGACCTGCATCTCCGTCCAGCGCAT
>Ga0187819_10001508_pt1 | contig 12070 bp, 6 predicted proteins | sample NC_wetland_sal_i_15_FD_132411 | JGI IMG/M metagenome (GOLD analysis project Ga0187819, IMG submission 132411) | Wetland sediment microbial communities from Neuse River Estuary, North Carolina, USA - SO4_4 | ecosystem: Environmental > Aquatic > Freshwater > Wetlands > Sediment | place: USA: North... | reverse complement strand
TGGTCGTTCTGGTAATTGCCGACGCCGGTGCTGCTGCCATCATTGCCCAGCCAGGTGGGAACGTTGGCCGATTTATAGCCCAATTTGCTCGGGTCCAGGCCTTCAGCCGCCCAGTCCACGATACCGGTCATCATGGCGCCCTTCGCCAGGTTGCCGTCATGACAGGTCAGACAGAGCAGCAGGCCGCTCAGATCCGGGGTTGTGGCTTGGTCGGTGGAGGGCAGAGTCTCAGCCCAGCCGCCGGCGTCGCCGAAGTTAATGGTCGCGCCCGCCAGTGCTCCGGGAGCCTCGCCCCATAGGGCCTTGTCGCCCTGGAAGTTGGTTTGGTCGACGCCGCCGTTGCCAGCAGGGCCGCTGTGGGGAATGTGACAGCCCGTGCAGCCGCGCCCATGGTTCTTGTGCGCGCCCAGAACGTCAACCGGCGACGCGTAATTGCTGTTGAGCTGCGCGGCGGCCAGGCTCGCGGCGAAGATCACAGCCAGCAAAACTAACATTACTTTCTTCATTGCGATATTCCTCCATTTAATTTGTGCTGCGATTAATTGCTTCTACTACCGGAGATGAACTGCTGATCTCCGCTTGTCGGCCTAAAGCCTCCAAACTCATTGCGGCTCCTTGACGGCCGCCTTCTCTGGCGCATCCGTCGACTGCACCCGCGAATCCTTCGGCGTATCCCCCGATCGGGCAGCCGTTTTCTTTTCCCGTTCCGCTTGGCGACGCTCAAACTCGGCTTGCGCCTCTGCCTGCGTGATGTAACGGAAGATCTGAACCTTGCCGGTCGGGTATTGCTCCACAGTGAAAACCCGGTTCGTTTTATCCATGGCGATCCCGACCACTCCCTTGAACTGCGAGGCAATCTTTCCGTGGCCGCCGAAGGCCAGCAGCACGGTGCCATCATTGGCAAAAATCGTGACCCGGTCGAGCGCGTCGTCCACCACCCAAACGTGGCCGTCGCTGTCGACCGCGATGCCCTTGGGCCGCCCGAATTCCCCGGCGCCGTCGCCGATCTTGCCCCAGGTGCGGATGAAATTGCCGTCCGCGTCGAACATCTCGACGCGGTTGTTCAGCATGTCGCTGACGTAGAGGTTGCTGTCTTTATCCACAGCGGCGGCGAAGGGCGCGCCAAAATTTCCCTCGGTCGTAAGTTCGTGGTTATGGCCCGTGGTTCCGATCTTGCGCAGCAACTTGAAGGAATCCGCGTCATAGACCAGCACCTGGTCCAGACCTTCATCGACCACGTAGAGGAAGCGGTTTTCCGTGTCGATCGCCAAGCCCACGGGATCCTGCATGTCCTGGCTAACCTCGTCCACCGGTTTGTGCTGGGCGTCGAAGACCAGGACGTGGTGCAACTGGCCATCCGCGACAAACAGGCGGTCGTTGTCGTCAATGGCGATGCCATTGACCAGCTTAAAGTTCGCGTCCCGGCCGTTGCGGATAAACTGTGTATCCTTGGTCTCGGTGTTGAAGATGAAAATCCCGCCCGTCTTCTGGTCGCTTACATAGAGCAGGCCCTTCGAATCGACGGCCAAGCCGATTGGGAAGACCAGTTGTGGGGGAACATGGCGCTGACCTTTGCGCTCGTCTTCCTTCGTGCCCGCCATGGCATCCATCCAGGTCTTCTTCTTCGTATTGGGCGGCGGAGGCTCAAGCTTGGCGCCATAGAGTGCGTCGAGGTACTTGACCCGCGCGATCTCGGGAGCTGGCGGATATTGCAGCCTCGAATAGTCGATCGGCTTGGGGGCCGGAGCGGGGGCTGGCGCCACTTTCTTCTTCTTTGCCAAAGCAGGGCCCGACATTCCGAGAACCAGCATCAGCATCGCCAGCGCCGCGACCGCTTTCCTCAACATCGATTTCGGGCCAAGTTCAAACATCTCGTTCTCCACTCCTCTCAACGCACTCCGCTGCCTTGTTTCAGGAAATCGCTGGGCTTGTGGCAGGTACCACAAAATGCCAGGTTGTTGGCCTGATCCTTCACCAGGAGCCCAGCCTCTGCGGAAGCATGGGGTTGATGGCAGGACAGGCAGCCCAACTTGACCGTGACTTTGTTCTCTTTCGGGTCAAACAAGTCCGAGGTCGGGTGATTCTGTATGGGATGGCCAATGCCGTACTTCAGCGGCAGGCGCGTGACCTTGCCGAAGTAATTCTCGGGCAGCTTTACTTTGCCGTTGAAGATGGTGACGAGGTGCGCACTCTCGTCCCGGACTGGCTTCGCATCGGGGCCGTGGCACTCCAGGCACAGAGTGTTGCCCTCGGCGCGGAGCAAATGATCGTTGTTGCCGCCATGCGCCTCGTGACAGGTCGAGCAGCCTTGCACGAAGGCGGGCTGATGAAGGTGCGCCTTTTTCATCTGGTCTTGCTGTTCGCTGTGGCAACCCAGACAAATGTTCACCGGATCGGTTTTCGGCAGGCCCGGGTACGCGCTGGCGTGCGGGCTGTGGCAGTCGGTGCAATCGCCGGCTGCTCCGGGATGCTGCACCTTCGCGCTCTCGATCAGCTTCGCCTTGTCGTCGTGGCAGGTGACGCAGAGATCCTTTACGTTCGCTTGCGTCAGGACCACTTTCCCGTCTTTCGCCGGAGCGTGGCAGACTTCGCATTGCTTGTCGGCAAACGGGGGATGCGCGAACTTCGCCATCAGCTTGGGCGCCGCCGACTGGTGCGGATCGTGGCAGCCCAGGCAGTTCGCCGTGCCGAAGGGCTGGTTCTGGTGCGCCTGCTGCAGGGCGGCATCCTTCGGATCATGACAATCCACGCAGAGCGCCGGGGCGGCTTTGGTCAGATGGAACTGATTTTCGGCAGTGAGATCCGCGCCCGTTTTGTGCGTCGTGTGGCAGGTTTCACAGCCCATATCGAGCGCGGCGTGGCGGCTGCCCTTGGCGGGAACATTCGTGCCTTGGGTGTGGCAGGAGAGGCAGAGATTGTCTTTCTTGTCGCCGGTGGTCGGCTTGAGCAGCTGATTCTTGTTGGCTGAAGTGTGGGGATCGTGACAGGTCAGGCAATCGCGAACCGCCGGCGGGTGGATGTGTCCCTTGATCTGGGTTGCATCTTTGTCGCTGTGGCAGGAAAGACAGAGCTTATAAGGAGTGGCGGTGATCAGCATGACGCGGGTCGTGTCTTTCGTGACCCGGATTTGGTGGCAGCTCAGGCAGCCGGTGGCGATGGCGGAGTGCACGGACGCGCCCTTGGTCTTATCTTCATGACACTCGATGCACTTGGCGGCGTCGGTCTTCGGATCGAGCGGAACCGGGTGAACCGCACTTGAGGCGCGCGGGATGCAGACCGCGGCGAAGCTCAGAGCCAGAGCCAGGCGCAGAACCAGGCCGGGAATAGCGATCCCGGTAAACAAGGCGTTGTGACGCCCGGCCAATTCTGGGCCCCGTTTCCGGGCTTGGCTCACGAACTGTGGAAGGCAGATCACCTAATTCTCCGGTTGGTACAGGTGCACGGGAGTTGCCGCCCGTTTGGGTACCGACAAGTTTTTGTACTTTTTTGTAAGTGACTGAATGTAAATTAGTTAGTGGAGATGGCGTAAACTGTTGCGGAACGCATCAGGCTGCGTGGGAGGGCGAATGGGCCTTCTCCCACCTTGGAACTGGGTTAAATGACCCACGCCCGGGGGGGCAGTTCTAAAGCTCTCACCGCCGGTTGCCGAGAGGATTCCCAAAGGCGGTCGGCCGTTGCCATTACGTCCCTCTGTGACCGGTGTCACATTTTGCCGGTGCCCCCAGGGCAACCGGAAGGGCGCAGGGCAGGAAGGATGTAAGGGTAAAGGACGCGTTGAGTTACTCTGTAGTGCCGGACATCCGCCGGACATCGGCAGCAATGGAGCTTCATCGAATATCGCCGCACCCGATCAAATGCCGGAACCCGGGCATCAAAGAGAGTACCTTGTGTGTCCCGCCGTTAGGGGCGGCCCGTGCTAAGCTTGGTGAAACAAAAACTACATTCCTCAATACTCCGGAGGAGAGATGTCGGCCCAGCGTCTCGCAGCTCTAGTCGTGCCGGTTCTATTTTTTGTTTCCAGCGCGTTGGCACAAATCAATGAGTTTTCCATCACGGCGGGGCGGACTTTCGTCAGCACGCAGACGGCCGCGAGTTTGCCCGTTCATTTCGGAAACGAGGAATCGCTCGAGTTCAATTACGGCCGCCTGCTCAAGAGCCATTCGATATTCGGACTGTACGCGGAATTGCCCGTGGCGATCTATCCGCGGATGGATGTGAACTACCCCCTCGGAAGGGAGACTCCCAAGGATATCGGGGCGTTGTTCGTGACCCCATCCCTGCGCCTGAACTTTTTTTCTGGCGACTCCGTTACCCCGTGGGTTAGCGTTGGCGGAGGCTACGGTCGCTTCCGAGTGGCCCCGGTTACACTTTATGAAACTCCGAACCCTGGCAGCGGCAGCAACACCGGCGTCGTCCAGTGCGGAGCGGGACTGGATGCCTGGGTGTGGCATGGTTGGGGGGCGCGCTTCGAAGCCCGCGATTTCTACTCGGGAGCTCCCAATCTGAACGTTGATACCGGCAGGAGCCGGCAGCACAACTACTACGTGGGTCTGGGCGTCGTCCACCGCTTCTAGGCGCGTGTGGCGGCGTGTGCCCTTGCTCCTCGTCCTTCCGGGCGAGTACGGCCTATCGGCAGTCGAAAAATATAGTTCTGTTTTTGGCCGTTGTGCGGTAAGATGTTTCGCCAAAGTTTGGACGCGTCGACCCTTCCCCGTCGCGTTCCCTTTCATTTTTCTCGGGGTCTTTTAGAAATACGATTGCGGTGTCGCAGGAGAGGAATGCGTCTCGTCGTCGACGTTTGGATTCTCTGGCCGGTGGTCTGCTGTGCGTCCGCTCTTGCCCAGGTGTCCCTCGCGCACCAGAACGTAAAAATTGGTTCCTGCTCTAACGCCAGACTAATCTTCTTCCGAAAACTCGCAGTGACATGAGGCTGACTATGCAGACGACCCTTCAAACGCTTCGCAAAGTTTTGTCGGTGTGCCGCCCAGCGCGCGCGACGATGACATTGGGGCTACTGTTGATACTCGGATTTGCGCAATCAGGCCTGGCTCAAAATCCGCCGTTGAACTTCGGCAACAACTATTTTGTGACCGGCGATTACGTCGTAGCCGGCGTGGGCCTGCGCGGACTTGGGGTGAACGGCTTCGCGACACAACAGTTCAAAATGCCGGACGCGAATTCCGTGCCTTCTACGGGTGTGCCCGCGGGGGCCGACATCGTGGCTGCACTCCTCTACTGGGAGACAGTTGAAAGTTCACAGACAACGTATGCCGGGCAAAACGGATTTTTCAGGCCAGTGGTCCGGGGCGGACCGGCGACGGGCTACCCGATTACCGGAGCGGTGTTGGGGAACCCGAATGCTCCGGTGTCATGGAGTTCGGGGGGCTGTAATGGGAGTTCGCAAGGGTCGAAAACCATGCGCGTGTACCGCGCCGATGTGCGTGCCTTGCTGCCGGTAGATTCCAATGGAAATGTCCTGGCTAACGGCACCTATGAAGTGAGTCTGGCGGATAGTGGAAGCAACGGTGGGGGCGTCCCGCTGACGTTGGGTGCAAGCCTCGTTATCATTTACCGAGCCCTTACGCCCGGATTACCCCTGAACTCGGTGGTCATCTACGACGGCTCCTTTGCCCCCTCCAACAGTTCCGACAGCATGTCGCAGACACTGTACGGGTTCTACCAGGCTGCGGCAAGCCCGATTTCCAAGCTGACTCACCTCGTGGGCAACGGCCAGAACAACAAGTTCGAAACTGTGTCTCTGAACGGCAAAGCCCTGCCGTCCCTGTACGGGAACGGGAGCTTGCCGTCTTTCCCTGGCTTCTACAACGGGTCCTGGGATAATCCGACTTGGAGTTTCCCGAACCCGAATTATCTCAACGGCAGTAACCCAGTGAACGCTAATGATTTTTCAGCGACGACCGTGGTGGGGCCGACTTCAACGAACGGCAGCTGTGTGTCCTGGGGTGCCGTCATCGTCGGCACGACGGTACAGAGCAGTGGCGACGGCATTGTTAGCGATGGCTTGATCGATCTCTGGAAAACGCACAACCCGCCAGGATACTGCGATGCCTCGGTGAACGGTGGTGATTGCACTACCACAGATCCCTCCTGGGTAGCGCTTCCGGGAGCAACTCCTGGGGAGAAGGATCTCTTCGTAGAGCTCGATTACATGTGCAGCAGCGTAAAGGCCGATGGCACGTGTGACACAACGAACGGGAACTACTCCTTCTATCCGCCTCCGGGCGCTCTAACGATGATGGCGAACGCGTTCTCGCCTCACGGCATCATCGCCCACTTCATTCCAGGGAACCCAGGATTCCCAGCACCATATGCTACAGGCGCGATTCAGGAGCAAACCTGCACTGATACTGCGAACTCCTTGTGCGTACTCCCGAACCAACCGGGAATCGTGGGCTGGAAAGCGGATTTTGAGTCCATCAAGAGCCAGCCGCTCAATTATCCGGACGAGGCCTCCTGCGAGGCGGCGCTGAACGGGCCCTGCATACGGCGTTTCCAGCACGGGCGGAAGGACAGCTATCACTATGCGCTATTCGCGCACGCTCTGGGGCTGCCGGAGTGGGGTTTGCTGGGCGGAAGCCTGACCAGCGTCGTTGCCTCCGGCAACACGGTTACGTTCACGACATCAGCCCCGCACGGCCTGAATACCGTGGCCGGAACAGACCGCGTCACCGTTGCCGATGCCATTACGAATCCCAGCCTGAACGGGACTTACTCTGTCCAGACCCCCTCTCCCACCACTTTCACCATACAAATCTCCACTCCAGCCAATGCAACTTATACCTTGGCAACTGACCCGGAGCTTTCAGTAACGTCGGGCCAAATCGGAACGAGATCCGGGTTTTCCGACATTGGAGGTGCGGACTCTCTCATCACACTGGGTCTCTGGGGAGCCGCGGGTCAAACCGACCAGGTGCAGGGTGGCACGTTCATGCATGAACTGGGGCACTCGAACGGGTTGACGCATGGCGGCTTGTATTACGACACACCCAATACCTACTTCGCCACGTTCGAGCCCAACTGCAAGCCGAACTATCAGAGTGTGATGAGCTATTTGTTCCAGGTAGACCTCCTGCAGAGTGACGCGCAGGGCGATACCGTCCTGGATTATTCCGGGCAGGGGCTGAACCCGCTCAATGAAAACAGTCTGCCGCCGGGTGTGACCACAACCGATGGGTCGGCACTCGCCTATTCGACAACCAAGTGGTACACGCCTACGCAACCCAGTGGAGTCGGCACCGCGGCGACGTCCCATTGTGATGGCGGGCCGCTATCGAACAATGACCCGAATCCCACGATGTACCTGGTCTCGGGCCCCGCCAACCCGACTACGCCGGAGTGGGTGACCTCGTCGGATATCAATTTCGACGGCACCCTCAGTGCGAGCTTGCGCGGCTACAACGATTGGGCAAACCTTGACCTGCGCCAGATCGGGGCTACCGGCAGTGACGTTTTGGGTGGTGGCGGGAAGGGTTTTGTGGGTGGTGGCGGCAAGGGTTTTGTCGGTGGCGGCGGCAAGGGTTTTGTGGGTGGTGGCGGCAAGGGTTTTGTGGGTGGCGGTGGCAGGAACGGGGAAATTACTTTGGCCGCGGCGAACTCTTATGTTCGTAGTCCCCGAAACCTGACGGCCGAGGTGCTGACGGCGCCACCACACTACATACAACTGAATTGGCTTGCGTCGACGTTCAGCCAAATCGGCTCGTACAACATTTATCGTTCGACGGACGGCGCGACCGCCGTGAAGATTAACTCGGTTGCCGGCACCTCGCTTACGTTCACTGATATGACTGTCACCTGCGGCCCCATTTACTCGTATTTCGTGACCGCGGTGCTTGCGAACTCGAATCCAGTACAGGAAAGCGTACCCTCCAACACTACGTCTGCGATGCCGATCTGTGACCCGACCTCCACGACCGTGGCTTCCTCGGCGGATCCATCGATCTTCGGGCAGCCGGTTACATTCACCGCGACTGTGACCAACCTCGGGACCAACACGGCCACACCAACCGGTTCCGTCCAGTTCTATGTTGATGGCACGGCGTTCGGCGGAGCGGTGACAGTATCTGGGTCGGGAGATGTGGCCACGGGCACAAGCGGCGCAACCGCAACCCTGAGCGTCAGCGGCTCGCCACACCTCATCAAAGCGGTGTACACAAACACGGACGGAAATTTCAGCGGGAGCTCGGGGACACTGAACCAGACAGTCAACCCAGCGCCGACCTCCACGACCGTGACTTCCTCGGCGAACCCGTCGATCTACGGGCAGTCGGTTACGTTCACCGCGACGGTTGCCAACACCGCCGGGGCAGGGATCAGCACCGCCACACCAACCGGTTCCGTCCAGTTCTATGTTGATGGCGCGGCATTCGGCACATCGGTGCCACTATCTGGATCGGGAGCTTCTGTCACCGTCACGAGCGGCGCAACCGCAACCCTGAGCGTCAGCGGCTCGCCACACGCCATCAAAGCGGTGTACACGAACACGGACGGAAATTTCAACGGGAGCTCTGGGACTCTGAGCCAGACCGTCAACCCGGCGCCGACCTCCACGACCGTGACTTCCTCGTTGAACCCGTCGATCCTTGGGCAGTCGGTTACCTTCACTGCGACGGTGGCCAACACCGCCGGGGCAGCGATCAGTACGGCCATACCAACCGGCTCCGTTCAGTTTATGGACGGCGCGTCACCCCTCGGCACGCCGCAAAGCCTTAGCGGCCTGGGCACAGCAACGCTGACTACCAGTACGCTTGCGGCGGCCAACCATCCGATTACCGCCGTCTACACCAACATCGACGGCAACTTCAGAGGCAGCACATCTAGCATCGTCACCCAGGTCGTAGAAGACTTCTCCATCACAGCTACGCCCGGTGCTCAGACCATCTCCTCGGGACACCAGGCGATCTACAGCGTCACCGTAACTCCGATCGATGGCCTGACTGGTACGATTGCCCTCTCTTGCAGTGGGGCGCCACCCAATTCAACGTGCTCGGTCTCTCCGTCCTCAGAGAATTTGCAGGGTTCACCGGTCAAGTCGACGGTGACGCTGTCTGCGAACAAGAACGTGACTCACGGGACCTTCACGCTAACCTTTACCGGGGTACTTGTGGGCGGCTACAACCTCACCCACAGTACGACCGTGCAACTCACGGTGAAATAGAAACAGAGAGGTATGACATTAAGCAAAGGGTGGGATCCATGAGGTCCCGCCCTTTTTTGCGAAACGAGAAGTCGGAGGACATGCCAGCGAAGGAGAAACGCTTTGAAGACCGCGGGCGCAACATGTCGTTTTTTCTGGTGTGTGCCTCAGTGGCCAAGCCGGTGGTGTGAATCGGCCAGCAAAGGATCTTCGCCGGCCCCGCCTCGGATGCTGAGATAGGCACGATAGGGTTCCGCGAACCCGGGACTCTTGAGGCCCTGGCGCACGCGTCCCTGGTAGTAATAGACAGGTGGAAAATAGGCGACGGTCGGGAAGTTGTCCATGAAAATCTCAAGGGCTTCGCCTCGCCGCTTCACGCAGCGGTCAAATTCCGAATCCGCCTCGACAAATAGTCCGGCCTCCAGATAGGCGCGTCCCAACTCAAACCTGCCAATCCAGGTATCGAGCAGTTGGTTGGCGTCGGTGAACATCTTGATGGCCTCGTTCTTATCGCCGCGCTGCAAGGCCAGATCGCCACGAATGATTTTTGCATAGGCTTGAGTCTCTGGTTCAATCTCAGAAGCCAAGCCGTCAGCCAGTTTCTGCGCTTTGGCGATTTCCCCAGCCTCGACTAAAGCTCGCGCCGCCAGCACCCGGACCGGTACCAACTGGCTCGTGGACAGGGCCTTGGTGGCGGCGGCAACCGCCGGTCCTTTCTCTCCACGCAAGAGTTGTAGATGAGCGAGAGCAGCAAGCTTCTCAGCGGCGTTGTCAGCGTTCTTGGCGTTCAGGTCGGCGGCCACGCCCAGCTCAAGGATTCGCACCGCATCTCGGTAACGGCCTTCATAAGCAGCGACGTCTGCCAGACCGGAAGCAGCCAGGGAAGCGCCCAACGCGTTCACGGTTTCCAGTTTGTGGTAGGTTGCGGTGGCCTGGGACATCTGACCTAGGCCCAGTTGCGCCTCGGCGAGAGCAAGATAGGCCATGAAGGACGGATTGAGTCCCAGCGCAGTCCGCGCCTCGCGTTCGCCGGCGGTGAAATCGCTGGCGTAAGAACTTTGAAACGACAGAATCACCCGTTGCAGAGCACCTTTTGGGACAATTTCGACAGCCCGCTGTGCCGCCGCGACCGCTTCCGGAGTTTTGCGCAAACTGACATAACAACCGGCGAGATTCATCTGCGCAATATCGTCGGCGGGGAAGCGCTTGACGAGGTCGCCATATTCCTCAATGCATTTCTGCCAATTCGAGGTGGTGAAGTAATATAAGCCACGCACTCGGTAGCGCTCCCGGTCCGTCATACGGTCCACGTGTTCCAGGGCCAGCTTCACATATTTTTCGGCGTCCTTTGTTTTGCCGAGGTTTTCCGATGCGGCGGCCATGCCGGCGTAGGCACGCGCAAAGTTCGGGTCCAGGGCGATCGCGTTGGAAAAGGACTTCAGGGCTTCCTCCGAGTTCCCTGCAAACAACTGCTCCATCCCGATTCCATACTGGTGAACGACCTCCAGCGATGCGGCCGTCAGCGCTCCTCGAGTCTTCTCCACCTGCACCGACTCCGGCGTGGTGTCGCCAAGGGCCTTGCGGATGGGCGCGGCAAGTTTGGGTACGGCGAACAGAAGATCATCTTTGTTCGCTGCATCGACCTCGGAACTGGCCAGCGTCTTGCCGGTTACCGCGTCGATCGCCTTTACTGACAACTTGTAACCGGAGCCCTCGCTGCTCAGAGAACCGGTTACGATCGCGCTGACTCCCTGGTTGACGGCCACGACCCGGGCCGTTTTTTCATCGAGCTTGCTGGTCGGATTGGGAAGCTTGCCGGCTAACTGACGCGCGTTGCCGCGGTTGTAGGCGTTGATGAAGCTGGCTCCTTCCAGGGCGACGTTGACCATCGGCTCCAGGGTGTCATCGAACAGCGTGTCGGAAGTATTATTTTGGAAATCAGCTACCAGAACGGAAACCGGGGCATGCGCGATCACGGCTACATTCTTCTTCCTGCTGAAGTACCAGGCCGTCGCCGCTACCACAACAACCAGCAGAAGGACGAAAGGAGCGATCCGCGACCACGATACTTCGCGCAACCGGTTCATCCACAAAAGGGTGGAAGAGGCCGAGACCCTGGTAGCGCCGCCTTTTCCCTGCCATGCCCACAGGTCGTTGAGCAGGTCGTCCGAACTCTGATAGCGAAGCGCCGGGTCGCGCTCCAGGCATTTACTGACAATGTTGCTGAGCGCTCCCGGCACGTTCTTGTCAATATCGGAAACCGGAATCGCACGCTGTTGCGTCCGCTTCAGCAGGCTGGCGATCGCGCTCTCCGCCTGATACGGCATGATCCCGGTCAGCAGTTCGTAAAGAATCAGGCCCACCGTGAAGATATCCGAGCGCGCATCAACGTCTTTCGCCTGGGCTTGCTCGGGAGACATGTACTCCATCGTCCCCAGCATCGCCCCCGTCCGGGTCATGCCATCGCCTTGGAGGGAGCGGGCGAGTCCGAAGTCCATGACCAGCACCCGGCCATCGCTGGCGCGCATGATATTTCCCGGCTTCAGATCGCGGTGAATAATGCCTATACGGTGGGCTGCCCGCAGGCCGCTGACGGCCTGCTCCATGATCTCCACCGCCTCGGCCGCCGGCAGCTTTCCCTGGCTATGCAGCAGGTGGCGCAGGTCATCCCCTTCGACGAACTCCATGGTGATAAACTTCACGCCTTCGGCATCGCCCAGGTCGTAAATGCGGATAATATTGCGATCGGTAACTTTACTGGCGAGAAGGATCTCTTGCTTGAAGCGCTGCAGAATGTCGGGATTGCTGGCCAGTTCGGGACGGATCACTTTGAGAGCGACCGTGCGGCCCAATTCGCGGTCCTCAGCCTTATAAACGGCCCCCATGCCGCCTTCACCGAGCGTCTGGAGAATCTTG
>Ga0187819_10001507_pt1 | contig 12072 bp, 15 predicted proteins | sample NC_wetland_sal_i_15_FD_132411 | JGI IMG/M metagenome (GOLD analysis project Ga0187819, IMG submission 132411) | Wetland sediment microbial communities from Neuse River Estuary, North Carolina, USA - SO4_4 | ecosystem: Environmental > Aquatic > Freshwater > Wetlands > Sediment | place: USA... | reverse complement strand
CAACGACCGGACGTGCCGGTAATGCTGCCGGGACGAAGATCACCGAGCTGCGCGATGCGCTGAGTAATCACTTCACGCCGCTGTTCTAAATCCGATAGGGATGGGGGCATAGGGTGGGTTCCTTTACCAAACCCTAAAGTGTGGTGTTTCACGTGCCAGCAAGCATCTTTTCTACGAGGAAGGCCGTGCGACACCTGTACGCAGCCCTAATTCGCAGGAACATAGGTTGTACTCAACGCCTTCACGTATGTTCCAGCTCCTTACAATCACGGCAGTGGCGCGTCCATGGCACAGCGTCCAAGCGCGCCCTGGAGATTGGGTGGTGACAGACTTCACAGATGCCAAACGTGCCTTGTCTAGCCCGACTGAGCGCATCTTCGACCGCTCTTAGCAGACGACCGTCGGTTTGATGCAAGCGGATTTGCAGCTCCGCTTCGGCATCGGCAGAGGCTTGGTCAGCAGGATCACCATCCCAGCCCCCTGCAGCTGGAACCCGACTTTCTCCGTCGCCGTTCTTGACGGCCAATTCGCACCGTTTGGCAAGCAGCAAACGTTTGTATCGGTCCAACTCTTTCTTATCCATTTCCAATCCTGTCGTATTCGAAGGCAAGTTTCCAGAGTTGAGGGCCACATTTTACACCCTCAGAGTCCAGAACCGGCGACTGGGAATCCCATATAATCGTCCCTTAAGGAGGCCTTGTGAAATTTCTCGTACTTTGGCACCTGGATGTCGGACGGCCCGGCCCCGAGCTCATCAAGGCAATCGCCGAACAGCCGAACTACGGCAAAAAGCTTGAAGCTGATGGAAAGCTGGAATGCCGCTACCACTTGATCGGCCGGCACGGCGGCGCGTGGATTTACAATGTGAAATCCAACGAGGAGCTTGATTTGCTCCTCGCAATGGCGCCCGTGTACAACAATGCGCACTATGAAGTGCTGCCGCTGGCGGACATGGCTGATCCTGTAACGGTGCTCGGAAAACAGAAATAACCCTTGCCGTTTGTGTTGGCACAGAGAAGGGAACCTCAACCGTAACGGACGGCACCACGACTACAGTTGCATAGTTGGGTTCACATAGGGCCCAATGAGGATTCGTGATGGCTGCAAGGCACCGTAAGACGAACCCCTCTTGGGAAGAGCGCCCCGTACAACGGGATCAACCCCAAACCTGCCCAGTGTCGGGCAAACGGATGTACGCCAATGAAGGCGAAGCGAAAGCCACGGCGGCACACAGGATGACCGATAAGGAATCCGCACCAGCGCAGCTAAGAACGTATAAATGCCTCTATTGCGCGGCATGGCACCTTACGAGCAAGGAGGCATGACGACAATCAAGGTGCCTGCATCGTTTGCACAATTACTTTCGTCTAGGCCCCTGCATGGGCCCGACGTTCTGTTCTGAAGTACTCGTAGATGGCAGGTATCCCCGCAGCCAGATCGGCCAGGATACCTTCTCGTTTCTTGCGGGAAATCGGAGGGGGGCGCAGTTTTGGGTCGGGGTCGTGCTCGTGCGCTAGCATGTAAATCGGGACCAAACTGCCTCCGTGTTGCTTGTCATTCACCAACTCGCTCCAGCTGCCCCGCCGCAAACCCATGCCACGCAGGAAACCTTTTGCCCAATCGTTTCCTTTTGCCAGGCCATCCTCGCCTCTGAGCAGGAATGGGAAGTACACCCGACCTTTATATAGGGTGCTTGCAATCGTGTTCCAGTGGCGAGTGACGAGGTCCAGAATGTCTTGAGCTTCCTCAAGAGTGTCGAATATCCCGCCTTTCGATTGCTCGCTGCCCCAGACGTGCGGCATATACTCCCCAGGGAAGACCATCTCGGGCCCGCACACTAGAGCGGTAAAGAAGCCGTCCATTTCTTCCAGATTCATGGCGCGGTCATTCTTGGTCTGACGGAGAAATGCGCCAAGCCTGGCAATCTCATCTTTCGTCAACGGACTTGAACCCGCAAAAGGCCGCGTCGAAGACATCGTTTCTGAATTGTAGGGATTCAATACGACAACTTCAACTACGCAAAGATTCTCGCACAGATCGTAAAGCGCATGCCCAAGCTTGGCACTGCCCCGTACCAAGCCCGATTTTTTATGTAGTCGTTGTGGGCTACAATGAGGATTCAGGAACGGTGCACTGATGAACCGTTGCCGCAGATGTCATCGATCATCTGAATCCGTCGTTTTTCGAACTTTGAACGTCGAGCGAGACCAGACAAAACAACGTATCCGTCATCCTTATTCTCCTCGCAGCAACGCGGCGGAATTAACGGGACGACGTTCCGCCGGACAGATCCAATCAATCAGCCAGATCGATCGTTTCGGGTTCGAGGTATTGTTATCCAGTGCGAAGCGAAATCCATTCACCACCCCAAAATCCTCTCCGTCCGCGCATTTGCCTTTGCTGTCGTGCTTTGTTTTTCCTCTGCACTGGATGTGACCACGGTCAACGCTACTGCCGCGATTCGTGTCGGGCGGAGGCTCGGCGCGACCAACTTCGTGCAGCCAACGGTCGCTATCAACGTACCGAGCGAGGCAGGTTGAAGCACCGCGATCGGCAACGGGCGTATCGTCACCGCCATGGCGTCTCACATGTGACGGATCAAGGTCTTCGAATGCCTCCGACCGCGAACCCTGTCACTCTTCGCCACCTGGAGGTATTCGCGAAAATCTTTTGAACACTGCGAATTGTCAGTCAGTTTACCGCTGCCGCAAAGCGCCAACACCTGCTCAATGGAAAGGCCATCAACCTGTGCGGGGTCCGTCTTAAGTAGCGTTTGTAATGCATTCATCTTGTGCTCATTGTATCGCGAATTTCGGGCTGTTCGTGGCAGGACCGTCCGAGGTGCCGGCTGGCGAGATGCCAACCATGATGTACGTTTTGTCAGTACGCACGTCTTTGTTGGGATGCAGTTCGCATGGGGTTCGTGCGGCGGGGCCTGCAATCAGTGCGAGGTGTCGAATCGCACTGTAGGCAAGCAGTAAGAGGCAGAATTTTCATCTCCCAATTTTCGGTTCTTATTCGCGATAACGAGGTCATTGACCCGTAAGAATTCTTGAGACCGTTCGGCACCTTTCTTGACCTGCTAACGCTTCGGTTCGGTGGTCGGAATTCCAATGTGGTGGTATCGACCCATCTTGTTTCCCGCCTAACCTGTGCTCGCGTGAATCAGAGGGTGAGGAACAAAATCTGCGGGAGGCAGGGATCCGATCTTCGTGTGGATCTCGTCGCGGCGATACGTGTGAGTCTGACGGCAAGACATACACTTCACTTCGATGGTGTCGGGCGCCTGCAGGACGTGATTGACAGACGGGCTATCCGGCCCAAGGAAGTAAAGGAGGATGGGACTCTCGCACCCGGGGGTTTTGCAGTCGACGACCCAATAAACATAGTCGGTCATGCTGCCTCATTTTTCCGTCGCAAGCCTCACTCCGAGAGTAAGCCCTCGCGCGGTCGCCGTGTAACGAAGGGACCGAGTAGCATCAAATGCCCGGCCTAATCAGGAAAAGTCGTAAAGTTCACGGTCAACCCTTTCGCTTTCATCGTTGAAATCTCATCCCGCTTCTCCATTGCGTCGATCCCGTTGAGACGTTCAAGGACCTGCTCCGGTCGCAGGGCACTCTTTCGAATTGCGTCTGCAGCCCCTGCTTTCAACACTCGAATCACGTCCTCAGGCGTGATCTTCCGTGAGTAGAAAACGAACGGCACTTCAGGGTGTTGGGCCTTCACCTTCGCAAGCAAGGCAACGCCGTTGTCCGGAGATTGACCGAGTGCGCTCCACTGCCATTTCAGCATGTCGTAGGCCTCGGAGATGGCATCCATCGTTTTTCGGAGTCGCGCTTTATCGTCAGTCGGATTGTCTGCGTATAAGCGCAAGAAGCTTTCTCCCACCTTTTTCGCGGCCTCTGCTGCTGCCTGTCGATCAGCGTCTGTTGGATTCCGGTCTCCGTCCATGGAAGGCAAATACAGGTCGCTGACGAAGATATCGGGCTTAGGAAGGCGAAACAATTTCGGTGATTCCCTCGGCCAGTGGATGGCCTCGTATTCATAGGAGCCCTCCACAATGCGACGAAACCTCGTAAGCTCCGTTTCGTCATCATCTATAAACACAAGCCGCCGCATGGAGGCACCTCCAGTTTTCTGACGACCGTCTATTTCAGCAACGCTCTTTTCCGAATCGCATAGTAACTCCGCCGGTACGCACAGTGATGTAGAATTGGGGCCGAGCGTTGTCATCTCACACAGGTTCAAAGGTCGTGAAGAACCAAGACGAACGTCTGCTCACCGAGGCTCGCCAGAAGGCAGGGCATTACGAGATACTCGGCGAAACGTATGCCAAGTTCGAGTTCTTTGAAAACGGATGGTACCCTTATAGCCGATTCTTCGATGTAGACAAAGTGGATCTCATCCTGCGGAGACGGACGGCCAACGGCAAAGAATTTATCGCGAGGTCCAAGTCAAGTTTGGGAAGTTACACTCGGTCGTTTCCCCTTGGGAACAGAAGCTCTTCGATTTCTCGTCATGGCGGTTCTTCAAAGAGAACGAATTCGCCAGCCAGATCAACCAAGAGGATTTCTTTATCGCGTACATTGTCGCTCGGGACATCGGATACAATCAAAACCGAACTCAATCCATCCGGAGCCATGTTCTCAGAGCCTTCCGAATCGACACGCAAACGAGCAAACCCATGGAGCTCGGCAAACCAAACAAGGACAGCACCGCCTCACTATTCCAAATCAGAGGAGGAAATAAGTATGAGCCGGATTTCGAAACTCATCCTCACCGGGCTTTTTGTGTGCTTCGTCGCGACGACTGCGACGGCGGTTGCGCGAGAGCAAGACGTTGAAGGCAGTAAGGACCATCCGCTGATTTCGCGCTACCCCGGGTCGTTTATTGTTGCCTACGATCAGAAGGAATTCGACGAATACGAGCTGCCGGTCGGGAAAGCCCGAGCTGACCAGACGCTCAACTCCCAGCACCTGGAGGGAAAGATAACGCTGATTGAATATGCCTGCCCGGAAGGCCGCACTTCGCTCGAGATCTACCGCAACTACCAAATGGCGCTTCAGAAGGGCGGATTTCGCGAACTCTTTGCGTGTGTCGACGTAGCGGGATGCGGGACCATTACTGGCGATGTCAAGAAACTAGGTTTCTACGGAGGTTGGAATAACCGTTACCTCGCGGCTAAGCTCGCGCGTCCTGAGGGAGACGTCTATGCAGCGGTGAATATTTCTGATTATACCAAAGGACACCTCTACCTTCTGGTCGTTGAGATCAAGCCAATGGAGGGCGGCCTGATCACTGTCGATGCGGCCGCGCTGGGGAGCGACATCACGCGCACTGGCCACGTCGCGGTCTATGGGATCTACTTCGACACGGGAAAGGCCGACGTCAAGCCGGAGTCTGATGCGGCACTCAAGGAAATCGCCAAGCTGCTCGAACAGGACTCCCTTCTGAAGCTCTACGTCGTCGGGCACACCGACAATGTCGGCACTTTGGCGAGCAATATGGACCTCTCGCGCCGCCGCGCCAATGCTGTGACTCAGGTCTTGACCACGAAGTACGGCGTCGCCGCCGCGCGGCTTAGCGCCCAGGGCTTCGGCCCGCTTGCTCCGGTGGCTTCGAACCACGCGGAAGAAGGCCGCGCCAAGAACCGTCGCGTCGAGCTTGTGAAGCAGTAACTGGAGACGACTTCGGAGGAGGACATCGTGAGGTCCGTGCGTGGCTAGTTCTCATGGCACTACCAAGGGACGTAGGAGATAGCGAATCGTTGTGTCGTGAGGTCCAGCTGAGGTCACGGGGCGGTGACCAACGCTATAAGATCAGTGCCCGATAGGTAGAGTTGGCGAGACAATCTAGCACTCTCCAAAATCAGAAAAGACAATTCACTTCCTGTTCGCCACTTTTCGCTACGTCGGGAGTCTTTCTCGGATACATTTCGCATAGACTTCTTGCGGCGCGCATTGCGATCAACGCACGGTGCCGAATCGCACTTTAGGCAAGCAGTACAAACGGAAATTTTTGTCTTCCGAACTACCGGAAGGCCTTCCCGTTCTGCTGGTCCACGAACAGCACTCTCCTAGCACAATCACTGCGTCAAGCCGTGGTTTCCGGTATTCTGGCTAGCTCTTAGTTAGTTAGGAAGGGAACGGCGCCTGGCTGAAACGGGTCGGGTCGGTGATCTGAACGCTGGATACGTCTAAACTGCAGGTTCAAGCGCTCCAACTGCCAGAAAAGCCCTCCGTTTCGCCAGTTCAGCACTCCGTGTGGGTGCGATGAATCGAGGCAGAGAGACTCGGCCTTTAACAAAAGCCAGGTGGGAAGCCTAGCTCTTTGCCTCGCCAGAAGGTTCGCTCTCGACCGGAATCCGAACAACTTCCACCGAGCAGCCTGCGTGGCGAACCACCGTGTCCGACACGCTGCCCATCAGAAATCGATTCAGGCCGGTGAGCCCGTAGGACCCAATGACGATCAGGTCGGCGTTCCACTCGGCTGCATGGTCGATGATCCTGGTCTTCGCGTCCCCTTCTTCGACCAGGCTCTCGGCCTGGAAGCCTGCATCCCGGAACACGCTGGCAGCCCGTTGCACGAGTTCGTGCGCCTCCTTCTTGCGGTCTTCCTCTATCGCAGCCACATGCGGCACAAAGTGTGGGATCATCGCCGCCGAAAAGTAAGCCCTGACCGGTTCGACTATGTGCAGCACGCGGACTTCAGTTCCGTCCCGGCGCACCTGCTCGATGACGCGCTGCACTGCAGCTTGGGAGTATTTCGAGCCGTCGATCGCTACCAGGACTTTCACAGTTGCCGACGGGACAGAGTCTACACGGAATGCCGCTAATGCACGCCACCAAACTTACGTGATTCGGTCTTTTCCCATCTCGGTTGCAGCTGATTCCTTTGCAGTATCTTCATCAGCCCTCACCCGGCGCCCCGGAATGACAAAACCGTCCGACCATCGAAGGATCCGTCTAACGCCAAAGGAATCAATTACATACAATAGGGGCAGCCTGGCATCTCTGCGCATTCGGCTGTCAGCATCACCCGTCCTTGCGCATTAGGCGCGATCCTAGGTGTTTTCGTAAGGATCAAGCATTTGCTTGCAGGCTTCGCTGCCGGACACCTCTACTTCAGCGCCTCTCACCAAGGACGCATGCTGTACAGGCGATGCTAGAGGGGCGCGACGCTGAAATATCGATTGAGGCGAAGCACCCTGACATTCAAGCTGCGCCCGTATAGCGCCTCGGCGAATCGAATGGACGGCACCCTGGCATGCGATTATCAAATGGCTTCAAGCGCCAATGAGTAGTCCGTCGCGCCGTATTTCAAGGCCGATCGAATAACTGATTCGAACCATTCGAGCGCTTTGCCGAGCCTCGGCAACGGCCACGCCTTCATATTTCTGTTGGTCCGCGCATTTTTCTCGGCCGCATTTTGCGCTGAGTTTTTACGGCGAGCATTACGATCAATGCGTGGTGTCGAATCGCACTTTAGGCAAGCAGTAAACACGGGGCCGCAGAACCACCAGAAGCGAAGTTGCCAAGCTGTCCTCCACGTTCCGGTAGTGGGTCAGTTTGAATTTATTGACCATCAAAAAGAGTTAAGATTGGCCGCCCGATTGCGTGAGGCGGAGGGAAAATGCCAGAAAGTAAGACGTGTCCCAAGTGCAATTCCGAGATGAACAAATCAAAAATGCCAATGGGCCTCGTGCGCGTGCGTAACAGGGGTACGGAGCTGACACCAGAATGGATAATAGCAACCGAAATTTCTGGGGCGGTCATGTACCCATACCTTTGCCCCTCTTGTGGATTTATCGAACTCTACGCGCCAGTGGAAACATTCCCAAGTTCCATAGAGCCATCGCAAGGTTAGAACAACTAAAGAGGGTTTCTTGCTTTCTGTGTCGAGCAATCCAATCGATTTCGCCGATGCTCCAGACCTGATCGGTGACTCCCGGTTCAGGAACAGCACTCTCCGCTTTTGGGGCGGCATACTGGTTTGACGCTCACCCAGCGCTGAATGCGTTCACCTCTCCACTGCGACGCAGTTCTTCATCCCTTCTGCTCAGTTCCATAGGTTGCTCTTTTGCGCAATTCCTGCCTTTCGTCTGAGCTCGCCGATAAATCTTGGGCCTAGTATCGAAGCGAGTTTCCCGACGACGACGGCCACATGATTCAAGAGCGACGGCAATATCAGAGGCTGGTTCCGGATTCACCGACGCCGATCCACTTGGGCAAATCCGGGAGTGTGCTGCTGTTCGATGTGTCCGAAGGCGGCGTCGGAGTCGGCTGCCCCGCAACCAATAGCGAGGACCAAACCATCTCGCTCCCGTTCGATCTGCCGGGTGCTGGCGATCACATTCAAGCAAGAGCGGAAATTGTCTGGACCAGTGATTCGAGATACCGAGCCGGATTTCGGTTTCTGGATTTGACCGACGCCTCCCGCCTGCAATTAAGGGACTGGATCTCCTCTAAAGCCTACGATACTGCACAGGCACCGGTCGCGCTTCCTGAGAACGAAGCGACCTCCTCAGCGATCGTCTCTCAAAATACCGGAACTGTGGGCAGTTCCATTTCGCCTGACTGGCAGGAAGAGGAATTGGCCCGGCTGAGAGCAGCGCTGGCTTCCTCGTCTTGGACCCGTCGATTGCAATTTGCTCCGAGCGAACGGAGGTCACAGACTAACGAAGGATCAGGCCGTCTTAGGTTACGCCGCACAGTCGGGCTCTGCCTGGCGATAGTGGTGTTCGTCCCGGTCTGCCTTTTCCTAGGCCACCTTCTGGGCAACATGGGTCATAACACTCAGGCCACCAAAACCACCATGATTGCCAAGGCCTATGCGCCTGCCCCGAAAGTCGGCGGCTCAATTGCGGAGCCGTCAGTCACGGCAAATCTAGGTCTACCGCCGCCCTCCCCCTGGGACCTGCCCGGCTTCGTACTTCAGGTAGGCGCGATGACGCATGAAATCAATGCGGACAACCTGAGACGGTCCTTGGAGCAAAACAATTTTCCGGCGTTTGTTTTCAGGCGCAGCACGGGGCGCTTCTACCGCGTCGCGGTGGGACCATATGGCGATGCGGACACTGCTGCGAGAGTCAAAGATAAGCTGAAAGGGCTGGGTTTCGAAGCCATCCTCAAGCGTTGGTCACCAGAATAGAATGTTCTCGCCGGTTTCGGCGCACAGCCGCTGCAAGTCGCCTTGTGCGGACGCGTCTAACTATATACGCATTAGGCGCATCCAGAGGTGTTTTGGTACGGACCAAGCATCTTTTTGCAGCAAAGACGCCACAGCTCCTAACATGAGCGAGCCGAGACAGCATCACTACATTCCACGTTTTTACCTTGGCGGTTTTGTGGACCCCGGTATTCTCGCCCGTCAAAGCAAGGAAATCATATGGGTGTACGAGAGAGGGAAGGCAGTGCGGCGGTCTTCGCCGCAGAATGAAGCAAGGCAGCGCGACTTTTATTCGTTTATCCAAAATGGCTCCGCGAACGCGGCGATTGAAGCATGGCTCGGGAGCCTCGAAAACCGTGTTGCTCCAATCATCTCCAGCCTGACCGACCATGCCCGTGACATCACCAAGCAGGAGAGAGAGATGCTTGCGCTTTTCATCGGGACGATGCAAATGCGCACTCCAGCAGGGCGCTACTTGTCCGAAACTCGGATCGAGCCCGTAGCGACGAGACTGATGAAAGAGGCAGCAGCCGATCCCAACCAATTTCGCGCCTTCATTGAAGAGAACTACCTTTTGCCGGACGACAATGCGGGATTCGATTTGGACGAGATTCGACGGGATATCCTTGCTGGTCGCGGGGAGGAGCTCGCCGCTCGGCAGGATCTGAAGAGGTCGGAGATAGCGACGGTCTCTACCATCCGGCGCTGTTTAATGATCGGCTGGTGCTCGGACTTAAAAGACTCGATTCATAAAGCACCCCTTGTTCAACATTACGGAAGTCTCAGCAAATCAAACGACATTTTTTCTGGATGCCTGGTTCTGGGTTCTGGCGTCGCCCACGGTTCGGTGCCACTCCGTCACGCCGGCAGATATAGCCCACATGCAGGTGAGTGAAAGGGCGCCCGAATGCGGTCCGATAACCCGCCTCATTCAGACGGTCGGCAATATCGTCGTAATTGTACTGGCCGGCCATTTCGTGAATCTTCGCCACAGCTTCCGGCGGCTTAGGGATCTCTCCCCTGGCATGGTACGCTTCACGGCCAAGTTGGTTAACACTCCCGAGCGCCATCGAATTTGCACGTCGATCTCTCCGGCCTTGCTCACGCCATCCAGCTGTACAGATTCAATCGCCATGCGCAGCAAACGCTTGCGCTCCTGGTTCGTGGTGGTTGGAGCTCGCCACAGCACGGGTAAATTCCGGGAAAGCTCCTGTATCGCCTGTCGTTCTTCGGGTGTGAGATTCCATTCGGCTTCTTGTTCCGCCTCGGCACAGGATTGTTCCAGGTGCTTCACTCTCTCCAACTTTTCGTTCCATCGTCGTTCTAACTCCGACGCCACCAGACGATTGTCCGGATCGACGGCATCATATTGACGCTGCGCCAATCGCGCTTCATAGCGTGCTTGCTCCAGTTGCAGCTCCCGCTGTCGGCGCTGGGCGGCCAGGTCCTGCTCCAGTTGCTCCAGAACCCGAAATCCTACTTCTAAACTCATCGGGGAGACAGATTCCAAGAACGCTTCCACAATTGCTGCATCCACTGGGGCGCGAGGTCATGCTCTGGCAAATCTTATCTGCCTCTCCCTCTCTGTAGCTGGATTGACAAGTGTAATTCGGCGATCGGTTCTCACGCAGGACGTGGTTTTGCACTCCCATCTTGCGGCCGCAGATCCCGCAATAGACGATCCCCTGCAACAGGGCCTTCCCTTCTCGAGCCACACCCCGCGTTTCCTCCCCGTTCCAGTTCTGATGCAATCGCTCACAGTTCTTCACGTACTCCTCCCAACTGAGATAGGCCGGGTGATGAGCATGGATCTTCACAGGCCATTCGGCCATGGGAACCTGATGGGGGAGCACCTTGCCCGTCTTCGTCGAACGGCGATCTCCAGAGTACCCCCACCGACCGAATACGTACACTCCGGCATAGGCTGGGTTGCGCAGGATGCGCACCACGGCGCTCAAGCTGGGCGTCTTCCACACCAACGAGCCGTAACCTTCCCGCGTGAACACTCGTATCGGCAGGTCCAATCCTTTTTGTCTTAGATCACGTACCACATCCCGCGCTACTCCAAGGCTGCGAAAACAGTCAAACACATAAGCCAGTCGCTCTCGCACCTGGGAGTCGGGATCCAGTTCCCAACTGCCATCGGTGCCGCGCACATAGCCTGTGGGCAAGGGAAACTGCAGCTGTCCTTTGCGCGCCTTATTCCAACGTCCCTCGTACAATCGTGTGCGCAGAGTGAACAGTTCTGCTTCCGACAAAGTCCCTTTGACCCCGAGCAATAATCGATCGTTCGGTTCCCGAGGATTGTAGATCGCATTCTCGTCACCGATCAGGGTGCGGGTTAAGCCGCAGATCTCAATCAACCGATACCAATCACTGTTGTTGCGGGCTAACCGTGACGCTTCCAGCATCAGCACGACGCCCACTTTGCCCAAGCCCACTTCCGTCACCAAGCGTTGAAAACCGCTGCGGTGAGTGGCCGTGCTCCCCGATCGGCCTTGGTCCTCGTCAATGACCTCGACATGACTCGCTGGCCAGCCCAACTGTACGGCGCGCTCTCGCAGGTGATACTGGCGCTCGGTGCTTTCCCGATTTTCCATGACCTGCCACGGAGTAGATTGTCGTACGTAGACATAGGCCGTACGTTCATAGTGCAGGCTTTGAATCTTTCCTGTATTCATGACGCTCCTTTTCGGAAACCAGAGTTTGCGTGTGACGGCAGCCCACCTCGATCCACAGTGTTTGCAAGGAAGATGAAGGCGTCTCGGGTTGCAGACATCGACCCTCCACCAGCAGTGCCCGTGACACGGTGCTAGAACGGGGCCGAAGGAATGTTTGCGAGACTTGGACTACGTTCCTCTTCTTTCTAGGAGAATCGCGATCCAGCAGATTGCCGGATCCATT
>Ga0187819_10001506_pt1 | contig 12073 bp, 13 predicted proteins | sample NC_wetland_sal_i_15_FD_132411 | JGI IMG/M metagenome (GOLD analysis project Ga0187819, IMG submission 132411) | Wetland sediment microbial communities from Neuse River Estuary, North Carolina, USA - SO4_4 | ecosystem: Environmental > Aquatic > Freshwater > Wetlands > Sediment | place: USA... | reverse complement strand
TCAGCGGCTTCGGCGATGCGCTAACGGGCAAGCCCGTCGACACCAAGGAATACTCGGAGAACCGCCGCAAGCTGATGGAGCAGATCCGCCAGCGGCAGATCGAGCTCGCCAACAAAGCCAAGGCGGAGGAGATGAAGAACCTGCCTCCGCCGCCTGCGAGCGAGGCCGATAAGGCGCCTGCGGCTCCGGCTCCGTCGGCGAAGAAGTAGCTCTCGGCGGCAAACGCGAATCAAAAGACCGTCCGGCGGAAGCGCCGGGCGGTCTTTGCATTTCAGCTTGGCCAGCTACCGATTTTGGCTGACTTCAGTGCGACTGCAGATAGAGCGCCTTGTAGCCGCCGTTCTCGTCCTCGGCGAAGAGCTCCGACACCTGCGGATGGCGCAGCGGCTTGCCCGTCTCGTCCGCGAGCAGGTTCTGCTCGGAGACGTAGGCGATGTATTCGGTCTCGGCGTTCTCCGCGAGCAGGTGGTAGTAGGGCTGATTCTTGGCGGGGCGGATGTCCTCGGGAATCGCGAGCCACCACTCCTCGGTGTTGTCGAACTCGGGATCGATGTCGAACACCACGCCGCGGAACGGGTAGAACCGGTGACGGACGACCTGCCCGACCGAGAATTTCGCTTCGCGCATGATGCTCATCGACGTGCCCAAGCGAGCGCCAGTACCAAACCCGGTGCCAGCTCCCGTACCAGTCCCCGTGCCCGTCCCCATGACCGTCCCCATCGCTGAGTGCGCCCAAAACTCAGGCGCGCGCCGCACGTTGTGGTGGACCCCTCGTTGAGTCCCTATTCCAAGGGACGCGGGAGCGCCTGTCAATTGCCTGAGAACAACTAGGGTTTTCGACTGCGGCCTTCCGGCCGCACCCGCCTCACGAAAGGCCATAGGCGGCGCCCCGCTCGGGGTCCTTGGCGGCCACCAGCCGGGCAAGGTCGACGATCACCTTGGCCTGCTTCCAGGTGGCATCGTCCTGCATCTTGCCGTCGATCATCACGGCGCCCGTGCCGTCGGGCATGGCCTCGAGGATGCGCTTGGCGAAGGCGACCTCCTTCTCGTCGGGAGAGAACACCCGCTTGGCGATGTCGATCTGGGTCGGGTGCAGCGACCAGGCGCCCAGGCACCCCTGCAGGAAGGCGTTGCGGAACTGAGCCTCGCAGGCCGCAGGGTCGGAGAAATCGCCGAACGGCCCGTAGAACGGCTTGAGGCCATAGGCGAGGCAAGCATCAACCATCTTGCCGACGGTGTAGTGCCACAGGTCCTGTTGGAAGAATGGCCGCTTCGACGCGCTCTCCCCGCTTGCGTCCGCCAGCACGCCGTAATCGGGGTGGGCGCCGCCGACGCGCGTCGTCTTCATGCCGCGCGAGGCGGCAAGGTCCGCCGGCCCCAGGCTCATGCCGTGCATGCGCGGCGAAGCGGCCGCGATTGCCTCGACGTTATTGACCCCTTCCGCCGTCTCGAGAATGGCGTGAATGAGGATCGGCTTCTTGACCGCGTGCTTGGCCTCGAGCTGGGCGAGCAGCTGATCGAGGTAGTGGATGTCCCACGGCCCCTCCACCTTCGGCAGCATGATCACGTCGAGCTTGTTGCCGACGGCCGCCACCAGCTGCGTGACGTCGTCGAGCACCCAGGGGCTGTTGAGGCAGTTGATGCGCGTCCACAGCCCCGTCTGGCCGAAATCATTGGCGCTCGCCATGGCGATGAAGCCTTTGCGGGCGGCTTCCTTCTGATCGGCGGGAATGGCGTCCTCGAGGTTGCCGAGGATGACGTCGACCTGGCCAGCGATGTCCTTGATCTTCGCGCGGATCTTCTCGTTGTGCGGCGGCACGAAGTGAATCATGCGCTCGATGCGCACGGGGAGGACGCGGTACGGCTCGGGCGCACCGATGGCGAGGGGGGAATAGAACTTCGCGGGCGTGCGCGTCGCGGCCATCGTCGGGGCTCCCATGTTGCGGTGCAGCGCACTTTATGGCGCGCCCGACGGGAGTCAACGCTGGCCGCGAGCGATCATGCCGCCCGTTCGTCCAAGCAACGAGCGCCCGTGTTCCCGGGGCTCCCTACTCGCCCCGGGCGATGATGGAGCGCAGATTGTCGATGAAGGTCTTTGCCCGCGTGGCCGGCAGCACGGCGATGAGCGCCGCGTCGACGCCCGTCGCGATCGCTTCCGACGCCTTGAGGATGTCGCGGCCGTGCTCGGTAAGCGTGATCGCGTAGGCTCGCGCATCCTCCTTCGTGCGCCGCCGCTTGAGCAAACCCTTGCGGATCATGGTCTGCATGATCTGGGAGACGGTCGAGCGATCGATGCCGGTCGTGTCGATGATGTCCTGCTGGCGCGCGCCGTCGTTCTGCGCCGCCGTCACCAGGATGACGTATTGGCGCGCGGTCAGGTCGAGGCCAGCCATCCTCTCCTGGAACAGCTCGGTCGCGCGCTGATGCACACGGTGCAGCAGATGAAGGGGCGACCGGTCGAGTTGGCTTTCGCGCTGCATGGGCTCCCAGGGTCAAGCTCTGTTGACGGAATTTCGCTACGGCTGCCGTTGCACCCGTCCAGATTCGCCAAACCGCATTGAATGAAAGTTCGTTCCCTGGCGCTTGACCGACACGGCACAATCCGTTGACTGAGGAAGCAGGGCGGCTTCCCGCCCCGCACCGAGCCGGGGCTCGGTGTCGCCATCGCCTCCCTTACGGTTCTGTAATATCGTGGAAATTGCCTCGAAATCCGCGCTGCCTTAGTTCTAGGCTCTAGCGGCCCCCAGGGAAGGCATCAGCATGCGCATACTGGTCGTCGAGGACGACGCCGAGACCGCGGCCTACGTGTCCAACGGGCTCGTGGAGGAGGGGCACACCGCGGAAACGGTCGCCGACGGCCGCGACGGCCTCACGCAGGCAATGGACGAGGTCTACGACATCCTCGTCGTCGATCGCATGCTCCCCGGTCTCGATGGCCTCTCGCTCGTGCGCGCGCTGCGCGCTGTCGGCCACAAGGTCCCGGTCATCTTCTTGACCTCGCTCGGCGGCGTCGACGACCGTGTCGACGGCCTCAACGTCGGCGGCGACGACTACCTCGTCAAACCCTTCGCGTTCTCCGAGCTCATGGCGCGCGTCAATGCGCTTGCCCGCCGTCCGCACCTGCGCGACGCGGAGACGATCCTGCGCGTGGGCGATCTCGAGATGGATCTCATCTCGCGCAAGGTGACGCGCGGCTCCGACGTGATCGACTTGCAGCCGCGCGAGTTTCGCCTGCTTGAAGTGCTGATGCGCAACAAGGGCCGCGTGCTGACGCGCACCATGCTCTTGGAGCGCGTCTGGAGCTTCCATTTCGAGCCGAAGACCAGCGTCGTCGAGACGCACATCTCGCGGCTGCGCACCAAGATCGACCGCCCGTACGGCAGCGAGCTGATCCACACCGTGCGCGGCAGCGGCTACACCATGCATGATAACGCATGACCTCCTGAAGCGTACCCCCGTGCGCCTCGCGGGGGCGTTCACGCTGCTGTTCGCGGTGACCGTGGTCGCGCTCGTCGCCGTCCTCTACCTGACGCTCGGCGCCGAGCTCGAGAGCCACATCCGCAAGCGCGTCGAGGAGACGAGCGACACGCTGCTCGCGATCGACGCCGAGCACGGCTTCGACGCGCTCGCCGTGGTCGTGACGGATGAGGCGAAGTCCGTGCGCGATTTCGACAGCATCTTTCTTCTCCGGCGCGAGGACGGCTCGTTCCAGGCCGGCAACGCGCAGAACGTGAAGGTGTTTGCCGGATGGGACATCCTCGACCGCGCCTGGCTGCCGATGGTCGCGGGCAAGGGTGACCCGGACGACCGCTTCTATGCGATCTGGAAGCCCGTCTCGAGCGGGTATCTGCTCGTCGGCCAAAGCGACCGCGAGATCCGCGAGGTGCAGCGCATCCTCTTGCACGGTCTGGGCTGGGGCTTGTTGACGACCGTGCTAATCGCCATCGGTTCGGCGACGCTGCTTGCCCGCCGCGCGCAGCAGAAGATCGATATCTTCGCGACGACCCTGTCCAAGGTGAGCCACGGCGACATCGCCAACCGCGTCCCGCTGACGGGGTCGGGCGACGACCTCGACAAGGTCGCCGCGCAAATAAACGGTACCCTCAATCATCTGCAGAAGCTGATCGAGAGTGTAAACCAGGCCTCGTCCGACATCGCCCACGATCTGAAGAAGCCCATCGGGCGGCTGCGTCGGCGGCTGGAGGAGGCGCTGAGCGCGAAGGGCGATCCGCAGGAGTTCCGCGGCCGCGTGGAAGAGTCCCTTGAAGAGCTCGATTCCATCGTCGAGACCTTCGAGGCGCTTCTGCGCATCACGCAGCTCGAGGCGGGTGCGCGCAAGGCGCGGTTCTGCGACGTGGAGCTCGGCACCATCCTCGCGGAGGTGGCCGACATCTACGAGCCCGTGGTGGAGGAGGCGGGCGACCGCCTCGAGGCCGCGGTGCCGCCCAACCTGAAGGGTAGAATCTGGGGCGACCGCGAGCTCCTGACGCAGCTCTTCGCCAACCTCATCGAGAACGCTGTCCGCCACTCGCCGAAGGGAATCCGCATCGGCGTCAGCCTCTTGAACCAGGTCGAAAGATACGTGGCGGTCGTGTGGGACACCGGTCCCGGCATCCCGGCCAATGAGCGCGCCAACGTGTTCCGGCGGCTCTATCGGTTGGAGCGCGCACGCTCGACCCCCGGGAGCGGACTGGGCTTGAGCCTCGTTGCCGCCATTGCCGAACTGCACGGCGCCAGCGTCGAGCTGCAGGACAACAAGCCCGGCTTGCGCATCAGCGTGAGCTTCCCGAAGTAGTGTGCGCTCCGAACGGGCCGCGTCTGCGCAAAAAAAGTGCAGCACGCTTTGGGGGCGGCTGCACCAGTTCGTTTGGGAAGAACGGGTAACGACTTAGACTTCGGTAGGACTTACCACCAGTGGCGGCAGTGACGGTGATGATGCCGCCACCAGCAGCGCCAACCCGCCTGCTGCACCAGGGCGGTCGGATGCGACACGGTGAGGCCAGAGCCCGACACGGCCGCCTGGCCGGCGCCGGCGCTGAGGCAAAGGAACAGTGCGCCGCTCAACAGTGACAGCGGAACGAAACGCTTCATTGCTTTACTCCCCGATTTTGAGGGCACCTTCGAGCGAAGGTGACGGTGTCTAGTTTAGGTGACGGCCGCGACCTGTGCGGCCGGCTTGAAGAGGCGGCAGATCCCAAGACCTGCCGCGCGGTCGTGACGTGCTTACTTCTTGACGCACTTGGAGGTGGCGTCGTCCCACTTCATGTTCGTCATCTTCTCGCACTCGGCCTTGGTTTTGGGGGCGTCCTTGGCCTGGGCGATGGGAGCGGCGAGGCCGAACAGGAGGCCGGCGAGGATGGCGGTGCTCATAATCTTCTTAGACATATGGAACTCTCCATTGCTGTCGGGGTGGTCTTTGTGACCACCGGGGCACCCTGCACCGTGTTCATTGCGAGGAGTTGGCATCCGCCATACCATTTCGTAAGGTCGCGCGTCGCAAAAATGCCAAGTACTTTCAGGTGCCTGCGCGGCTTCCGCGCGTGTTGCGAAGGCGCGGAAAAGTTCCCCGCAATCAGTGCCCGGATTCGAAATAATCAGTGCGATCGATGTGCTGAAATTCGAAGACGGTGGGCGTGCACGTGCCCTCGGCGATGACCTCGAGTGTGCAGTCGAAAGATTTGCCGGCGGCGATGCCGTAGCGCTCGAGGAAGCGGGGCCCTGGGTACCAGCTGTTCATCAGCCGCAGCTCGTGCGGGGCCTCGCGCGCGTGGCGCACCAGCGCGCCGTCGCCGCCCGCCTCGCGGCCCGCGTAGGTGAACGTCACGGCGAGGCCTTCATAGCCGGGGCCGCCGCTCAGCGACCCCTGCGCGATCGAGTCGGGTGTCTTCTCCACGCTGGCGATGGTGCAGGCTCCCGGGTGCTCCACGTAGCGGCACTGGCCGCCGACCTTGCGGTCCTGCGGCGCGTCCTGACCGGCGCCAACGGCGCCGGCGATAAAGGCAGCGACCGCCACTGCAGCGGCGGTCATCGCCATCCGCACTCCGCTCATAGCTCTGCGTCCGATCTCTGCGGGTTCATCCGTCGCCCGGCGGCCGCTCGGCGACCGTCAGCGTGTAGTCGCCGGAGGCGTTGCTGTAGGTATCGCGCACACGCAAGAAGTAGGTCGTGTTCGGCGCCACCTTGAACGTATAGCTCACGTCGCCGCCGGGCGTCGTGTTGGCTTGCGTGCCGAGCAGCGCCTTGTCGGCCCGATAGAGCGCGATTTCCGGCTGCAGCGTCGTCGACCGGTTCTTCACGCCGGCGATCAGCGTCGCTTCCGACTTGCCCGTGGTGACCGCGAAGTAGTCGACGTCGTACCTGTCCATGATGTTGGCGGCGACGGCGGTCGATAGGGCGATGGGCCTTGCGTGCAGGATGTCGTCGTTGGGCTCCTGCGCATCGTAGGACTTCGTCGCCACCACGCGCACGAGGTACACGCCCGTGCTGGCGCCGTAGGCGTTGCTCGCGCGCACGACGTAGCGCGTCGCCGGCTCTGCCACGAACGAATAGGTGAGATCGGCGCCGGGCGTCGGTTTATAGCTCGAACCGAGGCTGGTCTTCTCGGCGTCGAACAGCTCGAGCCGCGGCTCGAGCGTGGTTGAGCGGTTCTGCAGCTCGATGCGCAGCCAGTCGCGATGCGTCTCGGGCGAGGTGAACGCGAAGTAGTCGGCGTCCTTGCCCGAGTCGATCGACGCCGTGATCCACGTGCCCAGCTTGATTTCGTTGGTGGCAAGCGCATCGTCGTTGGGCTCGCGCTCCTGCGCCTCGATGGGCACGCTTTGCGGCGTCGTCGTCTCGAGTGTGGCGAGCGCCTGCTCGTGGCGCACGGCGACGACCTTTTGATTGAAGTCGCGCGAGACCGCTTGCGCGCTTTTGATCTCCGTGTCGATCTGCTGCTTGAGGTTTGCCGGCACCGGCGGAGGAGCGGCGCTTGCCGCTATCGAGCTCGTGGTGATGCCGTCCTTGACGGCCTGACGCACGAGGTTCGCGATATCCGACAGGCTTGCCTCGTAGGCGCGCGCGCTGCCCTTGCACTGCAGGAACTGCTCGGGATCGATCCGGCCGGCGTCGAGCACGGTGCAGCAGGTCTTGAGGCTGAGCGCGGTCATCTGCGCGCGCTCGTCGAGATCGGTCAACTGCTCGCGCCCGATCTCGAGCTCGCCCTCGGTCTTCAGGAAGCTGATCTTGGTCTTGAGGCCGAGCGAGGTCTCCTGGAAGATCGCTTCACACGGCGACGTCCTTCCCTTCGCAAGATCGTAACCGAGATAGAGAAGCGCGATCAGGACAAAGGCGCTCGCGATGGCGCCGACGGGCAGCAGGTGACGCGTCATGCCGCCCGGCCTCGCCCTTGCGCTCGCCGGCTCCGTTTTGTGTGATGATCGCCACGATCTCGCGGCGCCTATTGCCGCTCGGCGCAGCTTCCGCCACGAAGCGCGTGCGCGCGACGGTATCGATTGGGCTGGGTCGCTCACGAGCTGCCTCCCCGTTCCGCGTGCTGGTGCTCAAGGGAGGGTTCATGTCGCGGCTTCTGTCAACGTCGGCCCGATGCTGGCGCACATTAATCGGTGATAACTCTGCCCGACGGGCTCGCGAAGCTCAGGACTGGAAGCGTTGGCGGTAGTCGCGCGGCGAAGAGCCGTATTCGGCCTTGAAGCGGCGATTGAAGTGCGACAGGTCCGAGAAGCCCCACGCAAAGGCGATCTCGGTGATCGTGCGATGCGATTGGCCCGGGTCCTCCAACGCGCGACGGCAATGCTCGAGCCGTCGCGACACGATAAGGCGCTCGAGCGAGGTGCCCTGTTGCGACAGAAGCGCGTTCGCATAGCGTACGCTGATACCGGCGGCGGTGGCGGCCATGCTGGGGTCGAGTGCGGGGTTGCCGAGCCGGCTTTCGATCGCCGTGCGCAGCCGCAGGAGTACCAGCGCGCGGCCCGACGACACAGCCGGCTTGTCCTTGCGGCCCGCTGTCGCCAGCGACAGCGCGATGAGGTCGAGCACGTGCTCTGCAATTTGCGACTTCGCGAGGGGGTGTAGGGTATCGATACGGTCCGGGATCATCGACATGTAGCCGGAGGCGAGGTCCCCGACGCTGTCTTCATGCCGTACCGCATGCGCAGTCAGCTCCGAGCTCGCTGCCAAGCGCGCCTTCAACGAGCGGTGCGGGATCTTGATGATGATCTGCTTCCAGTCCGCGGGGTAGTTGCAGGAGTAGGGGCGCTGCGCGTCGAGCAGCGCGAAATCGCCGGGCAGGATCGTTGTCTCGCGGCCGTCCTGGTTGAAAGTTGCCGTGCCGGAAAGCTGCAGGCAGAGGAAGAAGACGTCGTCTTCTGCGTTCGTGATCGTGCGCTCGGTTACCTGCGCGAAGTTCAGCCCGGCGCTCTCGATGTTGACGACGCCGAGATCGCCCAGCGGCGCGTGCTGCACCGTCACGTCGAAGCGCGACGGCGTCTTCACGCGGCATTCGTGATCGACGAAGACCTTGCACGCGACGTCGTACCAGAACGCGAGGCGGTCGCGTGGATGAATGTCGGCCAGCGTCAGGACTACGTCCATTGCCGCCTCGCCCGTGTTCGGCCGGGGGGGCGCGGGCTCTCCCCGAGCGTCTCCCACGGGCGGAAATCTAACAAACCAAGGCGTGCTCCCATAGGGTGTGGCGCAAGTAGTCCCCACAAGACACGTTGCGATCGCGCAACGCGGTCTCGGCCGCTGGCATACCTACATGCACATACGATTTAAGCTCATGCGGGGCGCTTTTAACGGCTCTTGCGCGCTTTATATCGGACCTTTAGACGCTCATTACTCCCGTTTAGCTCCAGCGCCGGTTGCTCCACATCCACTGCTCGGGAGCCTCCCTGATCCAGGCTTCGAACTGCACCTGCATGTGCGTCATCGTCCAGCGGATGTCTTCGGCCTGATTGGCCGTGCGCGGCACGCGCAATTCCTTGAGCTCGATCTCGAAGCGGCTCTGCTTGCCGATGCGCTTCACCCGCGATAGCCACATGCGCGCGCCGACCCGCCGCGCGATCATCGCAGCAATTGCCTGGGTCTTGGCCTCCTTGCCGAAGAACGGCACCGGCATGCCGGTGCGGTCGTAGAGGTCGCAGACGAGGCCGAGGCGGCCGCCGCGGCGCACGAAGTCCATGATGGCGCGCGCCGTCTTTTGATCGTCGCCGTGCTCGCCGACGTTGCCGCGTCCGAACAGCCCGTCGGGATAGAGATCCTTGCGCTGCGCGCGCAGATAGCGGTCGACGTAGGGATTGGTCACCGAGCGATAGACCGCGGCCGGGTTCGCGCCCGCCCACGTGAAGGGCAGGATGGCGAGCTCCCAGTTGCCCATGTGCAGGCTCACGCCGACCGCGGCGCCGAGCTTGTCCTTGTAGCGGGAGAAGATGTTCTGGCTCACGATGTCGACGCGCTCCGGCTCCGCCAGAAACCGGTCGATGCGCATGGTCTCGACCATGACGCAGCCCAGATTCTCCCAGTGTTTGAGGGCGATCTCTTCGCGCTCCGCCTCGGTCTTCTCGGGAAATGCGATGGCGAGATTGTCGAGCGCGCGCTTATGTCGTTTGGGATTGATAAGGGGCGCGAGCCGCCGCCAGCAGAACGCGGACGCGTTGGTCGCGAGATTAAGCGGCAGCGAGCGGAAGAAGGCGGCGACGGAACGTAGCACCGCGTACTCGGTGCGCCATTGCAGATCTTGCAGTCGCGGGCTGGGCTTCATCGGGGCCGGGGATCTCTGTGGCTGGTGGGACCGAGGAGATGCCAACCGCGAGCTGCCGGCGTCAAGGGGCCTCGCGCAATAAGGCTGGGTCCTGGCGCATCAGGCTCGGCGCCACGTAGGAGGGCGCGAGCCCTTCCCGAATGGCGAGACGCCGCAGCGGGCCGATGGTCTTTAGGGCATGCAGGCCCAGCCCGCGTATCAGTTGAACCGGCAGGAAGCCGGAGATGAGGCTGCGGTTGAGCAGGTCGATCGACCAGGCGCGCGTGACGATGTCGAGCCGCCGTGCACGCGCGTAGGTCTCGAGCGTTTGCGGTGCTCCGATGTCGCCGCCCAAACGCAGCGCATCCCCGACGCAGTCGGCGATGAGCGCCGCGTCGCGCAAGCCAAGGTTCAGACCCTGTGCACCGATGGGCGGGATGACGTGAGCGGCTTCGCCGACGAGGGCGACGCGGTTGCGCGCGGCGCCCTCCGCTACGAGACCCGAGAGCGGGAAGACGGAGCGCGGCCCGATCTCTCTAATGGGGCCGAGCAGACCCTGCAGGCGTGCTTCAAGGGCACCGCGGAACGCAGTCTCGTCGAGACCGGCGAGCCGTCGCGCGATCGCGGGGCGGTCGACCCAGACGAGGCTCGAGGATTTTCCGGGTGAGGGGACGACGGTCAGCGGCCCCGCAAGGCGGTGGAACTCCGTCGAGATGCCGTCGTGCGGCCGCTGGTGGGCAAACGTACAGGTGAGCGCGCTTTGCTCGTACGCCCACTCGCGCGTCCCGATGCCCGCGGCGGACCGGCAGAGGGATTTGCGGCCATCGGCGCCGATCACCAGGCGCGCGCTCAAGCTGGTGCCGTCGGCGAGACGGAGAGCGGCCGAGGCGGACCCGATGTCGAGGCTCGTGACGGATGTCTCGAGCAAGGTGATGGCGCCGTTCGCGGCGGCCTGACGGCGCAGCGCTTGCGTCAACACCACGTTGGGGATGTTGCAGCCAAAGGCGTCGAGCCCGACCTCGGCGGCGGTGAACAGAACCTCAGGCGCACGCAGCAGCGAGCCCGTGTCGTCGATGATACGAATGGCGAGGAGCGGCTCACCCGAAGCGCTGCAATCGTCCCAGGCGCCGAGGCTGCGCACGAGCTGCAGCGAGCCCGTGAAAAGGGCCGCTGTGCGGTTGTCTGCGGCAGCAGTTGGCGGCCCGACGATCGCTACTTTGGCACCCTGGCACGCGATGCCGAGCGCGGCCGCCAAGCCTGCAGGACCCGCTCCAACGACCGCTACGTCGTGCTGAGCATCATTTTTCATGACAACTACCGGGAGCTATTTGGGGTGCCATGCATGAACTTTTCTTCTTTGCTTTCAATGCCCTCGTGACGGAGCTGACACGCTGGGCGTGTCACAAACTGTCATACTCGCTTTCAGCGTTTACGGACAGCGAATCAATCCGGTAGTCGTGGCTTCAGCAAGGCTCTGCCGGCGGCGTGTAAGCGGCGGAACGGGGCCGAGCGGCGTGGTCGCGTATCCAGTTGCGTCGATCGAAGGCCAAGTTGAGGCGTACTTCGTAGGAGTTGCGTATGTTCGGGGGAGTAGGGAAGTCCGCGGGATGGGCAACCAATTCTCGGGGCGGCGGGTATTGTACTTGGCGCAAGCGTTTCGGCGCAGGCAGCAGACCTCGGAGGCGATTGCTGCGCCGATCTCGAGGAGCGCGTGGCGGAGCTCGAGGCCACGACGGCCCGCAAGGGCAACCGCAAGGTGAGCCTCACGATCTCAGGTTGGGTCAACGAGGCCGTCTACTGGTGGGACGACGGCACGGAGCATAACGTTTATCAAGGAACAAACGATCTCGAGCAGACGCGCTTCCGGTTCACCGGTGAGGCCAAGATCGATAAGGAATGGTCGGCCGGCTATATTCTGGAAATCGGTACGGACGGCGACAGTTCAAACGCATTTAATCAGAACTCGGACGGGTTCAGTACTGCCTTGCTAATTCGCAAGAGCAGTTGGTTCATCAAGAACAAGAGCCTCGGCAAAGTCACCGTCGGGCAGGACGGCACCGCAACCTACCACTTGCTCGATGACGCGGATGGGGCCAACACGCGCAATTTTCTGACTATCAGGCTGCTGGCAACGCCATGCGGACGTGGTTCCTGAGAAGCAACGGCTCGGCTGTTGGACCTTCTCTGACCTGGGCCAACATCATGCATGGTCCTGGAGTGCACCCCCGAAAGTGGACAAGGTCAGGCTGCGGATTTGACCATCTGCCGGGCGTGCTCCTCTTCGAAGCTTATGGGGCTCCGGTATCCGAGCGCGGAGTGGAGCCGCTTGCTGTT
>Ga0187819_10001505_pt1 | contig 12074 bp, 14 predicted proteins | sample NC_wetland_sal_i_15_FD_132411 | JGI IMG/M metagenome (GOLD analysis project Ga0187819, IMG submission 132411) | Wetland sediment microbial communities from Neuse River Estuary, North Carolina, USA - SO4_4 | ecosystem: Environmental > Aquatic > Freshwater > Wetlands > Sediment | place: USA... | reverse complement strand
GTCGAACTGCTCAGCGCGCTCGAAGACCGCTACCAGGTCGACCTGGACGAAACGAATTTCGCGAACGCAGCAACCGTCGGCGATTTGGAAAAACTGCTGCGGGATACGTCAGTCGCTAGTCGTCAGTCGTTAGTTGTTGGCAAACCCTCCGAACGACCAACGACCGGCGACCAACGACTGACGGGACTGGCTTTTCACTATCCCCGGTGGACCCTGCGATGGCCAACGACGTGGCTGCGCCTCTCGTCGCATTATCTGCTGGCGCGCCCGGCGGTATTTCTTCTGGGATGGCCCCGCGTGACCGGGCGCGAGAACCTGCGTGGCGTTCGCGGGCCGCTGTTGGTCGTCTCCAACCATGTGTCTGATGTCGATGTCGGATTCATCCAGACGGCGCTCCCCGCGCGCCTCCGCCACAAGTTGGCGACAGCAACCGGCGGCGAGGCGCTCGAACGGTTGCGCTCTCCCGTTCCGGATCGCGCCTGGTTCAAACAAATCTATGACCGCGTGCAATGGACACTCGGGGTTGCCCTGTTAAACCTGTTCCCATTGCCGCGACAGTCCGGCTTCCGCAAGAGCTTCGCCTACGCCGGAGAGGCCGTCGATCGCGGCTACAGCGTGCTGGTCTTTCCCGAAGGAAAGCACACCACAGACGGCAAGCTCTGCCCGTTCCGCAGCGGAGTCGGCCTGCTCGCCAACAATCTGCGCATCCCCATCCTGCCGATGCGGATTGATGGCTTGTTTGAGGTCAAGAACGCCGGAAAGAAATTTGCGGCACCCGGAAAGATTCGCGTTCGCATCGGCAAGCCCGTGCAATTCGCCCCAGAAACCGACCCCGAGGAAATCGCGCGCGCCCTGCAGAGCGCGGTTGAGAATCTCTAGCACCAAGCTCGTGTGGGGACGGGCGACTCGCCCTTCCCGGCCGAGCACAGTTCGGCCTCGCCTTCAGCGCCGCCGCGGCGCTATGGCGACTCTCATGCCATACCCACCGTCATGGTCTGCACCCCGGCGAGCCGCCGCATCTCCTCCACCAGCCACTCCGTTTCGTGTTTGTCGCGTACGCTGCGTCCCAGAGTAAGCTTCTTTCCGTCGCGCAGCGTAAGTTCGATGTCGTAATAAGGGACGCCTGTGGTCCCGCCTTGCTGCAAGGTGATGCGGTCGCTGATCGACGCGATCTCCGAGAGCGCGATCCGTCGCACCTTACCGCCGCCCAGCAGCCCTGCCTGCAGCGTCACGCCGCCGCTGCCCATCACCACCCGCGTGGTCCCGAACCATTGTTCGCATGAGTCAGGCCGAACGCCTGCGAAATCGCGAGCAGTCCGCCCAGGACGAAGGGCAGAGCAAACAGGCACAGCACGAACTGCACGATTCTGGCAGAGCGGTTCATCCCGAACATTGTCCGCGAGGAAGCGCCCGGCCAGCAACAGCCGGAAGGTGTGGCAACCAACGTAATCGCGAAACCGCCCAGAAATACAAAAGGCCGGGCGATTGCGCCCGGCTCTTCGTACTGAGAAACTGTCGATCGCTGAGTTGAGCTAGACCAGTTTCCCGTTAACCTCGCTTGATTGCTTAGATTGGATGCGCAAAACCTCTTAATCGTTGCGCGGAACTTCACATTACCAGCGCCAGGCCCTCCAGTTCACGCTCCAGCACCGGCAGGGAACAGCCCGCCATTTCCACCCGCCCGGCCGCGTCGATGGCAGCCGTTTGCGAAACCCCATAGCCACGCCCCGCCAGGAAAACCTGCAGCAGTTCCGCTGCTTCGCGAGAATCCACCATGCCGCCCTCGATCAGGTCGTTTCGCAGAGCGCACAGTTCCGTCACCGTAAACCGTTCTTTCATGGCTATTCTCATCGTCGACCTCCCCACCGTTGCCCCATTTGATTCATCGGCAGCCTATTTTGTTGCTGCAATCCTAATGCCGTAACTTTGGTACGTCACCAGCGTAAGTTTTGTGGGACCCCACTTCTTAGAACCCAAGATTTTGCAAAAGGTTGCGGGGAGATTATCGGCAGGTGGCCGGGAAAGGTGAAAACGCCGGCGTTGCTGGATTGACACAAATTGACACTAAATGTCGTTTCGAGACGGGAGGAAACCGAACTTTGTCGTTTGGCGGGTGCTCTGTCGGCTGCGGTTTCGGGACGCGTCAATCTTCGATAGGTCAATCTTTGATACTTGCGGCGTCCACCAGCATGATCGGGATGTCATCCTGAATGGGGTACACACGGCGGCATTCGCCGCACTTCAGACCATCCCCGTTCGCGGTCAGAGCCACCGGCTTCTTACAGACCGGGCAGACCAGCATGTCGAGCAGATCCTGGGAAATCATGGCCGGTCCATTGTACAGGGGAAAGGACGCGGGTTTTACGCAAAGTACGCTAAGGACTCACAAAGGGCGCGAAGAAAAGCGCCGGACGAGTACAAATTGCACCACTACCGAAATTCGGGTTCGGCATAGCGATGCGATAGAATCGCCTTTCCGTTCACGGAACGCCGCAGCGAGGTGGGATGGCAGCCAGGATTCTCGACGGTACCAAGATAGCCGCTGAAATTCGCGCGGAAGTCACCGCCCAGGCAAAGGCCCTGGCATTATCGGGCGTGCGTCCCGGGCTGGCGGTGGTGCTCGTCGGGCACAACCCCGCATCGGAGGTCTACGTTCGCGGCAAGGTCAAGAGCTGCGGCGAAGTTGGCTTATACAGCGAACAGCACACGCCCCCGGGAAGCGCGACCACCGAAGACCTGCTCGCCCTGGTCGCCGAACTGAACCGTCGCGACGAAATCGACGGCATCCTGGTGCAGTTGCCGCTGCCCGCGCATGTTGATGCCAAGAAGGTGCTGCTGTCGGTCGACCCCGCCAAAGACGTGGACGGCTTCCACCCCATGAACGTCGGCTACCTGTCTACGCAGCGCCCCGGCCTGGTGCCCTGCACGCCGGCCGGTGTCATGGAAATTCTGCGGCGCAGCGCGATTCCGGTCGCTGGCCAGGAAGCCGTGGTCGTCGGACGCAGCGACATTGTGGGCAAGCCCGTCGCCATGCTGCTGCTGAATCAAAACGCCACCGTCACCGTGTGCCACTCGAAAACGCGCGATCTGCCCGGAGTTTGCCGCCGCGCCGACATTCTGGTAGCGGCGATTGGGCGCGCCGGGATGGTCACCCGCGACTACGTGAAGCCGGGAGCCACCGTGATCGATGTCGGCATCAACCGGATCACGGACCGAAAGGAGTTCGACCGCTTCTTTTCTGGGAACAAGAAGCGCGAAGAAACGTTTCTGGCCAAAGGCTCAACCCTGGTAGGCGACGTTCACCCCGAAGTTGCCGAAGTTGCCGGCGCAATCACGCCTGTTCCCGGAGGCGTCGGGCCGCTCACCATCGCCTTGCTGATGGCCAACTCGGTAAAAGCGGCCATGCTGCGGCGCGGGATTTCCCTGTAGAGACGGGGCTTGCCCCGTCTCCCTTTTGCGCGATCTTTGCTTGAACGATCTTTGCTTGCAGGGTCGAAGGAGACGCGGCAAGCCGGGTCTCTACGGGAATGAGCTGTTTTGGGAATGCAGAATCGTGAGCATCGCTTGCTAAAACTCGGCCTCACCGGCGGCATCGCGAGCGGCAAATCTGTAGTCGGCGAGATGTTTGTCACGCTTGGTGCGCACCTGACCGATGCCGATGCCGTGGCGCACACTCTCATGCAGCCTGGCCGTCCGGTTTATGAAGAAGTCGTCCGCCGTTTTGGCCGCGAAATCCTGAATCCCGACGGGAGCATCAACCGCCCCAGGCTGGCCGAGACTGCATTCGGCGTCCCCGGCGGCGCGCCGCCGCGCGTCAAGGAACTCAACGAAATTGTTCACCCCGCTGTGATCGCGCATGAAAACGAGTGGATCAAAGAAATCGGCGATCGCGATCCGAAGGCCATCGCCATCGTCGAAGCTGCCCTCATTCTCGAAGCGGGCGCCGCCGACCGTTTCGACCGTTTAATCGTCGTCACCTGCCATCCTGAACAGCGCATTCTGCGCTTCGCCCGCCGTCTGGGAATCTCAGAAGACGCTGCCCGCGCCGAAGTAATTCGGCGAATGGCCGCGCAAATTCCCGACGAGGAAAAGATCAAAGTTGCCGATTTCGTAATCGATAACTCCCGATCGCTCGATGCCACCGAACAGCAGGTGCAGCGTGTTTTCGCCGAGTTACGGCTGGCAAATCCACAGCTGACTTAGCTCCGGTTGCGCTTCGGCATGAACAGCCATTGCAACACTGAACTCACGATGCTCAGTACGATGGCTCCGATAAACGCCGCGAAGAAGTTTCGCACCGCGAATCCGTTTACCAACCATGCCGCCAGCTCCAGCATGAGCGCGTTGATCACGAACCAGAACAAGCCGAGCGTCACGATGGTCAGCGGGAAGGTGAGTATCTTGAGCAACAGCCCGATGGTGGCGTTGACTAGCCCGATGACTGCAGCCGCGATCAGCGCCGCCTTCGGCCCGCTGACGCTGATGCCCAGGCCGAGGTGGGCGACAATCCAAACCGCGACCGCGCTTAGAATCCAATGCAGCAGAAGACGCACAGAAGCCTCCGAGAAGAAGTTGATTGCGGTTCCAATTCTTGCACGATTACGGAACTGTTGGAACGGGTTTTGAGATGCGCACTTGAGAGACCCCCTGGTCGCGGTCTTTTGGAATCAAAGACTTAGCAGTGTTCGCCGCCAGGTCTTTGAGAAATAAGGACTTACCTGTAAAGTATTTATAATTCAATGAGTTATGGCGAAAGAGTCTTCTTCTAAGACCAATGCGGCGCGGTTGCTCGATCAGCTGGGAATCCGCTACGAGCTGCGCGCGTACGAGGTCGATCCCGACGATCTGGCTGCGGAAACGGTTGCCGCCAAGATCGGGTTGCCGCTGGAGCAGGTTTTCAAGACGCTGGTGGCGCGTGGCGACCGCAATGGAATTGTCATGGCGGTGATCCCTGGCGATCAGGAACTCAACTTGAAGGCGCTGGCGGCCGCGGCGGGAGAGCGAAAGATTCAGCTCGTCCCGGTGAAGGAACTACAGGCGCTTACCGGCTACATTCGCGGCGGCGTGACGGCGCTGGCGGCCAAGCGCGAGTATCCGGTGTTTGTGGACGAGACGATTGAGCTGTTTGACGTCGTTTCCATTTCGGCGGGAGTTCGCGGGTTGCAGATTTTGATTGCGCTGCGGATTATCTGCGCGCGACGAAAGGAACGGTTGCGGCGGTGGGGCAGCCGAAGAAGCACGACGTCTGAATCAGACAATCAGTGCTCTTCCGATGCAGCGGATTGGTGCTGCTGAATGAAATCCGCGAACGCCGTCAGCGAGTTAGAGTACCGACCTCCCGCGACGAGCTCTACGTCGTTGTGATTTGCCCCCTCCACCCAAAGAGCCTGCTTGGGATCATTCGCAGCGGCGTAAAGCTCTTTGCCATGCGCGACATTGATTACTGTGTCCTCGGTTCCATGAATGATCAGGACGGGGCAATGTACCTTCTTGATTTTTCGCAGATTGTTGAATCGATCGAAAGGAAAAACTGAGACTCGGGTCATCACTCGAAACGCACTCAGGAACGGACTCTGCAATATAAGTCCTGCGACATGTCGGCGAGAAGCCAGGTCGGTGGCTGGACCGGTGCCGACCGAGCGGCCGAAGACGATGATTCTGCTCGGCCGGACGTGCATGGTTTGCACCAGATAGCTGTACGCGACATCTTCATCGTCATAGGCATGCAGTTCGGTGGGCTTGCCCTCGCTTGTGCCGTAGCCCTCGTAATCGTAGGCAAAGACTGAAAATCCGGCATCCCGGATTTGCTCGAGCAGCGGAGCTACGTATCCAATGTCTTCGGCATTGCCGTGGCTGAAGAGAACGGTAAAAGCCGCCGCGGGATTCGCCAGGTATGTTGCAGAAATCTTCGCGCCGTCGGAAGTTGTCGGCTTCAGAACCGCGGTGCTATCGCGATATCCCGGTGGCGGGGGCTGGAAGATCAGTTGTTCGGAAAAGAAGATTGCGACGATCAATATCGCCAGGTAAACACCGATCAGGATCAGTAGCGATGTCCGCAGGAAGATCAGCAAGGTCCCTCTCTAGGTTGGCAAAAATGCTAACAGGGATGCGTGCCTATTTGCGAGTCAGCAGCTGGATCGCAGCGCAGCATTTTCCAGACGAGTTGTAAACTATTCTGGTTCCTCCGCGTGAATCCGCGGAAAAGAAGGTAAGAATTTTCGAGGTCTTCATGCCCACTGCCACGCGTACCAATCCGCTCGCATTCTTGACCGATCAACTCGACGAACTCAAGGCCAAGGGCACGCACTTCAAGCTGCGCGTGCTGGAGGACGAGCAGGCTCCGGTCTGTACCTTCGACGGTAAGCGGGTCATTAACCTTGCCTCGAACAATTACCTTGGGTTCACTACGCATCCCAAACTGCGCGAGGCGGCGCTTGAGGCCACGCGCAAGTATGGCGTCGGGTCGGGCGCGGTGCGCACCATCGCTGGCACCATGAAAATTCACATGGAGCTGGAAGAGAAGATCGCGCGCTTCAAGAACGTCGAGGCCTGCGTGGTGTTTCAGTCGGGGTTCACGGCGAATGCGGGAACGGTTTCGGCATTTCTCGGCAAAGACGACTTCATCATTTCCGACGAGCTGAATCACGCCTCGATTATCGACGGCTGCCGTCTGTCACGGGCGAAGATTCTCGTTTTCCGCCACAAAGACGTGGCCCACGCCGAAGAGCAACTCGCCAGCGTGAAGAACCAGCCCGGCAAGAAGCTGCTGATCACCGACGGCGTCTTCTCGATGGATGGCGACATCGGCCCGCTGCCCGGGCTGTGCGACACGGCTGAGAAATACGGCGCGATCATGATGATCGACGACGCGCACTCTTCCGGCGTCCTCGGCCGGCAGGGACGCGGCACGGTCGATCATTTTTCGATGCACGGGCGAGTCGACATTCAGGTTGGCACGTTGTCGAAGGCAATCGGGGCTCTCGGCGGCTACGTCTGCGGCACGCGCGATTTGATCGATTATCTTTATCACCGCGCGCGGCCATTTCTGTTTTCGACGTCGCATCCGCCCTCGGTTGCGGCCTCCTGCATTGCGGCTTTCGATGTTCTCCAGACCGAGCCGCAGTGGATGGAGCAGCTCTGGGCCAACACGCGCTTCTGGAAGAAAGAACTCGGGCTGCTCGGCTTCAACATCGGAGGCCAGACGACTCCCGCGAGCGAAACTCCGATCACCCCAATCATCATTGGCGACGGCCGGCTGACTATGGATTTTTCCCGCGAGCTCTTCAAAGAAGGGGTGCTCGGAACCGGCATCGCTTTCCCTACCGTCCCCGAAGGCAAAGCGCGCGTGCGCACCATCATGACGGCCACGCACGCCAAGGAAGAACTGCAGCGGGCGCTCGAAGTGCTGGAGCGCGTGGGGAAGAAGATGGGAATTCTCGGATGACCTGTCCCGGAAATACGCAGCATAGTCTGCAGGCACATTTTATGAAGCGCGCGAGCGTCGGACGCTGCAAACAGAATGCATAGGTCCTTCGCTTCGCTCAGGATGACAAGCTTAATTTTCAGGATGACAGGATTAACTTATGTCAGACACTTGTGGGACAGGACACTACAGCGGAAGCCTACTGCAGGGCGGCCACGGCGGGCGGGCGGGTGGCGTTGAGGGAGGCCGGCGTGACCGCAGCCTCCCGCGGCGGAAGCGAGAGCAGTTGCTGGAACAACGCCAGATCTTTTTCCACGTCGCTGCGCGAAGCCTTGCGGGCCATGGCGGGCCGCAATTCCTGGCGGAGCCGCGCCTCCACCAGTTTCGCGGCTAATTCCGGCGGCTCCGAACTACTCAAGATATTGGCTCGCGAAAGGCCCACTTGAGCCGATTGCCCGCCTAGGCGCATCTGCAGGATGGGCTGGCGGAGAACGTCGAGTCCAGGCTGGGCGCTTGCTTGCATGCGCTCCCAGGTTTTTGCTTCCTTGTTTTCTCCTTCTTTCAAGCCGTCTATCACGGGGCGGCTTTGGCTTAGCTCGTCCATTCGACTCTGGTAGCGAAGACGCTCATCGCGGGTCATGGGCGGGTCCAACTCACGGCCGGAATCAAGATTAGAGATCAGCGCCTTTCGTGCCGGGTCGAAGCGTCGATGGCCAAAATACTCGATCAGCAATCCGCCGCCGAGGTAGGGATTCAGTACGACCAGAGGCACCATATATTTCTTCGACGCCATCACCGATTCCAATACTCCGTGGATGGGCTTGCTGCGCCGGATCGTTCCCGGCACCTGCGGGATCAGGTAATTCGAGCTCTGTAAGTCGGGATGGTGGTGGCCGTACCTCGCCATCATTTTCGCGCTTTGCTTTGGAGTCGTGACGCCGAGATCGCCAATCAGACTGCGATGCAGGGCATGCGGGTAATAAAAGTCGATGACCTCGCGCACAAAGTCGGCACAGTTTCTCTCGACAAAGTTATAGCGCTGACGGTTGGGCTGGCCGTTGAGCTTGCTGATCAGCAGGTCATCTTGTTCTGGACTGGTCTCAATCTCGAATCCATAAATCGTCCGGTCATACGATGATCCGATCAGTTCATACCAGTTTCCCTCGGGCATTCCACCGTCGGGGCGATCGGGGGCAAGCGCTTCCAGGTAGTCACGGCGATATTGATCTCGAAGGAAAGCCACCAGCTTTGGGTCGGCGAACAGCGGGACCGCTTCCGGCCGGTCCACGGCGTAGAGGTAGGGAATGAGAGGGATCGCAACCCAATCGTATCCCTTGATCCCGTCGTAGCGGCTTAAGACCACGCCGGATTCGCCTTCGGTGCAGCGCCGCAGAATTACCGGGGACACAGCACAAACATTGCTCAGATACACGGCCACGTGACCGGTGCCGGCGAAAGTGCCATCGTAACTGTACGGCTCTTCCAGAAATAACGTCGCTCCAGCATGGGCGCGCGAAATGCCGCAGAGGCAGAAGAACAGAATGGCGAACAGCCTCCCAAGTCTCCAGGGGCGTCTGGTGAGCGCGAGCAACGGATTTGCAAAAGCAGGCATTTTCAACTTTGATGACCAGGAGCCCGGTGGGGCTGCCCTGGTCGTAAGTATAAGGAATAGAGCAGCGCGATTACCAAACCTCTAAGTCCTTTCCATAAGGACTCTTTGCAATCTGCGTTGAATCCCTCCACCAGGAAGATTTTTTCGCCTTCGCGTAGGAAACACCAGATTACTTCCGGTCTCGGCCGGTAAAGGGGCCGAGGCAGACAAACAGGTGGGGCTCGATGCCGATTATGGTGGGCGCAGTAGGATTCGAACCTACGACTTCCACCGTGTGAGGATGGCACTCTACCGCTGAGTTATGCGCCCACTGGAAATGCTTGCGGTTTTGTTATTGTAACAAATCAGGGTCACCCTTTCGGCATCTGCCCAGGCTCTTGACCGCCTGCGCCGCTCCCGGTAGCCTCTTTCTGTCGCTCTGTCATGGCCTCCTCCGATATCCCCGACGCTCGATCCGTAACTGATTCACGGGAAAACACTTCCGCGCCGCCGTCCGGGTCCGGGGAGGCGCAACTTTCTCCCTCAAATGGGGTTTCTACAGATGTGAGCAGCGTGGCCATCGATCGCGGGCTGCTGGGCGTTAACCTTGCGGGAGCGCGCTCGTCTGCGCCCGCTGGCATGGCAAGTCCCAGCGTTGCCGCAGACGCCGCCGCTTCCGACGTCGACGCCATGCTGCGGGTGAAGACGGGCGACGAATCCGCCTTCGCTTACCTGGTGCAGAAGTATCGCCGGCCGATGGTGGGCTTTATGTACCGCATGTGCCACAATCCGTCGACGGCGGAGGAGTTGGCGCAGGAAGTATTTTTGCGCGTGTACCGGTCGCGCACCAGCTATGAGCCGAGCGCGAAATTTACGACCTGGCTGTATCGCATCGCGACTAATCTGGCCGTCAACCACGCGCGCGACACGCGACACGAGCGTCCGGAAAATACGTTGCGGCTCGATGAGCCGGACCAGGAAACGGGCAACACGCCTGACCTGGCCGACGATTCGCTCAGCGCGGAAGAGCAGATCTTGAAGCGGGAGCGGCTGGCGGCTATCCGCGGCGTCGTGAACGCGCTGCCCGAGCGCCAGCGCGTGGCGGTCATCATGCACAAGTATCAGCAGATGGATTACCGCCAGATTGCGGGCGTGCTGAAGCTGAGCGAGTCCGCCACCAAATCGTTGCTGTACCGCGCGTATGAAACGTTGCGGGAGCAGCTGAAAGAATTTGTTTCTGGGAAGTAGAGGAAAGCAGTATGAATTGCAATCAAATTCGCGAACTGTTGCCGGATCTAGCGACTTCCGCTGGCATGGGCGCTCGAACGCCGGAGGTTGAAAACCACATCGCATCCTGTGCCGCTTGTGCAGCCCATCTGCGGGAGTTTCAGAAAACCATGGCGCTGCTCGATGAATGGCAAGCGCCCGAACCGTCGCCGTATTTCGACACCCGGCTTGGGGCGCGTCTGCGTGAAGAAATGGCACGCCCGGCTGCGGGATGGCTTAGTTGGATGCGGCGTCCGGCGTGGGCTATGTCGGCGGCCGGCGTAGTGCTTGCCGGGGCGATGGCCGTTGGCATTGGCATTGGCGGCCGGTCGTATATTCACCTTTCCGAAATGCCGACCATGCCTCCATCGCTCACTGTGCCGGTGCAGCCGGGAACCGCGGTCGGCGACTTGCAGGCGCTACAGAGAAACGACGAGTTGTACGCCGATTTCGATGTGCTCGACGAATTGCAGGTGCAGGACGACGTAACCGCGAATCCGTAAGCCGGATTCGCGTGTAGAGACGCGGCTTGCCGCGTCTCCTGCTCAGAAGACAAGAGGTTAAAGGTGGCGAGGAGAGGTTAGCCGTTATTAGCGGGGCGGATCGGGGACCGAAGATGTTGGGCCGGGAAAGAATTGCGAGCTGTCTAGCGGCGCTTTTGCTGCTGGCGTCGTTCTGTGTGCCCACCATGTTTGGCCAATCGCGGTATCCGCAACCGCCTCCGCAACCGCGGCAACCGCAACGGCCGCCACAGCCGCATCCGCAATCGCAACCTGCGGACGGGCAGTGGCACCGCTTTCAGAAAGAGAATCGCCCTAGCCCGAACCGTCCCAATCAATTCCATCCGCCGCAGAACCAGCCCGGCCACGCCGGGAACTGGCTCCGCCGCTATAAGGATCTGCCGCCGGCGCAGCAGCGCCGCGCGCTCGAAAACGATCCCCAGTTCCGCAGGCTTCCCCCGCAACAGCAAGCGCAACTGCGGCAAAGGCTGCAGCATTTTTCCAGCCTGCCTCCGCAGCAGCAGGAGCGCGTGCTCAACCGCATGGAAACTTGGGAGCACCTGACGCCCAACCAGAAGCAGCAGGCGCGCCAGCTCTTTCAGCAGTTCCGGCAGTTGCCCCCGGACCGGCGTCAGGCCGTTAACCGGGCAATCCGCGGGATGCGCGGCTTGACGCGCGAACAGCGCGACCGGCTCATCAACTCCGACGAATATAGGAATGAGTTCTCGCCGCAGGAACGCGGCCTGCTCGACAGGGCGTCTCGTCTTCCGCTCGCCCCCGGCGAAGGCTTGCATCCTGAACCGCCGGAATAACTCTAAGGTGGAGCATTTCTCGCAATGGTGTAGAGGATAGGGCCTCAGCGGCTTGTGCGGGTGAGCGTGCTCAAATCCCACCCTTGCGCAAAGAACGCGCAAGGATGGGGCACCCGCTGTTTACCTCTGGAGCCGGGAGAGTCTGAAGCCGGAACCCGCTTTCCTACCGCCGGATCAGCGCCATCACCCATCCGGCGAGAAAGACTCCTCCGACGAACAGGGCGAAGCAGTAGAGGCCGTACTTCAACTGCTCCATTGTCGAACTGCGCTGGGTGATGCCGAATACCGTCGATGCGAACAACGCGAACACCACCGCGGCCGAGAAGTGCGACAGGGTAATGTTCACGGTTTCTTCCCCAGCGCGATATGATGCGCATCCGCCGCCGCGATGAAGTTCAGCAGGCCGGCCACGATCAGAAACGTTTTGCCATAATCCGCCGCGGCGTTCGCGGCCATTACGTTGCCCCAATCCATGATGCGCG
>Ga0187819_10001504_pt1 | contig 12076 bp, 6 predicted proteins | sample NC_wetland_sal_i_15_FD_132411 | JGI IMG/M metagenome (GOLD analysis project Ga0187819, IMG submission 132411) | Wetland sediment microbial communities from Neuse River Estuary, North Carolina, USA - SO4_4 | ecosystem: Environmental > Aquatic > Freshwater > Wetlands > Sediment | place: USA: North... | reverse complement strand
CATTTCCCGATTCCGGTGGCTTGCCCGCTGGGCGCGATGGTGAATGGGGCGACTTGCGCGTTTCCGACTTCTATGACGACGGGCATCGTTGTACCTAATCTTCCCGCGTCCTTTGTCCCGCTGACCAGCCTGATTGGCAACTATCCCGTCGTCGAGCGGACCGACCTCTATGCTCTGAGGATTGACCAGATCTGGAACGCCAATAACCAGTCCTTCTTCCGTGCCAACGTCTCCCCTTCGTTCGTCACGGGGATCGAAGTCAACGCCCAAAACCAGAATTTTGGCGAGAACGCCTTCTCGCGCACGTCGGAACAGCACTATCGCGACATCAGCTTCGTCGCCCAGCACAATACGACCTTCTCGAGCAACCTGCTCAACGAGTTCCGTTTCGAGTTCTCGCGCCGCGGCCTGCATTACGGCTATTCGGACTGCACTGTGGCGCAGTGTCCGACCCTTGGAGGGCTCGCCGACGGGGGCCAGGTGGCCAATAACATCACCGGGTACGCATTCACCGGCCGTGAGCCGTTCTCGACCGTGGACCGCATCGAACGGCGCTTCCAGTGGACGGATCACCTCACCTACGTCATGGGCAAGCACACCATCAAGGGCGGCGTGGATACCAATCTCATCCAGCTCCGTTCCGATGTGGCCCAGATCTTCGAGTTGAATTTCGGCGGTTTATTCGATTTCGGCTCGCTCTCCGCGGGCTTCTTGGGTCTTCCCCCTGCAATTGCCGGAGTCACTGTCCCCGGAGTCACCGCCCTTCAAGCATACGGACTGGGCGTGCCACAAGACTTCATCCAAGGGACCGGGCAGTCGAATCTCTTCTTCGACAATAAGACGGTCGGTGCCTTCATCCAGGATAGCTGGCGCGTTACTCCGCGCGTCACCGTGAATTACGGCCTGCGGTACGACATCGAATTCACCCCCACCTTTACGCCCTTCGGTGGCCCCAACGGGCTGAATGCCCAGGTAAACAAGGCGCTGAACGTGGTTGAGGGCATTCCCGTTTTCGACAATGCCTTCCAGCCCCGCCTGGGTATTGCGTGGGATCCCTGGGGGGACGGTAAGACTGTGATTCGTGCCGGCGGCGGAATCTACTTCGACCATCCCTTGCTCGCTTTGGCCTTCGACTCCACTACTGCAGACGGTGCAATCTCCTCCCAGCTTGTGGGCTTCCCGGGACACGCTTCCGCGTGCGGGATCTTTCCCAGCGCGGTTGTGTCCGTCTGCGGTGCAGCCGACGGTCCTCAGAACCTGAATGCCAGTTCCATCTTTCAGGGAACCGTGAACACGACGGCTCCTACAGGCTTCCCCTTCTCCATCCCCTACCTTGCCAATCAGCAGCGCTTCACCGCTCTGCCCACGACGCCGCAATCCGTGTTTGTGAACGAGAACTACCTGAGCCCGAGCCTCGCACCTCTCGGCGGGTTCGCAACTGCGGTTCTGCCGTTCACGCTACCGACCGCCGGCGATTTTGCGTACGGCTACGCCACTCAATCCAACCTGACCATCGAGCACGACTTCGGTCACAACTTCAAAGCCAGCATCGGATACCAATACACCAAGGGCACGCATTTGAATCGTCCGCGAAACATTAACGTAGCCAATGCAACGCTTATGGACGAGAACGTACTCGCCGCTCAGGCGGTTGGCCTCGCGCCATCCGTCTCACCCACCGCGGCGATTGTGGCAAATGCTCCCGCGGCCAACATCCCCCAAGCCGGGATCTTCTGCGCAGCGTCGGTGATCGTGCCGTCCATCCTGGCCGTGCTTAACAGTTGCCCTGCGGGCCCCTATGCCGCACTGAACGGGCAATACCTCAGCACCCCGGGCGCCTTCAATTTCTTCAGGCCCTCCGGGCCCAACGCGTCTTTTGCTGCGCTGGTGGGTGGATACCCGAACCTCGTCGGATTGGCCCAATTGGCCGGTTACCCCACCGGCTTCTTCAAGAACGGCGTGCCAATTGGCACTCCTTACAGCGACGTGGACCAGCAGGAGTCCACAGGCAACAGCACCTACAACGGACTGACCATCAACCTCGAGAAGCGCTGGTCGCAGCACTTCCAGTTCCTGGCCAGCTACACCTATTCGCACGCCATCGACGATTCGACGGATTTACAGACCCTGTTGACGCCGCAAGACAGCAACAATCCTCAGCTCGAGCGCGGCAACTCCACGTTCGACCAGCGGCACCGGTTCGTATTCAGCGGTGTGGCGCAGAGCCCTTACACTTGGAAGGACGGCGGCTGGAAGGCATTCCTCGGCGATTGGGTGGTGGCTCCCATCATCGAAGCCTCTTCGGGACGTCCCTTTACGGTGCTGACCGGCAGCGACTACCCGCTGCAATTCAGCTCCGAGACCAGCCGGCCCTCCGTCGTCCCCTCTGGCACACCCGGAGGCGTAATCTCGCCCTACATTCCGGGAGTCACCTTTGCGCTTCCCAACGTCTGCCCGGCGATTCCCAGCATCTACCCTGCTGCACTCGTCGCCGCCAACATTCCCGCGACCGGCACCGGCTGCACCGGCAACCTGGGACGCAACACGTACACGCGTCCCATGTTTTCCAGCGTGGACCTGCGCATCTCACGCAAGTTCAAGGTCACGGAGCGCTTCTCCCTGGAAGTGCTGGCCGACATGTTCAACCTGCTAAACCGCTTCAACATCGGCGACGTCAATCCGCTGTGCGACCCGGGCTCTCCCACCGGCGTCACGTCCAGCGGCACACCGACGTGCAGCGCCGGGCAGCCCACCGCAGCCCTGGACCCGCGCACGTTCCAGTTCGGCCTGAAGATCTACTGGTAAACTGCTGGCAACCCAGGCATGTGGAGTGCGGCGGCAAGCCGCCGCACTCCACATCATTCCTCGTTCTCAGTAGGCACCGAAATCTGCCGCGGCAGTGTGTCGATCGGCGCGAGCGAGGGCACTTCCTCTCCCCCGGGCGCCGCCAGCGACTGGAATTTCCGCGCCGCAGGCAGTAGACGGGACTCCAGCGAGGCCACCGCGCTGTTGTACGCCGTGTTCGCGCGCTGCAATCCGGTGCGCACGTCCTCCAGGTATTCCAGGAATTTCAGCAGGCGCCCGTGCAGATCTTTGCCGCGCTCCGCGATCTCCCGCGCGTTTTCCGTCAGCTTCTCCTGCTGCCAGCCCTGCGCCACCGCGTGGAGCAACGCCAGAAAAGTCGTCGGGCTGGCCAGGATCACTTTCCGCTCGTTCGCATACTCCAGCAGCTCGCGGTCCTGCTCCACCGCCGCGCTGAAAAACGATTCGCCCGGCAGAAACAGCACCACAAAGCGCACCGTCTCCTCGAACTGTTCCGGATATTTCTTCGCCGCGAGATCCTGGATGTGTTTCTTCACCAGGCGCGCATGTTCGCCCATCGCCGCGCGGTAGTCGTCCGCCGTCTTGGCCTGCACCGCGGTGAGAAAAGCGTGCAGCGGCACTTTCGCATCCACAATAATCCTGCCGCCGCCGGGCACGTGCACCACCATGTCCGGACGCAGCCGCCCCTCCGCGCCCTCCGTGGACACCTGCTCCTCAAAGTCGCAATGCGGCGACATGCCGGTGAGTTCCGCCGCGCGGCGCAGCGTCAGCTCGCCCCACTTCCCTTTGATCTGCGGCTGGCGCAGGCTGGTCACCAGGCTTCCGGTTTCTTCGCGCAGCGCCCGGCTGCTTTCGTTCAACTGCTGCACCTGCGCCGTCAGCTCTCCGTAGGCCTGGCGCCGCGAGGCCTCCACCTGGCCGACGTGCTGGCGTAGCGATTCGAGAGATTGCTTCAGCGGTTCGAGGAGACCGGCGATGGCCGTCTGGCGCTCGGAGAGATCGCCCGCGGCTTCCTTCTGCAGCGCATCGAGGCGCGTGCGGGCCAGCTCGAGGAAGCGAGTATTGTTCTCCGCCAGCACTTGCGAGGCGGCGGCCTGGAACGTTTCCACTAGTTTCGCGCGTGCCTCCTCGAACTGCTGCTTCTGTTCCGTCAGATTTTCCTGGGCTTTCGCCAGCGCCGTTTTCGCCGAGGCATTCTCGGCCTGCTCGCGCTGGAGCTGTTGCTGCGCCGCCGCCAGTTCGCCGCGCAGGCCCTGTTCCTGCCGGCGCAGTTCCGCTGCGGCGCTCTCCGCCGAGGCCCGCCCGGCGGTCAGCTCCTGTAACCGGCCTTCCAGCTTTGCGCGCGTGCGCGCAGCCGCGGCCAGCCATGCGATGACCATCCCGGCAACCGCGGCGACAAGGACCACGACCAGTGTGGATGCGTTTACCATTCTCTATCCGCGGGCGAATATAGAGCGAAAACCATAGGGCGATTGTAGCATGCCCCGATGGCGCAGGCTTTAGCCTGCGCACTCCTGCAGGGATGTACTGCCCACGTTACTCCCGGTTCAGCAAAATCTTCCACGCCGCTGCCAGATGCTGGCCGAATTCCCCCTCAGGCTTCTTCGCCAGCATCTTTTCTAGCGCATCGCGCGCCTCGGCCACGTCCTGTGGATGTTGCGCCACCAACCGGAGTACCCGGTCCACCCGCTTGGTCCATCCGCGTGGCGCCAGGCGCCGCGCCTCCAGGAGTTCCCGTTGCGCCGCGTCGGTGTCCGGCAGCCCCAGCGGTTCGGCGACGCGGCGCACCTCGAAGAAAAACTCGCCGGGCTGGCGGAACTTGAACGCAATCGCCGCGGCATTGCTGGCTCCTCCGCTCGTTCGCCCCCGGGAGGGATTGCCCTGCGCCAGCTCGATTCTTCCTGCCGGCTCGGCGCGCACTTCGAAATCCACCGGGCGGTCCGTCCCGCGGACGATCACGCGCACCTCTCCCGCCTCTCCCGGCAAACCTTTGCCCTTATCGGAAGACAGCTCGAGCGAAATGACGCTGACGGGCGAGGTCGTTGCCGACAGGCCGGGAGCTTCGACCACTAGTTGCGTTTCGCCGAGTGCCGTCCTCGGATTCGGCAGCGCCACCAGCGCCACGGGAGACGCCGCCAGGACGGCCGCGGGCTGCCCGGCCAGCAGCACCAGGTTTTCATCGGCAACGCCCCGGAACCCGGCCCCGCGAATCGTGAATCGGTCTCTCAGAAGCAGTGTTCGAGTCCCCAAATCCACGCGCAGGCCCGGCGCCTCCTCCGCAGGAGCCGCGATGACGGTTGCGGAAGCCTCCGCCGTGCCGTCCGGCAGCGCGGCCCGGAGCACTCCCTGAGAATCCGGCGCCGTGAGTTCCGCGCGGCCAGTGGCGTCCGTCGTCAGCGTCACCCCTCCGCCCAGGTTCACCGTTACATTCGCTGCGGGACGCCCCTGCGTGTCGAGCACCGCGAGCGTCGCCGGCAGTCCGGCCACGAGCACCGGTGGAAGTACGATCGCAGGATGTCCGCCGGCAACTGCGGCCGTACCCGCCGGCCCCTGGCTCTGCGCCGTGGCGCCCGCCTTCGGCATGGGCAGCAACGCCGCGGCCAGAGCGGCGCCGAGGGCTAATGTGCGCGCAGCGACTGGGATGTGAGTTCGTCGGGTCATTGGATTTCGGCGGGTGATTTCGCCGGATGATTTCGCCATGCCGGGCTCGGCGGCGCGGGCTCAGGTGCGCCGCACGGTCAGTTCGTAAATCTTCGCGTCAATGAACAGGTTGAAGAGCTCGGCGTCCAGTTCGTGATGGTCCGAGGACGCTTTCAAAATGTCCAGGGCGCGTTCGGCCGGCACGGCCTTCTTGTACGGGCGGTCCGAAGCGGAGAGCGCGTCGAAGATGTCGCAGATGGTCATCATGCGCGTCTGCACCGGAATGTCCTCGGCCCGGAGCTGGTAGGGATATCCGGACCCGTCCAGCTTCTCGTGGTGCCCGCGCGCGATCATGGGAATCTCGCCGATCTCCTTCGTCCAGGGGATCTGGGTCAGAAAATTGAACGTGTGGATCACGTGGGATTCGATCTGCAGCCGCTCCGTCGGGTCCAGGCTGCCCTTGGGGATGGAGAGAAAACGCACCTCCTCCGGTGACAGCAGGTTGTGCTCGATGCCGCGCGGATCCCGGTAGGTCTGCCGGGCGATCTCGATCAGCCGGTCGAACTTCCCGGCGGGCAGCACCGTGGGTTCGTTGGATTGCAGGATCACCTGGTAGTAGTCGTCAATCTCTTCCAGCTTCTGCCGGTACTCGTCGTCCAGCGTGCCGATGTGCGCGAGCGCCTCCTCGCGCGTCTTTTCCAGCAGGTATTGCGCCTTTTTCTTGCTGTAGCTGGCCTCCAGCTCTTTGCGGATGTAATCGAAGCGCTGGCTGAGCAGTTCGATCTGCCCCGGATATAGCTTTTTCGCTTTCACCAGCACTTCTTCCCGCACGCCGACCTTTCCGAAATCGTGCAGGAGCGCCGCATACCGGATTTCCTTCATCTGCTCGGTGGTGAAGTGCTGTCCGCTGTAGGAGCCGGTGGGACACCGGTCCACGGCCTCCGCCAGCCCGCAGGTGAGCGAGGAAACACGGAAGCTGTGGCCGCTGGTGGTCGGATCGCGCTGCTCGATGGCCTTCACAGCCGCTTTCACGAATCCCTCGAACAGCGTTTCGATGTCCTGGTAGAGCTTGCTGTTCTCGTAAGCCACCGCCGCCTGCGAGGCCAGCGAGAGCGCCAGCCGCGTGGCCCGCTCGGAGAAGCGCACCACGTATTGCTCCACGTCCCCGCGGTCTCCCAGCCGCGCGTTCCGGTCCTTCTTGCTGTTGATGAGCTGCAGGACGCCGATCACCTCGTTCTTCGCGTTCTTCATCGGCAGCGTCAGCATCGAGCGCGTCAGGTAGCCGGAGTCCTGGTCGTATTTCGGATTGAAGCGGTAGGGCCGGTCGGGGGGAATTTCGTAGGCGTCCGCCAGGGAGAGCGCGTCTCCATGCAGCGCCACGTGGCCCGCCATCGACGTCTCCGTGATGGGCATGGTGAATTCGGTGAAGGGAAATTGGCGGCTGTCGTTCTGCGTCAGCTTGATGCGCAGCCGCTGCTGCTTGTCCCCCGCCGTCTCCACCAGATAAATGGAACCGGCATCGGCCGAAGTGACCTCCCGCGCTTTTTGGAGGATCAGATTGAGCAGGCGGTTGATGTCACGCTCCGCGGAAAGCGCCACCCCAATCTGGTTCAACTGGTCCATCTCGCGCTCGGCGCGAGCCAAATCCTCCCGTGAGGCCCGGTCCCGGGCGGCCAGTTCGATGTTCTCGAAGGCCGCGGCAACGGCTCTGGCCAGGTAGGCGCGAGTGGTCCTGCGAGGCAGTACCGTGAAGAACTCGCCGTCCGGCGCCGCCGCCGCTTCCTCTCCCCCTCCCACCAGCGCGATCACCCGCATCCCCGGATAGTTCGAAGCGGCGCCCAAAAGGCCTTCGTAATCGTCCTGTTTCAGGTCCACCACACAGACGACCGCGGTTTCCTCCGGCGGAAGCTCATTCCGCGTTCGCGGCTGGCGCGATTGGCGCGACGAGAAAGGCCGGGGGGTCCACCCCCCTCCCAGCTTCCCAGCCAGCCGTGCGGCCGGGGATTTCTCCAGATACCAGATTTCCTTCGCGAGTCTCATGATTACCGCGGGAAAATGAATGGCCAGGAGTATAGCGGAATTCCCGGCCAGACCATAGCGCCGGTTGGGACCCGGCAGGCCGGCCGGCACTGTTGGTTTTCCTGAACCTGCTGTCTTTCCGTGTCTTGTATTGGCTGGGGTGCTCTGTTAGCCTACCCTCCAAAGCGCAGCCCGCGCCGTGGCAATTTGACGGTGGACGCTGGACCGCACAAGCGGCGTCCAGGGAAGGCGGTGGAGCGCTGACCGGGATGCCCCATCATGGCTGAACGCAAATTCCCTGTGACCGACGTCATCGTGGGCGCCGTCATCTCCGCTGTGCTCCTGGCGGGCTTTTTCATCGGTTTTGGTCCTCTGGATTCCCTGGAGCTTAAACTTTACGATCTGCGCGCCAAGACGCGCGCCACCCGACCGGCGAGCAGCGATATTGTGATTGTCGCTGTAGACGATCCCTCGATCGCACAACTCGGCCGCTGGCCCTGGCCCCGTGGCTACATGGGAGAACTGGTTGACCAACTCTCCGAGTCTGAGGCCAAGGTTATCGCTCTCGACCTGCTCTATTCCGATGCCGAGGTCAACCAGGGTCTCGAGGAAGTTCGCAAGCTCCACAAGCAGATCGTGGAGGCCCGCAAGCAGCTCGTCTTCAACCAGAATCCGGGTGTGGATACGCGCCGGGAACGCGCCGCGGCCGATCAGGTCTTCAACGAGTTCAATAAGATCTTCGACGATTCAGAAAAACAACTGGACAATGATGGGCTGCTGGAGAACTCCATCGCTCTCTCCGGCAACATCGTTCTGGCCAGCTATTTCGGCCTTCCGGGGCCGCCCCTCGGCCGGCCCGACCAGGACCCCTCCGCGGACATCCTGAAAAACGCGCTCCCGGGCGCCACCAAGGATCTGCTGAAAGGCACGGAACTCGACGCAAAGAACATCGTTCCGCCCATCGAGCGCTTCGCCAAGGCCTCCGCGGCGATCGGCCAGATTAACTGGCTCCCCGACCGAGACGGCGCCGTCCGCCGCCAGCCGCTGCTGGTCGAATACATGGACAAGATTTATCCGTCCTTCTCCCTCCAGGTCGCGCGGCTGTTCCTGAATCTGCAGCCTGGAGAAGTGATTCCCATGGGCCAGACAGTGAAAGTGGGCAACCGCACCGTGCCCACCGACCCGCATTTCGAGACCCTGGTGAATTTCTACGGCGATAAGAACACGTTCCCCTACTTCAGTTTTGTGGACGTGGTCACCAAGAAGGTCACCAAGGAAAATTTCAGGGGCAAGATTGTTCTCGTAGGGTTCACCGCAACCGGCCTCGGCGAACAACGCGCCACCCCGCTCTCCGCCACCCTTCCGGCCGTCGAGTACTTCGCCAACGTGATCCAAAACGTGCTGGACGGAAAGTTCATCGTGCAGCCGCCCTGGGCTCGCAACATGGAAATCGGAGCCCTGGTGCTGTTTGCGCTGTTCATCACCCTGGGCGTGCCGCTGCTGCCCGCGGGAATAAGCGCAGGGATCGCCCTGGGCCTGCTCGTTCTCTATGACGGCGTGGCGATCTGGCTCTTCAACTCCCGCGGCCAGTGGATCACCATGCTCTATCCTTCCCTGCTGCTCGTCGTCGGTTACCTGGTGATGGTCTCGAGGCGCTACTTGGGCACCGAGCACGCCCGCGACACGCTCGAGACCGAATCGGCCGAGACCCTCAAAATGCTGGGGCTCTCCTTCCAGGGCCAGGGCATGCTGGACATGGCCTGGGATAAGTTCCGCCGCGTCCCCATCGACGCCGGGATGAAGGACACGCTCTATAGCCTGGCTCTCGACTTCGAGCGAAAGCGCCAGTTCAATAAGGCCGTTGCCGTCCTCGAGCACATCGGGGCGGCGGACAAGAAGTTCAAAGACATTGCCGAACGCGCCGTCAAACTCAAGGCCATGGGCGAGACCCAGATCCTGGGCACCGCCGGACTCCGCCGCGGGGCCGATCAAACGGTCATGACCACCGGGACCGACGTGAAGCCCACGCTCGGTCGCTACGAAGTCCTGAAGGAACTCGGCAAGGGCGCCATGGGCACCGTCTTCCTGGGCCGCGATCCCAAGATCAACCGTCAGGTCGCCATCAAGACGCTCCGCTTCGACGATCCCGACCTCACCGACGAGGACAAGCTGGCCCTGCGCGAGCGCTTCTTCCGCGAGGCGGAATCCGCCGGCCGGCTGAACCATCCCCACATCGTAAACATCTACGACGCGGGCGAAGACCAGGACATCCATTACATCGCCATGGAGTTGCTCGATGGGGCGGACCTGAAACCCTGGGGCACGAAGGGGAACCTGCACCCCATGGCTGAGGTCGTGGGGCTGATCGCGGATGTGGCCGACGCGCTCGACTACGCCCATTCCAACAACGTGGTTCACCGCGACATCAAGCCGGCCAACCTGATGATCCTCAAGAACGGCGCCATCAAGGTCACCGACTTCGGCATCGCCCGCATCACCGACCAGTCGAAAACGGCCACCGGCACCGTGCTCGGCACTCCCAGCTACATGTCCCCCGAGCAGCTCGCCGGAAAGAAGGTGGACGGGCGCTCGGATATCTTCTCGTTGGGTGTCTGCCTGTACGAGTTGCTGACCGGGGAAAAACCCTTCACCGGCGACTCGGTGGCCACGCTGGTCACCTCCATCGTGAACACGCCGCATCGCCCGCTCCAACAGTTGGACCCCAAAATCCCTGCGGCTGTCGCCCAAGTGGTGGACCGCGCTCTCCAAAAAGATCCGGAGAAGCGCTATCAGCGCGCCAAGGATATGGCAGATGCCCTGCGCAAGAGCCTGACCGAGCCCGCCGGAGCGCGGACATGAGGATCGAGCGTGCGTGTTGACATGGAGGCGCGCTCCGATTTGGGGTGCGTCCGCAAGAACAATGAGGACAACTTCACCGTGGTGCCCGAACTCGGGCTCTACGTCCTCTCCGATGGCATGGGCGGAGAAGCGCATGGTGAAGTGGCGAGTGGTCTGACCATCGACGCTATTCGCCACCATTGTGTGGAGGCCACCTCCAAGCCCGACACTCCTTTGTTCGGCGATCCCATTCCCAATATCCCCCCGCGCGCCAATCGCCTGGCCTCTGCCGTGCGCCTCGCCAACCGGGCCATCTATGAGTCGGCCCAGCGCCACCCCTCCCAGAAGGGCATGGGCGCCACCGTGGTGGCCATCTGGATGGACGAAGAACAAATGAGCGTGGCCCACGTGGGCGACAGCCGCCTCTATCGCATGCGCCAGGGCCAGTTGGAACAAATCACTCAGGACCATTCCCTGGTCGCCGAGCAGGTGCGTCGCGGCATCCTGACCCAACAACAAGCCGATACCAGCCAGATGCAAAGCGTCCTCATCCGTGCCCTGGGCATTGATCCTGACGTCGAGGTGGACGCTGAAGAGCACCCCGTCCTGGCGGGCGACACTCTGGTGCTCTGTTCCGACGGCCTCAATCGCATGGTCACGGACCCGGACATCGGCAGCATCCTGAACACTTCTCTGAGCGCCAAGGAGGCCACCGATCGCCTGATTGCGCTGGCCAATGAAAACGGGGGAGAGGACAACGTCACGGTAATCGTGGTGAAGGTGCTGGAAGGATCCGACGGGTGGCTGGCGCGCGCGTGGCGCTGGCTGTGCGGAGAATAGCGGGAGGAGCCTAGAAATGGCAAAGTTGATCCTAAAGTACGAAGCGGCGGTCCTTAAGGAAGTGGATGTCGGCGCGCAACCCATCGGCATTGGCCGCGCTCCGGATAACGCCCTGCACGTGGACAATCTCGCCGTCTCGAGCCACCACGCGCGCATCTTCAACGACGCCGGCAAGCTGGTGGTCGAAGACATGAACAGCCTGAACGGCACTTTCGTGAACTCCCAGCGAGTCACGCGCGCCACGCTGAAGCCCGGCGACGTGGTCAGCGTCGGCAAGCACACCATCGAGGTCCGCGGCGAGGCGGAACCGCTTCCCGCGGGCACCGCTCCTGTGGCTCCAGCCAAGCCCGCTCCGCCCAAGCTCCAGGAAACCATGGTGCTGGATACCAAGAAGCGGCGCGAACTGCTCGCCCAGGCCATGTCCACCGGCGGCACCGCCCCGGAAACCGGGGCCGCGGCACCGCCCCGCGTGCGCATCCCCTGGCTCATCGTGCTCCAGGGCAAGACCGATCAGCGGGAGTATCTCCTCTCGAACAAGCTGACTGTGATTGGCAAATCGAGAATGGCCACCGTCCGCCTCACGGGGTGGTTCGCTCCCGGCGTCGCCGCTCAGATCAGCAAACGCGACGATGGCTTCTACATCGGCACGGGCGACAAGGTTCCCAAGGTCAATGGACAAGCGATCACCGGACCCACCAAGCTCAACGAGGGCGACGTGATCGAACTGGGCAAAGTGAAGTTGAGCTTCGCCTTCCGCGACTGAAGCGCGGTCGCCCTTCGCGCTTCCCAAGATGGCCCCGCCCGCCACCACAGGACAACCCACTGGCTTCCTCCAGAAGTGGTGGGGCCAGCGCGTCTCCCTGGCCATCAGCCTGGGGATCTCCCTCATCGGCCTCCTGCTCTACTACAGCGTCCT
>Ga0187819_10001503_pt1 | contig 12076 bp, 10 predicted proteins | sample NC_wetland_sal_i_15_FD_132411 | JGI IMG/M metagenome (GOLD analysis project Ga0187819, IMG submission 132411) | Wetland sediment microbial communities from Neuse River Estuary, North Carolina, USA - SO4_4 | ecosystem: Environmental > Aquatic > Freshwater > Wetlands > Sediment | place: USA... | reverse complement strand
GGTTGCGGGAATGCGTCACATTGCCCGGAGTTCGTTTACCATGAAGACTTCGAGTTTGGCATCCTCGAGGGGATTGAACTGCAGCCCGGCAATCCGGCAAAGTCAATCGTCTGTACCGGCTTTGCCAACGAGGCTTTTCCCCTGATTCGCTATGAAGTCGGCGATACTGGAACATGGCGGGAGGACGGAGTGCCCTGTCGTTGCGGGCGCCAATCCAGCGTTCTGATGCGCATCGAGGGGCGCAAAGACGACTACGTTGTGACGCCTGAAGGCACACACATCATGCGCTTTGACTACGTGTTCAAGGATGCGATGAATGTGAAAGAGGCGCAGATCGTTCAGGAACAACTCGGCGGGATCAGCGTTAAGCTGGTTCGCCGAGACGCATACGGTACGAAGGACGAAATCTCGATCAAGAGAGAAATCCAGCGGTGGATCAGCCCCACGCTTAAAGTGCGGTTCGAATATGTGCCTGAAATTGAGCGGGAACCCGGTGGGAAATTCCGGGCAGTCGTCTCGCGCCTGAAGTCAGCCTCGATCGCAGAATAGTTTTCGACTAGTGTTCTCCATGAAGCAAGTTCTCCAACACGCCCGCACCGGCGAGATTACGGTCGAGGAAGTTCCGGCGCCGCAATTGCTTCCCGGCTGTGTGCTGGTGCGTATCGCGGCCTCAGTAGTATCGGCAGGCACAGAACGAGCATCCGCCGAATTCGCCCGCAAGAGCCTGTTGCAGAAGGCGCAATCCCGTCCTGACCTGGTGCGCGAGGTCATCAGCAAAGTGCAGCGTGACGGCATCTTTTCTGCGATTCAGTCCGTGCGCAGCCGTCTCGACCAGCCGCAGAGCCCCGGGTACAGCAGCGCGGGAACCGTGATCGCGGTTGGTGAAGGGGTGACCGACATCCAGCCAGGTGACCGCGTCGCCTGCGCAGGCGCTGGCTATGCGGTCCATGCGGAGATCGCATGCGTCCCGAGGTTACTTGTCGCCCGTATTCCTATCCGTGATCCTATTGTGGGAGACCAGGTCCCGTTCGATGAAGCTGCTTTCGCCACGCTAGGGGCGGTTGCACTCCACGGCATTCGAACATCCGCCGTTCGGCTCGGAGACCTGGTTGCAGTCATCGGCCTCGGTCTCTTGGGTCAGCTTACTGTCCAACTGCTGAAAGCCGCAGGATGCCGCGTTCTGGGAATGGATATCGATCCCACGCGAGCCGACTTGGCTCATCAGATGGGCGCAGGTGCCGTGGCAAGTTCGGCCTCCGCATTTCGCGATCTTTGCCTCGAAGAGTCGCACGGCGCGGGCGTAGACTCTGTCCTCATCACGGCCGAAACTCCCAGCAGCGATCCGGTGAATCTCGCCGGCGCGGTTGCTCGCGACCGAGCAGTCGTCGTAGCAGTCGGCACCGTCGGCATGGACATTGAGCGTAAAGCGTATTACGAGAAGGAGATCGACTTCCGTATCTCACGCTCCTATGGGCCCGGCCGCTACGACTCGGCCTACGAACAGAAGGGACGCGACTATCCAATCGGCTACGTGCGCTGGACTGAGACCCGCAACATGGAAGCGTTCGTCCAATTTCTCGCCGAGAAGAAAATCAGCGTCGGCCCGCTGATCACCCATCGCTTTCCGATCGAGCGCGCCCAAAGCGCGTACGAGTTGATCACGGGAAGATCGCGCGAAGCGTTCCTGGGAGTAGTGATTCAATACTCCGAGACGTGCGGCGACGCCCGCACGCTCACGCCCGCACCCGAGCCAGCAATGGGTATTCAAGCTGTCGGCGCGGCCAGCGTCTCGGTCGGCCTGCTCGGTGCAGGAGGTTTCGCAATTTCCACGCTGATTCCGGCGATGAGGGCGTCGTCGAATACATCCCTCGTTGCCGTATGCGCGGCGACCGGATCTCACGCTCAACATGCTGCTGGCAAGTTCGGCTTCTGCACCGGCACAACCGACGAAGTCGAACTCATTCGCGATCGGAGCGTCAACACGGTCGTCATCGCCACGCGCCATCATATGCACGCCAGGCAAGTTCTCGCCGCGCTCGCCGCGGGGAAGAACGTTTTCTGCGAGAAGCCACTCTGCCTTACCGAAGGCGAATTGCGCGACATAGTCCGCTCGTACCTCGAGATGGCACCATCGCAGCGCCCTGCGTTGATGGTCGGATTCAACCGCCGCTTCGCTCCCATGACTGCGCGGATGAAATCGTTCCTCTCGCCGATTTCCGAACCGCTTGCGCTCCACTACCGAATCAACGCTGGATATCTTCCGCCCGACCACTGGGTGAACGATCGCGAGCAGGGCGGCGGCCGCATTCTCGGCGAGGTCTGCCACTTCGTCGATTTGCTGACGTTCCTTGCCGGTTCACCGGTTGTCGGAGTTCAGGCCCGACCCATCGGCAGTTCAGCACGCTATAGCGGAGATAACGTGCTAGCCTCGCTGCGCTTCGCGAACGGCTCCGAAGGAACGATCAGTTATCTTGCCAATGGCGACCGGAGCTTTTCCAAGGAGCGCATCGAAGTATTCGGTGGAGGCAGCACGGCGGTCCTCGAGGATTTTCGCCGCTTGGAACTCGTCCGCAATGGCCGTAAGGAAACGATCCGCTCGCGATGGCGCCAGGACAAGGGACATCGCGCCGAGTGGGCCTCGTTTGTGCAGTCCGTGCAAAAGCCCAAGGAACCGCCGATTCGCTTCGAGGATCTCCTGTGTTCCACGCTTGCGACGCTCCGCGTTAACGAGTCGGTCGCGACCGGAAAGCCCCTGGCAGTGGACACCGCGGCATTCCTCGAAACGGCCCGACGCGCACCCAGTCTGAACCCCAGCCGGAACGAATGATCGAACATCCATGAGATCTCCGAGGAGACAGCGCTAGTTCATGCTCATTTTGGGCCTCAATATGTTTCATGCCGACGCCTCGGCGGCAATCGTTGTCGACGGCGAAGTGAAGTTTGCGGTCGCCGAGGAGCGTCTTAACCGCCATAAACACTTTGGCGGATTCCCGGCGCTCGCGGTGAAAGCCTGCCTGGAAGCGGTTGGCGCGAAGATTTCCGATGTCGAGCACGTGGCTGTTGGCCAGGACAGCGACGCGAATCTGGCCAAGAAAGTTCAATACGCTCTTGCCAACCCGGCCAAGATCCTGAACTTCATCCGCCTTCGCCAGCGCAAAGAAGCGATGCGCGATGTGCGGTCGCTGCTCGCGAAAGCGTTGGCTGTTGATTCCGCACAGCTCCGCTTCCAGGAGCACCATCTCGAACACCACATCGCGCACATTGCCAGCTCCTATTACTGCTCCTCGTGGGAAAAGGCCGCCGGTTTCAGCTACGACGGTTCCGGCGATTTCGTCTCGACCATGATGGCTCGCTGTGAGGGCAACGAGATCGAAGTGCTGGACCGCGTGTTCCTTCCGCATTCGCTGGGCAGCGTTTACACCATGATTTGCGAATTCATCGGTTACACGAAATATGGCGATGAAGGCAAAGTCATGGGTCTTGCTCCCTACGGCAAAGAGACGTACTGCAAAGAGATCAGCAAGATCGTCACGCTCAAGAACGGCGGGTTTCAACTCGATCTCAGCTATTTCAAACCGCTCGGAAGCAATCAGGGCATGCAGGTTCTGCCCGACGGTACTGTGCGCCTGGCGCGACATTTCTCAGATCGGATGGAGAAGTCATTCGGCCAGCCGCGCCAGCCGTACACGGAGATCACGAAGCGCGACATGGACTTAGCATTCGCGCTGCAGCACCGTTTCGAAGAGATATTCTTTCATCTGCTTAATCGGCTGCACGAACGCGTTCCCTTGGATGAAGTAGCAATGGCTGGTGGATGCGCGCTCAACAGTGTCGCCAACGGCAAGCTTTTCGAGCGCACGCCATTCCGCCAAACCTACATCCAACCTGCCGCGGGCGACGAGGGCCTGGCCATCGGAGCGGCTCTGCACACGTACCACTCCGTGCTCAAGCAGCCTCGTCGCCACCAATTGAAGAATGCTTACCTCGGTCCTGAGTTCTCCGAATCGCGCATCCAATCCGCACTGCAGAGCGCTGGCCTGCAATGTCGCAAGCTCGAACGCGCGGCTCTGCTCGACAAAACGGCAGAGCAGATTGCTGCAGGCAATGTCGTCGGATGGTTTCAGGGCCGCATGGAATGGGGTCCGCGCGCCCTCGGTAATCGCTCGATCGTAGCGCATCCGGGCCTGCCCAACATGAAAGGCGTTCTAAACGCCCGCATCAAGCACCGCGAATGGTTCCGTCCCTTTGCGCCATCCATCATGGCCGACTACCAGCATGAATACTTCGAGCACGATCATCCTTCACCCTTCATGTTGCATGTGTACAAGATCCGGCTCGAGAAGCGCAAATCCCTGTGCGCGGTGAATCACGTGGACGACACGGGCCGCTTGCAGAGTGTGACGCGCGAAGAAAACCCGATGTATTACGATCTGATCTCGGCCTTTCACCGCAAGACCGGGATTCCGGTGATCCTCAATACAAGCTTCAACGAGAATGAGCCCATCGTTTGCACGCCGGAAGAAGCCATCGACTGCTTCCAGCGGACCCGCATGGATGTTCTGGCGATCGGGCCGTTTTTGGTTGTTACGCCAGAGCAGGGAAGGCAGACATCCGCCGCGTCGGCGGTCCCCAAGACCAGCAATGTATAGCTGATTCGACAGATTTCTCAGTGCACGAAGAAACCCGTCGCCGCCACGACCATTCCCACGACTCCCAGAAACAGGCCCAAAAACCAAAAGAGCCTGCGTCCGGAAAGCAGGGTAATCGACGTGATCACGAGCCCGACTTCCAGAAAGACTTCAGCCAAGTCGTAGCGATCGGCGCGGTTCCGCACCGACACGACCTCCGCCTCCATCTCGTGTGCCTTGTCTTCGATGTCCTTCTGCTCATCCTTGTAGCGTGACGCCTCTCCCGAGTATTTTTCGTGCAACTTCTCCAAGGCAGCGGCGTCGGTAGTTGGTTGCACTGAGGTCAGATCCGTAAACAATTCATCTTCGTGCCGCCGGATGTTCTTGGCTTGATAGTAAGCCCACTGATCCGACGCTTTCGCCTGCAACACGACCTCTTCAGTGTGGGCCCGATGTCCGATCAGCGTGACCACGGCAACCAGCACCGCGAGCACGGCCATCGTCACCGTGACGGGCACAAGCGTCGGATCGTGTTTGGCGTGCTCGGCGTGTTCCTGCAATTCGTTCAATTCTTCCGACATTCGTCACTCTCCCATAACCTTCACAATGACCCGCTTGTCGCGTTGCCCGTCGAACTCGGCGTAAAAAATCCTTTGCCATGTGCCCAGATCGAGTTTGCCCGCAGTAACAGGCACGATGACCTCATGGTGAATCAACAGCGCCTTCAAGTGAGAATCGCCGTTATCTTCTCCCGTGTCATGATGCTTGTAGTTCTTGCGAAACGGCGCCAGGTGCTCTAGCCATTGATCGATGTCTTCGATCAACCCACTCTCGTTGTCGTTCACATAAACGCCTGCCGTAATGTGCATGGCCGAAACCAGCACCATGCCTTCCTTGACTCCGCTCCTGCCGACGATCTGCTCCACCTGGGGCGTAATGTGAACATACGCGCGATGCGTCTTAGTATGAAACTTTAAGTACTCGGTCAGCGTCTTCATAATTCCGTGCGAACGCTAGCGTAATGCTTCTGCAACTCTACCGCTCGCGATCAAATCGTTGATGCGGGCCAGATCCGCGTACATGACTCGGTCTTTCTCCATGGTGGGACACACCGACCGAATCGCCGCATGCGCTGCCTGGCCGCGTTTTGACGTTTTCAGTGGAGCCAGGAAATCCAGCGCCTGCGCGACGGCCATAGCTTCGATCGCGAGCACGTTCCGTGTATTTTCAACAATGCGGCGCAGCTTGAGTGCCGCAGTCATCCCCATCGAAACGTAATCTTCCTTGTTCCCTGAGGTGGTGATCGAGTCAACGGAAGCCGGATGGGCCAGCACTTTATTCTCGCTGACCAATGCAGCCGCGGTGACTTGCGGCATCATGAAGCCCGAATTCAGGCCAGCGTCCGGAGCAAGAAAAGGCGGCAATCCCTCGCTCAGCGTCGGGTTCACCAACCGCTCGACCCGGCGCTCACTAATGCCCGCCAGGGCGCTCAACGCGATACCCAGGAAATCCAGCGCAAACGCCAGGGGTTCGCCATGGAAATTGCCGCCAGAAATTACGTCACCGTCAGCGTTCTTCGGATCGGTAACGAAGACCAGGGGATTATCCACTGCTGAGTTGGCTTCGATCTCAAAGACGCTGCGGCAATGCGCGAGCGTGTCACGGACCGCTCCGTGGACTTGCGGGATGCACCGAAGCGAGTAGGCGTCCTGCACGCGGCCGCAGTTCCGGTGGGACTCGCGAATCTCGCTGCCTTCGAGCATGCGCCGCAGATTCGCCGCCGACTTGATCTGACCACTGTGGGGACGGGCTTTGTGAATGCGCTCATCGAAGGCCGTGTCCGTTCCCTTCAAAGCATCGCAACAGAGTCCGCCCAGAACATCCGCTGAATCGACAAGCGTTTCCGCCGCCAGCAAAGCCAGCGTCCCGACCGCCAGCATGGCCTGGGTGCCGTTGATGAGAGAAATCGTCTCCTTGGATTCAAGGACAATGGGTTTGATTTGCGCTCTCTTCAGAGCTTCGACGCTGGAAATGCGCACTGACTTGTCGTCAAAGCATTCCCCTTCGCCGATGAGCGCCAGAGCAAGATGCGCCAGAGGAGCCAGATCGCCGCTCGCGCCTACGCTTCCCTGCGACGGAACGACCGGCGTGACGCCTCGGTTCAGCATCTCGCACAGCGTGTCGATGACAAGTGCGCGCACACCGGAATGTCCTTTAGCCAGCGAATTTGCTCGCAAGAGCATCATGGCGCGAGTCTCGGGAACCGGAAGCGGAGTTCCGACTCCGACCGCGTGCGACCGCACCAGATTGACCTGCAACTCGCGGATCTGCTCGCCGGCGATACGAACATCGCTCAATTTGCCGACGCCGGTGGTAATCGCGTAGGCCACTTTGTTGCTGGCGACGATCTCATCGACCACGGCACGCGCCCGGTTGACGAACTCGCGGGCGTCCGGGGCAAGCAGCACGGCACGGCGCTCTGCTGCAACTTCGCGCACCGCTTCCAAGGTTAGATCGTTTCCGCTGATGTGGAGTGCGTTCAAAATAGAGTCCCCAGCTTGCTATTTTCCCGTCACGGCGCGGAATACACTCAAATATTTGTCGGGGAGGGCTGCAACTTTCATCTTTGAATCGGTAACGATGTGGGTTGTCTCACCTTCGGCCAGCAAGGCCCCCGTACTTGCCCGCGCGAGTTCATACCTGAAAATGATCACGGACTCGCGAACCCTCTTCAGCCAGGTCTTCACCACAACCTCTTCGTCGTAGTACACCGGCGCCCGATACCGGCACTTCGCCTCGGCCACGGCAATGAATAACCCGTCTTCCCGTTCCATGTCGCGGTAGGAAAAACCCATCTGCCGCATTAACTCCACTCGGCCCACTTCGAACCAGATCAAGTGGTTCGAATGATAGACCACGCCCATCTGATCGGTCTCGGAGTAGCGCACGCGCAGGCGCGTCTCGTTCCGTGCAGGATGATGGTTGGAAGTCACTTGCCCGTCCATACTGGTTTGCGCTTTTCCAGAAACGACGAGATTCCTTCGCGGAAGTCTGCCGTGGTGCGGATTGCCGCATTCTCGCGCACAGCCGCGTTAATCTGGGCGTCGAGCTCGGCACGGGCGTGATCGGTGAGCAATTGCTTCGTCGCTAGCAGGGATGCTGCGCTGTTCTCCATCAGCAGCGCTGCCCGCTCGCGGGCTCGGGCCAGCAATCCATCCCCAGGCACGATCTCGCTGATCAGCCCCATCCCCAAAGCCTCCTGCGCCCCAAAAAGTCTTCCAGTCAAGAGCAGGTCACGCGCCTGCTTCTCGCCGACCTGTCGAAGCAAAAAGGTCGACACAATCGCCGGAACAAACCCGATGCGGACCTCGGTGTAGCCAAACTTCGCTTCTGGAGTTGCGAGCGTGAAATCGCACAGCAGCGCAAGTCCGGTGCCGCCAGCAATTGCTGCTCCGTTCACCGCAGCAATCGTCACCTTCGGAAACTCATACAAAGACCGGAACAGACGCACCATCGTCTCCGAGTCTTTGAGATTCTGTTCCGGGGATCGCCCGAGCAGCGCCTTCAAGTTGTCCAGGTCCAATCCCGAACAAAAGGCTTTGCCAGCGCCGGTTAAGATCAGCACGATCGCATCGGATTTCGACACTTCGTCCAACGCACGCAGCAGTTCGTCGATCAAATCAAAGCTAATCGCGTTGCGCTTCTCGGGACGGTTCAGCGTGATTGTTGCTACTCGTCGGTCGTATGCGAGTTGGAGTGTGTTATAGCTCATGTGAAACCAGGCCATGGATTTGACTGATCTTCATGGATAAACCAAAACTCTTAGTCGTTTGGAGGGTCCGTGAATTAATCTGCGGCGTGAGATTCCGAATACTTTGCCGCAATGCCCCCTGTTGCCTTCAGAAGAGTATCGAGTGATTTCAGAACTGGCAACTCCGCAGCGCGCTGGTGAAGCGCTACAATCACTCTTTCCGTCGGGATGTTCCCCACCAGAGCGTCCTGCGCAAACGGACACCCGCCCAGTCCTCCGATGGCGGAATCAAACCGACGGCATCCCGCGTCATACGCTGCCAGAATCTTTTGCGTCGCATTCTCGGGACGGCTGTGCAGGTGCACGCCGATCTCAAGATAGTCATAGCTGCGCAGTACTGTGCCAACCAGTTGATTAATCTGCTCCGCGCTCGCCACGCCTACGGTATCGGCAAGAGAAATCATGTGCAGATCTTCCGCTTCGAGCAGTTCCACTGCGTCGAGGACCTCGTCCACGTTCCACGGATCACCGTACGGATTGCCGAAGGCCATCGAAATGTAAACTACGACCCCGAGTCCCGCGTCGTCGGCCTTCTTCTGAATCTTCTCCAATTCCTCGAGAGCACCCTCAGGCGACTGGTTCTGATTCTTGCGCAGGAATGTTTCCGAAATCGAATACGGAAATCCGAGTGTCGAAACCGCCTGTGTGTCGATCGCGCGCTGCGCTCCCTTTTCGTTCACGACGATCCCGATAATCTCTACATCATCCGGCGGATCCAGTTCCTTCAGCACTTCTTCCGCGTCGGCCATCTGTGGCACTGCCTGTGGCGAAACAAACGACACGGCGTCGATGTGCTTGAATCCCGCATTGATCAAGGCCTTTAAGTAGTCCGTTTTCAGGTCAGCTGGGATAATCCCTCCCAGCCCTTGCCATGCATCCCGCGGACACTCGATTAGTTTGACAGCGTCGACCATAAAATCTCACCCACGGATCAACACGGATCAACGTCTGGGTGCTCCTGCTGATTCGTGTTCATCCGTGGTAAATCATGTTTGCAGCACTCCCACTTTAAACTCCGGCACATCGGGATTCAGCGCAGCTGCTTCCAACGCCTGGCTGATCGCATCTCGCGTTTCGATCGGATCGATAATCTTATCGATCCACAACCGCGCTGCGCCGTAACGTGGGTCGGTCTGCTCGTCGTACGTGCTCTTTACTGACTCGTAGAGCTCTTTCCTCTCTTCTTCGCTCAATTTCTTGCCGCCGCGCTCCAGTTGCTTGACCTTGATCTCAACCAGCGTCCCCGCCGCGGAATCTCCGCTCATCACCGCATATCGTGCCGTTGGCCAGGCAAACACGAACCGTGGATCGTATGCCTTGCCGCACATCGCATAGTGGCCCGCCCCGAACGATCCGCCAACGATTACCGTGATTTTCGGCACAACGGAATTCGAAACTGCATTCACCATCTTCGCGCCCGCTTTGATGATGCCGCTCCACTCCGCATCGCGGCCGACCATGAATCCGTTTACGTCGTGAAAAAAAACCAGCGGAATCAGGTTCTGATTGCAGTCCATGATGAACCGTGAAGCCTTTTCGGCCGACTCCGTATAAATCACGCCACCGAACTCGATGCGCTTGTGTCCCTCATGATCGGTCTGCTGCGCGTGCAATTTCTGATTGGCGACGATTCCCACGGCAAACCCTCCAATCCTGCCGTATCCGCAAATCAGCGTCTTCCCGTATTCCGGTTTATATTCGTCGAAGCGGCTGCCATCGAGCACGCGCGCCAGCACCTCCTTCATGTCGTACGGACGCGCGGGTGATGGATCGTAGATCCCATAAAGTTCCTCGGCCGCCAGCGCCGGTTCGACGGGTTTCTTTCGGTCCCATGGCGACAGCCTCCGGTATCCCCATTTCTCCACAATCGAGCGGATTCGATCGATGCAAGCCTGGTCGTTCGGTTCGCGGAAATCGACCGTGCCGCTGATGGCCGAATGCATCGCGGCACCGCCCAGTTCTTCCGCCGATACTTTCTGCCCAATCGCGGCCTGCACCAGCGCCGGCCCCGCTAGAAATAGTCCGCTCCCGTCCGTCATCAGCACGTGATCGCACATGACCGGCAGATACCCGCCACCGGCCACGCACATCCCCATAATCGCGGCAATCTGCGGAATTCCCATCGCCGACATTACGGCGTTGTTGCGAAATACGCGCCCAAAATCGTCGGTGTCGGGAAACACATCTTCTTGCAGAGGCAGGAATACTCCGGCGGAGTCGACAAGATAAATCGTGGGAATGCGGTTCTCGATGGCGATGTTCTGCGCACGGATCACTTTCTTGGTCGTCATCGGGAAAAACGCGCCCGCTTTTACGGTGGCGTCGTTCGCGATGACCATCACTAACCGCGTATTCACACGCGCCAGTCCGGTTACGACACCCGCCGCCGGCGCGCCTCCCCATTCTTCGTACATGCCATGCGCCGAGTACAGGCCAAGTTCAAAGAATGTTTCCGGATCGGTCAAGAGCCCAATGCGTTCTCGCGCCGTCAAACGCCCCTTGGCATGCTGATTCTCGATGGCTTTGGCGCCTCCACCTTCACAAATCTTCTCGCCTTGGTTGCGCACCTGCGACATGAGATCGGCGAGGAATCGCATGTTGGCTTCGAAGCGCGCCGACGTTGGATCGACCTTCGTCGGCAGCACGTTGTTCGGTGCAGACGAGTTCACAGCGAGCGTTTCGTCGCGGTTAGCCATGAGTCGAAGGAGCGGACTGTTTACGGTATAACAGCCAGGCAGAAGCGCGCAATGCAGCATACTCTGGACAGTCGTCTGTCGCACCGGCTCATTGGGCGATTCGCCGAAGCGCTTCGGAGACCGGATCCGTAGCAATGCCGTCCACCAATCCGATCTGCAGCGCCCTCTCTGCGCTAATCTTTTCAGCTGCGACGAACATCTCCAGGGCGCGAGCTTTGCCGATCAATCGTGGTAGCCGCTGAGTTCCTCCCCATCCCGTAATGAGCCCCAACGCAGCTCCGCGATGCCCAAACACAGCATGCGGTGCAGCAATTCGGCGATGACAAGCAAGCGCGAGGTCCAAACCGCCGCCCATACAGTATCCGCCGACGGCGGCGTATACCGGAGCAGGGAAGTTGTCGATCGCCGACATCAACTCCTGCCCCATCTTGGAAAACTCGTAGGCGGTAGGCGCATTGAGAGCTGCAATTTCTTTCAAGTCCGCTCCGGCGGAAAAGAATGTTTCATTTCCTGTAATAATCAACGCTCGCTTTTCTGCTGCTAGTTGACGAACCGCCTCCGCGACCTCTCGCAGAAATCCCCGTGTCAGTTTGTTGGCCCCATCCCGGGCGTGGAGTCGCAATACGAAAGCTGCACCACGCCGTTCGAGGCTGACAAACGAGTTTCGAGTCGGGACGTTTCCCGCAACGGCGTCTGTCTCTTTCATCCTGACAGTCCCATTTCGAATCCTCGTACCAAGGTAACGCGATGCTCTCAGCCCGTTCTGCCGAAGTCAACCGTAGGGATGGTCCGGCGCCACCCAGGCACGTAAGGAGAGTTCGGTGCGCAAGAACAGACTGAGCAGGGTTCTTTTCCCACGGCTGCTCCCTATCGTGCTCGTCCTCTGCCGTGCTGTGTTGGCCCAAAGCACTGCGCCTAACGACCAGCAGACCGTTTCGCTC
>Ga0187819_10001502_pt1 | contig 12079 bp, 8 predicted proteins | sample NC_wetland_sal_i_15_FD_132411 | JGI IMG/M metagenome (GOLD analysis project Ga0187819, IMG submission 132411) | Wetland sediment microbial communities from Neuse River Estuary, North Carolina, USA - SO4_4 | ecosystem: Environmental > Aquatic > Freshwater > Wetlands > Sediment | place: USA: North... | reverse complement strand
CGAGATCGGATATCTCAGCGACGAGGCGATCTCCGAGATCGCCGGCCGTGTGGATCTGACCGAACTCGAGGTTCGCAACGTGATCAGCTATTACTCCATGCTGACCACCAAGGCTCGCGGCAAGTTCAACGTGCAAGTGTGCACCAACATTGCCTGCATGCTGCGCGGCGGCGAAGAACTTCTGGATCATTGCAAGAAGAAATTGGGCATCGGGCACAAAGGAACCGCGCCGGACGGTTTGTTTTCACTGGAGGAAGTCGAGTGCATCGGGGCATGCAGTTGGGCACCGGCGGTGCAGGTAAACTACGACTTTCACGAGAATCTGACGACGGAGAAGATGGATAAAGTTCTGGACCAGTGCAAGAAGAAAGGAACGCAGTGAAGGATTTGGTAATTGTGTAATCGGGTAATTTGGTAATTGAAAGGCCAAGCCAACCGTCTACACTTGGTTTTTCAATTACACAATTACCAAATTACAAAATTACTCAATTAAGACATGGCTTCTCTGGTTTCCCATCCCGACGAAGTGAAAGTTGTTTCCAAGCGCTTCGGCCAGGGTGCGACCAATATCGATCGGTACCTGGAGCTCGACGGCTACAAAGCGGTCCAGAAAGCGCTGGGCATGCAGCCGGACACAATCATTAATCTCGTCAAAGACTCCGGCCTGCGGGGGCGTGGCGGCGCGGGGTTCAACACGGGGCTGAAGTGGTCGTTCGTGCCCAAGCAGTCACCCAAGCCCAAGTACATTCTGTGCAACGGCGACGAGAGCGAGCCCGGCACGTGCAAAGACCGTCTTATTTTCGAGCATGATCCGCACGCGGTGATTGAAGGCGTGGTGATTGCCGGAATCGCGGTCGGCTCGCACACCGGCTACATTTATATTCGCGGCGAGTATCGCTATCTTTCCGAGATCATGCAGAAGGCAATTCGGGACGCTTATGCGAAGGGCTTTCTAGGCAAGAACATCTTCGGCAGCGGCTACGATTTTGAGGTTTACTGGCACGGCGGCGCCGGGGCCTATGAAGTCGGCGAAGAATCGGCGCTGATGGAATCCCTCGAAGGCAAGCGCGGGATCCCCCGCATCCGGCCTCCGTTTCCCGCCGTGGTCGGGCTGTGGGGCGGACCGACCGTCATCAATAACGCGGAGACGCTGGCTAGCGTGCCGCACATCATCCTGGGCGGGGCGGACTGGTACGCCAAGCTGGGCACGCCCAAGAACGGTGGCACCCGCCTGTTCTGTTTGAGTGGGCATCTGAATCGTCCAGGAGTTTACGAGCTGCCCATGGGATACAGCCTCAAGAAGATGATTTACGACGTAGGCGGCGGGATTCCTAATGGGCGCACGCTGAAGGCGGTTGTGCCGGGCGGCTCGAGCACTCCGGTTCTGACTCCAGCAGAAATCGATGTACCCATGGACTTCGATGCGCTGATGAAAGCGGGTTCCATGCTGGGATCGGGCGGCGTGGTTGTCGTCGATGACATGACTTGCATGGTGAAGTTCGCGCTGCGGATTATGAAGTTTTACCAGCATGAGAGCTGCGGCTGGTGCATCCCCTGCCGTGAAGGAACTGACTGGTTGAAGAAGACCCTGACCCGTTTTCATGCGGGCGGGGGACTAACGAGAGACATCGACAACATTCAGTATCTCGCGGAAAACATGCTCGGCCGGACGTTTTGCCCGCTGGGCGACGCGGCGGCCATGCCAACAATTTCCATCGTGAAAAAGTTCAGGAAAGAGTTCGACGATCATTTGGAAGGCAGACCGTGCCCGTTTGAGAAAGCAGGCATCGTAGAAGCATTGCCGGTGATGGCGTAGGAATGATTTTGTAATTTGGTAATCGGGTAATTTTGTAATTTGAGAACCACGGTGGCTTCGCAGCAGGAACAGCTTCGCGATCGAACAAAGGCCTTTGCGGTTCGCGTCGTGAGGGTTTATAGAACGCTGCCTTACAAGACCGATGCACAAATTTTGGGCAAGCAACTATTGCGCTCCGGGACCGCCGTGGCTGCGAACTATAGGGCTGCCTGCCGGGCCAGATCGAAAGCGGAATGGATCGCGAAAATCGGTATCGTCGTGGAAGAGGCTGATGAGACGGTCTTCTGGCTGGAAATGCTTTGTGACTGTGAGATTGTCTCGCGAGAGCGCTTAAGAGAGCTGACGACAGAAGCTCAAGAATTAAGCGCGCTTTTCACAGCATCCCAGCACACGGCACGAACAGGGGCTTGACGATGTTAATTTACAAAATTACCCGATTGCAAAATTACACAATTCTTTATGCCTGATGTAAACATCACGGTGGATGGCAAGAAAGTCGCAGCCCCGGCTGGGACCTTGCTGATTGAGGCCTGCAAGAACGTGGGCATCGAGGTGCCTTCGTTCTGCTACTATCCCAATCTTTCTTTGCAGGGCGCTTGCCGCATGTGCCTGGTGAAGATCGAGAAGATGCCCAAGCTGCAGACCGCCTGCACCACGGTGATCACTGAGGGCATGGCGGTCACGACCGACAGCCCTGAGATCCATCAAGCGCGCAAGTCGATGGTCGAAATGCTGCTTGGCAATCATCCGCTGGACTGCCCGGTGTGCGATGCCGGCGGCGAATGCGAACTGCAGGATATGACGTTTTCCTACGGCGCGGCAGAGTCGAAATACATCGATCTCAAGAACCACAAGGAGGAGCAGCAGTGGTCTCCCGTGGTTTATTTCGACCGCCCGCGTTGCATTTTGTGCTATCGCTGCGTGCGCGTATGCGGGGAAGCCATGGACGTGTGGGCTTTGGGCGTGCAGAACCGCGGTGTCAATTCCCTCATTGCTCCCAATCACGACGATCATCTCGAGTGCGAAGAGTGCGGCATGTGCATCGACATATGCCCGGTGGGCGCGCTTACCTCCGGCGCCTATCGTTACAAGACGCGGCCCTGGGAGATGAAACATGTGGGCACAACCTGCACCCATTGCGCGGATGGTTGCAAGACGACTCTGGGCGTCCGCCGCTCCCCGACCGGCATGGAGATTGTGCGCGGCGACAATCGGGACAAGAGCGGGATCAATGGCGATTTTCTCTGCATCAAGGGCCGCTACGCCTTCGACTTTGCCAATCACGAAGACCGTGTGACGCAACCCCTGATCCGCAAGAATGGCCGGCTGACTCCATCTATGTGGGAAGAGGCGTTTGAGCTGATCGGAAAACGCTTCAAGGAAATTCGGGACGAGGATGGCGGGCAGGCAATCGGAGTCGTTGGCTCAACCCGCACCACCAATGAAGAGAATTATCTTTTGCAGAAATTCGCCCGCGTGGTAGCGCAGACCAACAACGTCGATCACCACCGCACCGCCGACTTACCCGCTTTCGCGGCAGCACTCGCGGGCAAGGCGGAAGCCACAGCTAGCATGCGCGACGTCTTGAATGCGCCAGCGATTTTGCTGATCGGCAACAACCCGACCGATCAGCATCCGTTATTGGCGTGGCAGATCCGAAACAATGTGCGCCTGCACCGCGCACGTCTGTACGTGATCAACTCGCAGCCAATCAAGCTGCGGCGGCAGGCCGCGAACTTCATTCAGATTCCATCTGGCTCGGAAGGTCAGTTGGCGGCTTTCCTTGCCGGCGACGACTCCGCGGTCGGCGCGATCGCCGGCGAGAAAACCAGCCGCGATGCCTGGGTTGCCTTGCGAGACAAACTGCGCGGCGAGCAGAACCTGATCATCATTTTCGGATCTGAAATCCGCGGCAACGACATCGCTTCCATCACAAAGTTCGGCCTAGGTGTGCAGGGAGCAAAATTCGTGTGTCTGGCTGACTACGCCAACTCGCGGGGCGCCGCCGACATGGGCCTTTACTCGAACCTGCTGCCGGGCTATCACCCGGTTACCAATGCGGGCAAATTTCATGAGGAGTGGGGAGACATTCCCAGAACTTCGGGCCTCACGCTGCCTCTGATGGCCGAGAGCGCCAAAGCCGGCAAGTTGAAAGCGTTTTATGTCGTCGGCGCTAACCCCATTGGGAGGCTGGGAATGGATCCGTTCGCCTTCTCGCAAAGTTTTGTCGTGGTGCAGGACATGTTTCTCACCGAAACCGCAGTCATCGCCGACGTAGTTTTGCCGGCGGCTAACGCCTACGAGAAGTCCGGAACATTCACCAATGCTTGTGGCGATTTGCAGCTGGTGAAAAAGGCTGGCGAAGTCACGGGCACAAAGTCTGATTTTGAGATGATCGTTCGCATCGCCGAGGCAATGGGCTTTGACGTCCGGCGATTGGTACCTTTCGGACGAGGCACGCGCGCGGACATGGGACAATCGCGCGGCGCACACTCAGGCGAAGTTGACCGGCACGGCGTCTGGCTGGAGGCGCAAGGACTCGAACCCAAGATGAGCCCCTTCGATCCCATGGCGATTCTGGACGAGATTCAGCGGCTGGTGCCCGGTTATGGCGTTTCACGAATGAATCTTCTCGCGGGTAACGACCAGCATACGAGTTTGTCCGGCAGCGGCGCCGGAGCTTCGCAAAGTCCGGAGCTGATCGCGCCGGCGAATGATGATCTTTTCAGTTCGGGCACATTGGGCCGTTATTCCCGCACTTTGAACTCAGTAATGGAAAACCGTCATAAGCTGCCAGCGGAAGCCGAAGTCGCCGCCGACTGATCGCAGTTCTACATGCACAAGGCTAAGTTTTGAGCATTGGAACCTTCATCCTCGTCTCAGTAATTAAGATCGTGATCGCGCTCGTCCTGTTGCTCACGGCCGTGGCCTACACGGTTTGGCTCGAGCGCAAAGTCGTCGGCCACATTCAGAACCGCTGGGGACCCACGCGGGTCGGTCCGTTTGGGCTGTTGCAGCCTTTGGCCGATGGGGCCAAGTTCATCTTCAAGGAAGACCTAACTCCGCCGCACGTGTACAAGCCGCTGTACATTGCGGCGCCGATGCTGGCGCTGGTCTTCGCTCTGACCTCAATTTCTGTCATTCCTGTCGGCAATTGGATTACGGTTGGTGGAATCCAGACGCCCTTGCAAATCACCGATGTGAACATTGGACTGCTGATCATCCTAGGCGTGACGTCGTTGGGCGTGTACGGCGTGGCTTTGGCGGGATGGTCCTCGAACAGCAAGTACTCCCTGCTGGGCGGATTGCGGGCCAGCGCGCAGATGGTGAGCTATGAAATCGCACTCGGACTCTCGCTGATCGGCGTGCTGATCATGGCGGGCAGCTTTAGCCTGCGCGACATTGTGGACGCCCAAGGCGGCCATTTCTGGGGGTTCATTCCGCGCTGGAACATCTTTCAGGGGCAAATCGTCGCGTTTTTCATTTACCTGATGGCGGCGTACGCGGAGACCAATCGCATTCCGTTTGACTTGCCGGAAGCAGAAACGGAGTTAGTGGCTGGCTATCACACCGAATACAGCGCGATGAAATTCGCCATGTTCTTCATGGCTGAATACGCCAACATGATTACGGTGGCGTGCCTCGCTTCTCTGCTCTTTCTAGGAGGATGGCATGGACCACTGTTTGGACCGCCAATTTTGCAGGCGATTCTGCCGCTGTTCTGGTTTGGTCTGAAGGTATTCGCTTTTCTCTTTCTTTATATATGGGTGCGCGGGACGCTGCCGCGCTTCCGCTATGACCAGTTGATGGCCTTCGGGTGGAAGTTTCTGCTGCCACTCGCCATCGCGAATTTGATAATTACGGCGCTGATTGTGGCGCTGAAGTCGTAAGAAAATGCTTCATCTGATCATATTTTCGGTGTTCGGACTGGTTTGCGTCGCGGGCGCGGTCAACCTGCTGGCGCAGCGGCATCCCATCAACAGCGCGCTTTCGCTGGTGGTGGTGATGGGTTCGCTGGCGGTTGAATATCTGTTGCTGGGAGCCGAGTTCGTGGCGGCGGTGCAGGTGATCGTCTATGCCGGCGCAATCATGGTGTTATTTGTTTTCGTCATCATGCTCTTAAATGCTGGCGAGGAGGAGCGCACCAAAGGCAGCCGGGTGGCGATGTTGTTTGGCATTCCCGGCATGCTGATCGGCAGCGCACTTATCGCCTGGGTGTTGTTGGAACATTCCGGCACCGCATCTGTTGCCGCGGGCGCGCTTCCCGGACCGCCAAAAGTAATTGGATGGCTGCTGTTCCACGACTTCCTGCTGCCCTTTGAAATCACTTCGATTCTGGTGCTGATTGCGATCATGGGCGCCGTAGTTTTGGCTGCGCGGCCGGAGTCCGCGCAGCAGACGAAGAAGGAGAGCTGATGGTGCCACTTTCATACTACCTGGTGCTGAGCGGCGTTCTGTTTGCGTGCGGCGTGACCGGGTTTCTGATCAAGCGCAACATCATCACCATCTTCATGTCGATCGAGTTGATGCTCAACGGCGTGAATCTGTCGTTTGTGGCATTTGCCGCGCAGTGGCATGCGCTCAGTGGACAGGTTTTTGTTTTCTTCGTGATGGTGGTGGCCGCAGCCGAATCTGCCGTGGGGCTGGCGATCATTATCGCCGTGTACCGCACGCGTGAAACTCTGAATGTGGACCAGGTAAACCTGCTCAAGCTATGACGCCAAACCTGCATCTCTGGCTGATTCCGGTGCTGCCGCTGATCGGCGCTGCGGTCAATGGTCTATTGGGGCGCCGATTTTCAAGACAGGCCGTGTCCGCAGTTGCGCTTGGCTTCTGCGGCGCAGCATTCGTCATGGCGCTGTGGATCGCGGCGCGGTTCTTGGGAATTGTCTCGCCTTACACTGAGACTCTTGCGCCCTGGATTCGAGCAGGAAGTTTCCAGGCGAACTTTGCGTTTTACCTTGATCAGCTTTCACTGGTGATGCTGCTGGTTGTAACCGGCGTAGGATTTCTCATCCATATCTATTCCGTCGGCTACATGTGGGAAGAAGGCGGGTTCTATCGCTTCTTCAGCTATCTGAACCTGTTCATGTTTTTCATGCTGACGCTGGTGCTGGCCAGCAACTATCTGCTGATGTTTATCGGGTGGGAAGGCGTAGGACTGGCGTCTTACCTTCTGATCGGGTTCTGGTTCACTAAAGACTCCGCCGCTTCCGCCGGCAAAAAGGCGTTCATTGTTAATCGCATTGGAGACTTCGGCTTTTTGATCGCGCTTTTTCTTCTGATCAAGCACTTCGGCTCCCTGAATTTTGAGCAGGTATTTCGCAGCGTTGCGCCTCTGAGTCCGGAGACGAACGGTGCAGGGCTGCTCACTGCGATTGGCCTGCTGCTGATGGTGGGGGCTGCCGGAAAATCAGCCCAGCTTCCGCTTTACGTCTGGCTGCCCGACGCGATGGAGGGCCCGACGCCGGTTTCCGCGCTGATCCACGCCGCCACCATGGTCACCGCCGGAGTCTACATGGTGGCACGATCGCACGTGATTTTCGAACGCGCGCCGCTCGCATTGATGGTAGTCGCGATTGTCGGGACCTTAACAGCATTATTTGCCGCAACCATCGGCGTCTGCCAAACCGATATTAAGAAAGTTCTTGCGTACTCGACGATTTCGCAGCTCGGTTACATGTTCCTGGCATGTGGCGTAGGCGCGTTCTCGATGGGTATTTTCCATCTGGTGACCCATGCTTTCTTCAAGGGCTTGCTCTTCCTGGCGGCCGGATCGGTGATTCATGCGATCGGTGGCGAACAGGATATGCGCAAGATGGGCGGCTTGCGTCACCGTATTCCGTGGACGTTCTGGACCATGACGGCCGCAACGTTTTCTATTGCCGGGTTCCCGTTGTTTGCAGGCTTTTTCAGTAAAGATGCAATTCTGTGGAAAGCGTACAGCAGCCCGTACGGAAGCTGGGTTTACTGGGCCATTGGCTTGTTCACCGCGTTCTTAACATCGTTTTACATGTTTCGTCTATGGTTCCTGACGTTCTTTGGAGAGTATCGAGGGGAAAAGCCTGATGACCACTCGCGGGCGGGGGCGCCCGCGCCACACGGGACGCACGGGCCACATGGGCATGGCATTCACGAGAGCCCGAAGGTCATGCTGGTTCCGCTGGTGATTCTGGCCGTCCTGTCGATTTTCGGAGGTTGGGTTGGAAGCAATCGCTTCGACAAGTTTTTGTCGCCTGTGTTTCACTCCGGCGTGACAGCATACTCTCCGGAAGCAGCAACCGCGACGACGCCCGCCCCTGAGCACGAGGAAAAGGGCGGTTCGGAGGGACTGTTCACGTTCATCTCAGTCGGCGCGGCGACGCTCGGTCTGTATCTGGCATGGCTGCTTTACCGACGTCGGCCACAACTGCCGCAGGAAATTGCTCATGCGCTCGGCGGCTTTTACCAAGCCGTGCTCAACAAATATTACGTGGATGAATTCTATGCAGTCCTCTTTGTAAAGCCCCTGGTGGATGGTTCGACCCGGCTTTTATGGCACGGCCTCGATCAAGGCGTGATCGATGCCACCCTGGACAACAGCGCGGAGGGTGCGCGCGAAGTCTCCGACACCATGCGCCACATGCAATCCGGCAACCTCCGTTCCTATGCCGGCTGGATCGCGGCCGGGGCGGCAGTGGTAATCGGCTACATGGTCTGGACGGGAACGCGATGATCACCGCTTTGGACAGCTCGATGCTCACGTTGGTCACGTTCATTCCGTTGGCGGGCGCGATCTTGCTGCTTCTGTTTCCTCGCCGGGACCGTGACATTCGGGTCTTTGCTCTTGTGGTTTCGCTGCTGGATTTTGTCCTTTCTCTCCATCTGCCGGTACATCTCCAGCGTGCGCTGCCTGGTTTTCAATTCGAACTCGACAAGCGGTGGATTTCGAATCCCAATATCCACTACCACATGGGGGTGGACGGCATTTCCATGTGGTTGGTCGTCCTGACTACATTTCTTACGCCACTGTGCGTGCTGATTTCATGGAAGTCGATTCACGAGCGGGTGAAAGAATTCTTCATTCTGCTGCTGGTGCTGGAGACCGCGCTGACCGGTGTTTTCGTGTCTCTTGATCTGTTCTTGTTCTACTTCTTCTGGGAAGCCACGCTGATCCCGATGGCCCTGCTGATCGGAATCTACGGCCACGAACGGCGAGTGTACGCCGCGGTGAAATTTTTCCTTTACACGATGATCGCGTCGGTCTTCATGTTGGCCGGGATTCTGTGGCTGTACGCGAAAACTGGCACATTTGATTTTGTCGCCATTCAAACTGCGATTCGCAACGGACAAGTCGGGAACTTTGCCGCGGCCGCGCCCTGGCTTTTCCTCGGATTCTTTGTTGCATTCGCCGTAAAGGTCCCACTCTTCCCTTTCCACACATGGCTGCCCGACGCGCACGTGGAAGCTCCAACGGCGGGTTCGGTCCTGCTGGCGGGCGTTCTGCTGAAGATGGGCACGTACGGCATGCTGCGCTTTAACCTGGGATTGTTTCCGGAGCAGTCGCGAAGCAATGCGCCTTGGATCATGGTGCTCGCTCTGATTGGCATTATCTACGGCGCCCTGGTCGCCATGGTGCAGCCGAATATGAAAAAGCTGATTGCATACTCGTCGATCAGCCATCTGGGCTTTGTCGTTCTGGGTATTTTCAGTTTCACGCAGGCGGGGCTGGCTGGGGCAACATTCGTCATGCTGGCGCATGGCGTTTCCACGGGCGCACTGTTTATGCTGGCCGGCATTCTGTTCGAACGACGCCACACTTACGAAATCGCAGAGTTTGGCGGCCTCGCCACTTCCATGCCCGTCTACGCGACATTTTTCTCTTTCATCGTACTGGCGTCCGTGGGATTGCCCTTGCTCAACGGCTTTGTGGGTGAGTTTCTGGTGCTGAGCGGCGCTTTCCGCGCCCGCGCGATCTACGGGGTTTTGGGAGCGACGGGCGTGATCTGGAGCGCATGTTACTTGCTCTGGATGTATCAAAGAGTCTTCTTCGGCAAAATCACGCAGACGGTCAACCAGTCATTGCCTGATCTGAGCGCGCGTGAACGCTGGGCGCTTTGGCCGACGGCGGTCGTCGCTCTGATCATGGGCGTGGCGCCGCTGCTTTGGCTGAACGCGATCGACCCGTCCGTGCAGACAGCGTTGGCGCCATTCACCCTGATGGTAAGCAACGTGGTGGGCCAGTGAACGCCGGCGCACAGATCATTCCTCAGGCTGCCGACTACATTCGCATCTTGCCGGAAATTGTGCTGTCGATTTTTGGCATGATCGTAATGCTGCTCGATCCTCTAATGGACGAGCGCCGCAGTCAGAGGACGCTGGGAACCATCGCGTTGGTGGGCGAGCTGGCAGCCCTGGCTGCAACATTATTTCAGGCGCAATATCCCGGCTTGGGATTCTGGAACATGGTGCAAGTGGACGCGTTCAGCATCTTCTTCCATTTCCTGGTCGCGGCCGTCACCGCTGTCGTCATTCTCACTTCATACGAGTACATGGAAGTGCAGGAGATTCGCGCCGGCGAATACTATGCCTTGATCCTGTTTGGGGCCGTGGGCATGAGCCTGATGTCGTCGGCTGTAGAACTGGTGCTGATCTTCATCGCCCTGGAAATCTCTTCGATTTCCACCTACATTCTGGCGGGCTTTCGGCGACGCGCAGCCATCAGCAGTGAGTCTTCGGTCAAGTATTTTCTTCTGGGTTCATTCGCGACCGCGTTCTTCCTGTACGGCGTTGCGCTGATGTTCGGGGCAACAGGGTCCACGAGTATTACGGTGATCAGTGATGCTCTTCGCTCTGGGCCCATCCCGCTGTTGGCCTATGCGGGAGTTGCGCTCATGTTCGTGGGCTTGGGCTTCAAGGTGGCGGCGGCTCCGTTCCACGTCTGGACGCCGGACGTCTACGAAGGTGCGCCGGCACCGGTAGTCGGCTTCATGTCGACCGCTCCCAAGGCGGCCGTTTTCGCGGTGCTTTTACGGATCATGTTCGAGATCCGCGCTCCGGGCCGCATTGGATTGATTTGGGTTGTCGCCGCACTTTCCATGACTCTTGGCAATATCGGGGCGCTCGTGCAGGACAACATCAAGCGTCTGCTGGCATATTCTTCCATCGCTCACGCTGGATACTTGCTGGTCGCTTTGGCCGCGCTTCCGGACAACGGCATACCCGCCGCCATGTTTTACACCGCCTCGTATGCCGCAATGAACGTGGGTGCCTTCGCCGTGGTCAGCCACTTCGCAGGCGCAGGTGAACGGCGTGTAACGCTGGAAGACTACTCCGGGCTGGGACGCCGCTCTCCGCTGCTGGCTGCGACGCTCACGATCTTCCTTCTGTCCCTCATCGGGATTCCAATTACTGGCGGATTTTTTGCCAAGTTCTACGTCTTCAGCGCCGCCCTTCAAGCGAACCTCGTCGGATTGGTAATCATTGGCGTGCTGAACAGCGCAGTGGCTGCTTACTATTACCTGCGGATTATCATAGTCATGTACATGCGGGAGCCACGAGAGGAAGCGCCGGTATCGGCGATTCCGGCTGGACTCGGCGCCGCTCTGGCCATCAGCTTGGTAGCGACAATTTATTTGGGCGTTCTTCCCGGACGCGTGCTGGAGTACGCCGCGCGGTCCGTGGGCGAGTTGGTGCGGTAGAGTGGTCAGCACATGGAAGCTCCGCACGGGCGGGGACGCCCGCGCCTACATCGGAGAGTTAATCAGAGTCTGCCAAAAGCCCGTCGGTTTTTTCGCGCATCACTCCACCGCGACCGCGATGTCCACATAGGAAAAAATGCGCGCGGATAGCAGCCAGAAGGCTACAGTCTGTGCAACGGCCTGTTCGATGAGAAACCAAGAAGCCGTCCCGGGAGAATCGAAAGAAGCTCGAATGACCGTGAGTGCAAGCTCCCAGACCGGGATGACGTACGCCCACTGCGGTCCCATGGTGTGGCTGGCCAGAGCCGGGAGGCCCAGCACGACCGCAGTAGCGCCCGCCGCGAAGAACGGGTTGAGGAACGTGGAGAAGGTTAAAGCTACCGTGCCGGCGAGGGTACACGCAGCCACCAGGCAGAGCATGAGAAACCAAACTTGCGAGACCGGAAACCCCGCTTCCCCTAACGTCCAGCTTCCCGTCATGCCGAGGGCAAAGCAGTAGATCGCACAAGCGAGGGTCACCCCCAGCACCAAGCCTGAGAGGTATTGCTGACGTCCCACAGCTTTGGAAAGCACACTGACAATT
>Ga0187819_10001501_pt1 | contig 12079 bp, 11 predicted proteins | sample NC_wetland_sal_i_15_FD_132411 | JGI IMG/M metagenome (GOLD analysis project Ga0187819, IMG submission 132411) | Wetland sediment microbial communities from Neuse River Estuary, North Carolina, USA - SO4_4 | ecosystem: Environmental > Aquatic > Freshwater > Wetlands > Sediment | place: USA... | reverse complement strand
CGTGGCACTGTTGGAGATTGACGGTGTCCAGACTGTAATTGCCTGCACTGTCGGATGCATCCATTTCGGAATGCCGCGGCAGGAGAAACTCGGAATCCCTGATCCGCATCATCGTATATCGCATCTTTTCGGCGACAAAGCGGACACCGATGAATGACGGTATATGATCCACCTTGATCTCGAGCCGCACCAGTTCGAGGGTTTCGAGATCGGCCCAGAACGAGCCGTGGTAAGCAAGGAGGCCTTGAGCGGTGCCATGTTTGACCAGGAAGTGGCTGTTCTCCTGTGGCACCTGAAAGCCATAGCGGTAGGCTTTGTGCCCATCCTTCTTGGAGACTCCAACGTAGTGGAACGAGGCTGCATCCCCCAGGAAGATGCTATAGGCATGGGAGCCAAAGACGCCGCTGCCGATGGTCCCGACCGGCACCAGTTTCGCGATCGATTGCTCGTGAAAATGCGATTCGCCGGGGCGAGCGAAGAGTTCCCGTTCCCCCACAAACGCAACTTCAACCTCCACGCGGTCATGTTGGCCCATGCCGCTGCTGTTGAAAGGCCGGATCAGACGTTCGATCACCTCATGACAGGTATAGTTTGGGAGCCGCGAGAGATGCTGCGCGACTTTGCTTCGGATGCGCTGTAGCAAAGCTTCGGGATCCTCGGGGGCCTGTAATTCCGCACTGAAACTCATAACCGGCAAAAGCGAAACCGCAACTCCGAGTGTCAATCTGGTCCGCATTGCGAGCCCAACAAATCGTCTGATTCGGGGTTTCGGGAGATGGCCCAAAACTTGGGGTTCGCCTCGGAAAAATGGGACGCTTGCCCCGAATCGTTCTACTAAGTGCGAAACGTAGGTATGAACCGGTATCGGGCGGCAAGCTCAGCGCTGCCAGTACGCCTTGAGGAGTTGGGCTGTGACCCCGCAGAGGGCTTGGCCAGGCTCGCTGTGGAGGTACCATCGAATTCTTGGACCGTACGCCATCAGCGGGGATCGTTGCGAAGGACTCCTCCCTGACGGGGCTGCGTTTACAAATCCAAGTTGAGGGTTTGTCTCCATCCCGTCGACTGAGAGTCGGGGACCCGCTTGGGAAGCGTCACAGCGGAGAAACACGCGTTACTCATCAAGTTGACGCAAGCGAGCCCAGCTTCACGATGGTGCTTGACCCGCTCGCAGTCGTACAGGTTCCAGCAGTCAATGAGGTTGACCGGTGATTCGGCACTTCTAGAGACTAATACCCGATATTCCGTACCGCATCCGGCCCGAGCCGGTCGCGTAACTGTTGGAGATAGAGGCTGGCAGGCTCAACCGTTTTCCCCGGTGAGTCGAAGATGCCATTCGGCGTACTGCCGATTGTGACCGGCGTGCCAATGCAGCCGATGCACCAGTTCATCGCACCAGGCGGCTGTTGCACCAGCAGAAAGGGTGAGCTGACGTTCCACGCCACCGCCCACCCGATATCCCATCCGTGGCCCGATCCCGCCGTGGCGGGGTTAGAGAAGGCAATGCCCGGGCTACGCTGGGTTCCGCCGGGAAATTTGCCGCCATCTATAAGCAGACCCGTAGCCCAGGCTTCATGCGGTGCGACCCCTCCGCGATCGGCGGTGAAGTTCAGGACGACGAGCGGCCCGGTTACCTCCGACTGTGTGACCACGGGCCACGTGCCTTCGCCCGTCACGCCGCAGCGGTCCAACAGAATCTGGGTTCCCTGCAGCGCAAAATCGGCCCGTGCGGCGGAGCCCGAATGCGCCGCCGAGTGTGTGATGCGTACATTTGTCAACGTGAGACGCTTGGCGCCCGGACCGATCACGATTCCATTCTGCGCCTCTCGAATATCGAGATCGCGGGCCCATCCGTCCTCCACGGCATCCATGCGAAGGGCAGTGTATTGCGGTCCGGTGATCGGGACGTCCTCGAACGGCGCCTCGATGCGCAGTCCTTCCACGCCAACCTCGGTGATGCGGCCGGGAAAGCTGTAGCGAACGAGGGACGCAGCCGTGAACTGGGAATCCAATGCGTCGCTGAGGGGAGCGTCCAGAGTGACGCGATCCCCGTCCACCGACTCGACCACCCGATCGGTGCGGATCACGCTGCCCGCACGGATCCAGGTTTGCGGTTGGCTGTCGCCGAGAAGCGCGTCCATGCCCATGAAATGGATCCATTCGTTGGTCACCGGGCGGAGCACCAGCACGCGATCGCCGGTATGGAAGGCCGAGGCGTTGTGAACCCGAAAAGTAGCGGCGCCGGCCGGCACATAGGCGTCGAGGACCGGCGCGGCAGGACCTTCCTCGCGCCACGTGCCCGCGCCGTGGATTTCCAGGAAGCGATGTGGTTTGCCCGTTAGCCGGATGCCAGTGCCCTTCTCGCCGCGCAGCACGACCCCGCTGCGAGTGATGCTCAGGGTCCCCGCGATCTCGTATTCGCCCGCCGCCAGCACCACCACGCCCGTCGCGTTGTCCAGTGCCGCCTGGATGCGGGCCGTGTTGTCGCCGGACGCGGGTATAAGCCGCTGGGCCGCGATGGCAGACGGCAGTTTCACACCCCCCGCACGATATCCCGCCGAGGAGAAATCCATGATGCTGTTTCCGCGGGCATCGTACCTGTAATGCAAGCGATGATCCGCCTCGCCGAAGGCCCACTCGCTGATCGCCTGCGCATGCAATGCGCAGGCGGCTACGCCCAGCAGGCCGACGGCAACCAATGCGAAGGGTCCGTAAACTCTCATGTGTATACTCCACGCATCGGCACTTTGCCGTGCAGCGCTGGTCCTTGCGCGAAAAGATGCTGTCAACCTCGGTCAGGACTCTTTTTTGGGGTTTTGGAACCCGCCTGTCCGTCTAACGCCGATTGCAACATGTGGCAGGTCAAGCGACAACAGATAGATCTCCCCTGACGCCGTAGTGTTTAACGATTCAAGTTGACGGTTTGGCGTCGACACGTACTTCTGCTTCGTGCCAGCGGATTTCCATGTGAGGAGTCGATGGACTGAACCCCGAAATTGAGACACTCGCAGAGCCTGTCGGAGAAATACATCCTGAGCGTACTGGAAGAACGCGACCTGACCATTTGACATAGCCGCTTGGTTCTGAACTTGCGGGGCTCGAACCTTGGAGCAGCCTGCAAAACGCTGTTGACGCCCTTCAGCTAATCTTCAGCAACGAGTATCGGCCTGGTGGGTCACTTTTTTAGGCGATAACTGGCCGCCAGCGACGCCGGAACAGCTTCAGGAGATTGTGCGTCATGCAAATGATCCGCCACTCAGCACGCACACGGCTCAGCCTGCGTAGCGCAAAGCGCCGGAACCCGCGCACGTCTTTGATGTAGCCGATCACCGGTTCGACGATAGCTTGGCGCATGCGATATAGTGCTCGTCCGCCCTCGGTGGCCAGCTCCGCGCGCATGCTCTGCGCCAGCGGATTGTGCGCCATCTGTCGCGGTTGGCCGGCGTTCCACGCTCCAGCTCCATCCGGTGAAACCAGCACGTGCGCACCAGTGCGGATCGCTCGTTGCACGGTTTCCGTGTCCCAGTACCCGGCATCGGCCAAGACGACCTCCGGCCTTTGACCGGCATTGTGCACCGTGCTTTCCATCATCGCCAAGAGCTGACCGCGATCCAATACCTGTTGCGTCACTTCAGCCGCCACGATCACATGCGCTTCCGCATCCACCGCCAGTTGCGCGTTGTAGCCCTGCACAATGCAACCTCGCCCGTTGTCACGCATCCGCCGCGAATCGGGATCCGTGAGGTTCTGGGCCCGCTCGGGGGAAACCGCATTGCGCCGCGCACGGTAATATCGCTTCCTTTGGTTCCGGCACTCTTTTGCGCTCCGGCGCGGCTCTTCTCCCTTGCGCGGCCGACCTCGTTTGCCTCGGCTGGTCCAGTCGCGCTGCGCCTGCTCCAATTTCTGGCGTGCCTCCTCTTCCAGTTCCCGCTTGGCCTCTGCGAACCGCTTCAGCCGGCTCTGTGCCCGAGCCAGTTCCTCCGGCAGGGAATCGACCGCCTGCCCCTTGCCCCAGCGCCCGTCCTCCTCCTCATCCACCTCGCCAGCGCGTCGCAGCAGTTCGTCAACTTTTTGCTTCCAGTACTGCTCCTGCTCGCTGAGCTGGCCGTAGCTCATGGACTTGTGACCGCTCGCGTTGGCTTCCAGCTTGGTGCCGTCAATGGCCACGTGCCCCAACTTCACTAATCCCGCCTTTTGGCACAAACGCAACGCTTGAACAAAAAGGCGGCTCAGACTTTCCAAATGCTGCTGCCGGAAACTGGCGATGGTGTCATGATCCGGATGCTGGTCCGCCGCCAGGTAGCGAAACGCCACATTGTCATAGGTGGCTTGCTCAATGCGCCGCGAACTCGATTCACCGGTGGCATAGCCGTACAGCAACAGCCGCGTTAGCATCTCCGGATGGTACGCTGCCAGCCCCCGTCCGTCCTTGCGCTCGTAGTGGTCGTAGATCTCATTGAGGTCCAGTTGGCTGACGACGTCCGCCACAAAGCGCGCCAGATGATTCTCTGGAAGCCAATCCTGCAAGCTTGGTGGCAACAGGAAGGGTTGATCGAACGAACAAGTTCGGAAACGCTTGCTCATACCGCCACAATGCAGGCGGCGAACAAACATTGTCAAGGAGAATTGTTTGATCTATCTCCGACAGCCTCCGCAATTGGCACACTTTGCAGCAAGTGTGCCAATTGCATTTTGTCTCAGTGGAAGGGTTCACCCCATCGAATAGCGCCCGTTGTGTGCCATTAACGGCCTCTATTTCGTCAGAATTTGCCGTCGAAGAGGAACCGTTCCGGACTCAGTTCGCCCACCTCAGTCCGGGATCAGCCCATCTTGGTATACGCTTGTACCGGGAGCATCCATGGGCGGTCAAGATCTGAAGGCCGAACTCGAGAGGTTGAGGGCCGAAAACGCCGCACTGAAGCAACGCGGGCCAGCGTCCATGAAGGTCAGTGAAAAAGGCGCCGTGTCGGTGTACGGACTTGGGAGATTCCCGGTCACGCTGTATAAGGAGCAATGGGAAGAGCTCCTCTCCATGGCAGGTGAAATCAAGGCCCTTCATGGCTGAGCACGACAGCCAACTCAAAAAGAAGGAGTAGCGGTGCTTCAAATGCTTGGCGGGCGGATTGCAATCCAGCATGAGTAGACGACACGAGGACGGCTTGTTTAATCGCCGCGACCTTGTCTGGTTGGGCAGGGAATCTCTTGGGGTGCGTTTCCTGGTGCGGCGAGGCCAAACTCCCCTTGGCAGCGCGCAATCCAGGCTGGCCATTTTCTGCGCGTCGGCAGGGTCGGCAGCTATCCTTAATGCGCCGTATGCTGCGTGGCTTTCGTGCCCAATAGTTTTTGGCACGACTTAGCGCTCGACTTGAGTCGCTGACACAGCACTGTTATTGTCCGGTGCGACAATCCCTCAGCTTCGATTTCCTTCTGAATTGTTGCGGCCAAGTCCGGGAGTCCAGCGGCCATCCCGCTTATCCGGCCTACGAATGCCTCGCCGTCCGTGCGCACTTGCGCCGCGAGCCGATCCCAATGCCGTAAGCTGATATTCCTGAGGCGGTATTCTCCCCCGATTTTCATTGCGAGTTTGGCCTTGCGGAGATTGATGTTCCGGTACGGAAGAACGCTTGCCAAATCATAGAACGGGGCCAGTCGAACTCCACCTTGGCCACCGAGAAGCAGCGCATAGTTCTTCGCGTGAGCGTCCGTTCCAGCGATCAGCCAGTTAAATGCGATGGCATCCAGAAAGGATTGGACATCGTCCTCAGGATGACTGGAGTATTGCCGCAACAACTCAACGATCTGGCGAACGCCCGGCCCGCCCTCATTCTCGTACTTCCGGGCAGGATGGAGGGCAAGGGCCTGACATATATCCTCTTGATGTACTCGGTACCGCTCGCCCGCCCTGTAAACACGGTCATAACGCTCGATCACGATCGCAATTTCATCTCGAAAACGGCGGACGCTCGAATTAGGTACCACAAGGCCACAGGCTCTGGCTAATCGCAGACAGAAATGCTCGTTCTCCGCGTGTCCGTCCCACTCGCCGGTCGGGGGCTTAAGGATATGGGTGGTCGGAGTGCGGCCAGAGGGAATACCCCATCGGCCACCCTCAAAGAGAAGAGCCGTCTTTGGCTGAGCACCGGCGAGACTGAACTGGCCTGTATCTGCCGCGGCGCGCCACGCGGAGTGATCAGCGCGCAATTGGCGCAGGCGCTCGGCGATCTCGTCTTCAGTGAGCCAGGTGACTTCTCGGGCAAGGGGTTCCGTGCGCAATGATTCCAACCGATCGGGGCGAATAAACTGAACCGCGCCGGCACAGTCTTCGCCTACGTTTTCGAGCAGTCGAAACGCATTCCTCGGAGAGACCTGAAAGCGTTTTGCCCAATTTTCGAGTACGCGGTCATTGTCGGGCAACAAGCCCCATAGGAATGGTTCGATCTTCGAATGACCGTGCTCGGCCGAACCGAGAGGCATGGAAAGCGACAGCGGATAGGAGTTTCGGTCTTGCCGCCACGACTCGTCGTAAACAAACGACATGCGGGCGTTTCGGTACATGACCGACCCCATTTCACGGCCGTTCGCCAGGGCGACGAGGCGGTTGGTCATCGTCGTCGCTTGAGGGAGTCTATGACCTGATCGATGTCGACTGCCTCAGGGGCAGCCATGGTGCGTTTTGGCGGGGCATCAGCTCCAGCGTCTACGGCCAGGGCCACGCCGAGTGCCTTTAACGTGCGCAGGATAAGCCCAATCTCAGCGCGCGGCTTTCCGTTTTCGACCTCAATCAGCCATTTGCGGCTAGTTCCTGCTTTCTTGGCAAGAGAGATCTGATCGAGGCCCAGTTTGATCCGGCGCTCTCGGATCAATGCGCCTAAATCCGATGGGGTCCGAATGAACATCGTGGCTCCACTATGTCTACCAATAGTAACCGAACGGTGACATTTTGTAAAGTCCCCGAACGGTGACATTTCGTAAGGTCCCCGAACGGTGACATTCCGTTAAGGGATGAACGGCGTTATGACCTGGATCAGGAACTGGACAAGTTCGCCGGGCGCCGGCACTTTTCCACCGATGTTGCCCTAGATTGCTAAGCTGGCGGTGCCAAGGGTTTTTGCTTGAAGTCGAAACAGTCAGCCATATCGTCAGAAGCCTTATCTCTAGCGTTCAGTGGCTTCAGCCCGAACGTCGTCTCGCAGAACTTTACCAGGCTCACATGCGAATGAAATGCCTTGGCAATTCCTCGCTTCGAGAAGGGGCTGATCACGAGGCACCCGACCCGGGTTCCATAACTGAATTGCGAGTTGGCGTAGCTGGGTTGTTGTTCGCCATTATTCCGTCCGCCTCTAACAGGTTGACTTGGAACAGGATGAAGACAGATGATTCGGGACGCATGCCAGTCGTCGTTTTGTGTACCTTTCGATTCGTTCGTCTCCTCATGAGCGGTCATGGAGCCATTGCGGTGGAGAACGCCGCTCTCCGCCTGCAACTCGCCGCCTTCCAGCGAAAACGGCAGCGACCGGTGTTGATTGCCTTCGATCGCCTCTTCTGGGTCGGGCTGTCGCCGTTCTGGAACGGCTGGCGCGCTGCGTTGCGCTACGTACAGCCCGATACAGTCGTCCGGTGGCAGCGGGAGCGCTCTCGCAAGTTCTGGGCACGTCTGTCCAGGGTGAACCCACGACGACGTGGCAGACCGGCGGCCGCTGTCGAGATTCGTCGGCTGATCGAACGGATCGTGGCTACCAATCCGCTGTGGCGTGCGCCCAGAATTCACGGAGAATTGAAGATGCTCGGCATCGCAATCTCCGAACGCACTGCCTCGCGAATTCTGCGAGGGCTTCGCCGGCCTCCCACCCAGACGTGGAAGACGTTTCTTCACAACCACCTCGGCCAACTGGTGTCGATTGATTTCTTCACTGTGCCGACGGTCACCCTAAGGGTGCTGTTCGTCTTTATCGTATTGGAACACCGTCGTCGCGAGGTACTGCACTTCAATGTGACCGAGCATCCCACCGCGGCCTGGACATCCCAGCAAATCATCGAGGCCTTCGCCGATCGGGATGGGCCGGAGTATCTGATACGAGATCGAGATAGCGTCTACGGCAACGACGTCCGTCTGCGCCTCTCGTCAATGGGCATTGAAGAAGTACTCACCGCGCCCCGGAGTCCCTGGCAGAACCCCTACGCCGAACGTCTGATCGGCTCAATACGAAGAGACTGCTTGAACCATTTCATCATCCTGAACGCTAGGCATCTGAAAAGAGCCCTGGCTTCGTATTTCGGTTACTACCATGGGTCCCGAACCCATTTGGGGCTCGACAAGCAATGTCCATTTCCCCGGCAGGTCTCGAATATCGGCAACATTATCGCCATCCCGCAGCTCGGCGGTCTTCATCACCGTTATGAACGCATTGCCGCGTAATGACCCTTGAGCCCGTTTTTGGCGAAGGAGGCCGGAGTTCACAATGACAATCGAAACCGCGCGTGAGATCTCTTCCAATCCTGAACTAACAAAGAGGCTCGCGAAATATCTGGCGCAGCAATGCTTCCGAAACACCGTGCTCGAGGATTTGCATGCCGGCATCACTCCGGACTCGCAGACCGGTGACTATACAGACGTGGTAGTCCGGTCGCCCTACGGCGAGATTCCCTGGCCGCGACTTTCGCGGCTAAGCGATGAGGAAATGAAGGCGCTCATGATCGACATCGTGAACAAGACATACCGCACGCTGACGGTCCTGTTCGACAACCGGCTCGGCAGCGAGCTAATCAAGGTCTTAGCTCAGCGAGACCTTTTGCCTCAGTGGAACGATCCAACCTTGAGCTGAATCCGCATCCGGCCGAGGACCATGACAAGTCTCTGGCGGCACAATTCGGCGCTAAACGCCGGACAGCTGAACGTCAAGTTTGGAGCTGATCAGGCCTGTAACATTATTTCTTGGCCCAACCCGGCAGACTCCCGGATCACGAGCCTCGGTCTATCGTCCAGAAAGGCAGGATTGTGGGTCGGACGGAATATTGGCGAACCACAGGATGATATTTTAAGATCAATGCTTGCGTGCGCCGCCGATTCCGTGCTGGTCATTGTCGACCTTCAGGAGCGCCTCGCGGCGGCCATGGTCCCGGCGGCGCGAGCTGACGTGATTCGGAACACTCGAATTCTGATGGAGGCCGCCACACGCCTTGGCATACCGGCGCTGGTAACGGAGCAGTATCCAAAAGGACTTGGCCCGACTGTAGCTCAGCTGTTCGAGAAGCTCCCCGAAGCTACTCCGCGTCTGGAGAAAACATGCTTCTCCTGCGCTGGCACGGAGTCTTTCTCCACGGCGCTGGAAACCACCGGCCGAAAGCAAGTGATCCTCGCTGGCATGGAGGCGCACGTATGCGTCCTGCAATCGGCGCTGGAGTTGAGGGCTGTCCGTCAGTGCGTGTTTGTGGTTGAGGATGCCTGCTGTTCCAGAAACCAGCGACACCATGCCAATGCCATGCATCGGCTGCGCGCAGCGGGCGTAGTGGTGACGAACACCGAGTCGGTTGTCTTCGAGTGGCTGCGCGACGCGCGCCACGAGCACTTCAAGGCCATGTCGGCGCTATTGCGGTAGTTAGAAGGGCGCACGAATAGGAGAGTCAGCGCCAGTCGTGGTTTCCGAATGCTTCACGCTGCCCCGCCCGCCGCGGCGACTTTATATCTATGGCCTTCCTTGCGCGCAGGGAGCCGCGCCGGACCGCACCACGCTCGCCACGCTGCACCAACAACCCGCGTCGCTTCGGTGCGGTCAAACGGCTTCATCAGCACGTCGAAAGCACCCAGGTTCAGGGCTTCGGCCCACAGTCGCTCGTCTGCAAGGCGCGACGTGACGATGAGAGGCGGCGGATCGGGCAGGATGGTCACTTGCTCAAGCACGTCCTTCCATGAACCCGGCGCCAAATCCCGCTCACAGACGACAACTTCGAATTGACGATCCCGCAGGACGGAAAGCGCGGTCGAAAGGTTGGCGCAGGACTTCAGTAAAAACGTACGATGCGGGTCCAGCGAGCCGTCCAGGAGATTGAGGATATCCCGCAATACAAAGTGATCCTCGTCCATGGGGCTTATCGACAGAACCGAAACAATTCCGGCAGCGGTGATCTCGAGGTAACTCCTCATTACGACATCCTTCTCACCCACGTCCGGCCATATGACCCGGAAAAGAAACGTGGGAAATAGGTGGCAGCTATGCTGTTTGGGCTTGTTCGTGTTTCAGGTCTTGTTCGGCCCGAGACCAATCCTCTTCAGGCGATCCGATGGGACAACCCCTTCTCCAGCCAATGCAGGTAAGCAATGCGGGCGATACTCTCGTGGTCGGGACTGACCGTGGCGGGAGTTTCCTGTGATCCGTTACCGGTGGTCGGTTTGCGCAAGCGCCGCGCTTGTGTAGCCATAACTTCGCACTCCTTTTCCATTCAAAACAGTGGCGGCAACGTGCTCAGCGCGAGGACGCATGCAACCGCAAAGAAACCGAAGCTCATCATCGGCTCCCGGCTTCAAATTGTGGCTTGCGTGTTCCGATTATCGGACCATCGACTCTCAAAGTAAAGATTTATTAATGAGAATAATTCGGGCTGTTCGATACCAATCCAAATCGGACCACTGGTCCGATTTGGGCTACTCGCAGTTGATGGATTTCACCACAGAAGAGAGACAGAAGACAGACCTACAAAAAAAACCAAAAGTACGAGACGAGGGCAAAAGCATGTGAGTCGGCTCGTCTATTGAGAGGACTCGTCAAGGTGCCGAGTGGTACATAGATAGCGATGTCGGCGCAACACCCCGCGAAGCCTGCGTTTGTTATGCAGGTACTCGATTCGGTGCTGGCGCGTGATGGATGGTGTTAGGCGGCCCGGCGTTCGTAATGATGGTGTAGACCACCGACTTCGCGAATCTCGACCACAGCACCCTCTGCTGGTGGCTGTATTCTTCGGGACTGCGGTGTGTCTTTGCCGAGCGACAGGTGAGTTCTCCACCTATGGTAATAAGCGCAGTACGCCGTGAGTGTCCGATGCAGAGAGCGTTCGCCGAATACGATGACATGATCCAGGCACTCGCGGCGAATGGACCCGATGAGCCGTTCGATGTAGGCCTTTGCCACGGAGATCGCGGCGCCGATAGCACTTGTTTGATACCCAGCGCCTTCACCTGGTCGACGAAGTCCTTGCCGAAAATCTGGTCACGATCGCGCAGCAGATAACGAGGCGCACTGTCCCACGGAAAGGCCTCACGAAGTTGCTGGGCCGTCCACTCCGCGGTCGGGTGAGCCGTCACCCCGAAGTGGAGAATGCGTCGCCGGTCGTGCGCCAGCACCAGAAACACGTACAGGACCTGGAACCGGACCGTTGGCACGGTGAAGAAGTCCACTGACACCAAGCTGCGAAGGTGATTGTCCAGAAAGGTCCGCCAAGTCTGGGAGGGCGGTTTTCGATGCCGCACTATGTATTTGGCGACGGTGGGTTCGGTAATCTCAATGCCCAGCTTGAGCAACTCGCCGTGAATGCGTGGCGCACCCCAGCGCGGGTTGTTGCGGCTCATCATCCGGATCAGATCTCGAACCTCTTGCGGCACGCTGGGCCGACCTGGCTTGCCGCGGCCGATTTTCCACGTCCAGAACAAGCGAAAGCCTTTACGATGCCAGGCGACAACTGTTTCAGCCTTGACGATCATCAGGGCGGATTTCCAGTCGCTCCACACGCGTCGCAACCAGACCCAGAAGATCCGGTCGGCTGGCGTCAGCCTCAGGCGTTTTGGAGCCGACCGCCGCAAGACGGCGAGTTGTTGTCGCAAGGCGAGGTTTTCCAGTCGTAGCTGGGCCGAGGTCTTGAGCATCGAGGTAAGGGCGCCGAGCACGGTGAACAGGCGTTGCTGCGCCGACCAACGGAGCAAATGAAAGTCGATCAACTTCAATGATTGCAGATCGATCGGATTATTTGGAGGGACAATCGATCTGCTGCCCGATGCCGAGGCTCGGGCTGAAGGGAACAGGAGCCGGAAGAGGAAGAACATTGCTGTCCCAGGAACCGAAACCCGCTGTGGTGTTTCCTGTCGAATTGCGAT
>Ga0187819_10001500_pt1 | contig 12081 bp, 9 predicted proteins | sample NC_wetland_sal_i_15_FD_132411 | JGI IMG/M metagenome (GOLD analysis project Ga0187819, IMG submission 132411) | Wetland sediment microbial communities from Neuse River Estuary, North Carolina, USA - SO4_4 | ecosystem: Environmental > Aquatic > Freshwater > Wetlands > Sediment | place: USA: North... | reverse complement strand
CATCTGCCGCGCCTTCTCGGCTGCCGATCGCGTCCTGCCTCTGGGCGAGTGCCGCATCTTTTCCAGTTGCGTGGCCAGAGTGCTGGCGCCGATCACTTGGTGATGCGGATTCACGGCGTGCACGCCGTAATCAAAGATTGCATGTGCCAGGCGTGGCCATTCGATGGCGGGATTTCGGTTGGGATGCCGCGAGTCCAGCATTGCCCGGTTTTCCGTGAACAGCAGGGTATCAACGACTACTTTGGGGATCTCGGAGTACGCGCGGTAGGCCCGCCCGGGGTCGCGGAATTCGTAGAGGGGTTTTCCCTCTCGATCCACAATTTGCAGCCCTGCCTGACCCTTCTCCCGGTAGATGGGGAACACGCCCGAGTCGGTCGCGGTCAGGTACAGCCTGGAGTCTCGCGCTTGCGCGGCAATCCCGTATCCCTGGTCACTCGTTCGCTCGATGAATTCCGGGATGCGCGAATAGCCGAGGCGCTCGTCGTAAGGGCCGGTTCGCGTATATCGGATGGCGCCGCTGGGGCCAGGTGCGGCCTTGAAGGTCACACGATTTGCAATCGCGGCGAAAATCAGGGACTGGGCCCAAGACGAACGCAGTTCGATGAATGCGAGCCCTAAGACAGCGGTTGTAATGGCTGCCCACAGCAACAGCCAACGGAGCCTCTGGCTCCGCAGTCTGGGATCAATCAGTTCGAAGGAATGTGCCCGGAGTGCCTTGAATGCACGGAGACGATATGCAGAGGATAGGGCCATGGCACACTCCCCGCGGCCAAGCAACGCACACAGCAAAACTTGTGTCCGTCCGCCCCCGGGGCTCTGGGACGCCGAGTTGCACCTTGAGATCCCGGTTTCGAGCGGCCGTAGGCCAGCACCCTCCAAGATACAAGCAGTATTGCGCTGTCGCAGTGACAGGTGTCACGCCGTGCTGTGGGGTGTTGTTTGCGCTAGGCAGATTGTTCAGCGCATCATCCCGCTTCACGGCTCGAGCCGAAGGCCTCTGCGCCCTCTCGATGATGCATGCCTGCTCGCGTGATGCAGGTCACTGACCCGACCGCGGGGGTAGATCTTCAATGAAGAATGGGCTCGGACTCGCGCGTTGCTACACGGCCCAATTCGATGGGTGTCGCTTGTTGCTGACTCTTGCGAGGGCTTAAAGAAGTGAAAGTGTTGCTCATCTCGGCCAGGGACGAATCGGGTGAGATCGCTGCTCCGTTGCCGCTCGGTCTGGCGTGTGTTGCTGCTGCAACGGAGAGAGCCGGCCATGACGTGCGGCTGTTGTCCCTCGCGGCAGGGGGCGAGGGGGGATTCCCGATCGCGGATGCCGTTCCCCAATTCCGTCCGGATGTCATCGGCATTTCGGTCAGGAACATCGATGACCAGAACATGCAGCGCCCGCACTTCTTGTTGGCACCGCTACGGGAACTCGTTGCCGCCTGCCGTCGTGTTTCCAGTGCACCTATAATCCTGGGCGGCGCCGGCTACAGCATCTTTCCCCAATCTGCGGTTACATACTTGCAGGCGGACATGGGAATCAAGGGCGAAGGTGAGATGGCCTTCCCTGCCTTGCTGAGTTGGATCGAGCGAGGCGCTCAGGGGCTTCCGCCGCCCGGAGCGTACCTGCACAACCGGCCCCACATGGCTACGGCTTTTGTCCCGAGTCTTGATGCCTTTCCATTGCCCGCGCCTGGGTTCTGGCTGCATTTCCCCGGCGGGGGAGGGCTGCGCATTCCCGTCCAGAGCAGGCGTGGGTGTCCGCTCGACTGCATCTACTGTTCAACAAGTGCGATAGAAGGTAGACCGGTACGGAGGAGGTCCCCGGAATCCGTCGTCAGGTGGCTGGCAGAGCTGCGTGCGCATGGCTTTACCAGTTTCTACTTCGTCGATAACACATTCAACCTTCCCCCTTCGTATGCCAAAGAGCTTTGTCGCAAGCTAATCCAAGCAGACCTCGGCCTCGATTGGTGGGCAATCGTCTACCCACAATGGGTGGATGAGGAATTGGCGGACTTGATCGCGAAGGCCGGGTGCACCCAGGTAAGCCTAGGGTTCGAAAGTGGTTCGGAACCAGTCTTGAAGCGCCTGAACAAGAGATTCGGCTGCGCTGAAGTGAAAGCCATTTCTGGGATGTTTTCTGCGGCGGGCATAAAGCGGAACGGATTTCTTCTGCTGGGAGGGCCCGGAGAGACAAGAGAAACGGTGGAGGAGAGTCTGGCGTTTGCCGAAGCCTTGCATCTTGATGGCCTGAAAATCACGGTTGGACTGCGGATCTACCCTGGGACGGTCCTCCACTCCGTAGCAGTCGCGGAAGGGGTGGTCAAGCTGGACGATGATCTCCTTTGGCCGCGCTTTTATCTGACCGCCGGACTGCGGGATTGGCTCCCGGACCGCATAGCTCAATACAATGCACTTTAGCTGGGCGCTCTCCCTTACTGTCCCCACCCTGCTCCCGCGCTGGGAATTTGGTAAAAATAATCTGGAACGCAAGCAGGCCGGCGCCGATGACGACAGCCCCATCGGCCACATTGAATGTTAGCAGCTGGTGTTCGCCGACCTGCAAGAGCATGTAATCCATTACTTGACCGCTAGCGAGGCGATCCCAAAGATTACCCAGCGCGCCGCCTAGAATCAGCGCCAATGCCACGCCAGTCGTCGTCACCAAATCACCGCTCTTCCATAGCAGGGCGGTGACGACTGTCACCGCTACCACTGACAATAGAACCAGAATAGCGATATTCCACTCTGAAGTGGAATCCGCAAAGAGGCCGAACGCGGCGCCCCGGTTCTCGACGTGAGTCAAAGAGAGAAAGCCAGGAATGACCGGAATACTGTCATCGAATGAGATGTTTCGTCCTACCGCCCACTTTGCGAAGCGGTCGAGGAACATCGCACAGAAAGCGATCAGGAAGTAGAACTTGCGCATGGGGCATTCAAATAAACGCATGGTGCGTTCAAATATTTGTCTCCCTCCATGGAGGTCCACGTTTGTCCGATGAGAAGTGTTCGTGCGAGCAACAAGACGGTGGAGTGCTGGCTCGAATAACGGCCCAGGAAGAATTTTGCGAGCCCGATCATAACCGAATAGTAGCCGATTAGGGGCGCCTGAGCTGTAAAGACCTGGTAAGCTTTTGTAAAGTTTCGTGGTTGCTGCGAGAGACTGAGGAAGCTGCCCGCAGGGTCTACAAAAATCCCATCGGGAGCCGCCGACATCGAGTGCTTTCTGGCATGAATCGAGCCACGAGGTAGCCCAATCTCCGTGTACCTCAGAGTTGCGGTCGTTTGCGGGAGCGGACAGTCAAAACGGGGCAGCGTGCTTCGCACACGATCCGGTAGGCAGACAACCAAACCAGGTGGTCCACAAAAGTGTCGGGAGCTCGCAGGCCCAAAACAATAAGATCGGCGCTCAGTTGCCTAGCAATCTCAAGAATCGTGCTCTCAGTAGGCCCCATTTCTACACGGAAATTCAGGTTGTAAGGCACACTTGGTCCACGCGGTAAGAATTCTCGCAAGCGCCATTCCAACGTGCTCATCACCCCTTCCCGGTCATCAACCGCTTCACCTAGAAGCTGCTCGACTACGTGCAGAACCGTTAGCCTCGCCCCATGCTCTCTCGCTGCCGAGAGGGCGTACGGCGCCGCCTGAGCCGACTCGACCGAAAGATCGGTAGGATATAGAACGTGCCGCACAGTTGCATTTGGAAACGTATTGGCAACGTGGGGGCCAACCGTGAGGACCGGACAGGAGGCGTGACGGAATATGCTTTCGGCAACGGAGCCCAGGACGATTTTTCGCAAGCCGGTCCGGCCGTGTGTGCCAACTACGATCAAATCCACACTTTGCCGATCGACGATTCGCTGCAGCTGTTCCCAGACGTCTTCGCCCTGGCGGACGACACCTTCATGCAGAATGCCGGCCAGTGCGCCGGTCTCCACAAGCTTGTTTTCAAGGCTCCGCAAGTCTCTCCAGGCGGCCTCTTCCGGCGCAGTGGCACCTTCGCCGTCGAGCGTGAAGTCCAACGATGGGACCACGTGTGCCAGGTACAACTTCGCCCCGTAATGTCGCGCGATGACAACGGCACGATACAGCGCCTTTTCAGATGCCTCCGAGAAATCGGTCGCGACAAGAACCCGGCTCAGACCAACTTCGACTGTGGGTGCAGATGACGTCAATGCACGACTCCTGCCCTGAGGCGTAATGGGTGCTCTACTGCCGGCTCTCCACGAGCTCTTCCTGGTTCTCCGCAAGCTCTGGCTCGGTTAGTGCTGCCGGCACACCAGGTGGTTTTCCCCCGCGGCGGCGCAGCCCACGACGCAGCCAGTCCTGGAACTGCTCCATGTAGGTGTAGAACACCGGCGTGATATAGAGTGTGAGAAGCTGCGAGACCAGCAGCCCGCCAACCACTGCAAGGCCCAACGGCCGTCGCGACTCTGAACCCGCCCCCATGCCCAGCGCGATAGGCAGCGTGCCCATGAGCGCTGCCATAGTGGTCATCATGATGGGACGAAAGCGAATCAGCGCGCCGTCGTAGATGGCATCCTGGGCATTTTTCCCTTCTTTGCGCTGCGCTTCCAGCGCGAAATCAATCATCATGATGGCGTTCTTCTTAACGATACCCACGAGCATGATGAGTCCGACGAATCCGTAGATGTTCAGGTCAGTGACCCGCCACTCCAACGGCCAAAAAGGCAGGCGGAAGATCCACAATGTCAGCAGAGCGCCAAAGCCGGCGGCGGGAAGGCCGGAAAGAATCGTCAGCGGATGGATAAAGCTCTCGTACAAGATTCCCAGCACGATGTAGATGACCAGAATGGCCATGATCAGCAGCACGCCCAGTCCGCGGAATGACGACTGAAACGCCTGCGCCGTGCCCTGGAAGGTGGTGGTGATCGTCAAAGGTAGCGTCTTCTTGGCTGCATCGCTGACCGCGTCCACCGCCTGGCCCAGGGCAAACCCCGGCGCCAGGTTGAACGAGATGGTCACCGCCGGCAATTGGCCAAGGTGGTTGATGGTCAGTGGGCCAAGATCCCTTGTCAGGGTTGCCACCGCGTTCAGGGGAACCAAAGCGCCATTGCTGAGAAGGGCCTGCCCTTTGGAGGAATAGACTATGCCGTTACTTGAATGAATGTAGAGCATGGAGAGCGCCGCCGGATTGAGTTGGTACTCGGGCTGGACCTCCATGATGACTTGGTACTCATTATTAGGGGCGTAGATGGTGGAAATCTGTCGGTTACCGTACGCGGTGTAGAGTGCGTCCTCGACCTGCTGCGCGGTCACCCCCAGGCTCGCCGCCTTGTCGCGATCGATCTGTACATTGACCTGAGGATTGGCGATCTGCAGGTCGCTGGTGACATCCTGCAATTCTTTCAGCCCGCGAAGCTTGGCCTCGAGTTGTGGCGCGTACTTGTAGAGCTCCTTTGTATCCGGACTCTGCAGCGTGAACTGGTACAGGGATTTGGTCAGCTGGCCGCCGATACGGATCGGTGGCAAGTTCTGCAGGAACGCGCGAATGCCCGGCGCTGTGGCCAATTTGGGTCGCAGTTCCTGGATGACCGCGTCGACATGCGGGCGCGTGCGACGAGGCGCCAGCCTCATGAATATGCGGCCGGTGTTGAGGGTGGCGTTGGGCCCGCTGGCGCCCACGCTGGACATGATGTTGTCCACGTTTGGATCTTTCAGCAAGATGGCTGCTACTTGCTTCTGGTGAGCCTTCATCGATTCAAACGAGATCCCCTGCTTTGCTTCGGTGAACATGAAGATCGATCCGGTATCCTCGCTCGGCAGGAAGCCGCCGGGGGTCACCATGAAGAGGTAAGCAGTGCCAATGATGAGCGCCACCAGCACCAGCAAGGTGGCAAAGCGATGGCGCAATACCGGTTTGAGCGTGCGCACGTATGCCCCACGCATGGCATCGAAGCCGCGTTCAGAGACCCGGTAGAGGCGTCCGTGACGCTCTTCTTTCGGAGGCCGCAGGAAGCGGCTGCAGAGCATGGGAGTTAAGGTCAGCGAGACTACGCCGGAAACCAGGATGGCGGCTCCAATCGTCACCGCGAACTCATGCAGCAGACGCCCTAGGATGCCTCCCATGAAGAGCACGGGCAGGAACACCGCTGCCAGCGACAAGGTCATGGACACGATGGTGAACCCGATCTCCCGCGATCCCCCGAGCGCCGCCTGCAGAACACCTTCACCTTCTTCCATGTGGCGCACGATGTTTTCCAACATGACGATGGCGTCGTCCACCACGAAGCCCACCGAGAGCGTCAAGGCCATCAACGAGAGGTTGTCGACGCTGTAGCCCAGCACGTACATGATGGAAAACGTACCCACGATCGACATGGGCAGCGCCAGGCTGGGAATAACGGTGGCGGAGACGTTCCGCAGGAACAGGAAAATCACCATGATGACGAGGCAGAGGCTCAGCATCAGGGTGAACTTCACATCATTGACCGACTCGCGGATGGAGACCGACCGGTCGTACAGGATGTTGAGATTGACGGAGGCCGGCATCTGCGCGCGGAACGTGGGTAGCAGGGCCTTGATCGAGTTCACGACCTCAATCGTGTTGGTACCGGGCTGGCGCTGGATGGCGAGCACGATGGCGCGGGTGTCGTTGTACCAGCCGGCCAGCTTGTCATTTTCTACGCTGTCGATGGCAGTGCCGATGTCCTTCACGCGCACGGGTGAACCCTTGCTGTAGGTGACGATTAGCGGAAGGTAGGCCGCTGCGTTGGTAAGCTGTCCGTTAGCCAGTACAGTGAAGGCATCGTGGGCGCCGTAGAGAATGCCCGTGGGCAGGTTGACATTGCCGGCGACCACCGCTCGGGCAGCGTCGTCGATGCCGATCTGGCGATACGCCAGTGCCTGCGGGTCCACTTGTACTCGTACCGCGTACTTTTGCGATCCGTAGACCATTACCTGCGCTACGCCGCTCACCATCGAGATGCGCTGCGCCATGAGGGTCTCGGCGTATTCATCGACGTCGGAGAGACGCAGCGTGGGCGAGCTCAGCGCCAAGTACAGGATAGGGGCGTCAGCCGGGTTCACCTTCTGGTACGAAGGCGGCGTGGGCATGTTTTGCGGGAGATCCTTGGCGGCCTTGGAGATCATCGACTGCACATCCTGCGCAGCAGCATCGATGTTCCGGTCGAGGGCGAACTGCAGCGTGACGTTGCTCGCGCCCTGGGCACTAACCGAGGTCATGTTGTCCAGGCCGGCGATCGTCGAGAACTGCTTTTCGAGTGGCAGGGCAACCGCCGAAGCCATCGTCTCCGGCGTGGCGCCGGGCAAGCTGGCACTTACGAGAATGGTGGGAAAGTCCACATTGGGCAGGTCGCTGACGGGTAGCCGGCGGTACCCCATAATCCCGAATAGCAGGACCGCTCCCATGACCAAGGTCGTCATCACCGGGCGCTTGATAAACAGTTCCGCGATGTTCATGGCTGGGTCCTTTGAGTCTGCCTGGGGGTGCGCTTGGCTTGGACCGATTGCGCAGGGCGAACTTCCATGCCGCACAGCCAGATGTCGGCCAGCATCTCGCTGACCTTCTGGGTGTCGAAATCCTGGAATGCTTTTGCGCCGAAAAGGTTTTGGATCAGGGAGTGGTACATCACCATTCCCACAAAGCCGCGGGCCGCTAGCCGGGGCTCGATCGGACGGAACATGCCCTCTGCGATGCGGCGTTGAATGTATTCCGCCACTCTCTCGTAATACTCGGCAACGCAGGCTTGGAAGAAGCCCTGCGACCTCCGCTGATTTTCCAGGGAACTGAATAAAAGCAGGCGGTCGAGGCCGTGGTCGCTGGCTCGGCACGTAAGGATGTCTTGGGCGATGCCGGCGAAGATTTCGTGGTCGCTGGCCCCGGAGTTCAGCAGCACCTCCAGCAGCTGGCAGCCGCAGCGGATCTCGCACTGTTGATCGATCATGGCCCAGTAGAGATCTTCCTTGCTGCGAAAATGGCGAAAGAGGACCGCTTCGTTGACCCGTGCGTGCTTAGCGATCCGGCTGGTGGTGGTGCCCTCGAAGCCATAGCGCGCGAAAAGTTCCTTCGCCACCCGCATAATCTGCTCGCGGCGGTCGTCTGCCGGGAGACGTGCCGGAATGGCGCGGATTTCAGTCGTTGAAGCAGACATTGTAAGTATTCACTTACTTCTGACTGTTACGCCGCCGCAGCAGCGGCCGCAGTGATTACAGTCACGAGATGATGTGAGCCGATTGGGAGGACCGTCTGCAACCCAGTGAGACCCGCGGTCGCGTGTCATCTCGCCCAAACCAGATTCGAGCAGTCGTCCGATTGCTTAGTGCTTGGATTCGCAGAGCTCGGTAACTAGGGTCACCGCGCCCTCAACCGCAAAAGCAGCGTTTCGATGGCTTGTGCCGATCGCGTTGGGCGTGCTCATCCGCGTTGCCCCAACGCCCGCTGGCTTGCACCCGAATGCCTGGCATTACTTTGCGTTGTTCGTAGCGATTATCGCCGCGCTCACCGGGCGGGGTGATCCAGTTACCGCGCGGGACTTGCACCCCCTGTGGACCGCGCCTTTCCACATAGGGTAGGGCTAATGCGATGAGACGACCGGGAGCGCGCGTACCGTTCTGCGCATGAGGGGGATCAAGGCAATAACCGCCAGAAACAAAATACCCATGATGTGAAACACGTCCACATAACTCAATAAGGACGCTTGCCGTTGAAGCATCTGGTAGAGCAGTGCATGGGCCTTGTTCCCAGCCGTGACCGCGTCGAAACCCCGCTGTTGCATCAACTGCGTGATGTGTCCCAGCAGTTGCTTTGTCATCGGATCGTAGGCCGTAATGTGAGACGAGAGAACGTTTTGATGAAATTGGGAGCGCCGCGCGACACACGTGGTTACGAAGGAAATCCCCATGCTGGATCCAATGTTGCGCACCACGCTGTAGAGGCTCGTGGCGTAGCCTGTTTCCTGTGTGGGAATCGGGCCCATAGTCAGCGTGGTCAGGGGCACGAACAGGAAGGCCATACCCATGCCCTGATTGATCTGATACCAGAAAATATCCCAGGTGCCAGATTCTAGAGTCATGTGCGAATAGCCAAAAAACGCAAGGCCCGCGACGGCGAATCCAAATGCCAGCATCCAGCGCTCGTCCCACCCCCTACCCAACAGATAGCCAACCAGAGGCATGCAGAGGGCGGTCCCGATTCCCCGAGGGCTAGTCCAAATTCCCGCCGTTGTCGCAGTCCAGCCGAGCAGGGTCTGCATGAACAGCGGCAACAACACGAGACTCCCGTACAGCACGAACCCAAGCGTAGTCACCAAACCAATGCCTGTCGCAAACGTCCGGTATCGTAGAAGCCGGAAGTGGACGATCGGATCTTTGACTGTGAGCTCGCGGATGACGAAGGCTGCAAGGAATACGAGGGCAATCACAGCTAGCATTCTGATCAAATCGGAGCCAAACCAGTCATTTTCTTGCCCCTTGTCCAGCATTATCTGTAGGGCCCCCATTCCTACGGCGAGCATTCCCAATCCCCAGGCATCGACGCGCAACGACCCACGCCGGATATACGGGGGATCGAAAACGAAGAGGTAAATTAAGCTGAGACTAAGGATGCCGACGGGCAAGTTGATAAAGAACACCCAGCGCCAAGAATACGTGTCGGTGATCCAGCCGCCAAGCGTCGGGCCGAGAATCGGCGCCGCAATGATTCCCAAACTCCAGAACGCCATTGCCTTCCCGCGCTCCCTGCCCGGGAACTCTTCGAGCAGAACTGCCTGCGAAAGCGGCTGGAGGCCTCCGCCGGTGATGCCCTGGAGTACGCGAAAAAAGATCAACGCCGGCAGGCTAGGGGCGATCCCGCACAACAGACTCGACAGCGTAAACCCGGTCACAACTGTCATCAGCAGGCGCTTTCGTCCCAAATAGTTCGCGAGCCAGCCGGTGATCGGGAGAATGATGGCATTGGCGACGATATAGGAGGTCAGCACCCATGTTGCCTCTTCCACGCTCGAGGAAAGAGAGCCAGCAACGTGGGGCAGGCTGACGTTTACAACCGAGGTGTCTAGTACCTCCATCACAGCGCTGGACATCACTGCAATGGCGATGATCCAGCGACGTCCGAGAGCAGTGGGAGCTGTTGGGACAATAGACAAATTCGGAGTTGGCCGTGATATTGGAGTTGAAGCCGAGGTGGGCGTCGTACCCGGAATAGGACTTGGACCTGAGGCAGCCACATCGAGCCTCGCACGACACCGCTTCCACATCTAGCCTAGTCATGTCGTGGGGTGCGGGGCAGTGATTGCGGTCACGATTGGTACGGACAACATCCTGCACCGCCGTTGTAGAGCCATCCGATCGGGGCCCCAAGGCGCGAACACAACCAGATAAGTTCTCCAATTCCAAACCAATGTTCATGAGTGCGCCGTCATCAGTCTGTCGACGATGTCGGGGAAGCCCAAATAAGCCTCAATGACGTTGGAGTCGTGCACTATTTCGTCCGGCCGGCCCTCGGCAAGTTTGCGACCCAAATTCAGGACCACGACACGGTCGGAGAGGCTCATGATCGCCTGCATCAGCTGCTCGATCATGAACACCGAAATGCCGCTATCGCGGATCTTGCGTACCAGTTCGATCATCTGTGCGATCTCGGTGGGATTCAGGCCTGCCAGCACCTCGTCCATCAGTAGCAGCTTGGGTCTCGCTGCCAGCGCGCGTGCTACTTCCAGCCTCTTCTTGCCGGCAATCGTGAGGGACCGCGCCAGCATGTTGGCGCGGTCCGCCAACCCCAAGCGTCGCAGCACGTCCGAAGCCACGGAGCGAGCGGCTCGCATCTGAAGCTGACATCAGAAACTGCCAGCAATCCGCCGAAACGCTTTGCGACGCCACGCACTTCGAGGATGGGATTCATTCGGTCGCCGTTATTGCAGGGGGCAACGTAAGCAGTGGTCCCAACTCTCGTTACGCAGCAAACTGGGACGCCTAGACGCCTAGTGACGCTCGAAGCGGAGCAACTGGGTCTCTTCCGACAGATGTACTCCTACACCGGCTGCGATTTTAGCGCATTTCGCCCTACGAAAAAATACATCAGGGCCTTACTGCAGTTTGGCGTACTCCGCCTTGGCCTGCTGCAGGATGGGGATGTCGGGATCGGTGTCCTACCAGCAATGCAGGATTGCAACCCCGCACCATGAGGGCAGCCTGAATGCGCCTTAGGTTCATTTCTGGGACGAGCCTGCGCGCGCTCCTGCAATTATCATCGAGATCCCACCAGCGATGAGCACGGCACTGATGATCGGCGGCAGAGGTTTGCTGTGGCGAGTTTGAACGCCGATGTTTATGTCGCCGACTTTCAGGCCTGCTGTGTCAGTCCGGGGGATCGGCACAAACAGCGAAACGATACCGAGTACCACAAAGAGCAGCCCTGACCATAACAACATTCTCATGGTCGCCCCTAGTCCTTCCTCAGGCTTGCTTCAGCATACGAATTAAGGCCGCGAGCACGACTGCGCCGAGAATGGCCACGAGAATCGTGTAGATCAGGCCGCCTGCGAGCGAAAAGCCCAGTGCCCGCATGATGAAACCTCCGACAATCGCGCCGACGCTCCCGACGACAATGGCAACGAGCGGCCCGTACCCTGCTCCGCGCATGATCTTCCCAGTCGCCCAACCAGCAATCAACCCAACGAGAATCACCAGAGCACCAACGTAGTGCTTCCACTTGCAGAACGGAGCGGGACACGCAGCGGAAGGGCAAACTCTAATCGCAGCTTACGCGAGTGTCAACGGGTGCTGGGTTTCATTCCTCTGGGCGGTACTACTGCAGCTTCGCGTACTCCGCCTTGGCCTGCTTGAGGATGGGGATGTCGGGATCGGCATCTTTCCAGAGGGTGAAAAACTCTTTGTACGCGGTGATCGCACGCACGCGGGCGGCGTCGGCATCCGCACCCTGCGCGACTTTCGACTCCAAGGCGCTGGCGCGCGCCTTGCCCAAATGCGCCAGCGCTCCTGTCCAGCAGTTCCGGACGATGCCGCTGTGGTCGAGAATTTTCTGAAACTCGGCAGCCGCTGCCCTGCCCTGTCCCGCTGCCAGATAGGCCTCGCCCCGAAGATGGATTG
>Ga0187819_10001499_pt1 | contig 12082 bp, 11 predicted proteins | sample NC_wetland_sal_i_15_FD_132411 | JGI IMG/M metagenome (GOLD analysis project Ga0187819, IMG submission 132411) | Wetland sediment microbial communities from Neuse River Estuary, North Carolina, USA - SO4_4 | ecosystem: Environmental > Aquatic > Freshwater > Wetlands > Sediment | place: USA... | reverse complement strand
GCCAGCGGCGCGGAACGGCCTCAGCGATCGCGATATAGACGGCCGCCGCCATGAGCCACGCGAACCCAAGCGGATGCGCGAGCAAAATGAAAGGCGCAAGCGTGAGCGGCAGCAGCCGCTCGTATCCCTTTCCCCTCCAAACCAGCGCGATTCCAAAAAATGAGAGGCCAAGCGAAATGTAGTAGTTGAAAAAACCCATCTGAAACGTCCAGCCATACGTGACCATGGCGATCAGGGGAATGAGATACCATGATGCTCGGCGGGCGGCAGCGTTGATGAGGGAGAAACTGCCCCAGAAGAAAATTAAAACGGCGAGTGAAACTGAAACCTTCTCGACCGCATGCATTCTTAGAAAGTTAGCAAGCCCACTCAGAACGTAATCAAAGAGCACATTAGTCCATTGTGCGGAAATCACCAGGCCGTGAATCTGTCCGCGTTCAATTAGCTGGGCGAGCCAGGCGTTGTAAAGGTGGCTACCGAGGTCGCCCGCTTCGATGCGGCGGTGCCAGAAGCAGGGCGTAAGGACGAGCAGGGAGACCGCGAATACCCTAAGCGAATGCGAGCGTACGAAATGCGCCGCCTCTACTAGCGCGGGAAAGGTGACATCAGGGCCTATGATGCGTGCGTCCGGTTCGACCTTCGCAATCCTGGGCGTGACAATGGATCGGAGCGTCAACCCTTGAGCCTCGGTGTGGGCGATAGTAACGGCTCGCCGCGGGCAAACATACCACGAGTCAGAAGAGGAGAATCACGAGATATGAGAAAGCACGTCCGATGTGTCTGGGAAGAATTGGTTCAGATTTGCCCTGAGCAATCTTCAAGCATCTTCTACGGGCCTGGGTGCGTATGGATACTTGGGAGCTGAATGAGTGTGCGTTGTGCGGTAGTCGTCCAATTCGGCATCGCTGAGGCGGAAATGATTTTTCAGGGGGTGATTTTCGGAGGCGGCAAGTTCGCGGTGCAGCTTGTGGGAGCAAATGTCGGGCGCATCCTGGTAGCGGACGCGGCGCTTATCAAAAGCTTCGTTAGCAATTGTCAGGGTGAACTCACGGGGCTCGGTGGCGGGCTCGCGGACAGTAAAAGTGTATTCGCGGACGAGGTTCTTGGCTTCAAAACCGACAAACTGCACGATGATGCGGGGTTCGCTCATAGGGTGGTAGAAGCGCTTCCAAGACCTGCCGCTTGACTGCAATTGATGCGCGGCCCAACGGAAAAAAAGGGCGGGCCAAACGCCGAAGCGTGGGGCCCGCCCTTCTAGACTAGAGGCTGGTTACGTTCGCAGCCTGCAGGCCCTTGGGGCCGCGGGTGACTTCGAATTCAACCGCCTGGCCTTCGTTCAGCGACTTGTATCCCTCAGCCTGAATGGCCGAGAAATGGACGAAAACGTCCTCGCCGGACTGGCGCTGGATGAACCCAAAACCCTTGCTGGCATTGAACCACTTTACTGTTCCTTGTTCTCTCACTTATTTACTTCCTTCTTTTTAAGCTATTTGTGCTTCTCGACCGCCTCCAGCCGTAACGCAAAAGAGGCTGCAAGTGTGAACTTGCAGCCCCTTCAATCGAATCTAAAGGTGTTACAAGAGCAACAAACGCAAACACAGACTACCATGTTCATCCCTTTTTGCCAAGTGAAATCGTTCGGGGTGGTAGAAAGCAGGGATCGCGCTTCAATCTTTTTGGAGGGAATCCAGAACCGGAATAAGTATGCCGTTGCGAATGGAATAAACGCCGTTGCGCCAGCGCACGCGATTGCTCCCGAAGCTGGCGAGGAGAATGATCGTCGCGAGCGCGTCCCAGACGGGAATGAGCCAGAACTCCTTTACAATCGAATGCTGCTTCAGCCCCCAAATGGCAATGACTCCCGTGAGGAGAAAACGCAGCAAGAAATAGGAACCCAAGTAAGCGCTTGCGACGGCTGCCGTGGGGTAAACGGCGATGGCTGCGAGCGACCACGGAAGACCGAGCGTCAATAACAAGCCGACATGCCCCCAGGGGCGCATATTCTTCTGCACCACGGCCCACCGCATCCGCTTGGCAAGAAATCCGCGCATGCTTTCGAAATCAGCGACGGCGTGCACGGCGTAAGGGAGCAGTTCGACGCGATGGCCTTTTTCCGCGATCAAGCGGCCGACGAGCATGTCGTCCGCCGGCTTATTTTCAATGGCGGAAAACAATCCGGCCTCGGCAAGATTCTTCTTGCGCGTGACGATTGTCGAACCTAGGGCAAATCTAACGCCATCGAGCAAGCGCGCGACCGTCAAGCTGGCGTAGAAGTCCGAGACTTGGCCGATTGTCTGAAGGCTGTTGGCAAAGGATTTCCCGTCCGTTTGGAGATAGAGGCAGGTGGCCGCGCCGACGGCGGAATCCCGCAGCGGCGAAACTACTGTTCGCAGATAGGAAAGTTCGACGCGAATATCGCTATCACTGAAAACGAGATATTCATGCTTCGCCTCGCTTAGCAAACGTGCGAGCTTGGATACTTTGTCATTTGTTGCACCAGGATTCGAGCCAACCACGAGACGGATGGAACAATTCGGGAAATCGCGCGAGAGTTTCTCAATGACCGCGACATTGGGGTCATCGGCGCTGCCCACGCAAAACAGCAGCTCGAATTCGGGGTAATCCTGCCGGCAAAAGCTCGCGAAATTTTCGTAAGCGCCCTGATCGAGGCCGCGCACGGGTTTTAGAATGCTGATGGGAGGAGCGAAATCGCTATTTGGCGTGAGACGGCGCGAGAAAAAGCGCAGCGAGCTGTAAATCGCGAGCAGGTAATAGATAAGGGGAAACGTGGCGACCAGCAGAATGAGCCAGCCAAGAGGCGCAGAAACTGTCATCGCGTGTGCCAACGCTCGAGGGACATCAGTAGTTTCTGCCGGTGCGCTGGATCAGCGCCTGCCAGTCGAGCTAACAGCGCGCAATCGATCGTCCGATTCCGGTGCCCCCGTGCTCCAACTGACTTTGGGCAGGATTGTCTCCATGCGAATGCGATTGCGGGCCTCCGAAATTTTCTTGAGCATGCTGTCGATCAATTCGTCGGAAAGGAAGCGCGGTTTGAGGCCGAGCCCCAGGAGATTATCGTGGACCACGTTGTAATAGTGCTCTTCCATTTCGATGCGGGGGTTGGGGAGATGGTCCACTTTGACGGTGAAGCCGAGCTTCTGCGCTTGTTCCGCAACCATGCGGGCCAACTGGGCGATGGAGAATATCTCCGTGAATTGGTTGAAAACACGGAATTCGCCAGGCTTCGCCGGGTTGGTGACGGCCAGTTCGACGCAGCGGAGCGTATCGCGAATATTAAGGAAGCCGCGCTTTTGAGCTCCTTTTCCGTATATCGTCAAAGGAACACCGGCGACGGCCTGCACGCAGAAGCGGTTTAGCGCGGTCCCAAAAACAGCGTCGTAATGGAAGCTGGTCTCGAAGCGCGGATCCAGTTTGGACTCCTCGGTCTCGATGCCGTATACCACACCCTGATTCAGGTCCGTGGACGCGAGCTTCCAGATGCGGCAGGCGAACGTGATGTTGTGGCTATCGTGAACTTTCGAGAGGTGGTAGAACGAGCCGGGCTGTTTGGGGAAGGGAAGCCGGTCTTTTCGCCCTTTGTGTTCGACCTCAAGGAAGCCTTCCTCGATGTCAATGTTCGGGGTGCCGTACTCGCCGAGAGTTCCGAGCTTCACGAGATGGCACTTGGGCGCAATGCGCTTCATGGCCCAAAGAACGTGGAGGGTCCCGACGACGTTATTGACCTGCGAGAAGACGGCTCGCTCGTGGTCCATCATGGAATAGGGGGCGGATGGCTGCTCGCCATAATGGATGATGGCGTCGGGCTCGAAGGATTCCAGCGCTTCGTGGACAAAATCGTATTCGCGCAGGTCGCCGACGAAGGTCTTTATTTTCTTGCCGGTGACTTCATGCCAAGCGCGGACGCGCTCCTCCAGCTTACGAACGGGCAGAAGGGGCTCGACACCGAGTTCGGCCTCCCACTGGCGCTTGCCGAAATTATCGAGCAAAGCGACGTCATGGCCACGCTGGGAAAGGTACATCCCCGTCGGCCAGCCGAGGTATCCATCACCGCCCAAAATCAAAATGCGCATTCATTCCCCCTGGAGGATTGCCGCAGTTGTGGCGCAAAGATTTAAAAATACAATATCCGAGGCCAAACGGGAACACATTTCGACGGGCCTTCTCCACCGATAGGTTCTCGGCCCATGCTTGACACCGTCGCCGGAGGTAAACCGGCACCCTCTTGAGCGCCGGCCTGTTTATTATGCGCCCGGGAGGTCTTCGTGATATCTATTTGCATCGGGTTCCGGTGAAAAACGGTGGTGATCCAGGCGCGGGGGAGGGGGCATGCAATGAGGCGAATTTCAAAGAGCGGCCGGAGAGGGTACTTGATCGTGCTCCTAGCTTTTTGCTTGCTCTTGAGCGGCACGGGCTTCGATTCCGCGGCCCGGGCGTTCGGGCAGGCGGCAGCCTACGCGACGCCGGGCGCGCAGAACATGGCGGCTCCGCAGCAGCTTAGCGCCGAGGGGCAGACTTCGCTGCAAGCGATTATCAAGGCAGGAACTCTCGAGGAGCTGCGCTGGCCGGATTTCAGCGATTACCGTGTGCACGTGACGAAATTTTACGACTCCTACGGAGGCGCATTGCCCTGGGTAAGAGAAATGCAGCCGACGGCGCAGGCTCGCGAGGTGATCGCGTTGCTCCTTGAAGCCGATCAAAAGGGATTATCTGCCGAGGATTACGATGGCTCACGGTGGGCAGGACGGCTCGCAAGACTCAAGCCCGAGGTGCCGCAGCCTGCCGAATCCGACGTACTGCACTTCGACATTGAGCTGACCGTCTGCTTGATGCGTTATATCTCGGACTTGCATATCGGGAAAGTGAACCCCCGGCATTTCGATTTCGGCTTCGAAGTGAACGCGAAGAAATACGATTTACCTTCGTTTCTGAAGGAAGACGTGGTGAACGCGACGAATGTGGATGAGGTGCTGTCTCACGTCGAGCCGGCGTATGAGGGCTACCGGCGCACCATACAAGCGTTCCAAACCTACATGGAGCTGGCCCAAAAAGATGAGTGGGAGCAACTCCCGGCAAGCAAGAAAACAATTGCCCCGGGTGATTCCTATCCAGGCCTCCCGCGCATGATCCGCCTATTGCGATTGGTGGGAGACCTTCCGGCAAGTGCCGACGTGCCGGCGGACAGCACTATTTATCAAGGACCGCTGGTGGCTGCGGTGAAGAATTTTCAGCGGCGACACGGTCGCGATGCGGATGGACGCATCGGCGCGCAGACGCTGGCGGATATGAACGTTCCCTTGAGCCGGCGTGTAAGGCAGTTGCAACTGACGCTTGAACGATGGCGTTGGCTGCCGCTGGGACCGCAGTATCCGCCCATTGTCGCAAATATTCCGGAGTTCCGCGTTCGAGGCTACGACGAACATGGGAAGGTCGCGCTGGCGATGAACGTGGTGGTGGGCAAAGCCTACAATCACAGTACGCCTCTCTTTATTGACAATATGGAGTATGTGATTTTCCGTCCGTATTGGAATGTGCCGTATTCGATTGCGAAATCCGAGCTTCTGCCGGGCGTGGCCAAGGATCCCGACTATCTGACGAAGAAGGGCTTCGAGGTTGTGGACTCGCGCCAGAATGTGGTTGGGTCAGGGACTGTATCGAGCGACATGCTGGAGCAGCTTCGCGCCGGGAAGCTTTTCACACGGCAGAAACCGGGGCCGAAGAATTCGCTGGGGCTGGTGAAGTTCATGTTCCCGAACGACTACTCCGTTTACATGCACGACACGCCGTCCACAGAATTATTTTCGAGGTCGCGGCGCGATTTCAGCCATGGCTGCATCCGACTGGAGAAGCCCGCCGAGATGGCCGTGTGGGTGTTGCGCGACAATCCCGGCTGGGATATGGAGAAGGTTCGCGCGGCGATGAACGGCGATAAGACGCAACAGGTCAATTTAGAGCACCCGATTCCGGTGTGGATCGTCTACGGGACGGCTGTGGTGCCGGAGGACGGGCAGGTTCATTTTTACGATGACATTTACGGGCATGATGTCGCGCTCGATAAAGTGCTGCTGAAGGGGTACCCGTATCCTGGCTAGTCGCCTGTCACGAGGCTGGCGGGGCAATCGAAGCACCATTGGCGGACGCGGCCGGTGTCCACGTGGATAAAATCCGAGTGCGGATAGTAGCCGACGCCGCCGCGATGGAGCGCCAGGGCCGCTTTACGAAGCTGAAGGGTATTCACACCGGGCATGCGCAGATCAATCGCTTCTGCTTGAATGTGCAGACTGTTTTTGGCGACTCCGTTGGTATGGGCCCGGAGAAATTCGTTGGTCCACGGCGAGCGATATCCGCAGATGATATCAATTTCGGCGCCGGGTTTTCCCGAGCTGATGGTGAGCGCTTCGAGGATGTCATAGAGGCGCGGATCGAAGTGGCGGACGTCGCCGGTGCGGTGATCGCGGAGGAAATAGTCGAGCTTGGCGATGGCGTCGGAAAGGTAGGCGTCGCCTTGGCGGTAAACGATGTCAAGGCGCTCGCCCGTGTGCGTGTGATAAAGGCGCAGGCGATGCTCCTGCGGGGCCTGGGGGGAGGGGGACTGGGCGGAGGCACAGAGAGGCGCGAGCAGTAGAAGCAGGGCGCTTCCGAGCCAGCGGCTGTGGAAAATTTGGCCGATTCGCTTCATTCTTATTCCCTCGACTGCATTTACATGGTCCCCGTTACATGTGGGGACGTGGCACAAATCACGGAAAATTCCCCGAACTCATATTTTCGCAAATAGCGCCAGGCGTGTCCAGAAGCAAGCAACACCCGATTGCCGCGTTGATAATTTCGGGAGTATGATGGCGCAGCCCACAAGGGCGTTGGGCACCGCGCAGGTCTTGAAGCTCTCCCAGGAGGTTCATCATGAAGAAAAAGCCCCTGATAATTGTCGGCGCCGTAATCGTAGTGCTTTTGATTGTGGTTCTGATGCTGCCGATGCTGATTGACGTGAATCAGTTCAAGCCGAAGATTGAGACGGAACTCAATAGCGCGCTCGGCAGGAAGGTGGATATCGGCAACATCTCCCTGGCTATCTTTTCCGGCGGGGTGGCCATCGATAATTTGGCGATTTCGGACGATCCGGCCTTCAGCAAGGCGGCATTCCTGACCGCGAAGAAGTTGACGGTGGGCGTCGAATTGCTGCCGCTGATCTTCGCAAGAAAGCTCGAGGTGCGGTCGTTCACCATCGTTGAGCCGGAAGTCTCGCTGCTGCGGAACTCCGCAGGAGTCTGGAATTACTCGACCCTTGCAAGCGGAGGCGGCGATTCAAAGGCCAAATCCAAGGGGGCGGGCGCTCCGGACGCGACTGACCTGTCGGTCGCGAAACTCGAGATTTCGAACGGCAAGGTAACTGTCGGCACGGTGGGGTCGCGCGCGAAACCGCTCGTCTATCAGGAGGTAAATCTCGAGGCTTCCGATTTGTCTTACACCACGCAATTCCCATTCAAGTTTTCCGCGAAGGACCCGGCGAACGGGGCCGTGAAATTGGAAGGGAAGGCAGGGCCGATCGACAAGGCCGATGCGTCACAGACGCCGCTGACCGCGAAAATCGAGGTCGAGCATCTGGATTTGGGAGCTTCGAGCGGGTTTCTCGATCCGGCCGCGGGGTTTGGTGGGCTGATCGATTTCAATGGCGATGTTGCGTCCGACGGGCACCAACTGACTTCGAAGGGAGCCGTAAAGGCGGACAAGCTGAAGCTCAAACCGAATGGTTCTCCCGCGAAGGTGACCGTAAATGTGGATTACGCGGTGGAATATGACCTGAAGCGCGGCGCCGGGACACTGAAGCAGGGAGACATTCATATCGGGAAGGCGCTGGCGCGCTTGAGCGGGACATTCAGCACCTCGGGTGAAGAAATCACTCTTCAGATGAAGATGAACGGCCAAGGCATGCCGGTGCCGGATCTCGAAGGAATGCTGCCGGCGGTGGGTGTGACATTGCCTCCGGGCGCGTCGCTGCAAAGCGGAACGCTGGAGACGAATTTGGCGATCAGCGGGCCGGTGAATCGTCTGGTGATTACGGGGCCCGTGAATCTTTCAAACGCAAAGCTTGCCGGATTCAGCTTTGGGTCGAAATTGGGAGCGCTTTCTTCGATTCCCGGATTGGGTTCCGTGAGCAAAAGTTCGGACACCGAAATTCAGACGCTGAGCACGAATCTGCGAATGGATGCCGACGGCATTCATGCGCAGAATGTGAACGTTGTCGCGCCATCGATCGGAACGGTCACGGGCGACGCCAACGTGAGCGCAACCGGCCAATTGAATTGCAAGATGAACGTCAAGCTCACGGGCGGCGGAGGGGCGGGCACGGTTGTGACCAAGCTGGGAAGCGGTGGCGGGCAGAACGGGATTCCAATTAGGATCGAAGGGACAACGTCGAACCCAATCTTCATTCCGGATGTCGCGGGAATGGCTGGGAGCATGGCCAAGGGCACGGTGGGAGATGTCGCGGGCGCCGGTGCAGCAGGCGGCAAGGCCGTGGGAGCAGTGGGCGGATTATTCGGCAAGAAGAAAAATCAATAGATCGGCGGCACAGAGCTCACGGAGCAGCTTGCGGTTGCGGCTGCGCCCGGTGGCCTGACTCTTCGGACACGCTGATTGGACAGGCAGGTTGGGGGCGAGGCGCCGCAGTCTATACTAATGGCTGTCACGGGGCCGGACAGGCTGGGGACACGGGCTTGGGCGAAGCAGGGTGTCTCCTGATGGCGCAGTTACAATGTAATTGCGAGCGATTGTAGGCCGTCGCAACAAGGCATTTCCTCTCGGAATCTGAACATTCCCTTTCCAATTGGTTGAGCGTGCCTTTGATTGCATGCGTGTTTGCGCCTGGCTTTGGCCTGGCGATCCACGCGGCTTCGATCTGTCCGTGGCGTCTGGGATTTCATCGTCGAGGGGCGATTGATGAAGCGAATTCTCTTTGTGGATGACGATGCTCAGGTACTCGGTGAACTTCAGCGTTCATTGGAGAACCAAAAGGACAATTGGGAGAAGGCCTTTGCGCGGACGGGCGAGGAGGCGCTGTCGCTGCTGGGCACCAAGCCGTTCGACGTGATCGTATCCGACGTGAGCATGCCGGGGATGGACGGGGCGGCGCTGCTGAAGGCAGTTTGCGAGAAATTTCCCGGGGTGGTGCGCATTGCGCTCGCCCGACATCAGGAAATGGAGAGCGCGCTGCGGGCAATCCCGGTAGCCCATCAATTCCTGCAAAAGCCCTGCGATCCACACATGCTGCGCGTCGGGATCGGGCGCGCGACGAGCCTCTCAGAGGTGTTGAACAACAAGATGCTGGCAAGCATTGTCGGCTCGGTGAAGGATCTGCCGGTCTTGCCACGCACCTATCTGGCATTGCGAGAAAAGCTCGCCGAGCCGGACGCTGCGATGAAGGACGTGGTGAAGCTTGTGGAGCAGGATGTGGCCATCTCGGCGAAGATTCTCCAGCTCGTCAACTCGGCATTTTTCGGGCTGCCGCGTGAAATCTCGACGCTGCGGACGGCGGTGACTTACTTGGGGATCGAAATCGTGCAGAACATGGTGCTTTCCGCGGAAGTGTTTCGCGTATTTGAAAAGGCGGCCGTTTTCCCCGGATTTTCGTTCGAGGAGATGCACGTACATTCGCAACTGGTGGCGAAAATTGCAGCTCGAATTCCCGCGCCTGGCGCGGCTCACGGCGTGGCGATTGTTGCAGGGCTTTTGCATGACGTGGGAAAGCTGGTGATGGCGACGCGCTCGCCGAAGCATTTTGCCCGCGCTCTCTCAGGAGCGAAAGAGGAGAACCGGCCGTTGTATGCGGTCGAGGAAGAATTGATGGGAGTGTCACACGCGGAGGTGGGAGCTTATTTGCTGGGCATTTGGGGCCTGCCATGCCCGGTGGTCGAAGCCGTGGCGCACCACCACCAGCCTCGGCGCGTTCCGCACGACACGCTCGACGCCGTCGGCGTGGTGCACATCGCAAATTCGCTTGCACACACCCATCCCGTGGGAGGGCCGGTTGCCGATCCTCCTGCTTACCAACCATTGGATATGGAGTATTTGGAAGGACAGGGGCTCACGGATCAAGTTGCGGAATGGGAAGAGATGGCTGAGGAAGCCGCGCACGAAATGGGCGGCGTTGGCGCGGAACGAAATGAGAGCAAGGTGATCCGATAGCTGGGAAGCTTAGGATCGCAAGCCGCACGCTTTAGGCTAAAAACCGGCGCGAACCGCTGGGAATCTTTTTTCGAGCCATGCGCGCGCTTCCTCGGGATGAAAGTGGAACGGGCCGAGCCCGCCGCGGTAAACAATCTTTCCAGATTCATCGAGAATATAAACGCGCTCGGGCCATCCGGCGTAGACGGCGTCGGCAGTGTTGGCCATGGTGTCCACGCCGAGCGGAATCGGAAAATGAAATCTCCGGGTGAAATCGTTGGCGATGGCGACGCGCTGGGCGAGGGATTTCGGCTGCGGGTAGCAGACACCTTCATCCACGTTTGATTTCATCTGCCACTCGTCCTGCGAATGAGCCTCGCGGATGTAGACGGCCAGAAAATCGGCGCGGTCCTTGTAATCGTCGTAGAGTTTTGCGAGATAACCTACCTCGCGCCGAAACGGCGGTCAGGTGTAGCTTCCGAAAATCAGGACCAGCGGCCGCCGACCAATGCGATCGTGGAGAGCGAATCGCGACTGGCCATCGAGAGAAACGAGCTCGACATCGGGGGCTGCATTGCCCACGCGCAGGTTGCCCTGATGCCACACCGGCAGCGCGTAACGCAAGAATCCGTAGACGTCGCGCGGCCCGCCTATGAAATAGCTGAGCGCGCCATAACCCGCCGTCAGGATCAAAATCAGCGCAACCGCCGTCCATTTCCACCAGCGCACTTCCCGGCCTCCTTGTGAGGGGGCACGATAGCGTGCGGGGGTGCGCGAGTCAATGCCGGGCGAACCTTGAGCGATGGGCCAGAGACCCCGAAGTGAGGCGTATAACATAATCTCCGTAGGGGGTGTTTTGTGCAGATTAGAATGGGTCTCGGTCTCATGTTTTCAATCACTTACGCGCGTTTCTAATCCCGGAAGCGGGATTAGAATTTGGTCCTCGGATGCGTTGGGGGAGGTGGGTATATCCGTAGCGGGCGATGCCGCAGAAGCGTCGCTCGGTTCCGGGCCGGGAAAAGGTGACGCCGCGGATGCGTCGCACGGTACCAGGCTGAGAGAGGGCGACGGCTCGGGGGTGTCACTCGGGCCAGGGCTGAGAACGGGGGCTTCGCTTTGGTCTGTCTCGGGGGCGGGGATGGTATTGGCCTCGAAAGCGGGTGTGGAGATGGCGGGGCCTAGCGGACCGGTGGGGCTGTCTTTCGAGGCCGTGAAGACCACGCGGGAGGGCGGGTCGGTCCAGCGCCCGTAATTATCGAGGCAGGAATAGGCGCGGATGGCGCGAAGGACGGCATCGGCGGACGGAACGACATCGCGAGACTGCTCGACGATATTATCGATGGCGGGCAGGAGGTTTTCTCTGCGCCGCTCGATGAGGCCGAAGGCGCGGGCGTGGGAATAGATGCAACGGGCATCGTCGAGCTCGAATGTCCTTTGAATGTACCAGGTGGCCCTCCAGCGGAGGAATGCGTCTTCGATGTCCTCGCGGTCGGGGTGGTGGCAGATGGCGCACTTGCGCGAGTGGCGGGCGAGAAATTCGACGGCTTCGGGGTCGTGCTGTTTCTTTTGCATATTTTCATTCTCCATATTGTAGTTGTCCCCATAAAGCGGGCGGGGAACGCGCGCCTTTGTGGATGAGCCGCGCCCGGTGAGGCAGAGCTCTCCGCACAAAATCAAATGGCAAGTTGTAATGGGGATGAGCAATTCTTAGCGCGGGATTGCGGGGATTGCAAGGATGCGATTGTGTGGACTTTTGGTGGTGGACCGGTGGGGTGCGGGCGGCTGCGAGAAAAACTTTTGGAAGCACAGATGAACACAGATAAACACTAATTTGGGAAAAGGCAGAGACGAAGACAAAGAAAAAGAAAAAGAAAAAGATTTAACACAGAGGGCACTGAGAAAG
>Ga0187819_10001498_pt1 | contig 12090 bp, 13 predicted proteins | sample NC_wetland_sal_i_15_FD_132411 | JGI IMG/M metagenome (GOLD analysis project Ga0187819, IMG submission 132411) | Wetland sediment microbial communities from Neuse River Estuary, North Carolina, USA - SO4_4 | ecosystem: Environmental > Aquatic > Freshwater > Wetlands > Sediment | place: USA... | reverse complement strand
TAACGGCTACTCAATTCGGCCGCCAGGCCGCCAGGCCGCCATGGCGAAGCACGCCGGAACCGCGGAGATCTACAGCACCAAGACAACCGGTATCAGGACGCCCCAGGAGCGCGATGTCGCTGCTCCCCGAGGCCACCACGGTCCCCGAGGCCACCACGGATGCAGGCCCCGCAGGCCCCGGATCCACAAGTGACTCGAGTGACTGCGCAATGGTCAGCAAGCTAGTACGGTACCCCTGGATATTTGCAGTTGCCGTAACGACGACAACGACAACGATGGCAACGACGGCCAGAAAGGGACGCTGTGGTCGGTGACCCGGAGCACCTCCCGCGCCTTATCGAGCTGGGCCAGGCCCTCGATAACGCCGTGCTCGCGGCGGCGGGGCAGCCGTTGCCCAAGCTCGCCGCCTACCTGATGGCCGAACTGTTCGGGTCGGAGTACCACCCGGGCCGGTGGGTCGACCTCGACACCGTCGCGGGTCCCCTGATCCCGCCGAACTCCGGCTCCAAGTTCGGCGATCCGACCCCGGACGGCGTGCGGATTCTCAACGACATCGCGGTCGAGGCGATCCAGCTCCTCGAGCACGCGAACCTCATCGCGCCAGCCTTCTGGTACAGCGGCAACATCTGGTATTTCGGTTACCGCAGCACCCGCGCCGGCCGGACCGCCGTGGAGCAGGGCACGGTCGAGCAGATCGTGACCCGCCAATCCGGCTGAGGACGAAAACTCAGGCCACGCGCCAGACGCGCCACAGCGCCGTCGGGTCGCTCAGCGGGTCGCCGTGCACGAGCGAGAAGTCGGCGGGCCCGCCCACCCGGATCACTCCCGCCTCTGGCTCGCCGAGCAGCTCGCCGCCGCGCCAGGTCACCGCGGCCAGGGCCTCCCACGGCTCAAGCCCGGCCTCGACCAGGCACTCGACCTCCCACGGCAACTGGTTCGCGCGCGCCGAACCGCCGCCGAAGTCGGTCCCGCCCACGATGGCGACCCCCGCTATGTGAGCCAGCCGCACGCTGTCCCTGGCTTGATCCAGCCGGTCCATGATCCGAGCCCGGCTCTCCGGCCCGGCGAACCGGGGGATCGCCGTGGTCGTGCTGAACGTCAGCCATGACTTCAGCACCGTCATCGTCGTGACCAGCGCGACACCGCGCTCGGCCATGAGCCGAACGACGTCCCCATCGAGCTCGAATCCGTGCTCTATCGAATCCACACCCGCCTCGGCGCACACCCGTGCGCCGGGCAGCGTCGTCGAGTGCGCGGTCACCTTCGCGTCGCGCGCGTGCACCGCTCCGGTGACCCGGCCCACCTCGTCCGCGGTCCAGGGTGCGACCTGCGGATCGGGCCCGTCGAGGTAGAGCTTGACGAAGTCCGCGCCGTCGTCGAGCTGGCCGACCGCCGCGGCCAGCAACTCGTCACCGTCGCGGGCCTCTACCGACAGCCCGTCCGGTAGCAGCCCGGCGACCGTAATCCACGTGCCTGCCGCGCGCACGTACGGCCGGTCCCGCCGCCCGTGCCACCGATCCCGGACGCCGATACTCAGCCCCCGGTCGCGGCCGTCGTACCCGCGCCGGGGGGAGCCGACGTCACGCGCCCACCGGACGCCGGAACGGTACTGGAGTTCGCCGTTGGCTTCGGCCACGGCCAGGAGCGTCTCGGTCGGGTCCGCACTCCGGTCGATCCAGTGCGAGCCACCGGGCAGCGTCAGGTGGCTGTGGCCGTCCACCAGGCCCGGCACGATCGTCGTACCGCCCGCGTCGACCACCTCGCACCCGGGCGGGTACTGGCCCTCCTCGCCGGAAGGCCGGATCCAGCGGACCCGGCCGTCCTCCTCCAGCAGGCTGACGCCTACCTGTAGCTGCGGGGATCGGCCGTCGGCCAGTGCTGCGTCACGGTACAGGGTGCTGGGCACAGCGTCACTCTAGGCCAACGGTGTCCTCACAGCAGCGGCAGTCCCGCGGTGATCGCATCGATCCGCTGGCCTTCGGCCGGCCCGATCGCGCAACACGTCAGCGTCCCCGGAGCTACCTGAGTGCGGCCGGCATCGTGGACGAGCTCGATCGGTAGCCCGGCTGCCTTGGCCTGGTCGATCACGTCCTCTAGCTGCTCCGCGCTCGTGACCTTGAGCACGACCTTGGGCTGGCCGTCCCGCAGCCAGCCCGCCAGGTCGTCCGTCCCCAGGTTCGCGAGCACGGCCGCGACCGCCGCGTGGGCCACCTGAGCGGCGATCTTGCCGCGCCCCATTTCCAGATCGGCCCTGACGACCACCGCCAGCTTCACCGCCATAAGAACACCGTAGCGGCGCGCCGTTCACCGCAGCGGGACGCTAAGGTCGCAGACGGGAGTATCGGGAGCGGCGGTCCGCTGGTCGGCGATCAGGACCTGGCGCAGCGCCCCCGCCGGCTCGCGTCGCTGTCCGCGCACCCAGGCTTCCAGCGCGTCGACCGCCGGCACCAGCGCTGGCCACCCCATGTCCTGGAGGGCCACGCGGATGTAGACCTCATCGTGGGCTGGCTCCACCCGAACCTGGACGTCTGCCGCAACCGGATCCACGGAGCCAAAAGAGGCCACCGGCCGGCACAGTTCCAGCGGCCCGTCGCTGTCATCGCTGACCTCGCCGTAGAACACCAGGAAGGGGCAGCCAGCGATGCCCTCCACGCCGGGAGCGGCTGACCGCAGCCGGGCGAAGGCGTCGCTGAAGAACGCGTCGGTCTCGGATGCGTGCAGATGCCGGCTGACGGAAAGGACCGTGCGCTCGGGAATGTTGCGGGTCTGGATGTCGTAGCTGGCCATGTCGTCTCCCGTGAGTCTGGCCTGGATGTAGGAGACCAGGACCCGGCGGTCGGCCATGACCGACTCGACGCCCGCCCAGTACCTCATGACCGCCTCCGCCGCTTCGCCGGGCGGCTTCGCCGCGATGTCCGCGATGACGGGCAGCGGCATGCCGAGGCGTCGCAGTAGCGCGACGAGCCGGGCCCCCGCGACCTGCTCCTCGCTGTAGAAGCGGTAACCGCTGACGGGATCGGTCCGCACCGGCGGCAGCAACCCGAGCCGGTCGTACAGGCGCAGCGCCTTGGGCGACAGCCGGGTCCGTTCGGCAAAGGTACCGATCGTCATCAGGTCCATCGGTCTCCTCCAGGGCCGGGTCACCTGCCCGGCTCCACGAGCATGCGGCTTGACCCAAGGGAAAGGTCAAGCGGCACCATCCGGCAAATTGCCGGCGGCGGCATAGCCGCGGGGGCCGGGCGGTGTCTTTAGGGGTACAGGAGGGAGATGCCCGGTGGATGAGCGCGCTCGGCAGGCCCAACTCAAGGCCATCGCCATGCCCGGTGTACTCGACTTCAGGCAGCCACCTCCGGCTCCCCGGGGCCTTCACTCGAGCCCAGGCCGGGGAACTCGCCGCTCAATTCCGCTTCGGTGCCTTGCCCGCCGACTTCCGGATCACCGGCATCAGCGCCTTCTCCGCCGCGTCAGCCTCCAGCCAGGCGGCTTCCGGCTAGCCGCCGACCCGTCATTCACCATGTTCGTTTTCACGGCCGAGTCGTATCATGTTCGCATTAGCGACCACGCTGGATCGGCCGCCAGCGGTTTCATACGGAGGCCACATGAACCAGCAGGCTCCGGACTTGCCGAAGTTCGTTCAGATCCTGGGGCGGTACCGGGCCCTCATCGCCCTCATGGCCGTACTTGGCGTTCTGGGTGGCGCGGTCTTCGCCGCGCTCAACCCCCCGGTGTTCACCAGTCAGGCGCTCGTCATATTTCCGGCGTCGGACTGCCCGGCCGGGGCCATCTGCGGCGGGCCTCTGTTTGCGCCCGACCGGCCCGCCGACATCGGGGCCAAGTTGCTCCAGAACCTCCCGAGTGGTGTCCAGGTCAAGCCCGTGGCGGCGAACGGCCTATGGGTGAGCGCCACCGCCCGAACCGCCGCCCAGGCCGAGGCGGCCACCAACACCGCCGCCCGCAGTTACTTCGCTTACGCCCAATCGCTGAGCTACCCGGGCGAGCAGGCCGCCGCGCAAATCTTCGAACCAGCGACGAAGGCCACCGGGACGGCGCCGCTGACCCGGCTGCGCTACGACTTGCTGCTGGGCGCGCTATTCGGTGCGCTGCTCGGAGTCATCGCGGCGCTAGGCGGCGGCGGGGCGACCATTGACACGCCGACCGTCCCGCCGGGATACGACATCGGCGGGGCCGCTCGCGATAGCACGGACGGTTGGCGGTAAAGAGCCGCGCTGGGCCTGTTCGTCCGTACCGCCGTCACCCTGCCGGTATTCCCGAGCCATGGCGACGAGGCCGCGAACCACCTCGGCAGGCAGACCCGGGGTGCTCGCGAGGTGATGCAGTGTTGCGTCCTGATTCTCGCCCTGGCCGAGGTCTGACGCCCCCACGATAGGTTCCCCGCCGGCCAGGATCCGTCGATACGAACCTGGTGCCCAGCCGAGCCGGATCTCGACCATGGCGAGGGTGCTGGGGGAGACGTGCTGGCCGTTCTCGAGCTTTCCGAGCGTCCGCTCGGTCACCCCGCTCGCCTCGGCAAAGGCTCGCCGGTCCCGCATGCCTAGCTCGACCCGGCGTGCGATGACGTAATCGGCGAGCCGCCACCAGTCCTCACCGGCCATGTGAGCGTCCTCCCCCAGGCCGGTGCTCATTCCGCCCCCGGCCACGTGCTCATCCCATCAGAAGAAGTTAGAAGAGTCTAGCTCTTTTGCGGGCGTTTACCTACAGAGGGCTGCGTCTCTCTTCATGCTTCATCTTGTTGATTCTCTTTACTTCCTGCCTGTGCTGCTCTATGGTACCTGTATCGGAAGAAGGGTTCTTACTTCTTCCTAAACCTACCGAGATCTTCACTTTCGGGATCAAGCGGAGCCGGAACGCTGACCCGGACCTGGAGTCTCAACGGGCCGCACCGCTGCCGGAGGCGGTGAGCCCAGCACGTCGCTGCGGGCCGGTGGCGTCCTCGCGCAACTTGGAGGGGAGCGCAAGGGCGCTCCGGCCGCGCAGCCAGACGTCTGTCCCGCCGTTAGCTAAGCGGGCTCGGTGCTCCGTACGCGATCTGCAGCATTTGGCCAGTACCCGGTGTGCCCTGTTGCTCCCAGACCGGGAGGTATTGGGTTCGCTGGGCTTGGACGAAGCTCTTTATCCAGCCGAGGTATGCGGTGGGTGTCAGGTGCGCCTTGCTGTCCACCGTGGCCAAGTCCACCGCCCGCATCAGGCTGGCAGGTCCGCCACCAGGCGATTGATCGACGAAGCCCACGATGTCCACCGGGTGAATATCGGCCATGACGGCGAGGAGCTGCAGGAGCCGCGGATCAATGTCGCCGCCGAGAAGTTGTGTCTTGGCGGCAGGTGACATCGTGATCTGCCTGTTGGTCAGCAGCTGGGCGCCGGCCGCCTTTCTGTAGCTCAGGCCCGTCTGCAGGTCGGAGTAGTACTTAGCAGTGCCGCTGGGATAGACCCACAGGATCTCAATCTTGGCGGGCCCCGTGCCGAAGGTCGCGATGACGGCCGGGGCGTAGACGGACTCAAGCCGGCCGCCGAACTGGGCTCGGATAGCGGCAGTGGCGACCACCAGGGTAGAGCCGAGAGGATCGTTCGCCCCCGGCCCAAGCGTCAACACGTGTGCGGACGGGTCTTTGCCGAGCAGATCCTGGCAAAACTGTTGATCGCATCCGACGATGTCGGCCCGGTTGACCTGCTGCATGATCCAGTCGATGGCCCGCGTTCTGGCCGCAGTCTCAGCGATAATTTCCTGATTGATCCCAGACTGGCCCGTTAGCCGCCCAGGCGACGCGCCGTGCCGGGGAAGATTGAGGGCCAGCGCGCCGATCCCGGCCACCAGCACGATCGCGGCCAGAATCACAACCGCGCGCCGACGCCGGCGCCGGGTGCGACTAGTCCCGTGCCGCGCCGACCGTGGCCCGGTCGGCGCCCCGCTCAGCAAACCATCGCCCTGGCGCCGCGGCGGCCCCGTCGTTCCGCCATAGGCAGGCTGCGGGCGGGGTGTCGCCTCGTCTGTGGGCGGAGCGGTGGCCACCGGCGGCATCGGCCCCACGAGCCGCACTCCGGCGGCCACCAACTCGACGAGGGCGTCGCGGGCAGACGGCCGGGCGGCTGGGTCCTTGCTGAGGCAGTGGTGAATGAGCGAGTACAGCGGTTCGGGCAGCAGTCCCACCGTTGGCTCGGAATGAAGAATGCCGAACGCCACAGCCGTCAGCGACTCGCCCTTGAAGGGCAACTCGCCGGTACCCGCGAACGCCATGGTCACGGCCCACGACCACATGTCGGCGGCCGCGGTCACCCGAGTCCCGGCCAGCGCCTCAGGGGCCATGAACGCCGGTGTTCCCAGGGCGACCTGACCGGAAGGGCCCGTGGTCGTCATCCCGGGCACGGCCGCCAGCCCGAAGTCGATCACCACCGGCCCGTCGGGCCCGAGCAGGACATTGCCCGGCTTGAAGTCGCGATGCACCATCCCGACGGCGTGCACCGCGCCGAGCGCGGTCAGCGTGGCCACGGCGATGCGCTCGAGGGCCGGGCCGGCGCGGGGCCCGTCCTGCTCGACGACCTCTACCAGCGATGGCCCGTCGACGTACTCACTGACAATGAACGGCCGCCGCTCGAAGAATCCCGCATCCAGCACTTGCGCCGTGGAGAACCGGGCGACCCGCTGCGCGGCCGCGAACTCTTTCAGAAAGCGATTCCGGACCTGTGGGTCCGTCGTTGACGGCAGGAGCTTGACCGCCACCCGACTATCAGCAGGACCAACCGCCAGGAACACAACGCCCTGGCCGCCTTCGCCAAGGCGGCCGAGCAACCGGTAGCCACCCACCTCATGCGGATCCGAGTCGCGCAGGGGAAGGATTTCCGACGTCGTGGGCCGACCGGAAGTCACCTGGCTATTTTGCCTCTGTTTGCCCAGCGCACGCCACGATTACGCCCGGCCAGTTGCCGGCCGCAGCTTTCCCCGCGGCCGCGCGCCTTCCGGCGAGTTGCTCTCTCGTGCCACGTCCGCCCGGCGCCGCGCCCGAGGAGCCCGTCGGGATTACCGAAAAGTCCTGGTCACGAGCCGGATCATCGCTCCGGCCGACGATCTTCACGCCGTCGGGAACGGCCGTGGTCTGCTCCCGGTCACGCTTCTTGCTAAGAACATACAAAATTTCCCCTTTGAACATGCTCCGACTCGGGCATGCTGTTGGAGCAGCCCGACCGCGGATGCCCTTGGGGCACGCAGCGAGCCGGGCCAGGGGTGGGGCCCCGGCAGCGCCGTCTCCCCCCCGCGGTGCACCGGGCCCCCGCTCCGCATCCGGCGCACCCTAATCTGCGTAGAGCCGGTCCAAGCCAACGAGACGGATGTCGTGCCGCTGGCTAGCCTGCAGTTCACGCTCGAAGCCCGCACCCGAGTAACCGGTGAGCACGCTGTCCCGGGTGTCGAATCCCTTGACCGCGAGCAGGTCCCGGGCCCGGCCCAGGCGCTCGACGTGGCGGAGGTCCATGACGCGGTCCCACTTCGCCTCGCCCAGGGAGAGAACCTTGCGCGGACGCCCGGGCTCGCGGGAGCAAGCACCGCGACGTCGATCTCGATCTGCGTCCGGTTGGCGGGGTCCGGGACTACCCCGGATCTCACCTTGCCCGGCGGGCCGCCGAAGAAGTCGGGATCGGCCGCGATCGCGTAGTCGCGGCAGATCGTTTCGAAATGCGGCCCGGTCAGCTGCGACAGGAAACGCGCGCGAGCCCCGGTCCAGACGATTGGCGCACCGCCGAGTTCGAGACGTGCCCATTCCCGGTTCATGATGGCCTGGTAGAAGGCGATAAGCGGCTCGGCGATCCGGTATTTCGCCCGGCCCGACCTGAACAGGTCGGCCTCCCTGACCAGCAGCCGGGAATCCTCCAGCACCCGGAGGGATGAGCGACCTCGTTGGACTTCCGGCCGATATAGCTGGCGATTCCGCTGGAGGTGGCGTTCCCCTCGGCGACGGCGGCGAGCACCGAGTGGTACAGCGACGGGTCGCGGATCTCCGTCTCCTCGGCGAGCAGGTAGCGGGCTTCCCGGAATAGCGGGGTCTGGGGATTGAGGACCGTCCGGATCCCCCAGGCATCAAAGTCGCCGAGGTCGGCCGGGGTGTCTTCGCGAGGGAGTTCCCGTCGGTAAGCGGGAGTTCCGCCGACCACCGAATGCACGAGCACGGCCAGCCTGCGGTCGGTAATTTCCCTGAACCGCGCGGCATCCCGGTAGCCGAAGGGTTGGACGATCAGCTCAAGACCCGCCCGCCCTCGTAGCGGCGCCGGCCCGGAAAGCAGCCCGCCCATCACCGACATCGCCGAGCCGCAGAGCAGGAGCCGGGCGCGGCTCGCCGATCCGCTCGCTCCCGGGCCGACCTCCCGCTGGATTATCGACGGCAGGCCGGGTGATGTCTTGACCAGGAAGGGGAACTCATCAATTATTACCGGGACCGCGCGATCCCCGACGAGCCGGAATAGGGTACGGGATGGCATCGAGCCAGTCCCGGAACGGCGGGACCGGTGACCCGCTCCGGTGCGTCGATTGACAGAGGGGACGGCGCTATGCCGCGCGAAAAGGGTCCCGACGACGCCAACGCAGGGACGAGCCGAGCGGTGATCGACGAAACGAAGCACGCGGGGCTTGCCTCACTGCCGGGCTTCCCGTTTGAGGTTCGCACCAGTGCCTCGACGCGCGAGCAGGCGGGGCGCCTGGCCGACCGCTGCGGCCGCGCCTACTCGTACCTAGGCGAACTGCTGGCGTTCCGTCCCCGGTGTACCCTCCTGGTGCTCAACCGAGCCGACTGGTCCGAACGTGCGTCGAACCCTTCGTACGTCATGCCGTACTACAGCGCCGGAAATCTCTTCGTGCCAGGCGAGCCCTCAGACCTCACCGCTCGGCTTGAGGAAGTGGTTAGCTCTGCCCCTCCGGCCGCAGCCGGGGAACTCGATCAGGTCTACGGGACCGGTCCCGACCGCCTGGCGCCCTTCGCCGACACGCTCGTCGTCCACGAGCTGGCGCACGCCTTCCACGACGGCGTTCCCTTTGCCTTCCCGCGGTCATGGCTGATGGAACTCTTCGCCGACATGGCGCTCTACGCGTTCGTCGTGGCCGAAGAACCCGATCGGCGCTTGCCTTTCGAGACGCTCCCGCGGGTGACGCTGGAGCACCGCCTGATCAAGCCGGTGGCACGTGACCTCCGTTACTTCGAGGCGTTCTATCCGTACATCGAGCCGCTCACCTACGTCTGGTACCAGTTCCGCTTCACGATGATGGCCAAGGGTCTCGTCGACGCGGCAGGCCCGGACGTGCTCCGCCGCCTGTGGGACGCGTTCGCCCTTGCGGACTCCCAACTCGCTGGCGTGCTCGCCGACCGGGTCCACCCGGAGGCGGGTCACTGGCTGGCCTCGTGGGACGAACCGCCGCCGGATAGTGGGTCAGTACAGGTTGAAGTATACTTATCGAACATGTCAACGAGACACCAAGGAAGGCCGCATAAGGCTGCTTCTCAGGCGGTTTCGAGCACTTGGGAAAGGTGACGTGAGAGCGCCCCGACGAGGCGCTGGATATCAGACGGGCGATGGTGCAGCGTCAGCATGAAGCGGACACCGGCCTGCCTCAATGGCACCGCCGGGTAGGTAGCGGCGTTCGTGAAGAATCCGTCAACCAGGAGGCGGCGGGCGACCTCCCGGGCCAGCGCGGGCCGGCCGATCGGGACGAAGCAGATCGGCGTGCCGTCCTTGCTAGCCAGGGCGATGCCGTGCTGCGAGAGCAACTCGGCGCAGAGCTCGATGCGTTCACGCAGGGCGCGTTGCAGATCGTCCAGCTCGGGTGACAGGTGGATACGCGCGGAGGCCAGCGCCGCGCCGAGCATCGGAGGCTGAATCGGCCCGGAGAAGATCATCGGTCCGCCGACGGTCCGGACGCGCCTCTTAAGCTCCGCGTTCGGGAACACGAGGGCTGCACCGCCTGCCCCGAACGATTTGCTCAGCGACGCCGCGACGACCAGCCGCTCGTGTGATCCGAGCCAGTCCAGCGTGGGCCCGCGGCCGTGCCGTCCTGTCCACCCAACCCCGTGCGAGTCATCGATGTACAGGTGCAGCCGTTCCTCGCGTTGTAGTAGCGCACCGAGTTTTTCGAGGGGAGCGATGTCTGCGTACATGCTGTAAACACCGTCGGCGAGGTACCAGATCCGGGGATGGTCGGCGTACTGCGCCAGGGCCGCCTCGAGCTGGTTGACGTCGCTGTGGGGGATCGTCTTGATGACGGTGCCCTGACAGCGGAGGTGGTCGACCGCCATCTGCACGCTTTGATGAACCTGCTGGTCCATGAGCACGGCGTCCCGCGGACCAACCAGGACGGGCAGCGCGGCCATGTGACCCAGCGTGGTGGTCGGCGCGACGAGGACGTGGCCACCGAACATTTCGCCCAGGCCATGTTCGAGCTCGGCGTACGGCGGAGCCTGCAGGTAAATCCGGGAGGACGCGAACTGAGTTCCGTAACGCCTGACCGCCTCGCACACACCGGCCTGCAAGCGGGGATCGAATTCGAGCCCTAGGTAACCGCATGAACCGAAGTTCAATACCGGTCGGCCGTCAAGGCTCACGGTCCTTCCGTCAAAGGGCACGTCGTCAGCCGTGCGCAGGGCGAGTCCGTCCGCTATTCCAGCGCCGACCATCTCGTCAAGTAGGCCTAGTCGCCTCTCGGCACTCTTAACTGGCATTATTTCCTCCTCGGCCACGACCGCAGCGGCTCACGCCAGCTTGCCCGATCGCACGAAGAGGGTCAGTCACCCACCGGACATACCTACTGTCCGCTAGCCGACAGCGGTAGCCTCACTACCCGACCGAAGGGGCAGGCAGCATGACCGTGCAAATCCGCCAGATCCGCCCGTCGGACTACCGGCCCGTGATCGCGGTCATCGACGGCTGGTGGGACGGCCGCCAGATGGCCGACATGCTCCCGCGCCTGTTCTTCGAGCACTTCACCGAGACCAGCTTCGCCGCCGAACGCGACGGCGAAGTGGTCGGCTTCCTGGTCGGGTTCTTGTCGCAGTCACGCCTGGGCGAGGCGTATATCCATTTCGTCGGCGTCCACCCGGCGGAGCACGGCCGCGGCCTGGGTCGTCAGCTCTACCAGCGCTTCTTCGCTGCCGCCCGGGTCCGGCGGACCGCAGGGCAGCGAGCTGGTCGGCGTCGCGCACAGCGCCTTCGTCAACGGCATGGCGATGGGCATGCGCGTCGCCGCCGGCGTGGCACTGGCCTGCGCGATCGGCGCCGTCTTCGCCCTCCCACCGCGCCGCCAGCCGGAGGCCGCCGGCCTGACCGGGCCAGCCAGCGCGGCGCTCGTCCCGGCCGCCTGAGTCGAACACTGTCACGGCACAGACCTGTCTGGCCGCCGCACAGCCGAGACCGGCGGCAGCTGTCTTCCTGATAGCTTCCCCGTTCAGCTATCCGGGAACCGGCGGCCTCGGAGGTGCGATCACCCGCCGACCCGCCAGCTGCCCGACCGCAGCATCCCCGTGGAGTTCACCCATCCCGACTGCTCCGACGTCACCTCGATCGGCGACACGGCCTGCAACCGCTGAACGCCATCATCAGCGCCTCGAGGCGTTCCCGGACCAGGTCCGCGACACCGACGACCCTGAGCGTCCACCTCAACTGCCGGCCAGCGCGGCGGCGGCGTCGGGGGCGAGCCCGGCCAGGCTGTCGCGGCCCAGGTCGCCGTGGCGTACGCCGAGGGTCTTCAGGAACCGCTGCTGTCCCATCGTTAGGCCGATGAAATAGCCCAGCTCGACCAGTTCGGGCTCGGTGAAGTGGCGGTGCAGCTCGGCCCACAGGTCATCATCGGCCAGCCCGGGGTCCCAGGCGATCGCCTCGGCCCACCGCAGCGCGGCCTTGTCCCGCGGGGTCAGCAGCTGCGACTGGCGGAAGTCGATCACCTCATCGAAGGCGCGCTCGTCCAGGCCCTGGGCAGCGCCCAGGTCCGAGCGCTGGGCGGCGCAGTACCCGCACTCCAGGGACTTGGCGATGAACACCCGGGCCAGCTCCTTGACCCGGTGATCGAGCACGCCGTCCCGGAACACCTGCTGCCAGGACTGG
>Ga0187819_10001497_pt1 | contig 12090 bp, 11 predicted proteins | sample NC_wetland_sal_i_15_FD_132411 | JGI IMG/M metagenome (GOLD analysis project Ga0187819, IMG submission 132411) | Wetland sediment microbial communities from Neuse River Estuary, North Carolina, USA - SO4_4 | ecosystem: Environmental > Aquatic > Freshwater > Wetlands > Sediment | place: USA... | reverse complement strand
TGCTGGCCAACCTTGGCCGAATCGCGCGCCTGCTGCACGAAAAGTGGCTGCAAGCCCATCCCGAGCGCTCTCCGGAACAGGCCGCTGCCATGTGGTATCAACGAATGGCGCGCGCACTGGCACGCCGCGGTCTGAAGAAACCCGCAGCGCAAACCGCCCAGGAGTTCGTGAAGAAGATTGAAGACAGCCGGCTTCGGGAACCGGTCGCACGCTTTACCCAGGTCTACGAGTCCGCGCGCTTTGGAAACTCTGCTGAGGATGTAAAACGCCTGCCGGAATTGTATGAAGAAGTCGAAACTGCCGCGCGCACCCGCTAGTAACCTTGCAACCCCGTCCCCCTGGACTAGCATTCTTGTATCTCGATCGGAGGTTCGGTCCCGTGGGCACAACATCGGAGTGGATCCGGCTCTTGAAGTGGTTCGCTCTCTTTTGGGCGCTCAACTTCCTGTTGAACCTTGTTCTGACCGCGATCATCAAGCGCGAATCGTTTATGAAATGGTCGAATGTCGCCGTGACGGCGCTCGGCGGTTATCTGATGGGGATGATGTTGGTATTTGAATGGCGACTTATCCGCGGCGCCATGGCTGTGGTTTTTGCCGCGGGGTTCTTGGGATTGATCGCCCTTACGTTTGCAGCCGATCGACTCGAACGCGCTGCCAAGTTCCGTTGAAACCGCTACAACGCAGCGTGTGCACTCGCTAGAACCGCCAGAAGGCGCCACCGCCGACAAAGAAATTGTGCTGCCGGGTCTTGCTCGTGGGCGCCAGCGGAAAGTCCACCGCCCCAGACCAGAAGTCGCGTACTTCTCCGCGGATGCTGAGCTTTTTCCACGCCTTCACATCGAGACCGAGTCCGCCCTGGAACACGCCTGATGTCGCGGACTTGCCAGGATTGGCGCCGCCGTAGAGCAGTTGCGAGCTTTGGGTGATGCGGCCAAAGCCTCCTCCGACACTGACCCATGGGGAAACCGCTGTGGTGGGAAACAAATTCACCCGCGCCGCCGGAGTCACAAACAGTTGGCTCAACTGCGGGGGCACCACCGCGAACCCGTACGAGCCGCCGTTGATGTCTTGATCCTTGTTGTACATCAGTACAACTTCGCCCGCGACCGAATAGACCGGCGTCACCAAAAACCGGCGGGCGTATTCCCCTTCGAAACTCAGGCCTTTGCCGAAAGCGATGATGGTGCTTGGGTCCGTCCCGCCCGTAATTCCCTGGTTGCTGATGAACGTGCGCCCGACGATGCCGCCCAGTTCGTTCTTCTCGTCCTGCGCTAGCGCCGACGCCACCAGCATGGTCACCGCAAGCACGACCGCAATCCCAAGACGTTTGCCTAGCATTTCCCCTCCTGCGAGGTGGTTCATAAATTGTTACGGCGGTAAGACATAGCCTAGCACGACCCCGGCTGTTTTGGATCAGCCCTACTATCTTTTCTGGTGCAAAACTCATCGGCAACTCAACAGACTGCGATGCCGGGTGCTGACGCGCGGGATGCTAAAATAGAAAGATTGCATGCCCGTAAAAGACCTCACTGTTAACGCTTCCCCTGATCTCAAGCCTGATCGAAAGTCAGAAGTCAGGCCAAGTCTCAGGAAAGAGAGCTCTGCGGAGAAGCCGTCCGCAGCCCGTCCACAGAAAGTGGGCTTCGTCAGCCTTGGCTGCCCCAAGAACCTCGTCGACAGCGAAGTGATGATGGGCCTGCTTGCCCGCGCCGGAGCCGAACTCACCCGCCGCGCCGAAGACGCGGACGTCATCGTCGTCAACACCTGCTCCTTCATCGAAAGCGCGCAGCAGGAATCGGTCAACACCATCCTCGAGATGGCCGCGCACAAAACCGGTGGCAACGCGAAGAAACTCGTCGTCGCCGGATGCCTGGTCGAGCGCTTCCGCGATCAGATTCAGAAGGATATTCCCGAAGTCGACGCAGTCGTGGGCACGGGCGAGTTGGAAAAAATTCTCGCCGCAACCGGACTGAATCCCGCGCCCGGGCCAGCACCGAGCAATTCCCCGTTCGTCGTGCTGCCTTCCCGCCCCGAAGGCGACGCCCGCGCCGCGCAAGGCCGGTTCTCTCGCGAATCCTGGGCTCGCGAAACATGGACGGGCGCCATCGGCGATCTCCCGAATTATCTCTACGACGACGCCACCCCGCGCATTCTCGCCACTCCGCGTCATATGGCCTACATCAAGATCGCCGAAGGCTGCGACCATCCCTGCACCTTCTGCATTATTCCCCAACTCCGTGGCCAGTTCCGCTCGCGGCGATTCGAGTCCGTCGTTGCCGAGGCTGAGCGCCTGGCGCAAGGCGGCGTCCGCGAAATCACGCTCATCGGCCAGGACACAACCTGTTACGGCGAAGACTTCGCCCTCAAAGACGGATTGGCCCTGCTGCTCGAAAAACTGGCCGCCATCGAAGACCTCCGCTGGGTGCGCTTCCTCTACGCCTATCCCAACAAGATCACCGGCAAACTGCTCGACACCATCGCGCAGCACGACAAAATCTGCTCCTACATGGACGTCCCCCTGCAGCACGCCTCAGCCTCGGTCCTGAAGCGCATGAAGCGCGGCGGAGGAGCCGACGTTTTCCTGCGTTCAATCGCCAAGATGCGCCGTACCATCCCCGACCTCACGCTGCGCACTTCGTTCATCGTCGGGTTCCCGGGGGAGACCGAAAGGGAATTCGAAGAACTCTGCGATTTCGTGCGCGAAGCCCAGTTCGACTGGATGGGCGCATTCGCGTACTCCGATCAGGACAGTGCCCAAGCCTACGGCCTCGAGAAGAAACTTTCCCCGCGCGAGATCGAGCGCCGCCGCAAGCACCTGATGAGCATCCAGCGCCAGATCAGCAAAAAGAAAAAGAAGGCTCTAGTCGGGCGAGAGTACGAGCTGCTCCTCGAAGGCGAGTCCGAAGAAACCGAGTTGCTGCTCGAAGGCCGCACGCCCATGCACGCGCCCGAAATCGACGGCAAAGTCTTCGTCAACGACTTTCCCGAGGAAATGGACCCGCAACCCGGCCAGTTCTATCGCTGCCAGATCACCGAAGCGCACGACTACGATCTCGTGGCGAAGCTTCTGTAGCAGCGACCAAGACCAATCCTCGAACTACAATACGAACCGTATGCCGCGCAAGCGTACCGTCAAACTCCGCTGCCCCATCTGCAAGAAGCTTGTGAAAAGCACCGACCCCGACTTCCCCTTCTGCAGCGACCGCTGCCGCCTCATCGATCTCGGCAAATGGGCCAGCGACCAATATGTGATCTCCTCCCCGGTCACCGACGCCGAGGAAGCCATCCGCGACCGCAACCCCGAAGACCCCGAGGACCAATCGTGAAGCCTGGTCGTGGTCCCGCAGAGAGCGGCACGCCGCCAGACAGTAGCGCCGCGCCCAACAGTAGCGCCGGCGTCCCGCCGGCTGTCGCGGAGCCTGCCCTGAGCGAAGTCGAAGGGTCCCGCCCGCGCGCACCGCACTGGGCAACCCTCACGGCCACCTTCTTCGGCATCGGCCGACTCCACCCCGGTCCCGGCACCTGGGCCTCCGTCGCCACAGTCGCACTCTGGGCCGCCATCGCACACGCCCTGCCGCCAAACCTCCGCACCTCCATCGCCATCGCTCTGGCCCTGTTCATCACCCTGATCGGTATCCCCGCCGCCACCCGTGTCGCGCGAGCGACCGGAGGCAAAGATCCCCAATTCGTCGTCATCGACGAAGTCGCCGGACAACTCATCGCCCTCATCGCCGTCCCCCTCGCATGGAAAACTTTCCTCGCCGGTCTTATACTTTTTAGAGCGTTCGACATCATCAAGCCGCCTCCGGTACGCCAACTGGAGAAACTTCCCGAGGGCACCGGAATCGTGCTCGACGATGTGGCGGCAGGAATTTTTGCCTTCGCGGTAATGCATCTCCTGCTACATTTTGGGCTACTAACCAGTTAGACACGCAGTTCACGACCATGGGATTTTCCGACCGCATCCTCGGCAAGAAAACCGTCAACGGCGGACCGCGCATCGAAATGGTCGCTCCTTCGGCAGCGCTCGCCGGAGGCGAACTCCGCATTACCGGCTCCGGCCTCCGCCCGCAAGAGCTCCAGCGTCCCAAAGTAAAATTCGGCGACTTCGAAGGCTCCATCATCGTCAGCTCCGACGGATTCCTCGTCGCCCGCGTCCCCGAAGGCGCCACCACCGGCCCCGTCGTCGTCGCCACCAACGGCCACGTCAGCAATCCCCACACGGTGAAGGTCGCCGTGCCCATCGCCGAAAATCTTCACCCCGTCACCAGCCCCGCCGTCGATGCTGAGGGCAACATCTACGTCACGTTCTCCGGATCGCGTGGCCAGAAAGTTCCCGTCGCCATCTTCAAGATCGACACCAACTACAACGTCAAGCCCTTCGTCACCGAGATGATGAACGCCACCGCCATCGCCTTCGACCGTGAGGGACAGATGTATGTTTCTTCGCGCTTCGACGGCGCCGTCTACCGCGTGGCTCCGAACGGCACCATGACCACCTACGCCGAGGGGATGGGCGTCGCCACCGGCATCGCCTTCGATCGCGAGCAGAGCCTCTACGTCGGCGACCGCAACGGAACCATCTTCAAAATCTCCCGCGACCAGCAAGTCTTCGTTTTCGCCACGCTCGAACTCAGCGTCTCCGCCTACCACCTCGCGTTCGGCCCGCACGGCGATCTGTTTGTGACCGGTCCCAACGACCGCGTCTTCAAAATCGATCCCAACGGATCGGTGACCACCTTTTTCAAAGGCTTGGGACGCCCGCAGGGTCTCGCCTTCGACATCGATGGCAATCTCTATGTCGCCGCCTCGCTTTCCGGCACCCGCGGCATCGTGAAGATCGCGCCCAACGGCCTCGCCAATCTTGAAGTGGCAGGCCAGGGACTAGTCGGCCTCGCGTTCGCACCCGGACGCTCCGTCATCCTCGCCACCAACGGCACCGCCCAGCAAAGCGGAGGGGCCGTGCACCATCTCTCCTGGAACATTCAAGGCCTACCGCTGATTCCCGAGTAGAGCGAACCCTCTGTGTCCTCCGCGTCCTCTGTGGTTTTCATTTAAACTTCTAACGCAGTGAACGCCGAGATCATTGCGGTGGGTTCCGAGATGCTCACACCCTACCGCATGGACACCAACTCGCTCTACCTCACCGAGCAGCTCAACCGGCTGGGCGTCGACGTAATTTTCAAAAGCATCGTCGGCGACAATTTTCGCCACCTCGTATCCGCGACGCAGCACGGCCTGTTCCGCTCCGACATTCTCATCTTCAGCGGCGGCCTCGGCCCCACCGAAGACGACCTCACCCGCGAAGCCGTCGCCGAAGCTCTCGGCCTGACCGTGCGCCGCGATCCCGAAACCCTGGCTCGGATCGAACAGCGCTTCGCCGAGCGCGGCTGGAAAATGTCTCCCAACAACGCCAAACAAGCCGACATTCTCGACGGCGCCACCATCCTCCCCAATCCCAACGGCACCGCTCCCGGACAGTGGCTCAGCGGAGAATTCGACGGCCGCGAGCACATCATCGTGCTGCTCCCCGGTCCCCCGCACGAACTGAAGGCTCTATTCGAAACCGAAGTGCGCGAGCGCCTGCACGCCAAAGTTCCTCCGGCATTTCTCGCCGTCCGCACCTTGAAGATCGCGATGCTCGGCGAATCCGCGGTCGACGCCCGCGTCGCTCCCATCTACAAGCGCTACACCGACGTCGAGACCACCATCCTCGCCGGTGCCGGAGAAATCGAATTGCACTTCAAAACCGTGGCGCCCACGCAGGACGCAGCCCAGCGCCGCGTTGACGAAGTCGCCGGCGTAGTCGAAGACGAACTCGACGACGCCGTCTACTCCCGCAATGGAGAATCGCTCGAGCAGATCGTCGGTTACTGGCTGCAGATGCGCAACGCAACGGTGGCCGTGGCGGAATCCTGCACCGGAGGCCTGCTCGCTGAACGCATCACCTCCATCAGCGGAAGTTCACGTTACTTTCTAGGCGGCGCTGTCGTGTACTCGAACGCCTTGAAGACAGAACTCGCTGGAGTCCCCGGGGAAATGATCGACCGCCACGGCGCCGTCAGCCGCGAAGTCGCCGCCGCCCTCGCGGAAGGCATTCGCTACCGCTGCGAGTCGACGCTCGGCGTAGGCATCACGGGCGTAGCCGGTCCCAGCGGCGGCACGCCAGAAAAGCCAGTAGGCATGGTGTTCCACGCCGTAGCCAGCAGCACAGGCACAGAAGTCGTGCAACGCAATTTCCCTGGCGACCGCAAACGCATCCGCCGCTTCGCCAGCACCATGGCGCTGGACATGGTGAGAAAGAAGTTGATGTGAAGATCAAAGTTTCAAGGTTTCAGAGTTCAAGGTTTCAGGGTCGCCAAGTCTTGGAAACTATGAAACGTTGAAACCTCCAAATCAGAAGCTCTCGCCGCAACCGGATAACCCATGCGCCTCTTCATCGCCCTCGACATCCCCGACGCCATCCGCGATCGCATCTCCCTTTTTGTCGAAGGAGTGAGCGGCTTCGCCCCCGACGCGCGCTGGGCCAAACTTGAATCGCTCCATGTAACGCTGAAATTCATCGGCGAACAGCCCGACGCCGCCGTTGAACAAATCAAACAAGCGCTATTCACGATCGAATCGGGCGCACCTGAAATCCACTTCGGGGGATACGGATTCTTCCCCACCGTTAAATCCGCGCGCGTATTCTGGATCGGCATGGAAGCCACACCGCAACTCGCCGCCCTAGCCGCGGCAATCGACGACAAAATGCCCGCACTCGGAATTCCCAAAGAAGACCGCACCTTCAGCCCGCACCTGACGCTGGCGCGCAGCGCAGGCGGCTCCGGCTCTCCGCGCCGCAACAAGAAAGACGCACCCAATCGCACCTTCCAGCGCCTGCAAGAAAAACTCTCCGCGCTACCCACGCCAGAGTTTGGTACCATGACGCCCCGAAGTTTCTTTCTGTACCAAAGCCAACTCTCCCCGAAAGGATCAAAATATACAAAGCTAGCCGAATTCAATTTGAAGTAGCGTCAGAAAGTAGCGCCGGCGTCTCGCCGGCTGTAGCGGGGGTGTCTCGCCCGCGCAGCCGAAAGCACGACGAAAGCCGGCACCTTCTAACCGATGCCCAGACTCCTCCAAATCGCTGTCGCCAGCTACCTGCTAGGCTCCATCCCCTTCGGCTACCTCCTCGTCCGCATCTTCCGCGGAGAAGACGTCCGCAGCACCGGCAGCGGCAACATCGGAGCCACCAACGTAGCCCGCAAATCCCCCGCACTCGGCGTAGCCACTCTGCTGCTCGATGCCCTCAAAGGATCCACCGCAGTCGCCATCGGAATCATCCTCAGTCCACCGATCTTCGGACGCATCGCGATCTCGCAGATCCCCTGGCGGACAGTCCTTCCAGCGTCCTCGCCCGACTTCGTCCTCTTGGCCGCCACGGCCGCGCTGTTCGCCGTCGCCGGACACATGTTCCCCATCTGGCTGAAGTTTCGCGGAGGCAAAGGCGTCGCCACTGGACTCGGCGCCTTCGTTATGATCGCCCCCAAAGCCGTGCTCATCTCCGCTGCAATCTTCGTGGTCCTCCTACTCGTGTTCCGCTACGTTTCTCTTGGCTCGATCACCGCCGTCGCCGCCTTCCCCAACATCACGCTGGCTCTGCACGAATACGGCAACGTCGCACTAGCGCTTGTGCTGATGTCTTTCGCGTCGGTGCTCATCGTCGTCAAGCACCACGCCAACATCCGCCGCCTGCTCGCAGGGACGGAAAACCGTTTAGGATCAAAACACGCATGAGCGACATCGCAGTCATCGGCGGAGGCGCGTGGGGCACGGGTATCGCCATCGTCCTCGGACGCAAAGGCAGCCACAACGTCCGCCTGTGGGCTCACGAAACGGATGTCTGCGAATCGATCGGGCAGAAACGCATCAACGAGCGCTTTCTCCCCGGACGCCAGATCCCCGACTCCGTCACCGCCACCAACGATCTCGCCGCAGCCCTTCGCAGCGCACAGATCGTCGTCAGCGTTATGCCCTCGCAGCATTGCCGCGCGCTGTTCGAACGCATGCGCTCGCTCATCGATCCGCAGGCCTTCGTCGTCAGCGCCACCAAGGGCCTAGAAGAAGGCTCCCTGCAGCGCATGACGGAAGTCATTGCCAACGTTCTGCGACGCGATAACGGAACTACTCACGCCGTCGGTGCACTCAGTGGCCCGTCCTTCGCGCAGGAAGTCGCGCGCGGCGATCCGACCGCGATCACCATCGCTTCACAACACACCGAACTCCTGCGCACCGTGCAGCAGGAATTCAGCGACTCGAGTTTCCGCGTCTACACCAACAACGACGTCGTCGGCGTGGAACTCGGCGGAGCCTTGAAGAACACCATCGCCATCGCTGCCGGAATCTGCGACGGACTCGGCCTTGGCCATAACTCGGTTGCCGCGCTCATCACGCGCGGTCTCGCCGAAATGACTCGCCTCGTCGTCGCCTGCGGAGGCCGCACCGAAACCATGGCTGGACTCGCCGGACTGGGTGACCTCGTCCTCACTTGCACCGGCGGCCTCTCGCGCAACCGCAGCGTCGGCGTCGAACTCGGACGCGGCAAAAGACTCCCCGAAATCATCGCCGGCATGCACGGCATGGTTGCCGAAGGAGTCTTCACCACTTCGGCCGCGGTCGGGCTCGCCCACGCCCGCAACGTGGAAATGCCGATCACCGAACAGATGCACGCCATCCTGCACGACGGCAAATCCCCGCGTGAAGCCATCCAAGTATTAATGTCGCGCACGGGTAAGAGCGAGACAGGCTCGTAGCGCCGGCGTCTCGCCGGCTGTCGTGGCGGCGACTCGCCGCCACACTCGAAGTCGCTACGACTGCCGACAGCCTGCTTTCTCCGTATGTGCCGTGTTACCCTTGATCCGCTCGAACTTTCAGGAATTGAATTGACCTTACGCAAGGTTGCAATCGCCACCGCTCGGATAATCGAGATCGCGTTCGCCTCCCTTGTTCTGGCCTGGATGGGGCTCAAGATAGCGGAAATGCGCGACTGTTGGACTTGCACACCAGGTCTCGCCTTGGCAGAACGCTTTATCCCTGAGGATCCAGCGCACGGCCTTGATGTCTTCTTCAGGCAGATCTCGCTAGCCATTGCGACCGATGCTCTGATCTGGTTCGCCTTCATTGGAAGCACAGTTCTAGCCATTTCAAGGTTCCGAAGAAGACGTGCAGTTGCCGAAACATTGAAAGGTCGAAAATGAATGTCGGTTTGAAGTCGTCCCTGCGCACGGTCTCTCTAGCAGTCGCATTTCTCATAGCGTTTGTAGTGAGCTCAGTCGCACAAACCAAAAACATCGCCGAGCGTCTCGGTTATCCCGCCGACTCGAAGCTCCTCATCCTCCACGCCGATGATCTCGCCGCCGCGCACTCCGAAGATGCCGCCAGTTTCGACGCGCTCGACAAGCATGCGGTCACCTCCGCCAGCATCATGGTTCCCTGCCCTTGGCTCACCGAGGTTGCCGACTACGCGAAAGCCCATCCCGACGCCGACCTCGGCCTGCACCTGACTCTGACCTCCGAGTGGAAGACCTATCGTTGGGGTCCCGTGGAATCGAAGGACAAAGTTCCCAGCCTTCTCGATCCTTCGGGATATCTATGGCCCGACACACCTCAGTCCGCGGGCGCTCTGAACGCCGATGAAGTCGAACGCGAAATCCGCGCCCAGATCGAGCGCGCCGTCGCGATGGGAATCCATCCCACACACGTCGACAGTCACATGGGCACGCTCTTCTCACGCCCCGATCTGTTCGCCGTCTACGTGAAGGTCGCTCACGAATACAAGTTGCCTTTCCTGGCGTTCCTCGCGCCCGACACTCCGAAAGCACTCTCATCAGTTCTTTCCAGCAAGGATGTCCTCCTGAATTCCGTCGTCATCGCTGATCCCTCGGTTCATGCCGGTGACTGGAAAGCCTTCTATGCCAACGCCATCAAGAACTTGAAACCCGGCGTCACCGAAATCATCGTTCACCTCGGTTACGACAACGCGGAACTGCAAGCTGTCATGGTGGATCACGCCGACTACGGCGCCACGTGGCGCCAGCGCGACTACGACGTCGTCACCAGCCCCGATTTCAAGAAACTCCTCGAAGACACTCACGTAATCCTGATCCACTGGAGCGACCTGAAGAAGCTATTGCAGTAGTCTGTGCGACGCCGACGAACCGACGACTCCGTTGTGGGCTCAGGGTGTGCGGGCGAGAAACCCGCACGACAGCCGCCGGGACGGCGGCGATACACTCACCTTTCTCCGCGACCTCCGCGGTTCAAATCTTGACTCCGCGCGCTAGTACCGCTCTCGAAGGGTACTTTGGTAATGCTAGGCGCTCCACCTTTTCGGTCCGACCCACCAACTTCCCCAGTAGAATTTTAAGGATACCTTTGAAAGCCGCCGCCACTTCGCATTCGGCGTCTGCGAGAAGTGAGGGGAGAGACTTGTCCGCCAGCGCTCCGCATCACGCACGCATCCCGATTCTGTATGTAATCCTCGGTGTGCTTCTGGTGATCAGCATCGTCCCTATGTATTTCTACTCGGCGCAAGTCGAGTCCATTAACGGGGAGCGTCTGAAGACCAACGAGCAGTTGCTGCAGAACACGGTGACGCGCTCACTTGCGGATGATCTCGCCCAGCACCAACGCTCCCTGCGAATGATGCTCGCCAATCTGTCGTCGGCGATTCAGATCGCCAGCGGCGGCGACATTGGTGAAACCAACATCCATTCCCCCGAACTCCGCGCACTGCTGGAACATTTCGCATCTTCGGACGAAGAGATCGCCTACGCGACCCTTCTCAACTCAGAAGCCAAGGGCATCTACAGCGGAACCATCGTTCCTGACGCCTTCCTGAACCGTGAACTGGAGCGCGCCTATTCCGCCGCCCGCGAGGGCCGCGAATACAACGGTCAGGCCCTTGTCGTCGGCGAGGGAAAATCAGCGCGCACCGTCTTTCTGGTCAGTTACCCCGTGAAGTATGGCGATCGTTTTCTGGGAATGATCGCGACGGTCGTCGACCTGCAATTCCTGATCCGCCGCCTGCAGGAAGTCGCCCGCGGAGGCCTCACACCCTACGTGGTCGATTCTCAAGGGCGCCTCGTCGCCGCAGCGACTCCCGGATTTGCCACCGGACAGGACATGAAGGATCTCGACATCGTACGCACCTTTGTCGGCCGTGGGAACAAAGCGCGGTTTGCCGAGACCCGCGAGTTCACCGTGGACAACGGCTCCGATCGCGTCGCCATGCTGGGCACCTTCAGTCCCGTGATGTCGCTGAACTGGGCCGTCGTAGTGCAGAAGCCGCGGAATGATGCCTATCGCGACGTCATCGAGATGCAAGGCACGGCGCGCAAGCTCGCCGTTGTGGCGGTGCTGATCAGCATTCTCGTGAGCATCTACGCCGCTCGCCGGATTACCAATCCTTTGCATGTTCTCACGCAGTCCAGCCGCGCCCTGGCGCGTGGCGACTTCTCGCAGCGGGTGAATCTATTGAGCCGCACCGAAATTGGCGAACTGGCCAACACGTTCAACACCATGTCGGATGAACTCGAACATTTCGTCGAAGACCTCAAGCGTGCCGCCGAAGAAAACCGCGAGCTGTTCATGGGCTCTATCCAAATGCTCGCCGGAGCGGTTGACGAAAAAGACCCCTACACGCGCGGCCACTCTGACCGCGTCACGCGCTATTCCCTGCTCATCGCCGAGGAAATGAAACAGCCCGCTGCATTCCTCGAGACGCTGCGCATTTCGGCCCAGTTGCATGACGTGGGCAAGATCGGCATCGAAGACCACATTCTCAAGAAGCCCGGCGCACTGACCGAAGAAGAATTCGAAGTCATGAAGACGCACACGACCAAAGGCGCGAACATCTTGCGTCCAGTCACGCAGCTCGCGGAAATGCTTCCCGGAATCGAGTTGCATCACGAAGCGCTCGACGGCCGGGGATATCCTTACGGATTGCAGGGCGACCAGATTCCGCTACTGGCGCGCGTGATCGCCGTCGCCGACACGTTCGACGCCCTGACCACGAATCGTCCGTACCAGCAGGCGCACACGCCTG
>Ga0187819_10001496_pt1 | contig 12091 bp, 9 predicted proteins | sample NC_wetland_sal_i_15_FD_132411 | JGI IMG/M metagenome (GOLD analysis project Ga0187819, IMG submission 132411) | Wetland sediment microbial communities from Neuse River Estuary, North Carolina, USA - SO4_4 | ecosystem: Environmental > Aquatic > Freshwater > Wetlands > Sediment | place: USA: North... | reverse complement strand
GCGCGTCGGCGCTGGGCACGAACAGGAACACGAGTTCGTCCAGGTACGGCAGGCGGTTTCCCGCGCCGTCCGTCTTCCAGTACTGGGGATTGCGCTCCAGCACCAGCCGCTGGCCCGGCACATATTCCTTCAGCCGGAAGGGGCCGAGCCCCGCGATCTGGCCTGCGGGCGTGTCCAGCGGCCAGCTCTGTCCCAGCTTTCCTTCCTGGTAGGTTTTTTCCAGCAGGTGCCGCGGCAGAATCGCCAGGCCATCGAACAGCCGTTCCCCCGCGCCATATGGCCGTGCGAGCTGGAAAACCAGCGTGTGCGCGTCGCGCTTGCGCACCTCGATGGGCTTTCCTCCCACGATCAGCAGATCGCGCTGCGGGGCGTGCACGCTCTCGTCCAGGTAGACGCGAAAGGTGAACAGAACGTCGTCGGCATCGAACGGCTGGCCATCCGAGAACCGCACCCCCTCCCGCAGGCGCAAGGTGTATTGCAGGCCGTCCGGCGAAACTTTCCAAGACGCGGCCAGGGCCGGTTCGGTGAGCTGGCTGGCCCGTTGGATGTGCACCAAATCCGACTGCATCACCCCGATCACTTCCCGCGACGGGGCATCCGCGGCCACCAACGGATTCAAAGTCTTCGGCTCGGCGCGCAGAGCCACCACCAGGCGCCCGCCGCGCCTCCCCGTCTCCCCGGGCATCTGCGCCAATTCTTCTCGCGCCGCGGACTGCGGCGGCACAGCCGCCCCGCGCGGCGCGGCGCCCCACCAGAGCGCCACGGCCAGGGCCGCCAGCACCCAGTTGCGGGCGGAACGCACTCGGTTCCCTCTCAACGCCACCCCTCCGTGCCAACCGCTTTCATATTGGACGGGTCCGCCCATCGCTGCAACGCGCTCGCGAGTCCCAGGTAGCCGAGGAAGAACGGCGTCAGCGCCAGCGCAGGCAGCGCCATCCACCAGTACGAAGTGAGCACGCTGTATTGCTGCATGCTGGCCAGTAGATTTCCCCAGCTCGGCGCTGGTTCCGGCACTCCCAGGCCGAGAAAAGAAAGTGTGACTTCCGCGAGCACGTACTGCGGCACCAGAATCGCGGCCTGGGTCAGGAGCACGCTCGAAGTCTGGGGCAGGATGTGCCGCCGGAGAAGGTAGCCGTTCGACGCGCCGAAGCCGCGCGCCGCGCGCACATAGTCGCGTTCCTTTGCGCTGAGCACCACGCCGCGCACCAGGCGTGCGGGCCGCGCCCAGCCCACCACGCCGATCACCACGACCACCAGGAAAAACGCTTCTAGCGGAGTCACCGCGAGCGGCAGAAACGCCCGCAGCGCGAACAGCAGGTACAGCCACGGCAGCGCCAGGAACAGCTCTGCGAGTCGCATCAGAATCTCGTCCGTCCAGCCTCCCACGTACCCTGCGGCCGCGCCGATCAGCAGTCCGGCCAGCAGCGCCAGCGCCGTAGCCAGCAGCCCGGCGAGCAGCGAGATCTGGCCGCCGTACAGCAGCCGGGAGAGCATGTCGCGCCCGTAGCCGTCCGTGCCGGCGAGCGAGACGCGCGCGCCGTCCGCCCCGAACAGGTGCACGCGACACGGCACGATTCCCAGCAGGTGGTACCGCGCTCCCGCGACGAACCACCTTATCGCCGCCGGCTTCGCGGTGTCCTCTGCATACTGGTCAAACGCGCCTTCGCGCAGGTGCATCGGGTACACGAAGGGACGCGCGTGGAATTCGCCTCGCGCATCCCGGAAATGGATCTTCGCGGGGGGCGCGTAGGGGCGCTCCCGGTCCTGCTCGGCGGGATCGTAGGGCGCAAAAAAGCCCGCGCAGGCAATCACGGCGTGCATCCCCGCGAGCGCAAAAATCCAGACCCGCAGGCTTCGCGGAGCGCTCATGAAGGGGCGCCCTCCGTGCGAATTCGCGGATCGGCCCAATAGAGCAGCAGGTCTGCCGCCAGATTCCCGCAGGCCAGCAAGACCGTCGAAAGCAGCACGCCGCCGATCACCACATGCAGGTCGCGCGCCAGAATCGCTTCCAGCAGCATCGGTCCCAGCCCGGGCCAGCTCATCACTACTTCCACGATCAGCGAGCCGCTGAGCAGCGTTCCCAGGCTGAACCCGAACAGCGAAATCAGCGGATTGGCGGCCGCACGCAGCGCGTACCGGAATAAAATGCGCCGCCGCGGTATCCCGTGGGCCTGCGCCGCGCGAAGAAAGCCGGAATCGAGCACCTCGAGAAAAGCCGCGCGAACGTGCCGGATCAGCATCGGGCACGTGGAGAGGACCAGTGCCAGCGCCGGGAGCGCCAGATGCAGCGCGGCGTCGCGCATCCGCGCGGCCCACGGGAGCGATTCGGCGCCCACGGAAGCCATGCCGCCCGCGGGAAACCATCCGGTGCGCACGGCGAACAGCAGAAGTCCCAGCGCGAGGACGAGATCCGGAAGGATAAGCAGCGCGCCCGTAGCCACGGTGATCAGTTGGTCCGGCCAGCGGCCTTCCCGCTCCGCGCTCCATATTCCCAGCGGCAGCGCCAGTCCCCAGGCCATCAGCGTGGAGGTGATGGCCAGCGCCAGCGTATTGCGCGCACGCACCCGCAGGAGCGAGCTCACCGGGGCGTTGTACGCAAACGAGTAGCCCAGGCTTCCCCGCAGCACGGCGCCCGCCCAGCGCGCGTACCGCACCGGGAGCGGACGGTCCAGCCCGTATTCCGCGCGCAGCGCGGCAACTCGCGACGGCGCAATCTGCGGATCGAGCCGCATCTCATCGAAATACTTTCCGGGAGCCAGCGCCGTGAACAAGAACGTAAGCAGGGACACGCCGAACAGGAGCACCACTACATGAGCGATCCTGCGGACGAGATAGCGCATCACCCGCCCGCCCGTTCCCGCGGCGGCTCGAACCGCAGCGTTGCCGCCACCAGCGCCCGGGTGGCGGCGTGCTCGGGATGCCTCACTATCTGCTCTGCGGCGCCCTGCTCGACGATGCGGCCGCGCTCCAGCACCGCGATTGCATCCGCCACCCGCGCCGCCATCCTCAGGTCGTGCGTGATGAACACATACGCGAAACCCGAGGAGTCCTGGAGGTCAAGCAGCAGATTCGCGATTTGCGCCTGCACGGAGGCATCAAGGGCGGAGAGCGCCTCGTCGAGAATCAGCAGACGGGGCTCGATGGCCAAGGCTCGCGCAATAGCAAGCCGCTGCCTCTGCCCGCCGCTGAACTCCGCGGGAGCGCGCCCAGCCATCCCCGGGGACAATCCGACGCGCTCCAGCAGGCCGCGGGCCCGCGCACCCCGCTCCGCTGATGTCAATTTTCCTTGCACCATCAACGGCTCGCTCACGATTTCGAGCGCCGTGAGCCGGGGATTGAGCGATCCCGCGGGGTCCTGGAACACGAGCTGGATCTGCGGCCGCACCGCGCGCAGCTCGGGTTCGCGCAAAGCAGTCAGTTCGCGCCCGCCAAACTCGATTCTTCCCGCCGTCGGCCTCTCGAGGCATGCCAGACACAGCGCCAGTGTGCTTTTCCCCGAGCCGGATTCGCCCACGATCGCGAGCGTCGAACCGGCAGCGACGGTGAATGACAGGCTGTCGAGTGCGGTCATCGCGCCGTCACCTCCACCAAACCGCCGCGCGCGATAGCGCACAGTGAGCGATTCGACCGTGAGCAAAGGGGCCATGATCCTCTTTCAGCGGCCGTCAGCCGCCAAACTTGAAGCAGGAAACGCTGTGCGCCGCTCCCGCTCGTGTGGGCCCGGGCTCGCGCTCCCGGCACACTCCCATGCGCGCCGGACAGCGCGGCTCAAACCGGCAGCCGTCGAAAGGGAGAGTCATGTCCGGAGCGTCCCCCGCGATCACCGGCAGGCGCATTTTCCTCGCGCCCGTTTCGCTCCGCGCGGGCAGGCAGTCGAGCAGCGCTTCCGTGTACGGGTGCAATGGCCGGGAGAGCACTTCCTGCGCCGGCCCCCATTCCGCCACGGCACCGGCATAGAGTACCAGGATGCGATCGGCAAACCCGGCGAGCAGCGCGGGGTTATGAGTGATCAGCACGAGCGTGAGCCCCAATTCGCGCCGCAGGCGTCGCAAGAGCTCCAAGATCTCCTTCTGCGTGGTTGGATCGAGCGAAGCCGTTGGTTCGTCCGCGATCAGCACCGCCGGGCCGCAAGCGATCGCCTGCGCCAGGAGCACGCGCTGCCGCTGCCCGCCGCTCAGCTCGTGGGGATAGCTGGCAGAAATCCGCGATGCCCCGGAGGGAAAGATGGTCTCCAGGAGCTCGTCCGTCTTCCTTCTGCGCTCGCGCGCGGAAAGCCGCTCGTGCGCGCGTACCACTTCTCCCACCTGGTCCCTCACGCGCATGGCGGGATGAAGTGCCAGCCCGGGCTCCTGAAAAATCAGGGAAATGCGCGCACCGCGAATTTTCAACAATTCGTCCTGGCTTGCCGACAAGAGATCCTTGCCTTCAAACCGCACCGACCCGTCGAGGATGCTCCCGTTCGGGTGCAGCATTCGCAGAAGCGCGGTTGCCAGCGAGCTCTTTCCGCTCCCGGACTCCCCGAGAACTCCCAGGATCTCGCCCGCTTCGACCGAAAAACTTACGCCTGCGAGCGCAGTTGTCCGGCCTGCAGAAGGTGAGTGGTAGGCGACACGGAGGTCCAGCACTTCAAGGATTGGGGCCATAAGCAGATTTGCGGGTGTCCCAGAACCGCCGGTTTCTATGATGATTTAGAGCGAGTGACCGGACAAGGCAATCGGCCGCGGGAGCGCTCGAACAGTAATTTGTCGCCGGAGGCGGATGCGCGAGTCTTAGCTCAACCGGAATGAGAACAGCTACGCATGTGATCCGGAGCGCGTCGGCCCAGCCGACTGCGATGAACCTCGATTTCTACGTTCTGGCATCTCACGGAGGGCCATGCCCGGTGTGCTCACTTCTCGCGAAAGCCGATGTCTCCTCCAATGGACAAGTGGTCGGAAAGCATGTGTTTGTGGGCAACTTAGATTGCGAATCTGAAGGTTGAAAATCAATCACTTCCGTGAGGCACAGAACACAGGTTCTTGGGCAGGGCCGCAGCACAGCAGTTCAAGCGCATAGCGCGCCTGTGCGATCGCCTACCCTAAGCCAGCCGGAGCTTTATCGGAGAACACCGCGATGGACCTTACAAGCCAACCCTCACTCCGCATGATTCCGCTAATCCATCGCGCCTAATCATTCGCGGTGCAGGAAGTGGAGAAACAGAGTGAGGTACCGCCTCACATTTCTGGTGATCAGGAAGTGTTCGCGAACATGCTCGTGGCCCTGCTCTCCCAATTTCTGTGCAATCGCAGGATTGGAGAGAAGATAGCGGATTTGATAGGCCGCACCCTCGAGCGAATGACAGAGCATGCCGGTCTGTTTGTGGATGATCTGCACGGGGATGCCCCCAATCGCCGAGGCCACCACCGGCTTCTTCTTCCATAGGCCCTCGGTCACCGTGAGGCCAAATCCCTCGCGCAGGCTCTTCTGGAGAATGATGCTGGAAGCGCGCTGCAGCGCGTTAATCTCCAGCGCGCTCCAGGGCGGCAAGCTGAGCACGTGGATGTCGGGATCTTTTCCCGCAGCCTCTCGCACCTCCGAAAGTACCGCCTCGCCTTCCGGATCGTCGTCGGCCCCCCCGCCCGCCAGGACGAGCTGGCAATCGAAGTAGCGTTTTACAAGCTGATAGGCGCGCACCACGCCGACCGGGTCCTTCCAGCGATCGAAACGCGATACCTGAGTAAGGACGGGCCGGTGCGGATCAATTTGAAACTCGGCGAGGATTCCCTCGATGACCTCCGGCTCGAGCTCGCGGTTCTTCTCCGAGAGTGGATCGATGGACGGGTAGAACAAATACTGAGGAATCCGCAATTGCCGCGCGAACGCCGGCGAGGAAAAAATGGCGCCGTCGAAACGCTCGATGTAGGGCGCGAGAAAATCCCATACGCGGCGGACAGGCTTCGCCAGGTCGATGTGGCAGCGCCAGATCCAGGCGTTCGCCCCTGCAGGGCGCGAGTCAATGAGGGCCAGCGGTTGCGGATCGTGAATCACGGTAAAGTCGGCGTCGAACCGCAGCCGGGCGCGGTTCTGTTCCGAATAAGCGAGGAAAGTCTGAAAGCTTTCATCGGACAGATCGAAACAGCCCCCTTGCAGCGCGTTATGGAAGGCTTTCGTCACGGCAAAGAAGTCGTCCCCACCGGTAATTACGTCCCATCGGATGGCCAGATTCAACTCCTCCACCAGCGGGACGATTCGGTTCAGCATCTCCGCCACGCCGCCACCCACCGACGTGGAGTTGATCATTTGAATCGTGCGCCCTTCGAGCCGTCCAGCCAGCGTCCGCAATTCGGCGATTTCCCCTGCGCCCAACAGGTGGGCGTAGTCGTCCAGCCGGCTGACGCGAGACTCTGTAGCTGACTGGCTCATCGACTGGCCTCCCGGTCCACAAGTGCCACGATGCGATCGCGCGCGCTATCCAGCGTGGTCGTGTAAATGTCAATGCGATCCACGCTGCGCGCGAGGGAGTGAAGGCCGAGCACCTCGGAAAACCAATGAGAAAAATCGTTGGTATGGAGATGCAATCGCAGCCGGGACGTAATGAAGTGAAACTGCAGCGACGCATGTGGCAGCTCGGTCAGCCGGGCGCGGAACTCTTCGAGCGTCCAGGCGGCGCCGAGGGGGATTTCTTCCTCAATGGTTTCGCAGAAGAAAAAGTTCTCGAACGCGTTATGGGTCCCTTCCTGCGGGTTGGCCTGGGCATAACCGGCCAGGATCTGCACTAAGTCGGCCCGCAGGTCTGCCACGGCGACGTAGTTTCGAATGTCCAGCGAGGCAAGCCGCTCCGCCAACACCGGCCGGTTGCAGGAGCCAAGCACCCATTGCGCGAAGTCGTTGGAGAAGCCTCCGTTCAGGAAATGATGCCGGCCCAGGCTTTGAAACGTGTGATAGAAGATGGAAGCGTCGCTGCAGCCCTCAATCCCCTGCTGCAATTCAGCGAGCGTCCCGGCCTCGCGCCCGCTGATGCGGATGAGGTACGAGGCGGTGACGAATTCAAATGCCTGGCTCGCTTTCATTCGAGTCCCTCCTCGAACCGGGCGAGGAACTTGACCACCTCGGCTGGACTGCGGAGAAAATAACGGGCACGCGTTTTGCGGGCGCGGCCCACACGCACGGTGATCCCGCTCTCCAGAACTGCGAACGCCGTCTCATCGGCCACATCGTCGCCGATGTAGACCCCGGCGGATCCCGGGGGAAGCTCGTCCATCCCCGCGCGCACCGCTGCTCCCTTTCCCGCGAACTCCCGGGGGACAATCTCCCAGATCTTTACGCCCGCGATCAGGCGCAGGACGCCGCACGCGGCCGCCAGAACGCGCCGGACAGCCTCGCCCGCTTGACGAATGGCCGGGGAGCGGGCGGCACGACAATGAACTGCGAGTCCCAGGCCTTTATTCTCGATCCAGATGCCCGGTAGGGATGCAGTCTGCGCCGTCAGGTCACGTTTGGCTTTCGCCAGCGCGCGTCTGGTTCGTTCGCCTAGCACCGGAGGCGTGCTTCCGAACTCGGCGCCGTACGCGCCGAGATAATGAATGCCCGCCACCCCGATCAGCTCTCGAAGATTTTGTGCGCGCCTCCCACTGATCACGCAAAGCCGGAGGTTAGGCTGCCGGGCGAGCCGTGTGAGCAGACGCTTCACGCGCGCCGGGCACCGGACTTCCCATGGCCGGCGACGCAAACGCGCCAGAGTTCCGTCGAAGTCCAGGAACACGGCCTTCGCGCCCGGGCCTTTCAGCCTCCTTTCGATCTCCGTCCAGGCCCGCAGGGCGTGGCGGGGCCCGGCACGCGATGCGTGGTGAATGCCCATTGTTTCGATGATGAGCGGGCGGGCCTTCGCATGCCGGCGGTCCTCGGCTGTCCCAGCAGGGCAAGGCGGCTGGATTCCCGCGTGGCTCACAGCGATGGCCCCGCGCAGCTCGGCTCGAACTCCGCGGGCCGAGGCCGGCCCGTTTGTGCTTCGTATTCCTCGATGCGGATATCCGAGAGTTCAGAGATCAGGCTGCCCGCCCACCGGTACACATTGTTCCTTCTCACGGTCTTGCGCATCCGGCGCATGCGGGTTCGGCGCTCCTCGGAATCCATTTCCAACGCGATGCGCATTGCTTCGCTCAACTGCTCCGTATCGTAGGGATTCACGATCAACGCGTCGCACAGCTCGCGGCTCGCGCCGGTGAACTGACTCAGGATGAGGGCGCCCTCCTCGTCTTCACGCGCGGCCACAAACTCCTTGGCCACCAGGTTCATGCCGTCGTGCAGCGAAGTCACCATGCAGAAATCGGCGGCGCGGTAGTACGGCAGGATCTCGCTGTGGCTGTGGTGCCGGCTTCGCAGGACGATGGGCTTCCATTCCGCGGTTTGAAAGCGGTCGTTGATGCGCGCGGCCTCAGCCTCCACTTCCGTGCCGAAATCGCGGTACCGGGGGATCGTTGTGCGGCTGGGCGCGCCAATCTGCACGAACGCAAGGTTGCCCCTATACGCCGGCCACCGTTCCAGGAACCGCTCCACGCCTCGGAACCGTTCGAGTATCCCCTTGGTGTAATCGATTCGATCCACACCGATCCCCAGGAAGCCCGCATGGACTCCTAATTGCTTCAACAGCGCGCTTCGCAGTTCGTGCCTCGATTGCGGTGTCTCGGCCTTCATGGGGTCTTCGCGGAATGCCACGCTGATGGGGAACGGGCGGACAGTGGTCAGGTGGCCGTTCCGTTTGACGGCAAATCGCTCCCATTCAATCCGGCATTCCAGCGCCCCATCCACGGTCTCGAGAAAATTATTGCAGTGCGCCTGCGTGTGAAAGCCGGCTAAATCTGCCCCCAGCAGGCCGTCCAGCAGTTCGTTACGCCACGGGCAAATACCGAAGGCTTCCGGATTGGGCCAGGGAATGTGCCAGAAGAACGCGATGCGGGCGTCCGGCCGTTTCTGCTTCACCATTCGCGGAAGCAGCGCGAAGTGATAGTCCTGCACGAGCAGCATGGGCTGCTCCGCTCCGGACATCTCCTGGAGCGTGGCCTCCGCGAATTTCCGGTTGGCATCCTGGTAGGCCTGCCAATCGGTGGAACGGAAAATCGGCCGCGTGTGCGCGATGTGACACAGAGGCCAGAGCCCTTCGTTGGCGAATCCGTAGTAGTAGCCCTGTTCCTGCTCCTTGGCAAGCCACACGCGTCGCAGCGTGTATTCCGGATCATCGGGCGGGACACGGATGCGGCCGTTCGCATCCACGGTCTCCGCGTCGGCATCGCCCGACCCATGCGCGATCCAATTCCCGTCGCAGGCGCGCAAGATGGGCTCGAGCGCGGTGACCACGCCGCTGGCGGGAACCAACACTTTCACGTTTTTGCCATCCCGGACGTGCATGTAGGGTTCACGGTTCGAGACCACGAAGAGCGGGCCCAGCAGCTTGTTCTGAATGCTCGCGCGCAGCCGCTCCGCGGTCCAGTTGGATTCCGCGTGCTCCCGGAGCCGCGCTTCCTCCTGCGCTGCCCCCCTGGCTTCCGCTAGGCTCCGCGCGAGGTTCAGAACTTCCTGGGAAAACGGCGCCAGAAACCCCTGGTTCGGCAATCGGGGGCGGGGCTCGAGCCGGCCTCCGCGCAGCTCCTTCATCCACTGCGCTGTTTGCGAAATGGGCTTGAGGATCGTCGAGCGGATGATTAGAAGCGTTACGAATACCACGAGCAGCACTTCGGCGGCGACGTGCCACAGCGTGGCCCGCCACATGTTCGCGCGCTGCTCCTCGATGTATCCCGCGTCATGGAAAACGGCGAGTACTCCGGCAATCGAATTGTGACCGTGCAGGGGCAGATAGTAAGCCTGGACTGCCCGGCCGCCCAGCGTCAGAAACTCACTCATTCCCCGATCTTGGGTTCTTACGATCGCCTGCGGGCCGGGGGGTGGGTCGAACTGGGCTAACAAGCTCGAGGACTCAGCGAGCGGCGCGCCATCCGCGTTGTACACCGCTATACCCGCCAGCCGCTCACGATTCCCGAAGCGCTCCACGATGCGCCGGAGCTGCTCCCGTGAGCCTCCCTCGAGAGCGGGCTCAACGATTTCCTGCAAACTTTCCGCCAGGATCGCCGAGCGGCGCTCCAAGTCGGTCCTGAGCCCCTGCTGTTCCGCATTCACCTGGTACCGAGCCACAGCGAAAGTGACCGCGCTGATGCCGAGCACGAGCGAGAGAATCAGCCGCAGACTGAGCCTCAAGTTATCCTCCACTCTGGTGCTGACGCCATGAGCACGCGCATTCGGTCTAGCCAGTTGCGCTGACTCGACTGGGCTGGCTGGGAAGGCCCGCTTACTCTAGCGAGGAAAGAAGATTGGGCTGGGACTCGGAGGTTCAACTGGTCGCAGGGACCGGCCGTGAGGTGTAGAACCTCAGCTCCGTCTCTGCAGGGAGATGCACGTTTTTCTTCCCACTGAAGAAAGCGACCGCGGTGCCTGCGCCGGCGCCTATCGGACCGCCGATCAGGGCGCCTTTCCCTCCAGCGGCGATGCCTCCAATCAAGGCGCCGCCGACGCCTCCTCCGCCGATCCAGCCCAGGTTGTGGTTGCGATGGCTTCCGCCCGCGCGATTGGTATCGCTGGTGGAAACTTCAACCCACTTGCCGTCCACTTGCACTCGAGTCAAGGCAACTTCCAAACGACCCCGATGGCTGAAGTGGCCAGAGTGGACAGCCTCCACCACCCGGCCGCGGGCCTCCGCACCCTCCGGGATCACCACGCGGTTGTCCACGACGACTGGCGCCGCCACGTGGGCCTCAAAGGTGTCGCCCGAGTGATTCTCCGCGCTGTCGAGCGACTGATCCAACCGAATCGTGATCGCCGTGTTCGCGGGAATCATCATCGGCTCGATGGGCGGCGGTGCCGGCTGCGTCTCCGCCGATCCATCGTCGGCCGTTGCTGGAGCTGGCGCATTGCTCGGAGTCTTGCTGCTGACGTACTTCGCTGTTGCCAAGCCTGCTCCAATCAAGCAGACCAAGCCGGCTGCCAATGCGCCCGGCAACAGTTGTTTTCGAAAGATGGTCATGAGGTCCCTCCTCCTCATTCCCACCCAAGTCATCCCCCCTATGTGGGAGGCACGGACGCTGCCACGAGCGCGCTTTGTAAGTGATTGGAATCTCAGGACCTATCTGAGGGACCGCTTAGCGGACCGGGTAGAAATTTCCAGGAGTTCGACTTCTCTTCACATCAGGCGAACACCCGATCAACTCCCTGCATCTACCAAGATTTCCTCGGTAGTGTCCGAATCTCGCTCACCGCTCACGCCGTTTTTGCCTGTTTTGCGGCTTAGTAGCCCTAAGGCTTACACACGTTGCGCTTGTAAATAGACATCTGCTCCCGCACACATGGACGCGTGCTTGCGAATAAACCGCGTCAGGGCTCGACTGTTAAGAAAGCCGGGCGCGCAGTTCTCCCTCCCGCGGGGCCGCGCGGGTCTTGGCTGGTTTTCTCCGGCGCGTTGGTCAGGGCCGTGTTCACCTCCGTGACCTCGGTTTTCCGCGTGGCGCAGCGGCTCCGGGCTGCGCACTCTCTATTCCGCACGTGGCCGAACAGTTCAGGCTTGTTCCCGCTTGCGCCAGTACCGGGCCAACCCATACCAGCAGAGGTCCACCGCTGCGCCGCGCACGTAGTGGCTGGCATCTCGCTCGGACATATGCTGCATCAACTTCGCAGTGACTTGCTGCGTGAATTGCGCAGCACGTTCCGCGTCGCCCTCGCCTTCCTTAAGTGATTCATGCACCGCAACGCTCCATTCTTCCAAACGCTCCCTCAATTCCTCCAGGTGCTCACGAACGTGGTCGGCAGGGCCAAAGTGGGTGAGAAAAATCCGTTCCGGCCCCCACTCTCGAATCTTCTGCCAGCTTCGGGAAAAGGCCTCCACATCGATGTCGGGAGGCGGCGTGATGGGCAAGATCGTTTGCCGATTCGCGATTCGGATTCCTGCCGTGTCACCGACGAAAGCTAAGCCCGTGGCTCTCTCGAAATAACTCACATGATGCGAGGCGTGGCCGGGGGTGTACGCGACCTCGAGTTGGCGGCCACCAAGGCTCAACCGCTCGCCCCCGGC
>Ga0187819_10001495_pt1 | contig 12095 bp, 8 predicted proteins | sample NC_wetland_sal_i_15_FD_132411 | JGI IMG/M metagenome (GOLD analysis project Ga0187819, IMG submission 132411) | Wetland sediment microbial communities from Neuse River Estuary, North Carolina, USA - SO4_4 | ecosystem: Environmental > Aquatic > Freshwater > Wetlands > Sediment | place: USA: North... | reverse complement strand
GTGGGAGCGCCGCTGGTGATGGAGAACATCCCTGGCTTCTTCTCGGTGGAGCACGCGCAGATGAGCGAAGCGGAGTTTCTGCAGCGCTTCTTCGAAGAGACGGGCTGCGGATTCCTCATCGACGTGCCGCACCTCTGGCTGGCCGCGCATTACCAGCGGCGCAACCCGCGCGAGTATATCGGGGAGTTTCCGCTGGACAAGGTGGTCGAAATCCACGTAGGCGGCGTGGAGGATGACCGCGACCTGGGTGGACCGTGGGTGGCGCCCACGCGACCGACGCGCGAGATCCTGGAACTGGGAGTGTGGATTGCCGAGCGCGCGCCCCGGCTGCGCGCCGTGACCGTGGACCAGTTCTCTCCAGCGCTCACGGCGGACGTAATGTTCGAGTCGGTGGAGATGACGCGGGAGGCATTCGGAGTGAAGCTTCTAGCTTCTAGCTCCTAGCTTTTGGCTTCTCTTCTTGCGCCTCTGGCTAGCAGCTGGAGGCTAGTAGCGCGCAGCTAACATGAGCGATCGCGCAGTCCAGGACGAGGTGATCCGCTATCTGGCGGATGCGAACGTGCGGGCGCAGGGATCGCACGGCGGGCCGATTTCCGTGGGCGAGGCGGCGAAGGCGGCCCAATTCGCGCATTTTCTGGCGCGGCGCTATTATCGCGACCGTTTGGCCCGTTCGTTCCGCTATTCACATCGCTTCCGCAAACAAACCGGGCGGATCTCGGAAGAGGTTGTCGACAGAACAGAGTTCGACCAGTTCCTGGCCGATTGTGTGATGGGTTCTCTGGAGTCGGCGCAACGTGTTGGGAAAATGGCGTGTGCGCACCTGAGCACAGCGCCGGCGTCTGGTGCTTGGTGGCCGGATCTGCTGGACTATGAGTATGCCTATTTCCTTCAGGCAGCGACCGCCGAGCGTGGGGCGAGCGGTGACCGGCCGGCGCCTGGCTTGAGCGCGGTGTGTCGCCGGTTCGCGTGGGCGCTGCCCGAGATGTTACCGCGCTTGCGCTCGGGGGAAGCCATCAGCGATGACCTGCGGCGCGAAGCTACCCTGCTCTTCTCGCGAACGCATTCCGGACGGATCTACGTGGTGGAAATTGAACCGGAGGTGGAAAGCGTCTTCCGCGCCACTGACGGTCACCGCACCGTGGACGAAATCGCCGAAGCCGCCGGCGTTCCGGCCGAACAAGCCCATTCTATGCTGGCGTCGCTGGCGGGTATCGGCGCCGTCCAGTTCCCATCCTGAATCCGCACGCAATTCTATCGTCCTGCAAGTATGCAAAACTTTGCATACCTTCTCGATTCTTCTCACTTGGATGGCACGGCAAATTGCTGGTAGTATGTCGCGGCTTGTCGGCTCTGTGGTAGCGGCTCCGCTAGGGTCCCTATCGCGTGAGCTCTCCCCGTCGCACGATAGAAACGCAGTCGCCAGTGGTCACAGTTCAGCCACCCACTGGAATAAGCAGGAGAGACCCATGTTGCCGCCTCCCCCCGTCGCAACAGAGCATTCATCCGTCCGCCTTACGATCAGACGGGCTCTCGGCTTATTCCTGATCGTCGCCGCCACCACGCCGGTGTGGGGCGCCATCGCCATCGACCAGGTCAAATCGACGGACCGCTCGACCTCCAGCACCACCGTCGCGTCTCCGGCCTTCTCGACCACCGCGGCCAACGAGCTGCTGCTGGCGTTTGTATCCAGCGACGCCAAGACGGCCGGCATCACCGCCTCCGTGACCGGCGCCGGTCTTACGTGGGCCCTGGTGCGGCGCACCAATGCGCAATTGGGCACGGCCGAGATCTGGCGTGCCTTCGCTCCTTCCACACTTGCGAACGTAACGGTGACAGCCACCTTGTCGCAGAGTGTCGCCGCCTCCATCACGGTGGTCACCTTCACCGGAACCGACACCACCGGCACCAGCGGTTCCGGGGCGATCGGCGCCAACGCCAGTGCCAGCGCGTCTTCCGGGGCTCCGACAGCGTCCCTGGTAACCACACGCAACGGATCGTGGGTGTTCGGAGTAGGCGATGACTGGGACAACGCCACGGCGCGCACGCTGGGAGCCAACCAGACGATGGTGCATCAGTACCTGGCCAGCGTCGGCGACACGTACTGGGTGCAGCAGCAGAATGCTCCGACGCCGTCGAGCGGCACTACGGTCACGATCAACGATACGGCGCCTACCGCCGACCGCTACAACCTGACCATCGTGGAAATTCTGCCGGCGGTGGTTTCCGGGGCAACCTACACCGTTTCCGGAAGCGCTTCGCCCACATCGCTCGTCAACGGCGCAAACGTTGTGCTCAGTCAGAATGGGACCACCATAGCCACGACGACGATTGGCGCAACCGGCAGTTACACTTTCCCGAGCGTCGCCAATGGGACGTACACAGTCACGCCCAGCCAGACGGGAGTGAGCTTCAGTCCGACTTCCCAGAGCGTTAGCGTCGCTGGAGGTCCGGCAACCGTTCCCGCCTTCACCGCCACGGCGCAGACGTGGACGATGTCGGGCAGCATCACGCCGGCATCGCTCGCGAGCGGCGCCACCGTCACGCTCAGCCAGAGCGGAACCACCATCGCGACCGCAACCGCGGATGCGAATGGCGGTTACAGCTTCACGAGCGTGGCCAACGGGACCTACACCGTCACGCCCACCCTGTCAGGGATCAGCTTCAGTCCGACCTCTCAGAGCGTGACCGTCAGCGGCAACACCACAGTCCCGAACTTCACCGCCGCGGCGCAGACGTGGACGGTATCGGGCAGCATTACGCCAGGAACGATTGCGAGCGGCTCGACCGTCACGCTCAGCCAGAACGGAACCACGGTCGCGACCGCAACCGCGGATGTGAATGGCAATTACAGCTTCACGAGCGTGGCCAACGGTACTTACACGGTGACGCCCACGAAGGCGGGAGTCAACTTCAGTCCGCCTTCCCAGAGCGTGAGCGTCGTCGGCAACACCACAGTCCCGAACTTCACCGCTGCGGCGCAGTCCGGGATCGCGCTCATTCAGACCAACGTGAACGGCAACGAGAGCACGATCACCAGCATCTCCGCAAGCTTCCCCGCGAACAACACAGCGGGGAATTTCCTGATCGTTACGGGAACCGCGGCACGGCCGGCGGGAACACTCACCATCGCGGATACAGCAGGAGACACCTTCTCCCCGGCGATCGGTCCAGTGACCGATACGACGCAGAACGTGACCGCCTACGTCTGGTACGTGCCGAGTTGCAAAGGCGGCCCGAACACCGTGACGCTGACGCCGGCGACCGCAGCGGCGTTGGAAATCCACATCTCGGAATGGACCGGCCTGGCCACGACGTCACCGGTGGACCAGACGGCCTCTGCCACCGGAACCGGCACCACTGCCTCCAGTGGCGCGGCCACGACCACCGTCAATGGAGAATTGATCTTCGGCTACACGTTCCTGTTCAACACGGCAACCGCAGGCAGCGGCTTCACGCCGATGTCGCTGGTGAACGGCGACCTCGACGAATATCAGGTGCAGAGCGCCGCCGGCAGCATCGCCGCGACTTTCACACAAACCAGTGGCACATGGTTCGTGCTGATGGCAACCTTCAAGCCGGCGGGGACCGTCACGGCGACCGGGAGCATCGCCGGAAACATTACGCCTGCTACCGCGGGAATGACGGTGAACCTCAGTGGCCCGGCTAACGGCGCCACTACGACCGATGGATCTGGAAATTACGCATTCAACGGGTTGCCGAACGGCACGTACACGGTGACGCCGGCGTCATCGGGCTACAGCTTCACGCCTCCGTCGCAGAGCGTGCCGGTAAGCGGCACGGCGGTCACGGGTGTGAACTTCACGGCACAGACGGCGCCGACCGCGGTGCTCGCTATCGATGCCAGCGTATCGAAGAACATCACCACGGCCGCGACCTCCATCACCACCGGCAAGTTCTCCACCAAGTCAGCCAACGAAGTGCTGCTGGCCCTGGTGGCCACCGATTCCACTTCTTCCAATATGACCGTTACCGGCGTGACCGGCGGCGGCCTGACGTGGAGCCTGGTGGGGCGCACCAATGCCCAGGTTGGCACCAGCGAAATCTGGAAGGCGTTTGCCCCGGCGATACTGACCAACATAACCGTAACCGCCAATCTGTCGCAGACCGTGCTGGGCTCGATGACGGTGCTGAGCTTCTCCGGCGCTGACCCGACGGGTCCCATCGGAGCGACTGGCTCGGCTAGCGCAGCTACAGGAGCGCCCGCCGCGTCACTCGTGACCACACGCAATAACTCCTGGGTGGTGGGAGTGGGCGATGATCCCACCCGAGCGACTGCCAGGACGGTTCCCAGCAACCAGACGCTCATCCACTCGGATTCCGCGTCTGCGGTAAAAGACACCTTCTGGATGCAGCGGCAGAACGCAGTCACTCCCTTGAGCGGGAGCACGGTCACGATCAACGACACCGCCCCGACCAACGACGGCTATAACCTCACCATCGCGGAAGTGCTGCCCGCAATAACACAAACCAGCAGCACCCCGCCTGCGGTGGTGGTGATCGCGCCCGCTCCCGGCGGCAACGCGGTCAGCTTGACCAGCCTGGCTGCTAATGCCATGGACAGCGTGGCCGTCGCTGGAGTGCAGTTCATGATCGACGGCGTGAACATCGGAAACGAGATAACGACGGCTCCTTATTACATGACCTGGAACAGCACAACCGTTTCTAACGGCACGCACACTCTGGCGGCGCGCGCGCGTAACACCTCAAATCTGACGAGCACCGCCAGCATCACCATCAACGTGGACAATTCGGGTAACCCAGCCACGGTCGGTAGCTGGTCCTCGGCGGTAACGATCCCCACCGTCGCCGTGAACCTGCTGCTGCTGAAGAACAACATGCTGATGTTCTATGAAGATGGTGCTTCCGCCACCATTTGGGATTACATCAACAATGTTTTCACCAGCACGCCGGACACCGCCGACCTCTTCTGCTCGGGACACGCTTTCCTGGCCGACGGTCGCGTGCTGGCGGTCGGTGGCTACAATGCTTCGGGCAATACCATCGGCATCGCCAATGCGGAGATCTTCGATCCGGCGACCAACACCTGGACGTCTGTCCCCAACATGAGCTACGCCCGCTGGTATCCCACGGCAACGACTCTGTCGGACGGTCGCATCATCGTTACCGCAGGTTGGGACACAGGCAACCACGATAACGTGGGCATTCCGGAGGTGTACGATCCCTCCACCAACGCGTGGACGAAGCTTACGGCAGCCAACAATCCATTCGAGACCTATCCTTTTATGTACCTGCTGCCCGACGGGCGGCTGGTGCACCTCGGCGGCAGTGAATTCCCAACGATTACCGAGGCGCTGGACCTTACCACCAACGCCTGGACCACCATTGATTCGCGCATCATCGATGGCGCCAGCCCCGCGATGTACCTGCCCAGCAAGTTCGTCAAGGCGGGCAGCGCGTCCGACAGCCAGGGCGGCTCCGCGCCGGTGTACGGCACCGCCTACGTGCTGGACATGACGGCAGCTTCGCCGGCGTGGCAGCAAGTGCCCTCCATGGTTTATCCGCGCAGCTTCATGAACATGACCGTACTGCCGGACGGCACGGTGCTGGCTACCGGCGGTGAGACCGACCGCAACGGCGGCAATATCGCCAACGCCGTGTACGCGGCCGAACTCTGGTCTCCGACGACCCAGACCTGGACGACCATGGCGTCGATGCATACCCCGCGCGAGTACCATTCGACGGCACTGTTGCTGCCGGACGGGCGAGTGGTGCAGTCCGGCATGGGCTCAGATTTCGGCAATGTCCCGGACGAGAAGAGCGCGGAGTTTTACTCGCCACCGTACCTGTTCAAGGGCACCCGGCCGTCGATTACCCAGGCGCCTACGCAGATCAGCTACGGCACCAATTTCTCCGTCACGACGCCCGATGCGGCGACCATCACCAGCGTTGTGCTCATCCGCAACGGCGGCGTGACCCACTTCTTCGATCAGAACACGCGGTATGTGCCGCTGACCTTTAGCCAAGCCAGCGGCGGCTTGACGGTAACCGCGCCTGTGGATGGCAACCTGGCCCCGCCGGGTTATTACATGCTGTTCCTGGTGAACAGCAGCGGCGTGCCTTCGGTAGCGCCCATTTTGCAGGTAGGGCCGTAGAGGTGGTGAACCTGGGACGGGTGCGCAAGCAGCCTAGCTGCCCGCTTGCTTTGCCTGGGTGAGGGGATCGGGTTTGCTGGCGCCCGTCATCATACGCCGCAGAGAGCCGAGGCTTTCTCTGGCACGAACGCTGAGGCCGCCGAGCCGCAGAGCTAGAAGGACATACTTGGCCCACGCATTGGGCATCCAGAAATCCTGCCGCAGGGCGCGCTTGTAGAGCTGGAGCGCCTGGTCGAACTCGCGATGCAGGCAGTATCCGTCGCCCAGGCGGGCGCTTACCCGAGCCCCGACCCGCGCCACCTCATCCTGGCGGATGGCGTTGCGGTGCAGAGATTCTTCGTACTCCTCGAAGGTCATGGTGTAGGGCGAGATCTTCCAGATCTGCGACATCATGTAGTAGCGGTAGCGGTCCACGATGTACTCTTCACACTTGCGCGCGACCGCCTTGTGATTTGCTCTCTCCGCCGCTTGTTTGATGCGCCACAGCACCGAGGGGCCGTCGGCGGTAAAGACGCGGGCTTCCTTCTGCGTGAAGTGAGTGGTGATGGTGAGTTCGTGCATGCGGTAGTCCACCATCGGCTCGGCAAAGTACGCCACGTCGTAGTAGAGCGCGAAGATCAGCCAGATGTACCAGTCACCCGCATAGGGAATGTCCAGCGGGAAGTACCCGGCCTTCTCGTAACATTCTTTGCGCGCCATGCCGGCGGCGGCGAGCACGAAGTTCCCCTTCAGGAGCTTGAGCAGGAACTCGCATCCGTCGAAGATCGCGTCTTGGTCTCCATGCCGGGAATAGGGCAGCACGCGGGTTTCGCGTCCGTTCTCCAGGGCCATGCCGGGGCAAAATGCGTACCCGACTTGCGGATTCGCCTCCATGACTTTGACGTAGCGTTCCAGGATGTGCGGCGAGCGCAGGCGATCGTCGGCCGACATCAGCCAGACGTACTCGCCGCGCGCCATCTTGAGGCCCTTGTTGTAATTGCGCAGGTGCCCGAGATTGGGATCGTTGCGGATATACTGCACGCGCGGGTCGCCGGCGAACGATCGCGCCACTTGCGGCGTGTCGTCGGGAGAGCAGTCGTCCATGATCAGAATTTCGAAGTCGCGGTAGGTTTGCGCCAGGATGGAGTTGACGCACTCCGGCAGCAGATGCGCCAGCTTGTAGCACGGCACGACGAAGGTCACTTTGGGAGCCATGGAAGTGCTTTCGCCTTTCTGCTGTTCGCCCGCGATCCTCAGTCGCCAGCGCCGGCGGCGACTTCCCGGATCGAATCCAGGATGTAGTCCTGCTCCTCTTCGGTCATCTGGTGGAAGAGCGGGAGGATGATGGTCTCGTCGGTGGCGCGATTGGTCTCCGGCAGGCGCGCGTCCCAGTTGCCGGCGGCGTAGGGCGGCTCGCGGTGGCTGGCCATGATGCCGCGGCGAGTGGAGATGGCGCGGTCCAGCAGCTTCTGCATGAGGTCGTCGCGGCTGACCGGGGCGCCCGGCGCCACACGTGCGGCATACGACTGAAAGTTGTGGCGGCACTCCGCCGTTTCCTGCGGAGGCAGCAACCATCCGAGCGGCGAGATCGCCCGCGTGTAACGCTCAGCCAGCATGCGGCGGCGGGCAATGAAGCCGTCCAGGCGCTGCAGTTGTACCAGCCCGAGCGCGCCCTGCAAGTCGGTCATGCGGTAGTTGTAGCCCACCTCGGCGTAGCTCTCGATCACCACTTTGCTGGAGCTGTGGCGCGCCAGATCCGACACGGTCATGGCGTGCTGGCGCAAGGTGCGCATCCGCACTGCCGCCTGCTCATCATTCGTCGTGATCATCCCGCCCTCGCCGGTGCTCAAAATTTTGCGCGGATGGAAGCTGAAGCAAGCCAGCGGGGAATGCGGACGCCCTATGCGCTGGCCGCGATACTCCGAGCCGATCGCGCAGGCCGCATCCTCGATCACCAGCAGGCCTTTGCGAGCGGCGATGGCGTTGATCTCGTCCATCGCTGCCGGCAGACCGATCTGGTGGACCACCAGGATGGCGCGTGTGCGCGGCGTGATGGCTTCCTCGATGCGATTGGGATCGAGGTTGAAAGTGACTGGATCGATATCCACAAAGACCGGCTTCGCGCCGGCGTAGCACACGGAGTTAGCGGTAGCGATAAAGGAGTAGCTGGGACACAGGACTTCGTCGCCTGCCTGGATGCCGCTGACGATCATCGCCAGGTGCAGCGCGGTGGTGCAGGAAGAAACGGCAACCGCGTAGCGCGCGCCGACGTATTCGGCAAATCGCTTTTCGAACTCGGCGACCTTGGGCCCCTGACTCACCCAGCCACTGCGCAAGGCTTCGAGCACGGCCTGTTCTTCTTCCTGGCCAAAGCAGGGACGGGCAACGGGAATCATCTTGTTCAGCGGACGGGCGGCGGTGGTCATCGGGTCGCTCCTGCAGTGGCGGCTACGGCTGACTGGCGCCAGGCGATCAGGCGCCTCAAACCTTCTTCCAAATCGACTTGCGCGCGGAAACCGAGCATGCGGTCCGCCTTCTCGGTGCAGGCGCGGCGCACCTGCGCATCGCCCAGCTTGCGCTCTTCGCGGTACACCGGCTTCAGCGGCGAGCCCGCCAGGTGCAGCAGGGTCTCGCAAAGCTGTTTCAGGCTGGTCTGCACGCCGGTGCCGACGTTGAAGGCTTCATCGGTGACGTCGCTCTCGAGCGCGACCAGGTTGGCGCGGGCGACATCCTCGATATAGACAAAATCCATGGACTGGCTGCCGTCGCCGAAAATCTGTGGCGGCTTGCCGGCCTCGATGGCGTCGAGCCAGCGAATGAGCACTTCGGTGTAGACGCCGGTCAGGTCCATGCGCGGGCCATACACGTTGAAGTAGCGGAAAGCGACGTACGGCAGCCCGTACATGGTGTAGAACGCGCGCAGCATCTGCTCGTTGGCAATCTTGCCGGCGCCGTAGAGCGTGCGGTTGTTGAAAGGATGGCCTTCGTCGATGGGCAGGTACGACGGGTTGCCGTACACCGACGCCGACGACGCAGCGACGATCTTCTTGACCTTGTGCGTGACGCAGGCCTCGAGCACGTTGAGCATGCCGCCCATCAGGACTTCCACACCTTCGCGCGGAAATTCGGCGCAACGGGTGATGCGCAACGCCGCCTGGTGGAAGACGTAGTCCACGCCTTCGGTGAGGCGGTTGACCAGGGCGGCGTCGCGAACGTCACCTTCGACAACCTGAACTCGGCCGCTCTTCTGCGCCTCGGCCACGTTGGCCCAGGTGCCGCGGATGAAATTATCGAGGATGCGAACCTCGGCCGCGCCGGCGGCGAGGAGTTGGTCCGTGATGGTACTGCCGACGAAACCGGCCCCGCCGGTCACTAGAAAACGCGCTCCCTTGATCTGGTTCATGTTCCCCTTTGCTTGCGGCACGGCTAAAGCCGTGCCCTTCCCAAGAAATTACTTGTCCCGCCGGTCGCGCATCACCCGCGCCGGAACTCCAGCGGCGATGGCGTAGTCCGGCACATCGTGATTCACCACGGCACCGGCCCCGATGATGGCGTTGGCGCCCACGCGCACGCCCGGTAGGATCACCGCGTTTGTCCCGATGTCAGCGCCGAAACCAATGACCACGGGCTTGATAACGAGGGGCGTGGCGATGATCGGGTCTTCCACCGGCTCGCCGGTGTGGGCCGAGCCGAGCACCTTGCCGCCCGGGCCCCAGCCGACGTAATCCTCAAGCACGAGGCAGCGCGCGTCGAAGTAGGCTTGCGGGCCAATCCAAACGTGATTGCCGATTTTGCAACTGCCGTCGAAGCGTCCCTGGATCATGCACTGCGCGCCGAGGAAGACCGAGTCGCCAAATTCCATCGTCTCCGGATGCTTGAGCACGACGTTGGCTTCGACCTGAAGATCGTTGCCCACCGACTTGGCCAGGGCACGCACCAACACGCGGCGCATTAGGCGGTCGAAGGCGCTCTCGCCCGAGCGAAAGCGTCCGAACAGGTCCAGCAGCTCCTCGCGCGACTGCTTCTCGCGCAGCGAGGCCGCGAATTCCCGCTCCCACTCGGGATCGAGGCAGACCTGCTTGCTACCGAAGACAGCGGCTACTTCGCGAACGCCTGCCGGGCAGGCGGGGTCCCCGTCACGCCCGGTTTTGGCGGGATGGGGTGCTTCGGTTCCGTGCGACATTGCGACTCCTTGATGACTGAAGCTACGAACTCAACCTGCTCGCGGCTGATATCCGGGAACATGGGCAGCGAGAGGATGCGGTCCGCCAGACGCTCGCAGACCGGGAAATCTCCTTTTTTGTAGCCGAGCGATTTGTAGGCTTCCTGCAGATGCAGCGGGCCGGGGTAGTGCAGGCCGGTCTCGACGCCCGCGGCGTTGAGATCCTTGCGCAACTGCTCGCGATCGTCCGCCTGGATGACGTAGAGATGATACACATGGTGCGCGTAGGGCATCTCGACTGGAGTGATGATGCCGTTGCCGGCGAGCAGATTGTCGTAATGCTCGGCCGCCAGGCACCGGCGGTCGTTCCAAGTGTCGAGGTGCGGCAGCTTGACCGCCAGGAAGCCACCCTGCAGGCCTTCGAGACGGAAGTTGTAGCCAGGCACGGCGTGCTCGTACTTGCGCAGCGAGCCGTGGTCGCGCAACACTTTCATCTTGGCCGCCAGTTCGGAATCGTTGGTGACGACCGCGCCACCTTCGCCGAGCGCTCCCAGGTTCTTGCCGGGATAGAAGCTGAAGCAACCGGCGGCGCCCATGCTGCCGGCCTTCTTGCCTTTGTATTCGGCGCCGTGCGCCTGGCAGGCGTCTTCGAGGACCTTGAGGCCGTGGCGCGCGGCGATCTCCAGCAGCGGGTCCATGTCCGCCGTCTGGCCGTAGAGATGAACCGGCAGCAGCACGCGGGTGCGCGGGGTGATCGCGCGCTCCACCAGAGTGGGATCCATGTTGTAGGAGACCGGGTCCACATCCACGAACACCGGGCGCGCGCCCACCGCGCTGACCGCTTCCGCGGTGGCGATAAAGGTATTGGGAACGGTGATGACTTCGTCGCCGGGGCCGACGCCCATGGCGAGCAGGGCCAGTTCCAGCGCCACCGTGCCGTTGGTGACGGCGATGCAGTGGCCGGCGCCCAAATACTTGGCGAAGGCTTCCTCGAAGCGGCTTACCTCCGCCCCGAGGACGAACGACGAATTCTCCAACACGCGCTCGAACACCTGGCGGAACTCGTCCATCAGGGGAGCATGCATGGCGTGGAGATCTACGAACTTGACTTTCATACCGTCACCGCCTTATTGACGATGCGCGCCGGAACTCCGGCCACGATCGCGTTGTCGGGAACATCTTTGGTTACCACGCTGCCGGCGCCAACAATGGCGTTTTCGCCGATGGTGACGCCGCAAAGAATTGTGGCGCTGGTGCCGATGGAGGCGCCGCGCTTGACCCGCGTGGGTACTACCTTCCAGTCGGCCTCGGTCTGCAACTGGCCGCCGGCGGCGGTGGCGCGGGGATACTTGTCATTGATGAACGAAACGTTGTGGCCAATGAAGCAGTCGTCCTCAATGGTCACGCCTTCACAGATGAAAGTATGGCTGGACACCTTGACGTTCTTGCCGATAATGGCGTTCTTCTGGATCTCGACGAAGGTCCCGATCCGGGAATTGTCCCCGATGGTGCAGCCGTAGAGATTGACGAACGCGTGAAAAACCACGTTGCGTCCCAGCTTGACGTCAGGCGCGACACGGCAATAGTCCATAGCCTTAACCCTCTCTCCTTTGCTCTTATGCCCGCATCGAAACCACCTTGGCTGCCGGCCGACCGATCTCCGGTCCAAGCAAGGTGACTTCCCGGCCATTCTTTTCGATGGATTGCTGCGCCGCCTCGAGCAGCCGCACTACGCGATAACCGGAAACCGCGTCGCTCAAGGGCTGGCGGTTCTCCAGGATGGAGCAGACGAAGTCGCGCGCCATCAGGCGCAGCGCCTC
>Ga0187819_10001492_pt1 | contig 12106 bp, 5 predicted proteins | sample NC_wetland_sal_i_15_FD_132411 | JGI IMG/M metagenome (GOLD analysis project Ga0187819, IMG submission 132411) | Wetland sediment microbial communities from Neuse River Estuary, North Carolina, USA - SO4_4 | ecosystem: Environmental > Aquatic > Freshwater > Wetlands > Sediment | place: USA: North... | reverse complement strand
CCAGGCCTGCTTGGCGATGTCGGCCAGGATGCGCCCGGCCAGCGGGGCGAACCTGGCGATCGGCAGCGAGCGCAGCCGGTCGAAGAAGCCTTCCTTCAGGTCCGTGGACAGGCCCGTCGCCGTGTTCAGGGTGGTGAACAGCGAGTTCTGCACGATGATGCCGGGCAGCGCGAACATCAGGTACGCGTGCGGCGAGCCCCCGATGGCGCCGCCGAACACGTACGTGAACAGCAGCAGGAACATCACCGGCTGGATGCTGAAGTCGATCAGCTCGACCGGGTTGTGCCTGATCTGCACGAGCGTCCGCCAGGCCAGCGAGAAGGTCTGCCAGGTCCCCTCGACCGGCCCGACCCGGGGCGCCAGCGCCAGCGACCCCGCCTCCGCCAGCGCCCCCGCGCCCTCGTCTTCCGCGCCATCCGTATATTCCGAATCCGTACTATCCATAACGGGATTTACCGTGGTCATGCCGCACTCCCTTCGAGCTCTGCGGTGCCGGCCTCCTCGGCGCGGTGGCCGGTCAGCGACAGGAACACCTCGTCGAGGGTGGACCCGCGCAGGTTGAGTTCGGCCACCCGGATCCCCGCGTCTTCCAGCCGGCGGACCACGGCGGGCATCACGTCTTCCCCGCTCACGGGGATGGTCACGGTCGTCGCGCGGACCTCGGGGTCCGAGCGGGTGAACCCGGCCACGGCGGCCAGTACGGCGGGCAGGTCCGCGGCCAGAGCGGGGCGCACGCTCAGGGTCAGCGCCCCGGCGCGGGCCTTGAGCTCCTCCGGCGTCCCGGTCGCGATCACCGTGCCGTGGTCGATGACCACGATCTCGTCGGCCAGCTGGTCCGCTTCCTCCAGGTACTGGGTGGTGAGCAGGACGGTGACCCCGGCCGCGGTGAGCCCGCGGACCACGTCCCACATCTCGTTGCGGCTGAGCGGGTCGAGCCCGGTGGTCGGCTCGTCCAGGTAGAGCACCCGCGGCCGGTTGACCAGGCTGGCGGCCAGGTCCAGCCGCCTGCGCATGCCGCCGGAGTAGGTCTTGACCGCCCGGTCGCCGGCGTCGGTGAGCCGGAAGCCGGCCAGCAGCTCCCGGGCCCGCGCCTTCGCGTCGGGTCGCGACTGTCCGGTCAGCCGCCCGATCAGCGTGAGGTTCTCGAACCCGGTGAGCGTGTTGTCCACCGAGGCGTATTGCCCGGTCAGCCCGGTGAGCTGCCGGACCTGGTGCGCGTGGCTCACCACGTCGTGCCCGCAGACCGCGGCGCGCCCGCCGTCCGGGTGCACCAGCGTGGCGAGGATCCGCACCGCAGTGGTCTTTCCTGCGCCGTTCGGGCCCAGGAGGCCGAGTACCGAGCCGGTGCGCACGGCGAGGTCGATCCCGTCCAGCGCGACCGTGTCCCCGAACCGCTTGACCAGCCCTTCGGCAATGATTGAGTACGTCATGCCCTCACCATGCCGGCCGGACCTGACAGGTCACCCAGACCTCGCTGACGCCCCTGACATCCCGCTGACGCCCTGCTGACCTACCGGGGAAAAATTACCGGGTATGAAGGCGGAAGACCTCAGTCAGGCCGGACTGAGCGAACGCAGCAGCGCGAGCGCCTCGATCGGGGAGAGCGCGCGCCCGGCGGCTAGCTCGGCGTCCCACTCCTGGGGCGGCACGGCATCGCGCGCCCGGGCCAGGAACCGCTCCAGGAGGGCCATGTCGCGTTGTGAGATCGGGATGCCCGCCTGCTGCCCGATGGCTTCGGCGGCGCCGGCGAGGCGGGCCGCCCGCATGCCGTCGCCAAGCTCTGCGGCGATGCAGGCAGACAGTACCCCGAGCCAGCGGGTCAGTCGGCCCATCGGTTCTCCGGCGTCGTCGGGGGCCAGATCGATCGCCCGTTCCGTCCAGCGCCGCCCTTCGGGGATATGACCGTACCGGTACCAGTAGGGTCCCAGCGCCTGGACCAGCCGCAGGCCGGTCGCTGTACGCTCGGCGCCGCCAGCCGGGTCTGCGGCGCGCGTTCCCAGCGACCAGCTCAAGGCGGCGCGCAGGTTGTCCTGCTCGGTCACCAGGCGGTCCAGGGCCGTCAGCTGCGCCGGACTGTCCAGCTCCTCGCCGGACCGTTCGGCGACGGCCGCGTAGTACTCGGCGTGTCGACGCCGCGCGCCGTCCAGGTCATCGTCTTGGTCGAGGCGCTCGAGGGCATACTCGCGGATCGTCTCGAGCATGCCCACGCGCGGCTCGCCGTCGGCGCCCTCGGTCACCATGATCAGGCTGACATCGGCCAGCTCGGCGACCAGCTCCAGCGGATCGGGCCCGGCTTCCTCACCGCGTTCGGCCACGGCCACCGCGTCCAGGGCGTCCAGGTCGCATCCCCCGGCGAACACGCTCATCCGCCGGAACGCCTGAGCCCTGTCGACGGCCAGCAGGTCATAGCTCCAGGCCACCACGTTGCGGAGGGTCTGCTGCCGCAACGGCTGCCCGGCCTCGACGGAGGCCAGGCCGAGGCCATGCCCGAGGCGGGCGAGCATGGCCCTGGGGGTCAGCAGCCTGACCCGGGATGCGGCCAGCTCGATGGCCAGCGGCAACCCATCCAGTCGGCTACAGATCGCCGCCACGTCAGCGGCGTTGTCGGCGGTGATGGCGAAACCCGGCCGGACCAGGCCCGCCTGCTGCGCAAACAGCCGCGCCGCGGCGCTGGCGGCCACCGCCTCGACCTCAGCGCCGCCGGGAACCTCCAGCGGCGGTACCGGGAACTCATGCTCGCCCTGCACGTGCAGCGGCCCTCGCGACGACGCCAGCACCACCACGCCCGGAGCCGCCGCCAGCAGCGCCGCCACCACCCCGCCCGCACCCTCCAGCTGTTCCAGGTTGTCCAGCACCAGCAGCATCCGGCGGTCCCGCAGGTGCTCCATTACCGCAGCCGACCCGTCCCCGTCCACGTCCAGATCGTCGGCCAGCGTCTTCCACATCACGTCGGGGTCGCGGACGGCGGCCAGCGCGACGAAGTACACGCCGTGAGGGAAGGCACGATCCAGCGCGGCCGCAGCCGCCAGCGACAGCCGCGTCTTACCGACCCCGCCGGGGCCGGTCAGCGTCACCAGGCGCACCCCGGGCCCGGTGATGGACGCGCGCAGCCGCTCCAGGTCTTCCTCCCGGCCGACCAGCGGCGTGGCCGACACCGGAAGGCTCGTCTGCGCCCCTAGGCTCTTCAGCGGCGGAAAATTCTCACGCAGGCCCGGCCCGGCCAGCTGGTAGATGCGCGTCCCCTCACTGATGTCCTTCAGCCGGTGAAACCCCAGGTCCCGGACCGACACCTCGTCCGGCAGCGGTTCCGCCCGCGACAGAGTCGCCTCAGAAAGCACCACCTGACCGCCGTGCGCGGTCGCGGCGATCCGCGCCGCCCGGTGCACGTCCATCCCGATGTAGTTGTCCTCGTGCGGGGTCGGCCATCCCGAATGCAGGCCTATCCGGACCCGTATTGCCTCCCCGCCCGGCCAGTCGTAGCCGGCCAGGGCGCGCTGCGCCGCCAGGGAGCAGGCCACCGCGTCGGCCGCCGACTCGAATACCACGAAGAAGCTGTCCCCCTCGGTGGACATCTCACGGCCGTGCCACGTCGCGAACTCCGCGCGCAGCAGCGCGCGATGGGCCGACAGCGCCTCCCCGTACCGGTCACCGAGACGGCTGACCAGCGCGGTCGAACCCTCGATGTCACTGAACAACATCGTGACGGTACCCGCGGGCAATTCCCCCACCTCTCGATTATCGCCAGCCCGGGCTCAGGTCACGAACTGTTCTGGTAGCTCGGACTTGGCCAGCGCCTCGGCCGCGTACCGGTAGCCGGCCTCGATGAGCGGGATCCCGCCCTTGAAGTCCAGGACGCCGAATCCGGCGACGGGCGGGCGGAGCAGCAGGTCGACGCGGTCGTCCTCCAGCGCGGCGCGCCGGTGGGGAACCTGGGACAGCCCGGTCGAGCGGATCAGGATGTCGGCGATGCCCGGGAGCGGCTGCCGCTCGGCGAAGGGGTTGAGGCGGCGCCCGAGCACGCGCCAGCCGGACAGGGTCGTCTCGAATGGTGTGGCGGTCAGCGGGACCACCTCGGGGGACACGTCGACCGCGACGATGCTGCCGTGGCCGACTCGCTCACGCATGACGTCGACCGGCACGTTGTCCAGCGCACCGCCGTCGATGAGCAGCTCTCCGGCGGCGTAGACCGGCGGGTAGATGCCGGGCAGGGCCAGGCTGGCGCGCACCGCGGGCCACAGCGGCCCGCGTTCGTGGACGACCTCCTCGGCCCGGGTCAGGTTGGCGGAGACGCAGTAGAAACGCAGCGGCAGGTCCTCGATCGGTGCCGCGCTGAGGTTGTCGGCGAGGATCCGGTCCAGGTAGCGGCCCGCGGACAAGGCGAGCAGCGGGAGCGTCGGCGTGACCAGTCGGCGTCCGTGGCGTGCGATGCTGGTGACCCGCCGTACCCGCTCCGCGTGGTCCAGGCCCAGGGCGCACAGTCCGGCCATGATCGCGCCCATGCTGGTGCCGCCGACCACGTCGATGGGCACCCCGGCCTCCTCCAGCGCCCGGATCACGCCGAGGTGCGCGATCCCGCGCGCGCCGCCGCCGCCGAGCACCAGGCCGCAGCCGGTGCCGGTGATCATCCGCGCCAGCCGCGCGACGTCGCCCGGGCGGTCAGCGCGCAGGTGGTGGTGGTCGGCCACCGGCCGGCGTTCCAGCCACCCGGCCGTGGCCGGCCTCGGGGCCGGGTCGGCCGGGACCCGGTTCGCCTGGTGCAGCAGGGCGAGTTCACAGCGCAGCGCGCCCGTGGCCAGCGCTCGTGCTTCGACGGCGCCAAGCGACGGGTCATCACCGGCCGAGGCGACCAGCAGCACCACGTCAGACTGGCTCAAGCAGAGCCGGCTCCACGCCGTGTCTTCCGCGTCAGGCTGGTAGATCACGCGATCATGGTCGCGTTCCACCGCGTGCAGCCACCCGATCAATTCGCCCCGGCCGGGGTCGCCTGGGCCCCGCTGCGCCGCGCCAGGGCCCAGGTGCCGCGCGACCACATCTGCGTCCACGTGGAAGACCGAACCAGCCCGGGCCAGCTGCTCCGCCAGGCCTCCGGCGACGATCGCGGCCGCGCGGGTGTCCTGGCCGGCGCAGGCCACGGTGATGCTGCGAACCGGCGGCGGTGCATGCGGCCGGTCTACGGTGAGCAGCCGGTCCACGGCGAGCACCCGGTCGACGAGCAGCCGGATCATCCCGGTGACCAGCGCCGGGCTGCGCTCGAGCAGGGACGTGAACGACGACACCCGCAGCAGCAGCAGATCGCTGTCCCGGACCGCCTGCACGGTGGCCGCCCGGGGCCGGTCGGTGAGCGCGGCCATCTCCCCGAGGATCGCGCCGCGGCCCACGTCGTACAGCGTGCGTTCGGGGCCGTCGGCGGCCACCGAGACCCGGAGCCTGCCGCTGACCACCAGGAACAGGCCCTCGCCGGGATCGCCCTGCCTGAAGATCACGTCACCGGCGGCCACGTGCACCGGTTCCAGCTGCCCGGCGAGCTCAAGCCGGGTGGTCTCATCAAGCGAGGCGAAGAACGGGATGTCGGCCAGGAAGGCGTTCAGCTCTGCCCGTTCCTGTGGGCCGCTCACTGGGGGCAGCCTACCGACGGCGCCCGCGCGGCGGCCATCAGGGGGCCGGGACGTACTGACGGTCGGCGAGCACCCGCGCCAGCCCGAACAGGATCTCGGCGGCGCAGGCCGGATCGCTCTTCATCAGCTCGTCGACGAAACGGCGGCGCAGGGCCAGCACCTGCCCGTCGGACGCCGCGGTCACCGACGCGATCCGGCGTCCCGAGGTGCCGAAGAAACCGATCTCCCCGATCACGCCACCCGGCCCGAGCAGGGCTATCCGACGGTCGCCGTCGTGCACTTCGAACGCCCCTTCGAGGATGACGAAGATCTCCCGCTGGGTCAGGCCCTTCTCGGTCAGCAGCTGACCCGACGAGACGTTCATCAGGAAACCCTTGTCGCTGAGCTTGCGGACCGTGTCCTCGCTGAGGGCCTCGAGCATCGACGGGCGGTCGGCCGCCTGCCGTAGCCGGTCGACGCGTTCCCAGACGGCCGCCGAGTCGAACTTGACGGGGGCCGAGTCGGCGTCCAGCACACGGGCCCAGCGCCCGAGGTCCACCAGCGCGCGCTTACCCGGCCCGTAGAACACGTCCGCGAAGGGCGCCACGAACGATCCGGCCTGCTCCAGGTAGGCACGGTCACTCGGAATCAGCACCAGCGGCACCTCGATGCCGTCGGGAGTGGGCACGAGTCGTCCCGCGTAGGTACGAAAGCCCAGCAGCCGGTAATGGCGGACCAGGCCGGCTGCGCAGTTGATGAACGCGGCATCGGCCGGCAGTTCCCCCCCGCACAGCTGGTAGACCGTACACGACATCGAGACCAGGCCGAGCTGCCCGCGATGTCCGGGCTCGATCATCAGCCGCCCGACCTCCGCCGTGGGCATCTCACGCAGGCCCTCGAAGCGTTCCATCGAGAACGCCTCCCAGTCCTTCGCGGGGATCTCCCCTGGCTCCCACTGCCGCATCCGGGCCGTGCCGGTCAGCTGGCCCGCGCCGTCGTCGGTGAAGAGCAGGGTCGTGTACGGCTGGTCGTCTTCCTCGTCGTGGATCCGCCGGCGCCCGTGGTCGGCGTTGCCGAGCTTGCGGCCGAGCTCGGCGCCGTACACCGAGTACCGGAACGAGAACACGGCCTCGCGCTCCGCCTCGGTCTCGGCGATGTACACCGGCTCGAGCGCGCCGACCAGATCCGGCGCGGCGGCGCGCATCTCCGGCAACGGCGCGACGAGCCTGCTCATGAGCTGCCTCCCTGGCGGCGGCGCGTGGTCTCCAGCAGGTACTTGACGCGAGCCAGCTGGACCATCCGCACGGCCTCATTGCCGAGCCTGCGGCGGCGCGGCATCACCAGGTCAGGGATCGCCACCTTGACGCGCCTGCGCACCGGCCGCCCGGCCGCGAAGTCCAGCACCATCCAGGCCGCCAGCACGCCGAACTGATCCGCCGTCGGCGCCAGCTGCGGCGGCGAGCCCGCCTGACCCCGGATCATCGCCTCGCTGTAGGCGAGCAGCTCGCGCGGCACGTCCAGCGGGCTCACCAGGCGGGACAGGAACTGCAGCCCGTCCAGGTCCTCCGGCGCCTTGTCCAGCCGCCCGTTCAGCGGGCGGGTCCGGCCGTCGCGGTAGTCGAACGCGTACACGACCTGGGTGCCGCCCAAGTCCAGCCCGGAGATGACCAGGCGGCGCTGGCGCCAGGCCTCCTGGTGCAGCGCGCGCTTGGCGGCGATCCCGGCCGGCTCGGTAACATCCACGCCGTCGATGATCACGTCGGTGGTGCCCACCAGCCAGTCGACGTTGTCCTCGGTCACGCCGTCCGGTTCGACCAGCGCCTCGACCTCGGGGTTGATCGCCCGGGCCCGGTCCGCCTGCACCGCGGCCTTGTTGCGGCCGATGTCGCTCATGTCGGCGGCCTGCCGGTTGAGGTTGTTGAGCTCGTAGTCACCAGGCTCGCACAGGACGAAACGCTCCACCCCGAGCCGGACCAGCGGCACGACCGGCGCCCCGCCGATGCTGCCGCAACCCGCGACCAGGACCCGCACGGCGCGCAGCGCGCCCTGATCCTCCCGGCTGAGCGAGGGCTGGTTGCGCCGCGTCATCTCCCGGTAGCGGTCGGTCTCAGGCCGCTGCCCATTAGGCCTGCGCCGCAGGCTCTTCCGCTCGGCCTCGCGGGTCGGCGACCCGAGCCTGAAGAAGGCGATCGGCACGGCCTGCGGCGCGGCCCCGAACGCGGCCAGCAGCTCGCGCCGCATCTCGGCGATCCCGGCCTGCCAGTCGGCGGGCACCGACGGCGGCACCGGCCCGGGGTGCGACAGGCCGACCTCGACCAACGCGCTGTGCAGCGCCATGGCCAGCCCGGCCTGCGTGACATCGAGCGCGATCTCCTCGAAGCAGGCCCCGCCGCGCAGGAACGTCTGGTCCTCCAGCGAGTCGGCGTGCAACAGGCACAGGGCGGGCGCACTGCGCAGCGGCACCTCATCGGTGCCGTGGATGACCCTCTCGGCGATATGCAGCGGCGCCGCCGCGTCGAGCACGCGCGGATGTGTGGCGATAGCGGCGAACCTCGCCGCTATCGCCGGCGTGAAGAATAGCTCAAGGTCCAGGCCGTCGCGTTCCCGGGCGGCGGCCTGCGGGCTGAAACGCATCAGCGAGTGCAGCTCGGCCTGGGTGGGCTCGTGCGTCAGCTTCATCGCCCCCGCTCGGCCAGCGACGGCGGCCATCCGGTCGATCCCGGCCCGGTCGGTGAGCACCGAGAGGGTGAAGCCGAGCCGCTTCGCGGTGGCCTGGAGGCCGTCGATGACCGAGCCGGGGACCGGATCGGTCCGGTACGGCGAGCGGTTCATCGCGCGGCGGCGCAGCGCGCCCAGCCGACTCCCGGCCGCTTCGTCCGGCGCCTGCGCAGAAGGCACCAACGTCACCTCGGCCACGACGTCGCCACCGGGCCGCCAGTTCACCTCGGCATCGAAGCCGAACGCCCGTGCGGCCACGCACAGGTTGGTGACCACGGCCCCGCAGGCCAGGTCGCCTTCCCGGCCCTCGGGATCGAAATCCCGCAGCACCTGCCGGGCCGGATCGCGCGAGACCCGGAAGCGCCCGCCGTCGACCTCGATGCGCCAGCCCTGCGCGTTGTGCGGCGACGGCGCGCGCCAGGCGTAGTAGAGCAGCCGGTCGCACAGCTCGGGACTCAGCGCGGTCGGATCGCTCCGCGCTGCCTCATTCATCGCGATTCATCGCGATACGACGGCGCCTCCGCGGCGCCCCCCCGGGCATGGATTCGATTCGTCATCGCCCCTCCTGCCGGCATCCTAGCTGTAGATTGTTAATGCCAAACAAACTGCAGCTAGTGCAGCAGACCGACGGATATCGGCCCCATCTGCGGATACTTCGGCCCGTTCCCGCAGCGATCCTATCTGTAGTTTGTTAACTCAAACAAACTACAGACATTGCTGCAGACCCACCGAGCACGTCGGCCGGGTGCCGCGTCGCATGTGCGGCGGCGGTGGTCGCGCCGGATACTTTGGAGAGCCCCGGCGGCGGGCGTTCGGGCCGCCGGGCAGTCCCGTTATGCCTTCGCGCCGGACCTGCGCCGGGGAGGCGAGCGTCAGGTGGGCTTGCTGGTGGGGAGGCTCCGTGGGGGATGAGGTGCCGGGCGAGGCTGGCGGTTTGCCGGCCGGGGTGACCGCGGGCTCGCGGGTGGCCGGGTATCTCCTGGAGGAGCAGGTCGGCGCGGGCGGGATGGCGGCGGTGTTCCGGGCCCGGGACGAGCGGCTGGACCGGCTGGTGGCGCTGAAGGTCCTGGCGCCGGCGCTGACGGCGGATGCGGAGTTCCGTGAGCGGTTCCTGCGGGAGTCGCGGGCGGCCGCGGCGGTGGATGACCCGCACATCATCCCGGTGTTCGAGGCCGGCGAGGCGGGTGGCGTGCTGTTCATCGCGATGCGGTACGTGCCCGGCGGCGACGTGCGCACGCTGCTCCGGCGTGAGGGCCCGCTGTCGGCGGGGCGGGCGGCCGCGATCATCTCTGCGGTGGCCTCGGCGCTGGATGCCGCGCACGCGGCCGGGCTGGTGCACCGTGACGTGAAGCCGGCCAACATGCTGATGGACGCGCGGGCCGGGCGGCCGGATCACGTGTACCTGTCGGATTTCGGACTGAGCAAGCCTGCGCTGGCGGCCACCAGCCTGACCGGCCCCGGGCAGTTCCTGGGCACGCTGGACTACGTCGCCCCGGAGCAGCTCGAGGGCCAGCGGGTCGACGGGCGGGCGGATCAGTATGCGCTGGCGTGCGCGGCCTTCGAGCTGCTGACTGGTTCGCCGCCGTTCCATCGCGAGGACGCGATGGCGGTGATGTACGCGCACGTCTCGCAGCCGCCGCCGCTGCTGACCTCCCAGCGACCGGATCTTCCGGCGCCTGCGGACCAGGCGCTGGCCCGGGCGCTCGCCAAGGCGCCCGCCGGCCGGTATGCCAGCTGCCGCGAGTTCGCCGGCGCGCTGCGCGGGTCGCTGGGCCTGCCGCCGTACACGCAGGTTCCCGGCGAGGCCGGCGGGCCATCCGGCGAGGCTGGCCGCCCGGCGGGCATCCAGGCCGGCGCCCGGCCCGGCCCGGGCGCCGAACAGGACAGGGAGGACGGCGCGGCCCGGCCGGATCGCGGCCAGGGGCAGAGTCGTCCCGGCGTGGCCGAGACGGTGGCGGAGCTGCCCACCGGGACGCTGACGATGTTGTTCAGCGACATCGAAGGGTCGACGGTGCTGGTCAGGCGCCTGGGGGAGCGGTACGGCGAGGCGCTGTCGGCGCAGCGGGAGCTGCTGCGGGCCGCGTTCCGCAGTTTCGGCGGCCGGGAGCTGAGTACCGAGGGGGACAGCTTTTTCGTGGTCTTCGAGTCGGCCATCGCCGCGGTCGGCTGCTGCGTGGCCGGGCAGCGGGCCCTGGCCGGGCATGACTGGCCCGATGGTGCGACGGTCCGGGTGCGGATGGGCCTGCACTCCGGTGAGCCGACCCGCCACGAGGACAACTATGTCGGGCTGGACGTGCACCGGGCGGCGCGGATCGCGGCGGTTGCGCACGGCGGGCAGGTCGTGCTGTCCGATGCGACGCGGCACCTGGTGGAATCGCGGCTGGCCGCCGATGTGTCGCTGCGCGACCTGGGCTGGCACCGGCTGAAGGACATCGAGGCGCCGGAGCGTATCCACCAGCTCGTCGTCGCCGGGCTTCCGGACCGGTTCCCGCCGCTGAAGAGCCTGGGCGCGCAGAGTCGGCTGCCGGTGCCGATGACGCCGCTGGTCGGCCGCGAGCGCGACCTGGAGCAGGTCCTCGCCACGCTCACCGGACCGGGGATCCGGCTGGTGACGCTGACCGGCACCGGCGGCGTCGGCAAGACACGGCTATCGCTGGCCGCCGCCGCAGCGCTGGATCAGGACTTCCCGCAGGGAGTTTTCTTCATCGCCCTGGCGGCCGTCCGCGATGCCGAGGTGATGTGGAAGACCATCGCCGACGGCCTGGACGTCACCGGCGACGGGCCCGCCGCCGACGCCGTGACCGGGTACCTGCGTGATCGCCGGGCCCTGCTGGTGCTGGACAACCTCGAGCAGCTGGACGGCGCCGCCGGCGTGGTGGCCGGGCTGCTCGCGGCCGCCCCCGGCCTGGTGGTGCTGGCGACCTCCCGGCGGCCGCTGCACCTGCCAGGTGAGCAGGAGCTACCGGTGCCGCCGCTGCCGGTGCCCCGCGAGGCGTCCGTCGTGGAGGTGTCCGCGAGCGGTGCGGCGCGGCTGTTCGCCCAGCAGGCGAGCATGTCCCGGCCGGGCTTCGCCATCACCGCGGCCAACGCCGCCGACATCGCGGCGATCTGCGAGCGCCTGGACGGGCTGCCGCTGGCCATCGAGCTGGCCGCGGCCCGGGTCCGGCTGCTGGCCCCGCGGGCCCTGCTGGCTCGGCTAGCGCACAGCATCGACCTAGCCGCCGCCGACGTCGGGCAGTCGTCGCGGCAGCGGACCCTCCGGAACGCCATCGCCTGGAGCTACGACCTGCTCACTCCCGACCTGGCCGAGGCGTTCCGCCGCGCCGGGGTGTTCGCCGGGGGCTGCGACCTGGACGCGCTGGCCGCGGTCGCCGCGCCAGAGCCGGGCCCTGACGCCCAAGGGGCCCAGGGGGTCGGGGCCGATCCCCTGGACCTGGCCGCCGGGCTGCTGGACGTCAGCCTGATCACGGTGACCGACGGCGCCGACGGCGAGCCCCGCGTCGGCCTGCTGGAGACCATCCGCGAGTACGCGCTCGAGCGCTTGGAGCAGGCCGGGGACCTGGACGACACCCGGCGCCGCCACGCCGAGTACTACGCAGGGGTCGCCGAACGGGCGGACGAGCAGCTGCACGGCTCGGGCCCGGCGGAGCTGGCGGCCCTGGACCGGCTGGAAGCCGAGCACGACAACCTGCGCGCCGCCCTGGCCTGGTCGCTGCAAACCCCGGCCGCGGGCGCGGTGTCCGCCGACCGCGAGCGGGCCGCCACAGGCCTGCGGCTGGCCCAGGGGCTGGCCT